>Ga0134128_10000133_pt1 | contig 101887 bp, 78 predicted proteins | sample KB31754_FD_96462 | JGI IMG/M metagenome (GOLD analysis project Ga0134128, IMG submission 96462) | Terrestrial soil microbial communities with excess Nitrogen fertilizer from Kellogg Biological Station, Michigan, USA - KB3-175-4 | ecosystem: Environmental > Terrestrial > Soil > Unclassified ... | reverse complement strand
TTCGCGTGCGGATGTGGACGAAGGGCTGCGGCGCATGAAGGATTTCTTCGCCAAGCTGGGCTGAAAACTGCGCAGAAAAGCGTGTACTTCGATCAAGCAGAAACCCGCATCTCGCTTCTGAGGCGCGGGTTTCTGCTTTTAGATAAATCCCACTCGTTCACTGCAACGCGATGCGGTAGACGTAGGCATATTCATCGGGCGCGTTTGCCGGAAGCGTAAGATGCAGACCATCCGCCGCCTGCTTCCATTCGAGATGCTCCGTGCTCCCCAGCAGCTCCGCGTTGGCAACATGATTTCCGCTGGCGGAACTGAGTGCGCGGACAACGGCCTGGTTATTGGAAGGGCGCGCCAGTTCAATGGCGTAGAGTGTTTTTCCCTTGGTCGTAAAGCGGAAATCCGCTGCCGTATAGCCGGTTACCTCAGTGTCGTGGAAGGAGCCGGCCACCCCTCGTGTCGGGCCTTCGCCGAATTGTGTCCAGGGCCGCGTGTCGTAGATGGCTTCGCCGTTGGTATGCAGCCAGCTTCCAACTCCCAGGAGGGCTTGCCGCACTTCGTCGGGAATTGTACCGTCGGCCCTCGGGCCGACGTTGAGTAGAAGATTGCCGTTTTTGCTGACGACGTCGGTCAGTTCGTCCACGATGAATTTGGATGATTTGAATGTGTCGTCCTTGATATAGCCCCAGGATTTGTTGCCGATAGAGGTGTCGGTCTGCCAGTGAAGGCTGCGAATGCCCGGCAACTGGCCGCGTTCGACATCCAGCACCGCCGAGCCTTCCGGCATCGCCGTCTCCTTGTAATTGATGACGGCGGGAAACCCGTGGGCCGCGGCGTAGTTGTAATAGAACGCGGCGAAGCGCTGGAGATAGGGCTTGAGATCCGGATGGTTGATCCACCAGTCGAAGTAGACGACCTCCGGGTGATATTTGTTGACCAACTCTGTGTCGCGCGCCAGCCAGTCGTCGAGAAATGCTTTCGGGGGATGCGTGGTGTCCTGGGCGACGGTATTGTGCTGCACTTGCCCCGGCGGCAAAGGATAGCCATAGAGGGACGTATATTTCATGCTGTGCACATCGGACGGATAGAGAAATCCGCCGTCGTAAAACCAGTAATGCTCTTCGCGATGGGTGGAGAGTCCAAAGTGCAGCCCTTCAGAGCGCACCGCCTTTTCCAGGTCTCCAATCACATCGCGATGCGGTCCCATTTTTCTGGCCGTCCACTCGCTCAGGTCCGAGTCGTACATGGCGAAGCCATCGTGGTGTTCCGCCACGGGAACCAGGTAGCGCGCACCCGCGTCGTGAAACAGGCGTGCCCAGGCCTGCGGATCGAACTGCTGACCGCGAAACATCGGGATGTAATCCTTGTAGCCGAAGGCGGTTTCCGGGCCATGGGTCGCGATCTGATGTTGATAGGCCGGCGATCCCTTTTGGTACATATTGCGCGGATACCATTCGCTGCCGAAGGCAGGCACGGAGTAAACGCCCCAATGGATAAAGATTCCGAACTTTGCGTCCTGATACCACGGGGGAATCTTGTAATTTTCGAGCGATTTCCAGTCGGCGTGAAACGGTCCCTGGGCGTTGATGCGGGCATTTTCCGCCAGCAGTTTCTTGCGGGCGTTGTTATATATCGGCGCGGTGCTTTGGGCGTTGCCGATGCAAGGAGAAAGCAGCAGCGGCGCGGTGAGAATGCCGAGCGCCAGGGCTGCCTTTACAACTCCAGTGGAGAAAAAGGTTGGCAAAACAATCCTCCTGTGGAACAGCACTCAATGTACACGAGCCGGCGAAAAGCGCAGGGTGCAGGCCGATTTCAAACTTTTCTTACGGTCGGTTAAAGTTATCTATATAGCCACATCCGCAAATTCTCTATGGAAAAATTGACTCCTTTTCGCTTGCGCCCCTGGTTTCGTACCCGCGTCTGGGGTGTGCGAGACCTTGCTCCCTGGTATGACTACAAAATTACCGGCGAGCCGATTGGCGAAGTGTGGCTGAGCGGGGACGACTGCATCGCGGACACGGGTCCGCTGGCAGGGCAGAGGTTCGCGGATATTTTTCATTCTCACGGCGAAGAACTGGTGGGCGCGGAAGGGGCGCGTCACGAACGCTTTCCGCTATTGATGAAGATTCTTTTTCCGCAGGAGAAGCTGAGCGTGCAGGTGCATCCTGGCGACGCGATGGCGCAGGAAGAAGGCGAACCGCACGGAAAGACAGAATGCTGGTATGCGCTGGAAGCGGAACCGGGGGCAGCGGTGGCGCTGGGATTGCATCCGGGCGCGACGGTTGAAGAGATGCGGACGGCGATCGAGTCGAAGACTCTGGAGAAATTGCTGGAATGGGTGCCGGTCGAAAAGGGCGACATGATCTTTGTCGATGCGGGCACCGTCCACGCAGTTGGGCCCGGAGTGGTGCTGCTGGAAACGCAGCAGAACTCCGACATGACATATCGGTTGTATGACTATGGGCGTCCCCGCGAACTGCATCTCGATAAAGGACTGAAAGCGACACGGCTGCAAACCGCGGCCGGCAAGGTAACGCCACAGGCCGAAGGGGATGGGATGTTGCTGGTGCGGTCGAACTATTTCTGCGTCGATCGACACCGGCTTGCGAACGGGGATGTTCAGGGATTTTTGTCGCCAGTATCGAAGCCGGCGGTGCAGTTGATTTTTATCGCCAGCGGACGCGGCACGCTGCAATCGGAAAAGAATGCGCCGATAGAACTGAAACGAGGGGAACTGGCTGTCATCCCGGCGTGTACAGCCGAGTGGAGCTTCCGTGCATCTGAACCAGTCGAGATGCTACGGGCAGTTCCGCAACAGGCTTGAGTGGAAATTTTCGTTTCGCGATGAACTCGATCCGATTTTTGCCGCCGTCAATGCCATTGGGTTCAGTTACGATTGAAACCGTAGCGCTCGTTTAACTATGGATTTTCGACCCTTCATCCTGGCCGGAGGTAGCGGCACTCGTTTCTGGCCGCGCAGCCGGCGCAAGCATCCTAAGCAGGTTTTGTCGCTGGACGGTGAACGCAGCATGTTGCAGCAGACGGTCGACCGCCTGTCGCCGGTGTCATCGCCTGCCCATTGCTGGGTTGTGACCAACGAAGATCTGCTGCCGACCATCGCCGCGCAACTTCCCGATGTGCCATCCGACCAAATTCTTGCTGAGCCGGTTTCTCGAAATACCGCGCCCGCGGCGGGTCTGGCGGCTTTTCTGGTGGAGAGGGAAGCTCCCGACGCTGTCATCGGATTTTTCCCCGCCGATCATGCGGTAGGGGATGACGAGGCTTTTGAAACAGTTTTGCGAAACGGCTGTAAGGTGGCGGCAGCCGGAGAAAATATCGTGGTGCTGGGGATTCAGCCCACGCGGCCGGAGACCGGCTACGGCTACATTGAAACAGGCAGCCAGATGGACGCGGGAACGTTTCACGTCCGCCGGTTTACCGAGAAGCCGAACCTGGAACGAGCGGAAGAATTTCTGGCGGAGGGAAACTACTTCTGGAACGGTGGAATATTTCTGGCTACGGCACGAACATTTGCCAATGCCTTCCGTGAGCACCTGCCCGAGACCGCGCCGTGCCTGGAGCAGATTGCGGCTACGTTCGGCACCGATCATTTCGTGCAAACGCTGGCGGAGTTCTATCCGCGATGCGAGAACATCAGCATCGATTACGCAGTGCTGGAGCCACGCTCCGCGAAAGGCGAGAAGCGCTCGGGTCTCTATTGCCTGCGTGCGGATTTCGGCTGGAACGATTTAGGTTCCTGGGCAGCGCTGTACGATCACAAACTTTCTCGAGGGCAGAATGTGCATGCGGAGACGAATGTGATCGAGGCCTCTGCCCACAGCTTGCTCGAAGCGCAAGGCAACTATGTGCATGCGCTGTCCAAACATGTGGCCCTGGTGGGAGTGGAGGATCTGGTCGTGGTTGAAACCGGCGATGTGCTTTTGATTACCACCCGTAGCGGCTGCCAGGACGTCGGCAAGCTGGTCAAACGGCTAGAGCAGGAAAAGCAGGACACCCTGATTTGAAAGCGAAAATCCAAAGCACTGTGAATCCAGACACGATGATGGCAATGGAGAATGGCTCGGCTTCGGCGGTGAAATTCGGCACCGACGGCTGGCGCGGCGTTATTGCGGAAGACTTTACCTTTGCCAACGTGCGCGTCGCCGCAGCCGCCATCGCCAACTACATTCTGGCGGAAGAAGATCCTGCGCGGGGAATCTGCATCGGTTATGACACTCGATTTGGCTCAAAGCAATTTGCGCAGATCGCCGCGGAGACGGTGGCGTCGGCGGGAATACCGGTCAATCTGGCGGATGGGATAACGCCGACTCCGGCTTTGTCGTTCGCGGTGCGGGAACACGGAGCTGCCGGCGGAATCATGATCACGTCCAGCCACAATCCATTTCAATGGAACGGCGTGAAGTACAAGGCCAGCTACGGTGGCTCCGGCAAACCGGCGATTATGGCCGCCATCGAATCGCAACTGGGCAAGCTTTTGCCGAAAGCCTCGTCCGCATCCATAACTTCGGCGGATTTTCTGCCGAGCTACATTGCGGCCATCGAAGCCTTTGCCGATTTGAAAAAGATTGCCGCCAGTGGATATAAATTCGCCATCGACTCAATGTATGGAGCGGGCGGGGGCGTGCTGGCGGGAATTTTTTCCCGCGCCCGCGTGCCTTTCGTTGAAATCCACGCGGACCGCAACCCGCTGTTTCCTGGAATCAATCCCGAGCCGATTGAGCCGCACATAAACGAATTGAAGCAGACGGTGGTCGAGCATGGCTGCCATGCCGGCCTGGCGACGGATGGCGACGCGGATCGAATCGGAGCAATCGACGAGCACGGCAATTTTGTCGACGCACACAAGATTTTCGCGATCCTGCTGCGCTGGCTAATTGAGCGCAAACAGTGGCCGGGCGAGGTCGTGCGGTCGTTCAACGGCACAAGGATGCTGGATCGTATTTGCGCGAAACATGGTCGCCGGCTGCATGAGGTCGGCATCGGTTTCAAATACATCTGCGATCTGATGCTGGAACGCGAAATTCTAACCGGCGGGGAAGAGTCCGGCGGCATTGGCATCCAGCGGCACCTGCCCGAACGCGACGGCTTGCTGAATGCGTTACTGCTGGCGAATGTGATGGCCGACGAGGGGAAGAGGCTGGGCGAACTGGTTGCTGCCCTGCAGAAGGAATATGGCGAGCATCACTATGGGCGGATCGACCTGCATATCGCGGAAGACCTGAAGAAAGCGGCCATTCGAAATGCGCGCGGTGGGGTCCGGTCATTCGCCGGAATGGAGGTCGAGCGGGTGGAGAATCTCGACGGCGAAAAATTCTTTTTACGGAATCCCGAAGCTGCCGCGATGCCGAATGCGTCGGAAACCTGGCTGCTGCTGCGCGCCTCGGGGACGGAACCGCTGCTGCGCATCTATGCCGAGTCCTGCTCGCCGGGTTCTGTCGAAAGATTGCTCATTGCGGGCCGTGAATTCGCATTGCAGGCGGGAAATTTCGCATGAGCACCGGATCGCCTTTGGAAATAGACGTACGGGGTGTGCTCTTCGATATGGACGGCGTGCTGATGAGCTCCCTGGGATCGGTGGAGCGGAGCTGGCGCAGTTACGCACACGCTCGCAGTCTCGATCCCGAACTGGCGATCAAGCTGGCGCATGGACGTCGCGCCATTGAAACTGTCCGCGCGCTTCGGCCCGACCTGGACGCGGAATCGGAGCTGCGCGTCATCGAAGATCTGGAGGTCGGCGACAACCAAGGCCTGGTGGTGCTGCCCGGGGTGAGGAAGATGCTGGCATCGTTGCCGGAAGGCTCCTGGGGAATCGTTACCTCGGCGACCGATCGGCTGGCGAGGAGCCGGCTGGCGTTTGCAGGCATTGCCATTCCAAAATACTTTGTCACCGCCGACATGGTGGTACAGGGAAAACCGCATCCCGAACCCTATCTGCTGGGCACGGCGATGCTGAAAGTGCCCGCGGAGCAATGTGTTGTGATTGAAGACGCCCCTGCGGGAGTGGCTGCCGGGAAGGCCGCCCGATGCCAGGTGCTGGCGGTGCTGACGACCCATCCTGCCGCCACTTTAACCGCAGCCGACTGGAGAGTGGAGACTCTGGAGGATGTGAAGGTGAAGACCGGACCGTCCGGTCTGATGGGGTTGCGGATCAAACCGTCTGCCCTGGGCCAGGAAAAGTGAACCTCGCCGGGAAAAGTGAACCTTTCGCTGTGCAGCTGTGGAAATTTCATCCATTTTGTGGGTTTCGCGACCGCCGGGCGGGAGTACGATTAAGTTACTGACGGACCTTCAATCGTTCGCCCCCCATCAGGTCAACCGGCGTATCAATTTAACCTCCAGAGTCAGCCGTTGAGACCTGTTCCTTGTACTTTTTCGCAATCGAAGTGTGACCAACCTTTTTTAAGCGAAAAGCATCTCAACCGTTGAACCCATCCATACGAAGAAGGTCAAGACCATGAATTTGTCATGTGCCAATCCCGATTGCAAGGCAGAGTTGAAGTATCTGCGCGGCGGCCGCCTCTTCCTGATGGAGCGCAGGCCGAATGTGTTTCATATGCAACCTCGTGATGCTGCGCCGGTAAAGCGCCCGGTGACCATGCGGCGATATTTCTGGCTGTGCGAGAGTTGCTCGCAGGTCTACACGATTCAGCGCTGGACCGATAACGGAATTGAATTGGCGTCCCGGCCGATGATGAAACGGATGCCCACGCCTGTGCCGACGGTTGGGCGGGATTGGGCCGTGCCCGGCCTGGTCGGTTAAACGTCTCCGCATCTTCGCACTTCTCTCAGCCAGGTAGACGGTTCATCGTGTCTGCAATCAGCTCTCTGTGTCTCCTGCTTGTCCAACCGGCAATGCGGAGCCATTTTTTCGCGTTTCCCAGGCCTTTACATATTTCCAGTGGATGTAAACGGAATGGTTCAAATGCAGAATGAATCCTTCGCGTCCATCGAGAAAACCCAGGCGAAAAAAGTAGTTCTTGATAAATGTGAGGACCGGGTTGAGAACTGCGTTCGCGAGGAAGGCGGGGAGGGAAGCGCCCCCTTTTCCTTTTTTCACCACCATCGAGGCGCCATCCGAACTGTAGCCGTTCATATGCCGGAGATACAGGCGGAAACTGGGGTAGGCATAATGCAGCAGATCGTTTTTCAGCGTTCCCTTGGGACCGGAGTAGTACGGCGTGCCGTGCGGCTCCGCGCCCGCCATGTGCGCCACGCCCCGCCGGAATAAGCGCAGCTTGCGATCTGGATAAAACCCGCCGTGACGCATCCAGCGGCCCATAAAGAGATTGACCCTGGGCTGCCAGTAGGCTTCGTATTTCGGATTCTCCAAAACCTGCCGTATCTCCGCTGCCAGTTCAGGAGTGATGATCTCATCGGCATCGAGCAGATAAATCCAATCGGAAGTACAGGCGTCGATGGCGAGGTCTTTCTGCGGCGCAAACCCGCGAAAGTCGCGATTGAAAAAGTGCGTGGCTCCGTAGGAGCGGGCAATCTCCGGGGTGCGGTCGGTGGAACCGGAATCGACAATGACGATTTCATCGACCCATCGGATGCTGTCGAGGGTTCGCGGCAGATTCGCCTCTTCATTGCGGGCGATCATGGCGACCGAAAGTGTGGCACGCATGGCGTTCAAGTTTACCGTGCGCAGTCCATTTCCGGAAGCAGCGGCCGGCTCCTATCCACTCTGCCGGAATAGGCGGCGAGCTGATCCAGATATTTCTGGCGAAGGTCTTTTTCGGCATGTCCTTTCCGATAAAAACAGCGGTACCAATCGACCGTCATCTCCAGCGCTTCCGCCAGGGGCAACACCGGCGTCCAAGCCAATTCCGCAGCGGCCTTCGAGCAGTCGAGAAGAAGCATCTGCGATTCCTGGGGGAGATTTTCACCGGACTGAACCTTCCATTGCGCGGCCGCGCCCCAGGCGGTTGCGAGTTTGCCGGCAATCCATTGCACCGTTTGTATATCTTTCGATGCCGCGCCGAAGTTCCAGGCTCCGCTGTAACGGTTGCCATCTTCATAGAGCCGCTCGGCAAGCAATAAATATCCGCGCAATGCTTCCAGCACGTATTGCCAGGGACGCGTGGCCATTGGATTGCGAAGCGTCACCGGTTTGCCGGCGGCGAAGCTGCGGACCATGTCGGGGATGAGACGGTCCTGTGCCCAATCGCCGCCACCGATCATGTTGCCGGCGCGCGCAGTGGCGATGCCGACGCGATGCTGTTCTTCGTGGGGTGCGAAAAAAAACGAATCGCGGAAAGAGCGGACCACAAGCTCCATACAGGCCTTGCTGCTGCTGTAGGGATCGTTTCCGCCCAGGCGATCGACTTCGCGATAGGCCCAATCCCAATCCTCGGTTTCGTAACACTTGTCGGTGGTGACGACGATGACGGCGCGAAGGGAAGGACAGGAACGCAGGGATTGCAGCAGGGTTGCCGTGCCGATGACGTTGGTGCGGTAGGTTGCGAGCGGATCATGGAATGCCCGCCGCACCAGTGGTTGCGCCGCCATGTGGAAGACAAGCTCCGGTTGCGCGACGGACAATGCTGTTTGCAGGGCGGCAACATCGCAGATGTCGCCGTGGAAAGATTCCATGGAGACTAACGACTGCGTTCCACTCGATTGCGTCCGCGAGGAGGTGGAATATCCATATACGATCGCTCCCAGCGATTGCAGCCAGAGCGATAGCCAGACTCCTTTGAAGCCGGTGTGCCCGGTAATGAAAACGCGCTTACCCTTCCAGAATTCGCTTGACACACGAGCCATGCTGCAATGCCTTTCCATCACCAACTTTGAATGAACACATTTCCAAGCAGTCTAGAGCGGTTCTCCTGATGCTATAGATTGCCAATATCCTTTTCGTGCAGCCTTTCTTTGAGGAAAGGCTGCGTGTAGTGGATCCTCCCGATCTACACTTTCAGGAGAACCGCTCTATCCCTGGCGGAACAAAACGCGCGACCGTGACGAGCAACTTGATCGCACGGTTGCAACGCTTCTCGACCGGAACGGGAAATGTGCCGATCGGTTTATTTTACGATGCGTGCCGGGACGGGAAACGTCGGACTGCCGCGAGAGCGCCGAGAGCCTTGAAGAAAATTCAGTGCGACTCGAGTGCGCGAATCACTTCCAGCGCGTTGGTCAGCGCAGTGCGGCCAACTTCTTGTTCAAATCCTTGCTGCATCTTGTCGAAGGCTGCAATGACCCGTAGCGCGCACTTTTTGCCGGGCGGTTTTAGAGCAAGCAGATATCCCCGGGCGTCGGACGGATCGATCTTCCGTTGCACGAGTCCCTTCGCTTCCAGTGAAGATACGGCATGGCTGACGTTTCCGCGCGTGGTGGCGAAGGTTTCGGCGAGATGAGACGGCTTAATCGGACGCGGCGCTTCAAAGAAGATGGCGGCGAGGACCAGGCCTTCCATGAATCCGAGATCGTCCGCGGCGAAGGCATCCACTGCGACTGCGTCGAAGCGCCGCGCCGCACGTTTTACCGTGAACATGGGACTTGCTCGAAGGAAGGCTTCAATGCGCATCGTCTGAAATATAATTTATTACATAAACTATTTAGTACAAAACAAAAGTACCGTTGCGTCCTTTCTTGAATTCCGCGATGATCGCACAAGATAAAGAGGTATGGATGTTTCGTTTGTTTCGCTCCTGTAGCCTTGCCGCAATCATTGCCGGAAGTACGCTCTGCGCCTTTGCCCAGCAGAACTCGCAACCACCCGCTAGCACTCCCGGCACGCCCGATGCTGTCTCCACGCCCGAGACCGTCTCAACAGCCAAGACGAAGATTCCTCCGGTGCAAACTACGGTGACAGTTCTGGGGTCGCCGACGCCGGTGACGCTGGGCGAGTCGGCGCGGTCGGTTGTGGTGCTGGATACGCAGGCGCATCCGCTGGCTTTCAATACGGTGGAAGATTATCTGCGCACGGATTCTTCTGTCCAGATCAATCAGCGCGGGTCCGGCGGCTTTCCGGCGGACATTTCTATCCGGGGAACATCCTTTGAACAAACCTTAATTCTGATTGACGGTTTCCGGGTGAACGATTCGCAGGCTGCCCACAACAACCTCGACTTGCCGGTTCCGCTGGCGGCGATGGCGAATATTGAAGTGCTGCACGGCGCGGGATCGACGTTGTATGGCGCGGACGCGCTGGGCGGGGTGGCGGATTTTGTTACCCGGCGGCCGGAGGCGACGTCCCTCTGGGTGTCGGGCGGCGGCGGAAGTTTTGGAGAGAACCAGCAGACATTTGCCGGGAATTATGTTCGTAAGAATTTTGCGGAGCAATTGGCGGGTCACCGGGAATTTTCTTCCGGCTTTATGTATGACCGGGATTTTCGTACGGAAAATTTGAGTTCGGAGTCGTGGCTGACCTCGCCCCTGGGAACGACCGATGTTCTGCTGGGCGGCAGCGATACGCCATTCGGGGCCAACAATTTTTACGGCAACTATTCTTCCTGGGAGCGCACGAAAGGATGGTTTGCATCCATCCGGCAGAGCCTGGGTGCGAAGACGGACGCGGGATACGCATATCGCCGGCATACAGACAATTTCATTTTGTTCCGCGACGATCCTTCGATTTACGCGAACAATCATATTTCGACCAGTTGGCAGGCAGTGGTGCGACGCAATTCCACGCTGCGTCCTGGGGATGGCCTTTACTACGGTCTCGATTTCGACGGCGACTCGATCCACAGTAACAATCTGGGAGACCACGCACGCAACTGGGGCGCGGGGTATCTCAATCTCGACCTGCGATCGTGGAAGCGGGGAACGCTTTCCGCCGGTGCGCGCGAGGAGATCATCAGCGGCGGTCATGATGTGTTCAGCCCGATGGTTGCCGGTTCGTTCTGGATTGTTCCCACGCTGAAGGCACGGGCCGCGGCGGGATATGGATTTAGACTGCCGACATATACCGACCTCTATTACAGCGATCCGGCAACGGTGGGGAATGCAAATTTGAAGCCCGAGTCTGCGTGGAATTATGAGGGCGGCTTCGACTGGTTCCCGCGCAGCACGATCGGCGCTTCTGTCACAGGATTTTATTCGCCGCAGAAAAACTTCATCGACTATGTTCGGAGTTCGCCAACGGACAAGTGGCACGCCATGAATTTGAACGAGCTGACCTTCGCCGGGATCGAGGGAGCGATGATCTGGCATATCAACCAAAGCCAGCAGATGAATCTTTCCTGGACGTGGCTGGACGGAGCACAGAACTTAGCGCCCGGTGTCGAGACGGAATATGTGTCGAATTATCCGGTGAATAATGCCGCTTTCAACTGGTATGCGGCTGCCGGGCGCTGGGTCATGATCAACACACGGGTCGGCGTGCAGCAACGCTTCAACCATACCGCTTATCCGGTGTGGGACGTTTCCCTGGTCCACGAGCAGGGACGCTTTCAGCCGTTTGTGCAGATGACGAACCTGAGCAACACCGGATACGAAGAAATTCAGAACGTTCCCATGCCGGGCCGCGCCTTTATCGGCGGGATCAAGATCTGGTTGCTGACGCCGCGGTAAATTCGAGCGTGTCGTTCAGTTGCATGAGGCCTCACAAAAGGCAATCGCATGGAAGCTTCACAAAAGGCGGAAAAAGCCCGCAGCGAATTTCAATTGTTATCAACTTCCATGAGCTTTCATTTATGGTGAATGCACGATGCATTCCCATCACTCGCGGCGCTTCTCCTTCTTCGTTTTGTCATCACTCATCCTGATTTTTGTCTTCGCAGCAGCCCTTCCAGGGTTTGCCGCGCCTGCGGACAGCTCCAAGCCGCTGGCGGCGACCCCGCCGATGGGTTGGAACGACTGGGCCCATTACCAATGCGACTTTACCGCGCAGACCATTCTGGACAATGCCAAGGCGCTGGTGAAGACCGGTCTTGCCGCAGACGGTTACAACACGGTGACGATCGACGACTGCTGGATGCAGAAAACTCGCGATGCCAACGGCAATTTACAGGCGGACCCAGGTCGGTTTCCCAAGGGGATGCGATCGGTCGCTCAAGCTGTCCATGCACTCGGTTTGAAGTTCGGTATTTATGAAGATTCCGGTTATATGACGTGCGGCGGATTTGCCGGCAGCGGGGTTCCCAAAGGCGGCGGCCAGGACCATTTCCTGCAGGATGCCCGGCTGTTCGCGTCGTGGGGCGTGGATTACCTGAAGTTGGATGGCTGCTATCTATACAGGCCCAAGGGAAGCAGCGATGTCGCTGTCTACCGCAGCGCTTATGCGGCGGAGGCTGCTGCCTTGAAAGCGGTCGGCAGGCCCACCGTTTTTTCGGAGTCGGCCCCGGCATATTTTCAGGGTGTCCCGGCGTGGTATGACGTGCTGAGCTGGGTCGGCGGTTATGGCCAACTATGGCGCGAAGGCTCGGACATCAATACATTCGATCCGAAGAAAGCCGACGATCCGCGATTTAACAGCGTACTTTGGAACTACGCTTACAACCTGCCGCTGGGCCGGTTTCAGAAGCCGGGCAATTGGAACGATGCGGACTTCATCATTGGCGGCGATCGCGGTATGACCCTGGCTGAAAGCCGCAGTCAGATCACCCTGTGGTCGATGATGTCGGCGCCGCTGATCCTCAGTTCAGACCTTGAAAGACTCAGCCCCGAGGCAATCGCAATCCTCGGCAATCGCGATGTGCTCGCAATCGATCAGGACCGACTGGGCCGCACGGCGACATTGGTGCGACGCGGTTCGGACCGGGATGTTCTGTTCAAGCCACTCAGCGGCGGCGACTATGCAGCCGCGGTGCTGAATCGCGGCGCTATGCCGATTCGCATCTCCCTGAAGCCGTCCGACTTCGGTTTTGCGGACAACGCGAATTGCCGCCTGGACGCTTCGAATCTCTGGAGCGGCACGCATGAAAGTGCGGCATCGACTCTCGATGCCCACGTTGCCGCCCACGATATCGCGATCTGGCGAATTCATCCGGCGTCCGTATGCAGGATGCCCACGCATACCGGTGCGATCACCATGATCGCTCAGGATGTCCCGATCGATACCGGCTCGGACGAACATCGTCACATTGAAACCTATACCCATTGCCTGGCCGCTCCGGGACGTGTCGAGGTCTGCGCGGGAACTTCAGCGGAAAGCTGGACGGTCACTGCCGATGGCGCTCTCGAGTCCGGCGGGCGCTGCCTGGCTGTCGATGGCGGCAAAGTCGTGATGCAGGCGTGCGGCGCGGGCAAGTCGCAGCATTGGGATTATTCGCTGGTGGGCAACGTGAAGGATGCGAAAGGCGAATGCCTGACGGCCGCTGGAATGCCGGGCAACGCGGCTCGACTGAGCGTTCAGTCCTGCGGACACAATCGTCCAGATCAAATCTGGTCGTTGCCGAACTGAACCGTCTGACGGACCGCGATCAATTCCAGGTATAGACGGTGACGTGCACCACCGCACCGCCGTGTGCAAAATTCAGACCGCGCTGGGTTTCATCGCCGTTCAGGATTCGCAGGGGCTTCCAGATGCCATCGACGTATTCGCCCTGTTCGGCGCGCAGGATGTTGTTGATGTGGTGGTCTGCCGGCGATGGGTGGGATGTGGGATGAAAGACAACTCTGGCATCGATTCCAGTGACGAGAAATTCGTTGGCCGAAAGCTGCGCGATCAAGACACGGCCATGGGAGTCGGGAGTGCCAGGGGGTGGTTGACGGTCCGGCTGCGGATAGCCGAAGGTGACCGTTGCCTGCCAGTTTCCAAAATCGACTTCCTGCCGGGCATGCCCGTGTTCTTCCACCGCGGTCTTCAGCTTCCCTGCAAAATTCAAGCGGGCAATCTCCCGCTGCATCGGCGCAAGCAGGGCATAATTTTCCGCATGCGCCGTGGGCGCCGGATCGTCGTTCGGCGTCAATCCCGTGCGATCGATGCCGAAGGGAGAAAATCCGATGGCTCCGTCGCCCAGCGCATAGAAGAAGAACTTCGCATAGTCATCGGACAAGCCGGTCTCCGATATCCAGAGAGGGTTGCCGGGACGCCCGAAGGCATGCAGCATCTCCCGATACAGCGCGGGGTTGGGATCGTATAGGTCAGCACCGACAATATCGATGGCGGGCGCGGCAGCCTTCCATACGTCCAGCAATCTCTGCACGGATTTTGCATTGGGATAATTTACGGCGGCGATGTTCACGTACATGGGAAGGTTGAATTCCGCCTTGCCCGCCGCAGCCAGAGTGTCGATGTAGCGAGCCTCTGACCACAACGCGAACGTATCGTCCGCCTCTGCGCCGAATACCTGGCTCCAGCTTCCCGCGGGCCGATGCAATGCAGCCAGCAGCTTCGCCGGAACCGCTTCCGCGAATTGCTTATTGCCTGCCGGGGTGTAGTCGCGATCCGCGTAGTAACTGCCGGCTTCGTTTTCTACCTGCACCATCAGGATGGTATGTTGCTCGCCGTCGATTTCACGCAGATGGCGCATGAGCGTGGTGAGGGCGCGCTTGTCGGCCTCCAGGTTGGCCGCGGAGTTGGGATTCAGGATGTCGAGACGCTCGCCATTCGGCATGGTCAGGCGCGGGTAGCGCGTCGGATTGGTCTTGACCCATTCCGGCGCGTAGTGCATCTGGCCATTTTTGGATGCGCCAAACCACAACAACAGCAGATGAACGTGATGCTGGCGAGCCTGCCGGATAAGATCGTCGACATTCTGAAAGTCGAAGACTCCGGGCTGCGGCTCCAGCTGCTCCCAGTAGACGGGGGCGCCGAGCGTATTGGCGTGCATCTTTTCGATGGCCTTCCAGACATTCGGCAGCGTGCTGGGCCACTCGCTGGAATTATTCATCTGCGCGCCGAGAATCAAATACGGTTGACCGTCGACCATCAGGGCGGAATGGCCATCCTGATGAACGATTCGCGGAGCCTCCACGGCAAAGGCTACCGGGCCAACCGTTAAGGTGAAGCAAAGAGAAGCAAGAAAAGGCGCAAGCAGGGAACGGATTTTCATGGAAAAAGCAAGACTCCTTCAAAGCAAAAAACACGAAGCCGCAACACGCTGCTTTGTGGTGCGCTTATTTTTGACGATAGAAAACCAGTGTCGAACCTGGGGCCGCAGACAACTGGACTTGCAGGTGCGCGAGATCGCTGCCTTTCATTTCACGAACCGGGCCCTTGTCATATGTCGTTCGAATTTCTACTCGATAGGTGGCGTCGGGATCAAGGTGTTTCAATCCCAGTTCCATCGTGGTGAATGGACTTTTAGGCCGGCGCAGAACAATGACCAGGCCATCCTTGTCTTCCGGCCGGTTCCATTGCCAGGCGGTCCAGGCTTCCTCGCCCCGGCTGTAGGGCAGGAGCGGATAAAAATCCGCGTAGAAATACGGCTGCACCTCGCGGTATTCGCGGATGGCCCGTTTGATCCACGCGACCCATGCGGGGTTGTTGACTCCGGTGGCTCCCGGAGTAATTCCATATCCGTTGGAGTAGCCGAGACGCATGAGGTATAAACTTTTTGGCGTGGTATAGGGCCCGGGCTTCGTCCAGGGAGTGGAGCCGGTATAGGTCTCGAAACCTTCATTTTCCGGAACCCAATACGCTAGAGCCTGCGTCTGCGCCTGTTCGGCAAGCGTGTCGGCAAATCCGTTATCGGTTCGCCAGAAAACAAAGCTGCGTGACATCATCTCGATGTCGAGGCGGCGGCCGCCACTGGCGCAATTGTCAATGTGCAGGCCAGGATGCCGGGCCAGCAGATCATCCCACATTTTGTAGAGACCTTCGATGTGGCCGATCTCGGTCATGCCGATGCGGTCCGGCGTGTCTGCCTGCTGCCAAAAGACTTCTGGCGGGATGTTGAAATCCTGCCGATACCACGTCATCTCAAACTGAGTGATGAAATTGGAAACCATGTCGGTAATCCCCTTGAGCGCGGCGGGATTGCCCAGGTTGGCCAGCCAGGTATCCTGTTTTGCCGGTGGATTTCTATGAATAAACCAATCGGGATGATCTCTGATTATTTTCTTGCCGGCCATAGTTGTTTCCGGCTCGATCCAGAGCGAGAAGCCAATACCGTCTTTTTTCAAGGCCGCGCCCAGCGGCCGGATGCCGTTTGGGTAGTACCGGTGGCTGGGATACCAGTCGCCGCGATTCTTCCACCATGGATTCCACTCTGGATTGGTCGGATCGTTTTCCAGTCCGACCGAAGCGCCATACCATCCGGCATCAACGGCATAGACATCCATGGGAATTTTATGATCGTGGACCCACTGGATAAAGGCGAGCTTGTCGGCGATCGGTTCCGATCCCCAACTGCCGAAAAGAACCGGGCCGCGGATCGCCTGACCGTTGACCTGCGGGCTATAGTGCGCGAAGAGAAGACGCCGCCAGCTATTTTGCGATTCCTGCCAGTTGCCTCCAGTCCAACTCATCAGCACGATACGCGGGGTACGAATCTCCTCGCCGGGATGCAGCAGCAGATGGGTTTGCTTCATGCCGCTTGCCATCAGGAGGGTTTTCCCATCTGCCGCGTAGTTGAAATCGGCCTTCCAGTTGCCGGTCCAGCCGATGGCTCCGATGAGTCCGTGATCGCCGGTCTGCAGATTAAAAAATGGAAGGGTATTGGTGTCGGACGATCTTCCATTACTCGATTCGAGATGATCGCTTCCGCCCGGGCCGAAACTTTCTTCGAGTGGGGTGAAATCGGCTGCGCTGTTGTTGCTGCCCTGAGCGTGACGAATGATACAGTCGCCTGCTGAAGCCGGGATGCTCCAATGCAATGGGAGGATATTCTCGATGATCGGCGTGTCCGCCGTTCCGTCGTTGCGGAAGCGAAGAACCCAGTCGATCACGTCCGGGAAATCCGGGTAGAGGCGAATTTCCGCGGTGACCTTGAGGTGAGTGGAGGGGTCGGTATAGACGTAGCGATGAATCTGGATGTTTCCATCCGCGGAATTTTCCTGTGAAGCCTGCCATTGGGGCAGGAGTTGGGTAGACTCCTTACCGTTATACCGAAATGAAAATGGAACGTGCGCCGGTTTCCAGAGATCAGGCGATGTAAGATCGTGTGCCCGCGTCTGGGCGCAGAGCACGAGGGCGTTGCCGGCGACAAAAAGAAAGATCGACAGAAACCTTACCAGACGATTCGTGCGGAAATTTTTAATCATCGACATCCTATGAAGGCGGAAAATAAGAGGCGCTGGGATTTTCAAAAAGGACGACCAACGGCTTACAGCATCGAGCGAGAAACCAATCCCTGCAACGTCTTTCTGGCCACTTGCAAAACCGATCAGCTCGCAAAGCCCAATTTGAAGATTGACGTTCGATTTAAAAACTGATATTAAATCGAATTAATAATATTTAACAGGGTCTTATGTGCATTTGGATGGCGGCCTGGTTTGAGCGAGGCCTTCCTCATCAGCCCCATAATAATTATGGCGGGAGGCGGTGGACTAGCTCGACCCGGTTTTGGGCTAGTATTGTGAGCGAGAGACAAGGAAAGACGGCGGCCTGGCAGAGCTGAATGCCGTGAAAATTCATAATTTGTGATACGAGAAAAATTGAGAAAAATAAAAGCACATACCAGACGCGTGACCCTTTTGGATGTGGCGCGGGCGAGTGGAGTTTCCCCGACCTCCGTTTCACTTGTGTTGAATGAGGCGCCTTTATCGCGCTATATTTCGGCGAAGACAAAGCAGAAGATCACCGAGGCCGCCGCGCGCCTGGGCTACCGCCCGGATATGTTTGCCCGTTCTCTGCGCAGCCAGCGCAGCCATACGGTTGGCGTGCTGGTGATCGATCTCGCCGACCCTTTCTGCACTCTGATCCTGCAGAGTATTGAGCGCACTTTGTTGCCGACCACCTATCTGCCCATTGTGATGGACGCGCAGAATCAGCCGCAGCAGCTCGAGCGCTATCTGGAGATGATGATCGAGCGCCGCGTAGAAGGCTTGATTACGGTCGCGAACTGGCTGCTGTTCGATATCACGCTGCTGGAAGAGATCGACGATCGGCGGATTCCAACCGTGGTGGTTGGGCGCGATCTTGAATCGCCCACGGTAAACTCCGTGCTGGTCGACAATGACGCGGGCGGATACGCTGCCATGCAGCATCTTTACGAACTGGGACATCGCGAGATTGCAATTATAAGAGGGCCGCGGCGCCTGGGGGACAGTCGGATTCGGTGGAAAGGAGTCCGGCGCTTCGCCAAAGATGCGGGCCTTCATTTAAGCTCGGCGCTCATCCACGATTTGCCAGGGACGATGGGATCGTCCTCGGGCTTCGAGGGCGGCCTTCGGCTGACGCAGAACATTCTCCGGACTGGGGAACCTTTCACGGCCATCCTGGCGTTTGACGACCTGACCGCCTACGGCGCCATTCGCGCCCTGTCGCAGGCTGGCCGCAGCGTGCCGGACGATTGTTCCGTTATTGGTTTCGACGATATTCCCTCCGCGGCATTGATTACTCCCGGATTGACGACAATCCAGCAGCCGATGGCGGAGATGGGTGAATATGCCGCCGGGTACATTCTGAAACATCTGGAACAAAACAGAGAAAATGGCGCCACGCCGTATGGAGACGGGCATTTGATGGCGCCCAAACTGGTGATCCGGGGTTCAACCGCACGAAGGAAGACAGTCACCAGAAAAAAAGCGTGAGTCTGCCCGCACATCCTCACATTTGGGCAAGCTCCGTCGAATTTCCCAGGCGCATAAGGCGCAGGTCTGAATATTTCATCATTCGCCCAGACGTGTGCGCAGAGATATGCCGACAGAAAGACCTTTATTTCCTGTCTCGGCCTTCCCCAGCCAGGTGAATGTTTAAATAAACGATTTAATACTTGACAGTCGGCAGTTGCTAGAAGAGGATTGTTTCCATATTAAAACGGTGCACTATGGGATGGAGCAATCTCTCGGGAATCTGTGTACCAATGCTGTATGTACACGGTTGCATAAGTTCCGGGGACGGATGTTTGAAGTGGAGCTGGTCTGTTCGTCCGCAAATGTGTCGTCACGCACGGATCGTTGAGTAGAAGAGAATCCTCGGTACGCATCGCGCAGGAAATTGCCTGCCCAGTCTGTTTAAGGTCTGTGCCAGGTAAACAGAAATTGTCAGTTGAAGCCAGATGGTTATTTTTAGGGGGAGTGAATGAAGAAAAATTTTGTAGCGGTGTGGCTTTGCTGCATCGTTCTATTCTTTAGTGGCGCAGCAGTCGTGGCCCAAACAATTACGGGATCGATCCGTGGAACAGTAACCGACGCCAGTGGTGCAGTCGTGTCTGGAGCCGATGTCACCGCGACCAATGTGGCTACCGGAGTCGCGACAAAAACAACCAGCGATCCAAGCGGTCTTTATAACTTCCAGTTTTTGATCCTTGGCAACTACACCATTACCGCGACGGCGCAGGGCTTCAATTCTGTCACGACTGCCCCATTCCATCTGCAGATCGATCAGATCGCCAAAATTGACGTCAGCCTGGCTGTCGGCACGGCGACCACCACGGTCAATGTCGCGGCCGGTGCGGGTGCGATTCTGAATACCCAAAATGCCACTCTGGGGACCAGCATCAGCTCCACTCAGTTACAGAGCATGCCCTTGCCTGGGCAGAACGCCCTATACGCCACCATGTTTGTGCCGGGTGCGCTCAATCCCACTGTCGCTTCGATGAGTTCAGCATATCGCATGACATCTCCGGACGAAATTCCGTCTTTCAACGGAAATCGCCAGCAGGGTAATAACTTCGTTCTCGACGGTGTCGAAATCAACGAGACGACGGCAAATCTGAGCGGTTATAAGCCAAATCCATTTTCGTTGCAGGAAGTACGCATCATTACCGGAAACTCCGACGCCGAGTATGGAAACGTAGATGGCGCTGAAATTCTTATGGTCACCAAGGCTGGAACCAACCAGTTCCACGGCAATGCTTTCGAGTACTTTGAGAACCAGAACTTCGCTGCTAACTCCTGGGGCAACAACTACAACCGGGTCGCAAAAGGACACTACCATCAACATCAATTTGGCGGGCAAATTGGCGGACCGATCTTCAAAAACAAGCTTTTTTTCTTCGCCGACTATTCAGGGCTGCGCTATAGCAACACGGGTCTGGCGTTAGCCAGTGTTGCCACCGATTTGGAGCGTACGGGCGACTTTACACAAGTCAATGACATCGACGGGAATGCAATTTTCGACACGTCGAACGGGCTGCTCGCCGAAACTCCGTATCCGAACCATAAGATCCCAGCCGTCGTGAATCCGGTGGCCATTTATCTCTTTGCTCACCCGGAAGACTATCCGCGGTCGAACCGTCTACCGACCGGCGGCGTGAACATAAATAACTATGGGAAAGTAGTCACCAACAGCAACAATAACAATCAGGGCGATGGTCGCGTGGATTATACCCTCAGCAGCCACGACACCTTGATGGTCAAAGGCACCTACGGAGACGCCTACGATTACCCATCCAGCGCTGTCATCCCAGTCAAATTCCCCGTGAAGCACGACTACCCCTTCGCTATGGGCGTGATCGACTGGATCCACACGTTTTCGCCATCGTTTGTAAATGAGTTCCGTGCCGGATATTCCCGCATCGTCCAGGACACCGAGACATCGGATCCAAGTGGCAATTTCGGGACGAATGGCGATAAGCTGCTAGGGATTGGATACCCGGGCACCCAGCCGCTCCCCGGATTTACATTTATGCAGCTTTACGGTTCTGACACTGGCAGTTTCGGTACCGACATCTCTGCCGGTACGAAGACAATTGACAATAATTTCCACTATACGGACGACATTACCTGGGTGCATGGAAAACATATCATCAGAGCGGGCGCGCAATTCGTCCGCTACCAGGAGAATTACGTCGCTCCCAGCAACATCGGCGGGCAGAACGGCAATCTTGCCTATTTCGCCGATTATACCGCAAACTATAACGCCAACGGCGGTGTTTATTCCGCTGGAGACGGCCTGGCCGACTTCGAACTGGACAAGGCCGAAACCGCTACTGTCGCTGAGGTTAAAGGTCCGTTTGGAGCGCGGCAGTGGCGCGATGCCTACTATGTCCAGGACGACTGGAAGGTGTTGCCGAACGTAACCCTGAATCTTGGCTTGCGCTATGCCTATGACCAGCCGATGTATGAAGCTCACGACAAGATGTCGAGTATCAATCTGCCAGCGGCTCGCTTCGCTCCGGTGGGCCCGAACGGTCCGGATCCCTCCCCGTATCTTTTGTTAGCTGGAAAGAATGGCAACAGCCGCGCCCTGGTCAACCCGTACTATTACCAGTTCATGCCGCGCATCGGCTTTGCTGCGCAGATCAGTCCCCGCGTGGTGCTCAGCGGCGGATACAGCATCACGGACGACTCCGAAGGCACGGGCACAGGGCTGCGCATGACGCAAAATCCGCCCTTCCTGACGTCGGTTACGAATCTCCAACACGGGCCCACCGACACTACCAATGGAAACCCGATCAGCGTCACAAATGGCCTTCTGGCGGGAACCGGTGGTACCCCGGTATCATCGCAGTTCGATATCTGGGACCCTCATTTCCGCCCGGCCGCGGTTCAGCAGTTCAACCTGACAACGCAGTATCTGCTTGCCAGCAAAACTTCTCTCCGAGTTGGATATGTCGGCCAGATTGGCCAACACATTGCAGAACCGAGACTTCTGAACCAGTACATTGCTCCGGTACCAGCGACTTGCGCGCCGACAGACACTACGGGATGCGTCGATGTAGTTGCGCCGTATTACGCAACGGTCGGTGGCAACAGCACTATCATCGAGACGGTTTCGGAGGCCACCTCAAACTATCATGCCTTGCAGACAACTCTCCAACAGCAGGCAACGGACGGGCTTGAGTTTACATTGAACTACACTTGGGCTCGTGCGATGACGGATAGCCCCGGAGGGTATTTTAACGTCGATGGAGTTGGTGCCGGCGGTACCTTCGCCTTCGCGCAGAATGCGTATGATCCACACGCGGAATATGGCCCTTCGAGCTTCGACGTCCGGAACAATTTCAGTGGAACGGCTGTCTACCAACTTCCGTTCGGCCATGAAAAACGCTATGGCGCCAACTGGAACCGGCTGACGGATGAGGCGCTCGGGGGATGGGAACTGTCCGCGAATGCGATGTTCCACAGCGGCTTCCCCACCACTATGATTAATACCGGTGATAACACTGGCCTCAACGCCGCATCGGACAATCCCAACTGGAACTATGCGCGTCGGCTCAACCATTACTTTCCCATGAAAATTACGGGCCGGAGTTTGACGCATTGGTTCGGTACGGACCCGTCGGCGACACCGTGTACGACAAGGGGCTCCCGCATCAACAGTTTGGGTGCGCCTTGCGCCTACGGCAGACCGTCGAAGGCGAGCCCCTTTGGAACCTCCGGGAACTACACAGAACGCAATCCAGATTTCAAAAACATCGATCTGTCGCTCTTTAAAGGGTTCCGGACTGTGGGAGATCAATCTCTGAAGCTGCGTATTGATGCCTACAATGCATTCAATATAGCTAGCTACGCAGCTCCCAATTCGCGGGAAGGCAGCAGTCAATATGGCAAAATTACCGCCTCAGCGAACAATCCACGACAGCTTCAGATTTCCGCTGTCTATACCTTCTAACTAAAACAACATGGCTGTCTCCTATTGATTCCGGTGGGTTGTTGAGTCTGACAATCCATCGGAAATTTTTTTGTGTGCGGGATGTCGGGAGAATCGGGAAACGAAATTGCCGATTCCCGCAGTACCGATTGAATGGCTTGCAGTATCGTAAGGGAATGACAAAAGTGCCCAGCAAACCCTCCTCTCTGAATCGCCGCAGCTTCGTTCAACTTGCCGGTGCAGCTTGTGTGTCGAATGTCTTCGGCGCAGCGGTTGCGCAATCCAACCCAACCTCTTCCTCTCCTCATCGGTCTCCGCTGCGGTTAGGAGTCGTTGTCTCGATTGAAGAAGGAGGATCGATCGACAAGGCGATCGAAGGCGTTCGTGCTCTGGGGTTGGCAACCTGCCAGATCGGCTTTGCACACCTCACGCCGGATGTCGCGGCGCCGCTAAAAAATGCCTTGGCAAAATATCAGGTGGAAGCGACGGCTTTTTCCGAACATGGCCCTGGAGTTCGGGTGTTTAACTTTTATGATGGCCCTGGGACAATTGGCATTATTCCGCCGGCGACTCGCCAAGCTCGCATTCGCAACCTGAAGCTGGCGGCGGATCTTGCCGCTGAATGCAACATTCCGGCGATCCATACCCACTGCGGCTTTATTCCGGAAGATCCCAACGATTCAATTTATTCGCAGGCTGTCGCGGCGGTGAAAGAAGTTGCCGCCCACTGCAAAACCCGCGGAAGGTCCTTTCTCTGCGAAACCGGAGAGGAAACTCCGATTACCCTGCTGCGGTTGATTGAGGATGTAGGTTTGGACAACGTCTTCGTAAATCTCGATCTTGCCAACCTGATCCTGTACGGGAAAGGCAATCCAGTCGATGCCATGGATGTCATTGGACATCGAGTGCGGGGGATTCATGCAAAAGACGGTTTGTTTCCGACAGACCCGAGAAATCTAGGGAAAGAGGTCCCTTTCGGCGAAGGGAAAGTTGATTTTCCTACCGTTTTTCAGCAGCTAAAGCAGGTCAATTATCAAGGTCCTGTAACCATTGAACGAGAGACGCCAGGAGACCGGAAGAAGCAGATCCTCCAGTCGAAAGTCTTTTTAGAAAATCTACTCTCAAAGGTATATGGCTAGAACATTGTTACCGCTGATGTTCATGTTCAGCTAAATCGCCGCGCTCAACTATAGCTCCAACAATAGATGCAGGGGCTTGCCCGGTTCGACTTTGACTTCCTGATCCAATTCGATTACATACCGCTCCGGGCTGGGACGATGGGTGTACATATCGGGAGAGATCTTTCCTGGCATTCGATGTCGGTCAAGAGATGCAATGGCTTTCCGGGGCGCCTGAGAAAAATTGACATGAAAGCGCTGGATCGCCAGGGTTCCTTTGGCGACTGTGATTGTCAGCTCTTGCTTGTCCGCCGTTCGCGCCAGGTGGACTGATCCCCATCCCGATTCCACACTGAAAAATGTGCGGAAGTTTTCTTGATTGACGACAGGTGCAAGTTGCAGCGATTTATCCACGGCGGAGTAACGGAATCGAGAGATCGCAAGTATCCCGGCGTAGGCCATCATGGATCGTGCATAATGATTGCCCCATTCAAACTCGCAGAATGGATTTCGCTTTTTTCCGTCATAGCGGTCCCGAGTCGATCTGACCAGCGTCAGGCCCTCCTCGACGTAACCGTCGTAAATTAAATTGAAAGCTGCTTGATAATCCGTTCCAGACCAGGTTTCATCGCAGTACATCAATGGTTCCTCCGGCCTGCCGCCTCGAGGCCAGGTCCCGATTTGCAGGCCCTTGTCGTCATTGATGGCGTACACACGATCCACGTTTATTACGTCATCAAAGCTGGCTCGGTAGTTGGAACGAAAAAGAACTTCCAGGGAACTGTGAATCTGTGCCGGTTCATAAATGTCTTCAAGATCGAGCATGCGGGCATAAAGCTGGCCATTCACCAGCTCTGAAATGCAGCCGCTTTGCAGTTGATATATTCCGGGTGCTGGAGCCAGTTGCTGAAAATAGGCTCCGTTATAAAGCTTTTCGCTGGTGAGTCGCTTCCCGGATTCGTAGATTCGACGGCATTCTGTCGCGAAATCCACATCGCCCATCGCTTTTGCCATCTGTTCACAGGCAAGCAGCGCAGCTTGATACTGGCTGCCGCACATCGTTTCGGGCGATGTGAAGTTAAAATCCAATGTGTTGTGGTGGGATCCGGTAAGCAGCCCTTCACGCTGAGGATCCCATCCCGTCCAGGCGTATTCCATCCCTTTGCGCACTCTTGGCCAAAGCTTTTCAAGCCACGCTTTGTCCCCGCAGATATGCCAGTCGCGATACACCTGGGTGATCAGCCCGAACTGGCCGTCAGCAGCGGTAAAAAAATTCGTCTTTTCCTGGTTGCTGGACTTGTCGCTGCCGAAGGGGGACTGAAATGTCTTAGGCATTTCCGCCGCTTTGGCGTTAGGTCCCACAGGTATGCGAAACTGAATGGCCCCATCGGATTCACGAAGACTGTTGAAAAAGAAATTATTCAATATCGAGCGTTGCAGGTCGGGAAAAAGATAGGGAATTGTCTGTTGATAATTCCAGACATGGTTTACCGTGCCATAGCCGAGCCTTCTGTTGATGGCGCAACCTTCCCACCCATAGAGAGTTCCATCGGGATAGCGGATGACTGTGGGCGATCGCAAAATTGACATCTGGGTTGATGCCGCTTCCAGCAAAATTCCTGGGATTGTCGATGAAAAAAGATGTGTTTGGAAAAGCCGCGTGTCCGCTTCTAGCCGCTGGAGATTGGCAATTGCATAGCGAGCGACTTCCTGGCCGCTCTTCCACTCAGTCGCATAGTAGTTTCGCCACGGTGTTGCTCCGGGAACCATCTCGTTTTTTCCTGCTGTGTCAAAGACCGGGAAATACCATCCGACGACGAGGGGAATCGTCTTCGACTCGCCGGGTTGAAGCGTGACATCAATCGCCAGAGACCCCACCTTTGAATTCTCGGTCACATTTTTTAGATCGCCGCCAGGATTGGACGGCGAGTTATCCAGCTTGCCGTACTTCGCGAAGGTATCCACGAAATGCTGCAGAGACATAAAGGGCATCTTAGATAACCAATTCGTCTGCCATTGAGTCACTGCCTCAGGACTGGCAACGAACATTGAATTTCCGCCGGGATCCTGCCCGCCCATTAACAACAGCGACAGGCCGTGCTCCCGAACGACCTCGTTTTTATCTCCCGCACAATTCTGAACGTTCATTGCCAGTGCAGCCTTCACGGGCTTGTCGGCTACATTTTTTAAGGTCACATTCAAGACGGCGATCGGCAAAGAGGAATCCCGGGAATTCCCCGGGATAAACGGACTCCATCCTTCGATCTTTACCGTCAAAGGAAGCATTGGGTCGCTTAAATCCACGTGAGCAAACGGAAAGCGTCCGATGAATTTGCATTGACTCATGCGGGGTAGACCTGCAGCCTGTGTTTGCTGCGGACCCTGGCCGTTGCCGAGCATGTCCATTCCCGGAGCTAGATACATGGCGCCTTCCAGCGAATCGCGCCATTGGCCTTCCAATACTTTAAAGGTGGGCTGTGATCCTTCCTGTTGAGCCCAGAGCGAAAGAAAAGTAAAGCGCGGCTGAAATCCACGGTTCGGGTTATTGAATATTTCCCAGTCAATTAATCTGCCGGTTCCAGACATGCTGATACAGCCGCTTCCAATGCCACCCAGGGGGAAGGCGACGCGATTTAAATAGTCGCCTTGATAGGTATCGCGCAAGGATCGGCTGAATAATTCTGCTTTCGTATATGGCGAGCGTCCAACAGTTCGTGATGGCAGATCCTCAGTTTTTGTCTTGTTATGTGAATCAGAATGTGTCTGTGCTGCATCCAGCAATTCGGAAGACACCGCTGAAGCGGCCAATGCGGCTGGTGCTTTGACGATGAAATCTCGCCTTGAAAACTTGCTCATGGGTTTCTCCAAGAAGTACGAGTTAGAATCCTCAACTCAGTATGCCGATACGGAAATGAAAGAATTTGCAATATTCCATCCGCGCAGCGCAATCTTTGGAGCACTTACGGAAGATTTTGCGGAGTAGTTAATATCGATCTCTTTGCTTTCTCCGGGTAATAGGGAAACATAATTGTCGCTGTAATAAGCCGGCAGGATACGTGACCCATCCCTGGCATTCTCCAGCGTAAGTTTCGCTGCCAGAGCGATCGAGTGGGCTGGATTGCGCAATGTCACGTGAATGAGGACCGTGCTGCCATCCTTATGCAAGACAGCCGATTGCGAAAGAGCTACCTGAGGCAGTGCATTTAGCGAGCGGTACGATTGGCTTGTACTCCCGAGCCAATATAAATTTTGCGACAGAAGTTTGCCCGCTCCATCCTTTAACTCCAACTCTACAAAAACCAGCCCCGCGGACATTTGCGGTTCTGGATGTAAACGAAATGCGGTGCCAACCGAGTTCACATTTGCCGTGATTTTCTGTTCCTGAACGTCTAAAAGCTTACTGTTAGCGGAAAATATTTTGGCTACGGCCGTCAAATCTGGAGCCGCGGCGGTAGTTGTGTTCACAACATCGATATTGTGGTTGGAAAGGTCGAGTTGAATATGGACGGGTTCGCAGGCTTTTTTAACACCATAAAAGGAAGCCTGAGTATCGTAGTCGGAACTATAGATCTGCCACATTGTGCTGGGCCAGGATGGATGGGTCATCCAAAGCATACGGCCACTATTTTTGGACCATAGGTTCGCGTTAAAGCCTTCGAAGATCGCACGATAGTTTACATAGTTCAACATCTGCGCTTTCCGCTCGAAATCTTCCAGGCTTGTAGCCGCTCCGAATTCGGCGGCTAACTCGTTCATAAAAGGGTGCGTATCGCCGTTATCGGACTGGTGCCAGTCATGGTATGCCCAGTCGTCATTGATCGGCCATTGGTCGGCCTTTGGCATGGAGCTGCGGAAGGATTCGAGCGTGGGCATGGACTGTGTTCCGGTTTCGACGGCAAACCCTGGGTCAAGCGTCGTGTAATAGAGCACGGGATTTTGATATAGATACGGCCCGCTGTCCTGCAGGTTGACTCGGTTGGAGCTTGGAGAATAGTACCGTGTTCCATCGAGGGAGCGTACGAGATCGTCCAGTCCGCGATTGATTATGGGTTGGGGCACGCCTTCATTGCGGCCGCACCAGAGCACAATGGAAGGGTGATTGCGAAAGCGCAGAATCGTATCCTTCGCATTGGACAGGAAGAGCGCCGGATCTTCTGCTTCAATATTGTCATCCTGGGTAGACTCCCAGAAGTCGTTCCACACCAGCATTCCATATTGATCTGCCAGGTCGTAGAAGGTTTCTTCTGTATTCTGGCCCACCCAGTTGCGAATAATGTTCAGGTTTGCATCGTGTTCCAGGCGGAAGTACGGCTCCAGCCGTTCCCGCGAAACACGCTTGCGGGAATCATCCATGCCCCAGCTTCCCCCGCGGGCGGCGATTCGTACGCCATTTACCTTGATGACGAGATACGGAGTTAGTTGAAGGTCGTTTAATTTCCGGATAGAGGGCGAAGACTGCGCCGCGGATGTGAGAGATGCAACCCGGCCGCCGGGAATTTCCAGCATGCCTTCATGGCTAACATCGACGATCTTATCGCCGGCCAGGCTTGCGACCGTGGGAGAATATTCAACTCGCTGCAGATGACCGGATGGGTCCAGCAAACTCAGTTCATAGGTGATTTCTCGTATGCCAAAATTTAGTTGCTTCTGGTCCGATAAAGTCCGATTTGCTTTCAGCTGCAAGTTCAGATGGTACAAGTATGGCTCGCCGTATCCATTCGGCCACCATAGATGGGGATGCGAAACAGTCAGTTGCGGAAATTCCGCGGGGGTAAGCTTTACCGCGCTCATGCCAGGCGCCGCGACAAAGTGCTTTGTGATACTGACGGCTCCAAACGTGGCGCTTAAAATTCCTTCCACCGGGGAGCCCGATTGATTCTCCAGCGGCACGGTAATTCTCACGTCAGCACTTGAAGTATCCGGCAAGGGCAGAGTCGTTACAACTTGTGGATCGCCAATTTTGACTGGATGGGTAACGTGCAGTCGCACGTCCTGCCAGATGCCGGTATTGCGATCACGAATGCCAGGAATCCAGTCCCAGCCTTCCGTCGCGACAAAGGTCGGCCCATCCAAACATAAGATTCCGCCGTTTTCTCCGGGACCGCCCTTTATGGATTGTTCACTTGGGATTCCAGGATGCGGCGGAGGAGATATTTCGACCGCGAGCGCATTGAGTTTCTTAGGTTGCAGAATCCCAGTTACATCAAAACTTCCGCGGATGAAAGCGCCTTGAATGCGTCCGAGACGTTTCCCATTCAACCAGACAACTGCAGCATAGTTGATTCCATTGAACGTCAAGGTTACATTTTGGCCAGTGGAAAACCGCGGCGCGGGGAACTCAACTCGATACCAATAATTTTGCTTGTTCAATGATTCTGGTATCGCGAGATTGTTCAACCCATAATCTGAATCGGGATAAACGCCGCGATCGATCATTGTAGTTAGAACCGTTCCCGGTACCGTCGCCGAAAGCCAGCCAGCGGTGTTGAAGGCGAGTTGGGATATCTGTTCCGCAGACGCGTGCACTTTGGGAGCCGCAATCAGCTTCCAGCCGGAAGCGAGCGTCCAGTCGTTGGCTGCGTTACGAACTAAAGTTTCCCGGACAGATTCAGGATGAACTATGGGTTTGGAAAAGGGAGCGTTCGAACGCGGCATTGTCGCCGGATCCTGGGGAGCGCGAAGACCGGCCTGCCCGATGGTCTGGACGGGCCAATCCTTCGAACCATCCTCAAATGGTATCAAGGAAAAGTCGGGTGAGTTTGTGAATAGCGTCTTTACTGAATTGGCCGGTATCACCGAATTCGCAACCGTCAGATAGGCGATCTTCCCGCCAAAATGTTGGCCGTCGCGCCATGGAAGTATCTCCGGAGCCATTTGTAACACTGGACTCACCGAACCAAATGCGAATTGGCCGGTGGCTGCTTCGGTTCCATCCAGGTAGAGCCGTGTAACTACTCCGTCGAAGGTAGCGGCCAATAGATGCCATTTGTCTGCGCTGAAAACTATGTCGCTCCTGAGGATATTTCCCGCACCGGCCCAAAATATGAGCTTCCCATTCATCACGCCGAAGTACTGGGAATATTCAGCGGCAGGGTCTCCGAAACCTGCCAGCAACGTAGGCGAACGCGGCGCTTTCTCACCACGAACCCAGCAATACATGCTCCACGGGGAGCCACTTTTGAATATGTCATCTTGTTCCGGCAGCGGCTTTTTCAGGCCTTTTCCATCCGGAAGAAAGCTTCCATTGTAAGGCCCAAAATCTAACGGAGTGGAAAACCCATTGTCCACGCGGGTCGATTGAGAATGCGCATTCGGAGAGCGATAGACAAAACTAACCAAGACAGCGACAAAAATGAGAGCCGCATATCGATGCTGTCCAGCTTTAGAAATCGACTTACCCATGCATCTGTCACCCAGTGTCCATCGTTACATAAATATTTACTAACTTGAGATTCTTTCAATGACTTAGTGCGATGGAGGGTTGACCGCGCTCCCCGGGCCGCCGACCGCCTGAAGCCTTGGAATCCGCTGCTCCACCGGCGGTAGCGGAGGAAATGCCGCGTGCGGTTCATTTTGATACCAGTACGCTACTGAGTAAAAGTTATCGGAGCGATGGTTTGCATGGCCATGTTCGATGGTTGCTTTGAAGCTGGTGGTGAAGGGTATCGGCGAGTCAAAATGAAAACGGTACACGCTTGTGCGGCTGCCAGCGCGGTTGCCAGTGAGAACGGGCGCTCCATAGAGCTGATAAGAAAATGACTTGTCGCCGAAGCTCCATGCTCCCAGGAAATAATCTTCTGAGCCAGTGCCCGCAATACTTGGTAGTTTTGCGCCGTCGATGAAAAACATATCGTCCCCTTCGCCCCACCAGTCATCCTGGTTTTGCAGCACCGACATGGTGACCCCAACATACTGGCCATGCCCGGTAGCTTGCATCCAAACATAATTATCTTTTCCGTCCGGGTTTGGCTTATCGTTTACTAGCGGAACGCTATTGGATATCCAGTCGCTCGTCCAACCATGAGTCGGCTGGGCCTGGCGGTATTGGGCATGGAAATATAACGTATCCGGCGGCAACGGATGAGTGTCGATGCGGTAGTCAATATTGTAGTAAAGGGCGTCGATCGGCTGTTTGCCCTCGTTTGTTACCGTAATGCGTGCATGATGTCGAAACGGCATCGGGAAAAATGAATTGAGAGCGCGATTGCCGCCGACTGAGAGCAACTCCGATTGCCATTGATAGTAGGCGCCCAGGCCGAGTCCGAAGAAATCTCCAATGGGAGTTTCAACACTGGGAGTTTTCTCACCGTCCCAATACATGCGCAGCACAATGCGTTTCAGGCTATTCGGTTCGTCGTCTCCGAGCGTGAACCAGATATGGGAGATGGCGCCCGGCCCATCTGTATCCAGCACGGTATAGGTTGCGCCCGGAGCTACCACGCGATAGTCGGCGTTCGCCCCCGTAGGGTCAGAACTGGAAAAACGATGTAAGGTGTAGGTCTGCTGCCGGGTTACATCGGGCTGCCAGGAGGCAAGTTGACAGTTCGCCGCAACCACGGCAGCCATCAGGAACGACAATAGACTCAGTATTCTTCTCATAAAGTTTTCAACCCAACCAGGAGTCGTGTTATGACTCAGTTTATAAATTCGCTGCTGACACTTCCCGGATTATTCAAACGTTTTAATCAATATTCCATAAAATATATAACTTCGCGCATGACTATGTATAGGACGAAAAGTCTGCCATCGACACTTTAGACAGGTTTTCGTCACGGCCCAAGCAGGCAAAGTTTCTGCCCGCGAGCGGAGCCGCCGACCGCCACGCTGTCAAATGAGATCTGGAGAGAAACCGGATTGAAAAAAGTTTATGCAAACAGAATCGCTTCTTTCGATAGTTGGATACCAGTGGAAACGATTGGACTGATTCTGCGCTGATACGAATAATGATCGATGGATCAAGGCTAGGGTGCCTGCTCCATCTGGTGTCTCGTTGAAGCAATCCTTAATTTGAATCGGGGAGTTTTTACTGTGATAAAAAGAAACGCGCTTTTGGCCGGATGGGTGCTTGCCGCAGGATTATGTTTGCTTCCATCGTCCATGGCAGCACAGACGATTGTCCGCTCTTTCAACGGCGACCAGGGCAAGAGCCTCGCAACTTGTGATCTGGGTAAAACGCGCTGCGGCCGCCAGCCGGAGATGAACGTCGCCAGCAATGGCAAGCAACTGGTGCAGGTGACATGGCAGAACGTCAATGTCTACGACTACAACGGGAAGTTGCTGCGATCGACGCCCATGTCAGATTTCATCGCTCACGCAGGACTGAATCCGAAGACTCCAGACGGAAAAGACCCATTTGAACCCCTTGTGGTCTACGACGAGTTCATCGGGCGCTGGATCATTACCGTCACCTGCCATAGCGACTGTTTTATGGTGAGTGCATCTTCTGATCCGATGGGAAGCTGGGGCGGAGTGTATCCGACCTGCCTCGACAATGGTCCCTGCCTCAATCACGATCCGGCACTCCATATCGGCTATGACAAAAATGGAATTTATTATTGCGCCGGTCATATTGGCGACGATAACCCACACACTGTGCCAACGGTTGCCTACGATTGCCTTGCAATTCCTCCAGGAGAGGTAAAGGCCATCGCGGGACGGAAAAATCCTACGCATCTGAATCGCATCCACAATATGCCGCTCGGTATTCAGCCGGCGATCGATCATAATCCCAGCAAAGCTGCGACCGCGCCTGAATTTTTTGCTACCAGGACGTGCAGCCGCGCGGAACCTGGGGCTTGCCAGCGGTCGGTTAATTTTCCTTTGGAGTGGCTCGTGGATACATTTACCTGGAAGGGTCTCACCGGGACATATAATGCCGGCGGTGAACAGGTCATCAAGACGGACGTTGGATCGAAAGAAGATAAATGGCTCTACAACGTGCCCTGTTGCGGCAAGCTTGATTCCATTCCGCAGAGAGGCAGCGACGTTCCGCTGCGATCAGCGGGAATTCATGCTGTGGAAAATGTTGCACAGTTGGGCTCTCATTTGTATGCAGTGACTGGCTCTGGGCCCTGCACGCATGACTGCGGCCGTCAGGGCGTGGACAAAAATAATCTGATGATTTATGTCGATCTGGATTGTTCGAGATCGAATGCCTGCTTTGTCTCGCAGACAGCAAAGATCAGCGGAGACAATATCCGTCCGGCATTTGGAACAGTCGGAGTCGATGATGCCGGGAATGTCGGCATTGTGGCGATTTCCTCCACAGAGACAACCGATCTTTCCATATTGTTGTGGACGCACAAGAAGACCGATCCGCCCAATACCTTCGAGGGACCGACGACCATCATCGCTGGAACTGAGCCGTATACTTGTTTCCCCGATCGCAAAATTGCGCTGCTCGCGAGCGCCGTGGGAATTCTCACCGCGCGTGATCCGCTGGATGGATCGAAGCTCTGGACGACACACCAATGGGGGGGCGACGCCACTCCCTGCGTGTGGATGACGCGCATTGTGGAATATCAGATTGGCGGGAAGAGCAAAAGGACAAAATGAGTTTGACCGCTGTTGGAGATGAGGGCGGAGAATGCGCCCATGCTCAGTCAGTCGATGAATGGTTCTGTCGAGAAACTCGGTGGCCGCCTAGTGGCCCTTGCTAGGGGTTTCCCTAGGTGCAGTCTGCACTTCGTAGGCGGAATATATCGATCAACGATGTTTCGGGCCGATTGCTGATCGCGTTCCTGGCCCCTCCACTCTCGCCGATGAAGTGATTTCATTTTTGACCGTGCACTTGCCTGGAGCAAGTTTCACTTGGAGAAAAAAGAGATAGGGAGCGCTTTCTAAGCGCCCCTTGCAACTTACCAACTCTCGGCATCAAACATGGACGAGATATTAAAAAGGCTTTGGGACAACCTCATTGGCCGTTCAACCGGACCTCTGAATTTCCGTTTGATCATTCAACCGGCAGTCGCCGCCTTCCTTGCGGTGCGGTCCGGACTGAAAGACGCCCGAGAGGGACGGCCAGCCTTTCTAAAACCAAAGTCAGATGTTATAGAACGCTATTTGGGAGGCGGCGAGACTATCCTGGGCGTCGCTCGCGCCTTTGCACAAAGCAAACCGCGCCCGGCATGCAGTTCGGCTCACAAATCCGGCGCTAGATACATAGCCCTATAAAACTTGAGTCCATTCGGTTTGCTCAGGAAATCTATCGAGACTCGTCCTTTAGTGGCTGCAAAAAACACATCCGAGTTGTTTGTAAGTACTCCGGAATCAAAATGGAATTGATTCGCGTGCGCCCATATCTCATTCGGATTCAGAAGCCAACCATCACCACCGATATAGATGAATGTTGGCTTTGCCTCATCGCCTGAGTTTTCGTAATGGGCGGACAAGGAATCGTGACAAAAGGGAAGATTCACTGACGAGATTGGTGTTCCCGAATGAGCGTCGGTGGGTATTATCTGCAAAGTACTATCGTCAATAACTCGTGTTACAAATCCCTTGGATTTCAGTTCTATATAGTCAGTCCCAGGATTTTTGGACTTCATTTCAATCATCAAGCCGGCGTCCAATTTGGTGAAAGTGGTATTTCTGTCAGTTTTGAAAACTTCCTTTAGAAGGGGGTCCGCAGCGCAAGAGAGAATTGTTTCCAATGTGACGGGATGTTGATGGAGATCTAGTTTCTTCGCAGGTGGTGAGGACGTTTGCGCTAGTGACGCGGTAATGGATACAAGAATCATCGTCAAAGCCAGGGTCCAAGCGCCTTTCTGCACCGTCTTGCTCATTTTCTGACGCTCCACACACCGTCGCTCGATTTTCTGTTATACAGAATCGAATCAGTGGAATGATAGGCTAATCTTTCCAGCATCTGAGCTTCAGCGATTGCACAGCGGGGAAAAATCCACAGCTAGAGCAGTTTTCCTGTTGCTATAGATCGCAATCATCATCGAAGTGCCGTTTTTCTTAAGGAAAAACGGCGTGGAGATCTTCGCTTCGATATACACCTACAGGAAAACTGTTCTATCCAGCTCATGGGGCACCGTACAATTAAAATCACGATGCGATACGCTCATCTAGCCCTGGAACACACACAGGCAGCGGTGGACAAGCTTGTATTGACTGCCTTATCGTCAGATGTGGTGGTGACTAAATCGGTGACGGGCAAAACGAGTATGAAGCAAAAAATCCGTAACTGATTGAATATAAAGGATGCGAAAGTGGCGGAATTGGCAGACGCACCAGACTTAGGATCTGGCGGGTAAAACCGTGGGGGTTCAAGTCCCCCCTTTCGCACCAAATTTCTTACATGAAACTCAGCCAGTTGCGGACTGTGTCCACAATTGGCTGAACCGTTTTTACGGCTGGCTGTTCAGCAGGATCCGCAGACAAGGTATGCAGATTTGTTCTGTGCGGTGATAGACTGCCGCCGCAGTTGCAGCATTTTTGACGAACAGGATATGTCTGGAGGCAATCTTTACCGCGATACCCGCACTTAATCTTTGCCGCGATAGAAGACGCGCCAGATTTTTCCTTTTTCGCTGTCGGTAATGTAGATCGAACCATCGGACGCCTGCGCGACTCCATCCGGACGCGCGACTGCATCGGAGGGATTCATTAGCTTCTCTTTGCCTTTAAATCCATCGGCGAATACCTCATATTTCCCCGATGGTTTGCCGTCGGCAAACGGTTGAAAGGTCACGTTGTAACCGGCCTGCGGCAATGGAGAACGGTTCCATGAACCATGAAAGGCGATAAACGCGCCTCCGCGATAGTGCGCGGGAAACTGATTGCCGCTGTAGAACATGACATCGACCGGCGCCCAGTGGGCGGGATAGGCCACGATTGGAAGTGTGTATTGACCGCACCGGTCGGACTTTTTCCCATCGCCGCCGTATTCAGGATTGGTTATCAGCTTTTGCTGCTTGAGATCGAAGACGCAGTACGGCCAGCCGAAGTTCGATCCCATCATGGCCCGATACATCGGTTCGGCGGGACGGTCGGCATTATCCTCGGCTGTAAAGTATTTGGGCCATAACGTATCGAGCTGATCGCGATTGTTCATCACGATATAGAGCGCGCCATCGTGCCAGGTGAGGGCGGGGAACTGACGCAAGCCGGTGGCGAACCGAACCCCATCTTCCTGCTTCTGGCCGAGCTTGTTGGCATCGAACCGCCAGGCGCCCCCATGCTTTTCGAGGATCGGGCATGGGTCCATTCCCGGAACTCCGGCCCGGCGATCTTTCGACTGACATGCGTTCGAAGGCGCTCCCACATTGACGTACAGATGTCCCTGATTGTCAAAGGTGAGGCCTTTGTCTTCATGCTCGCGCTCGGCGGGAAAACCGGAAACGACGATCTCCGACGCGCCAGTGGGCTTCAATTGCCCGGGTGCCCATTTATATCGCTCCACCGTGAGGGGAGTCGCGAAATAAAGATAGCCGTCGTGAAACCCGATGCCGGTCGTGCTTTCCGTTCCAAACTTTTCTTTGACATCGAATCGGCCATTGCCGGTGGAATCATGCAGGGCGGCGATGCCGCCATCCTGCAACGCGACAAACAGATCGCCGTTGTCGGCCACCACCGCGTGTCGGCCTGCACCCAGATTATCCGCCACCACCAGCGCACAGAATCCTGGCGGCAGAGTGATGCCTCCATTGCCGCTGTCGCAGGCCGGCGCGGTTGCAGCCGACGCTTGCGGCACAGTGCCGATGCAGAATACGAACGAAGCTGCCAGAGTTACGAAAGCGAGGCATCTAACCGATGGCGTCATGCGAATACTCCTCATTCATACTGCAATTGGATGCTGATTATAATCATTACAAAAAGGAGACGAGCGGTGGCGGCGAGAAGTTTCATTGTATGGATCAGTTCTCTTCTATTCCTTCTGTCGCAGCCGGTCCTTTTTGTCCAGGCGAAGTCCTCGACCCGGGACGGAGTCTACAAAGCCGTCCAGGCGAAACAAGGCAGCGCAATCTATGACAAGCAATGCGCCATGTGCCACGGCGCGACGTTGCAAGGAATGGGCCAAAACCCTCCGCTAGTCGGCGATGATTTCCTGAAAAATTGGGACGACCAGACTTTAGCCGATCTCGATTCAAAGATTCGCGCGACAATGCCCGCCACCAATCCTGGATCGCTCACGCCGGAAGATACCGTCCAGCTTCTGGCATATATATTGAGTGCCAACAATTTTCCCGCCGGAAAGGCTGACTTATCGGCGAATAGCGATAGCCTGAAAACCATACATATCGATCAGCCGCCAGCAAAGCCGTAACGCGAAAAGATTCGGTATACAGAAATTCCTTAAAAATGCTGTGCCCTTGGCATATTTAAGATGCATAACCGCGTCTAAGTCGCTGATGGTTCTTTCACTGCGAATTCAGGATCCATTTGGGTCAGGAAAATCTCAACTCGAAACACGTATTCGGAAAAAAATGCGTCCTCGTCATAGGCCGTGACTCGCGGGTGGCGGAGATCGCGGCGGATGCGCTCCCGGACTGGGCAGTGGAACGCGTGAACGACAATCAAGCGGCCCTTTTGCTTTTGCGGTCTCGACACTTCCATTTGGCGCTTACAGGCGACGAGACTTCCGGCCGCGAAGATGTCGAGTTGTTGCGGGAAGTACGGCGAGTGCAGCCGCATCTGCGCCTCATCATTCTGACAACTGAAAGCACGCCTGCCGACGTGCTTGAAAGTATGAAGGAGCGCGCCTTCAGTTATTTTTCCGCTCCCTACACGGCGGACGCGCTGGCCGATATGCTGCGGCATGCAAGCGAAGCGCCGGTGTGGGATGAAGGCATCGAGCTGGTCTCGGCCACTCCCAAATGGCTGGGCCTGGTGGCGCGTTGCGATATGCGCACGGCGGACCGGCTGATCCAATTCATCCACGAATTTTCTGACCTGGAGGAAAAGCACCGTTACGAAGTCGGAGTGGCATTTCGAGAGATGCTGATGAACGCGGTGGAACATGGAGGAGACCTGAACCCATCGCAACATGTGGCGATTTCTTATATCCGCGCAAAAGACGCCGTCGTCTGCCGGATTAAGGATCCCGGAATGGGCTTTTCTCTAGAAGAAATTAAAGCGTCCGCGATGGCGGATGCGGAACAGGATCCTCTGGAACTTGTTGAATATCGCGAGGAGCACGGGATTCGCGCGGGTGGATACGGAATTCTGCTGGCAAAGAGCCAGGTGGATGAATTGATCTACAACCAGGCCGGCAATGAAGTTTTGCTGGTGAAATATGTCCGGCACGGAAAGGCTCCGAAGCCGCCAGCCTAAGCGATTCGCCCCCGGCCGGTGCGACGGCTGGTATCGATTCAGTTCCTCTTCACCTGAAAACCCGAGATCGGGCCACTTGTATATTGCGCGGGGACGAACTCGCGATACTCTGGATGCATGAGCCAGCCAGTTCACACTCCAAACGTCAACATCGTTCATTCGCCGGATTACCGCGACGGTTATGCCAATAGCGTTCAGGTTCGGGCCAGCGTGTGGGACTTTATGCTGGTCTTCGGCGCCGCGCGTCAGGACACGCCCAGTGAAGTTACCCTGCAAAATTTTCAGGGAGTCTATCTGAGCCCGCAGCAGGCCAAGGCGCTATGGAATCTGCTGGGGCAGAACCTGGCGCAGTATGAGCAGGCGTTCGGTTCCATTACGCTGGAACCGGCGCAGAGTTTTCCCGGTGCAACGCCAGGCAATAACAATCAGGTGAACTAGGCAGCAGCAAATAAGCGTTTTGTGTGAGTTCCGCCGCGATCGAAAACGGTCTTTCTTTAAGGGAGTTTTGCTTGCAGGCGTCGAACCAGCGATCCAATCCGTTATCGGCGGCGCATCCGTGGTTGAACCGGTTTCTGTTCCGCCGCCATCGCGATGAGCCTCTTCCGTCGTGGATGGTTTTTCCTATCTTCTATGCGTTTGTTTTTCTCACCCATCTGGCATTGTTGCGGCTGCCGTATTTCTGGGATGAAGCGGGCTATTACATTCCCGCGGCCTATGATTTTTTCCGGACCCATGCGCTGATTCCATACTCCACGCTGACGAATGCGCATCCGCCGTTGCCCGCCGTGTATCTGGCGTTCTGGTGGAAGGTCTCCGGGTTTACCCCGGTGGTAACGCGGCTGGCGATGTGCCTGGTCGCGGCATTCGCGCTCACGGGTGTATTCGCGCTGGCGAGGCGACTGGCCAATGTGCCGGTGGCGATCGCTACCACTCTGCTAACGGCTCTGTATCCCGTCTGGTTTACGCAGAGCACGCTTGCGCACGCGGACATTTACGCGGCGGCGGGCACGTTGTGGGCGCTGGTGTATGGGCTGCGTGAGCTGCCTTCTGCCCGCCAGGGATGGTGGGCGGCTTGGTGGTTTTCTCTGGCGGCGTTGTCGAAGGAAACTGCGATCGTCACTCCGCTGGCGTTGGCCGTATGGCATCTATGGGAGATGCGCCACAAGCCTGCATCCGCCTCCGGTCATTTGCGGGTTGCGGGGCAATTCGTGCTTCCATTGTTGCCACTCTGCGGCTGGTATGCCTACCATTTTCATAAGACGGGTTATATTTTCGGGAATCCGCAATTTGTTCGCTACAACGCAGTCGGCACGCTGCATTTGGTTCGATTTTTGCTTGCATTGGCGCAGCGGCTGATGCAGATCACCATCTACATGAATTTGTTTGTGCCGATTCTTTGCATGGTGGCTGCCATGTTTCTGCCGGCACTGCTGCAGCGGGACGGCACAAAACGCCCGCGGGTGTCGTGGAATGCGCAGGCGCAGATCGGCATCATCCTGTTGGTAAACGTGCTGTTCTTTTCGATTGCCGGAGGCGCGGTTCTGGCCCGGTATCTGTTGCCGCTCTATCCGCTGATTCTGCTGGTGTGCGTTTCCACCTGGCGGCGGCGTGTGCAGCAATGGCCGTGGATCGTGGTGTTCAGCGTAGTCGCATTCCTCGCCGGATTATTTGTAAATCCGCCGTATCGGTTCGCGCCGGAAGATAATCTTACCTATCGCAGCATGATCGTGATGCAGCAACGGGCCATCGCCCAGGTGCTTCACCGCGCGCCGCATGGAACCGTGCTGACCGCATGGCCGGTGAGCGATGAGCTAACCCGCCCGGAGCTCGGATATGTGCGCAGGCCGGTGGGGGTGGTGGCGATCGACAATTTTTCTTTGCCACAGATTGAGTCGGCGGCAAACCTGCGCGGTTACGATGCCGCGGTGGTTTTTTCTACTAAATATGAAGCCGCGAACACCCCCGCCTGGCTGCGGTTCGGCGACGGGGAGTGGAACCAGAAATATTTTGGCGAACATTACGATCTGCCGCCGGAATTGATCGCGCGCCTGCTGCATGGCGATATGGTCTGGCAGGCCCGAAGCCGGGGCCTGTGGACGGCGGTGCTGCTCTTTAGCCCTCCGCAGGTGGCCCGGTCGGGTGCAGGCGAGGCGCTTTTTCACTGAGTGATGCAGCCAAACTCTATAATCACCATTGTCGTGATCGAACGTCGAGCCATCGTCGCGCTTCTTCGCGGGAGCCTCCTGTTTTGGATCGTTTTCGTGCTGGCAGGCGTGCTGCCTGCAGCGGCTCAGTCGCCGCTGCCAAAGGGGCCGGACTGGGACGGGCGACTGATCTGGGTGTTTCCGTTTCAGAACAATTCCTCCCAGCCAGGTCTCGACTGGATTGGCGCGTCATTCCCGGATATCGTGAACCAGCGGCTGAGCTCTGCCGGTTTCCTGACCATCCGGCGCGAGGATCGCCGGTATGCGCTCGAACATCTTGGCCTGCCTGCCGATTTCCATCCCACCCAGGCCACAACCTATCGCATCGCTCAAACCCTGGATGCCGACTACGTTGTCTTCGGAAGCTATACCGTCGCCAATGGCCGCATTAGCACAACCGCGCGGGTGCTGTTCATGAACGGGCCAAAGATGGGTCCCACGCTGGAGGAAGATGGAAACCTGGATCAGTTGATCGCCATTGAAGACACCCTGGCGTGGAAGATTGCCATGCAGGTCGATCCGTCGTCGAATCTCGACAAGCAGACCTTTCTGGCCGCCAGCCGCGACCTTCGACTGGACGCATTCGAAAACTATATTCGAGGGGAGATTGAACCGGGTTTGGATGAGCAGATCGGCCATCTTACCAAGGCGGTGCAGCTAAGCCCGAACTATGTTCAGGCCTGGTTCGCGCTGGGCAACGCCTACTTTGCAAATCAGCAATATGAGGAATCGGAAGTGCCCTTCAGCAAGGTGCCGAAAGGCAGCCGGCTGTGGCTGGAGGCTACGTTTTACGCCGGACTCAGCCACCTGTATACGGGCAACTACGCCAAGGCGCAGGAAGAATTTGCCGCCATCTCCGCCGTGCTGCCGATGCCGGAGGTGTTGAACAACGAGGGAATTGCCATCAACCGGCGAGGGCAAAACGGAACCGCGCTTTTCGATCGCGTGGTGCAGTTGAATCCGCAGAATCCGGATTATTGGTTCAACCTGGCGGTCTCGGAGCGCCGGGGAAAGAACTACAACGCGGCCCTGAAGGCGGTCGATCGCAGCCTCGCGCTTCGCCCGCAGGATGAAGAAGCTCTGCGGCTGAAAAAGAATGTGACCCAGTTGAAAGATGGGACCCTGCCCGCGCCGGAAGTAACTTCGACGGGGAAGAATGTGGTGGCTTCCAGTGAACCGGCGGCAGATTCTTCACCTGCGGCTGCGACCAGCGCCGAACCGCAAAGCGATGGAAAAAATTCTGCCACCGCTCCGAAGGCGGCCGCCGATTCGAAGGTTGCAGACAGCCAGGAGTATGAACCGCTGGAGCGGATTGTTCGCACCTACGACGAAAGCTCCTTCCGCCAGGCGGCGTTTGAAATGGAGCAGATGGATGCATTGAAGTTTCGCTCGATGCCGCCTGCCGAGCGCGCCCGGCAATTGTCGCAACAAGGGACCGAATATATCAACGATGGTTTGTTGCTCGAAGCCGAGCGTCAGTTCCAGCTTGCGGTTGCAGCCGATCCATCGAGCGCGGCCGCCTACGCCGGACTGGCAGAGGTGCACGAGCATGTAGGAAGCACAAAGGTGGCAGAGCAGGAAGCGAATCAGTCGATCCAGCGGAAGCCGAATGTTCCTGCATATCTGGTGCTGGCGCGACTCGCCCTGGCACAGCGTGCCTATCCGGAAGCGGAAAAAAATGTCGAGCAGGCCCTCCGGATCGATCCGCAAAACGGCGCAGCGAAAGGCATTTTGCAGGCCATCCAGGCGCAACAAGCCGGCAAGCTATAGATATTCTGCGTGGCAGGCAGTGGAGCGCATCGCGATATGCACATCGAAAAGAAAAAACGGCGCTTTCGAGGATGGCTTAGCCTTCCCCTATCTCTTGCGGCAGTGTTGATCTCTGGAATCATTTTTTTGCCCAGAGGCTTGTCCGCAGCTGCCTCCGCTGCGCCACAAACCCCTATCGTGCTGGAATTGCCGCTGCACGCGACCATCCAGCCCATCAGTGCCCGGTATCTGCAGCGCGGGCTGGAGCATGCTGCTCAAATCCACGCCGATGCGGTGGTGGTCGAACTGGAAACGCCGGGCGGGCTGCTTACCTCCACTCGCGAAATGGTGACTGCCATTGAGCAATCGGGGGTGCCGGTGATTGTGTACGTTGCGCCTTCCGGCAGCCGGGCCGCATCCGCCGGATTTTTTATTCTGGAGTCCGCCGACATTGCGGCAATGGCGCCAGGCACGAACACAGGAGCTTCGCACCCCATCCTCGAAGGCCGGAAGATGGAGCCGATCTTGAAGCAGAAGATCGAAAACGATGCTGCCGCGTTCCTTCGCTCCTATGTTTCGAGAAGAGGCCGCAACGTACAGGCCGCCGAAGATGCCGTGCGCAATTCGAAGTCCTATACCGATCAGGAAGCGATGCAACTTCATCTGATCGATATCATCGCGCCGGACGCGACGTCTCTGTTGAATCAATTGGATGGAAGGACGATCACGCGCTTGAACGGCGCGAAGCAAGTGATGCATACGCGCAATGCCAGATTGGAACTCATGCTGCCCAGCACGCGGGAGCGCATCCTGGGGGCACTGACTGATCCGAATCTGGCGGTCATTCTCCTCATATTGGGCGGGTTGCTGATTTATCTGGAATTCAATGCGCCGGGCACAATTGTTCCCGGTGCGTTGGGAACGCTTCTGGTCCTGATTTCGCTTTTCGCGTTAAATCTTTTGCCGCTTGAATATACGGCGGTTGGATTTTTGATTGGCGCGGCGGTGCTGTTCGTGCTCGATATCAAATTCGTAACCCACGGAATTCTGGGACTGGCCGGCATTGGCTGCCTTGTTTTCGGCCTGTTAACACTGGTTGACGGTCCTATTCCGGAAATGCGTGTGCATCTGGGCACGGCGCTGGGCGCGGGCATCGGTTTCGGTTTGATCACCATGTTCCTCACCACGATTGCGGTGCGCGCCCATCGCAACAAAGTGCAAACCGGCGGGGAAGCATTGCTGGGAACGACGGCGATTGCGCAAACCTTGCTCGACCCGGACGGACATGTGCTGGTGCGGGGAGAACTATGGCAAGCTCACGCCGACAGCCGAATCCCAGCGGGCGAGACGGTCCGCATCCGCGCCCGAAATGGGCTGCGGTTGGAAGTGGAACGTGACCATCGGGATTCCTGAACGCGGATAGGCGCTGGATTTTCTATTGGACGTGCTATACATCGAAAAGTCTTGGAGTTTGGGGGAATTTCATGCCATCCACAGCGGTTCTGGTCGTCATTGTTATTGTGGTTTTCTATATCTTCAACTCCATCAAAATTTTGAAGGAGTATGAACGTGGCGTGGTCTTCCGCCTCGGACGGCTTCTCCCTACTCCGAAAGGTCCCGGCGTCATTCTTGTTTTTCGTCCCTTCGATCAGATGGTGCGTATCTCTCTGCGTCAGGAGGCAATGGAAGTTCCCGCACAGGACATCATTACCCGCGATAACGTCACGCTCAAGGTAAACGCGGTCATTACCCTGCGTGTCATCGACGCGGCCAAGGCGGTCGTCGAGGTTTCCAATTACGTGTACCAAACTTCACAATTTGCACAGACCACACTGCGATCCGTGCTGGGCGAGGTGGAACTGGACGAACTGCTGGCGCACCGTGAAAAGCTGAACCTGAAAATCCAGACCATCATCGACCAGCACACCTCCCCGTACGGGCTGAAGGTGGTCAGCGTGGAAGTAAAGCAGGTTGACCTGCCGGAATCAATGCTGCGCGCCATGGCGCGGCAGGCCGAGGCGGAACGCGACAAACGCGCCAAGGTGATCAATGCGGAGGGCGAATACAACGCCGCGCAGCGTTTGCTCGATGCCGCTACATTGCTGGCTCAGCAGCCGATTACCATGCAACTGCGTTACCTGCAGACATTGAGTGAAATCGGCACGGAGAAAAACACCACGGTGGTGTTTCCGTTGCCGCTGGAACTGGTGACGCTGTTGCAGCATGTGACAAAAACAATTCTGAGCAAACCAAATGAAGGTGCGCAGTGATGCCGGCCGTGTGGGACGACGATCTGGAGGGACCCGACCCGGCTGAAGTGCATTGGAGCGCGAGCACGATTTTGGCGATCTTCTTTGCCTCCTCGTTGATTTCAGCGGTTTTTTTCGGATTGGGATATTCCTTTGGCCGTGGCGGAACCGCGAAGCCGCTGAACGGAATGATGTTGTCTCCCATTCATGCTTCCGCCGCCCCTCAATCAGAGACAGCCTCCGGGCTGCCAGCGTCGGCGATGCCTGAGCAAACTTCCGTTGCTCCCGCACATGCGCCCGAGCCGGCCATGCATGCGACAGGGATCGTGGCATCTGCTTCGAATAAGCGTGCAATCGTGAATCCCGCGGCGCTGCGCGCCGAACCCATTGCCGCCAGGAAGCCCGTGACGGCCGCTCCGGAACAGAAAGGTAAATCTGCTGTCGGTACGACGCGTTACATGGTGCAGGTGGGCGCCATCGGCGACCATAAGGATGCGCAAATGCTGGTATCCCTGCTACGCAGGAAAGGCTTCCACGCCGGCATCTATCCGGCAAAGCGCGACAGGTTTCTCCATGTGCAGATTGGCCCTTTCGCAACGGAAGCGCAGGCGCAAACGACACGCCACCGCGTGCTGGCAAGCGGCTTCCACGCCATATTGAAGCAGCAATCCTGACCGGAAATCTGAATCAGCCTCGCATCCATTCCGGCAAACTGGAAGCGATCGATGCGCGCACCGCGGCGATGAGATCCTCCCGTGCCGCGTAATCAGCGGCCAGGATTGGCGCATGGAAATGAACATAGGCGTCGCCGGGTGTAATCCGCAGGCTTCCTTTTCGCATCATGCTTTCCGTGCCGTGGATCGATACCGGAATGATGGGCGCATTCGATTGCTGCGCCAGATGAAAAGGTCCTTTTTTGAAGGCCAGCATCTGGCCGGTGCGGGAACGGGTTCCCTCGGGGAAACTGGTGATGTGCACCCCGGTTGCGAGAACCTCGGATGCCCGCTGAATGCTTTCCCGCGCCGCTTCGCGCGCGCCACTGCGATCCACGGCGACGAATCCCCCCATACGCATCGCCATGCCGATAAGAGGAATTTTCAGGAGCGCTTTCTTGATGAAGACCGCCGTACGGCCAGGAATTAATGGTAGAAAAACCGGAGGGTCCAGGTTGGAAACGTGGTTCGCCATAAAAATGCAAGGCTGCCGCGGGGGGATATTTTCCAGTCCACTGGCATGAACGCGAATGCCGGCGATGCGCATACCGCTGGCTGCAATCCACATCGCAAAACGATAGAGAAACGTAATGTCGCCGGTGATCCAGGTGCAGGGAAAACCCAGCAGGGCAGCGATGGGGGACAGCAACGCGTACCACAGAAAAAGTTTGATCGCGGGAATCATGGCGCGGAAGTGGCGCTCAAGCTGCTTTGATTTACCCGCAGACGCTCGGGAAGTTTCCGGTAAATTCCGTCGAAACCTCCATTCGAGAGAATGGCCACCACATCTCCGCTGCGCAAATGTCCGCCGAGATACTCGACGATTGCGAGAACATCTGCCAGCTGACGGGCCGAGCGGCCCCTCTGTTGCAGCGCTCCCACTACATTTTCCGGATGAAGCAACTGTTCGGGCGGAATATTTGCTGCCTGATATACGGCGGCCAGAATAATTTCATCGGCCAGGGCAAGGCTTTCCGTCGTCTCGCGTTCAAACACATTGCGCCGCAGCGTATTCGAACGCGGTTCGAGGACTGCCCATAGCCGTGCACCGGGATATTGCAGCCGGAGCGCGCGTAAGGTCTCACGGACGGCAGTTGGATGATGCGCGAAGTCGTCGATCAAAGTGACGCCGCCGATCTCAGCGATAACTTCCAGGCGGCGCTTTACGCTGAGAAAAGATTTCAACGCGGTGCGGATCGCATCCGCTGGAACCCCCTGCCCATGCGCCAGCGCCGCCGCCGCGGTCGCATTCAGCACGTTGTGCTCGCCGATGACCGGCATCTCCACTTCCAGCCACGGCCAGCCTTTCTGCTCGATGCGCCAGCGGCTGCAATTTCCATGGACAGAAAGATCGGCAACGCGCCAATCGGATTGTGCCTCGAAGCCGTAGCGCTCCACCGGACAAAAGGCGCGTTCCACGCACTCGGTCACATTCGTCGATCCATCGAAGGCAACAATGCGTCCCCGGCGCGGCACCAGATTGACCAGCCGCTTGAATGCAGTCTTTACAGATTCCAGGTCGGAGTAGATGTCGGCATGGTCAAATTCGACGTGGGTTAAGATCAGCGCATCGGGAAAATAATGAAGAAACTTCGGACCTTTGTCGAAGAAAGCGGTGTCGTATTCGTCACCTTCCAGAACGAAAGGTCGCGTGGGACGCAAGGCGAAACTGGAGCCGAAGTTTTCGGCAATGCCACCGATCAGAAAGGAAGGAGAAAATTCAGGATTCGTAACCGCGGCGGTTTCGTATATCCATGCCAGCATACTGGTGGTGGTGGTTTTTCCATGCGTGCCAGCGACCACCAGCGATTCGCGCCCCGGGAGAAATTCTTCATGGATGGTCTGGGCCAATGAGCGAAAGGGAATGCGGTGGTCCAAAACATACTCCACCTCCGGATTGCCCCGCGAGATGGCGTTGCCGACGATCACAAGATCGGGTCCAGGTTCCAGGTTCTTTTCCGAGAACGGCTGCGACAGTGGAATGTTTAACTGACGCAGAAGATCGGACATCGGAGGATAGGCCGCCTTATCGGAGCCGGTCACGCGCCAACCGCGCAGTTGCAACAGGCCCGCCAGCGATGCCATCGCGGTACCGCAAATTCCGATCAGGTGAACGTGCTTTGTCTGATTCATGAATTTGTCCCGCTCAACGTTACCGATGCTTCCGTGAAGCGCAATATTGGATCTCGCGTCAGATCCAGTTCCGACTGAACGCCAATCGGCAACGTGATGTTTTTTTCCGAAACATGACCGGAGCGAAGCCCGATCCCGACCGGCCCGGAAAAGTCGGCGAGCACACGCCCCAGCACGTCTTCCAGCAGATTTTCCGGTGCGCCGGGTTGTCCACAGTCGGTCATGTGGCCGAAGACGATTCCTCGAACCGTGTCCATTTTGCCCGCCAGGCGCAGCTGCAGCAGCATTCGCTCGATTTGGTATGGTTTGACGCCGATGTCTTCGAGAAACAGGATAGTCCCCGCGGTCCGAATCTCATAGGGAGTGCCGAGCGACGCCACCAGCATCGAAAGGCATCCGCCGTAGAACTTGCCCTGCGCCTCTCCGCTTTTCAGTATTCGCAGGCCTGCCGCGGATCGAAGCTGCCAGGGGCGAGCGTCGGAGAGCGCCGAATTCCAACTCGCTACATCCACACCGTTTTCCCGCGCGAAATCTCCAGCGGCCATCGGTCCATGGAAGACGATCAGGCCGGTAGTGTCGTGCAGCCACGTCTCAAGACTGGTGATATCGCTGCAACCCACCAGAATCTTCGGATTTCTACGAATGAGTTCCAGGTCGATACCGGCCAGCAGTTCCGCAGACCCGTAACCGCCACGGTTACAAATAATCGCGCGGACGGAAGTATCTTCGAATGCGGCATGGAGGTCTTCCAGCCGCTGCGCCGGGTTGCCGGCAGAATATTGTCCGTAATGCGCGAAGGCGTGAGTAGAAAAGTTCGGATTGTAGCCAAGCCTGCGAAGCGATTCCATTCCCGTCTGCGCCCGTTGCGGATCGAACCAACTGGCCGGAGAAACAAGGCGAACGGAGTCCCCGGCCTTTAGTGCGGCGGGCCGAATGGGCTTATGAAAAGCGGAGGGCTGAAGCCGGGCTGGGGTTGTCATAGGAGCAGGCATTCCCCCTGGGCGATGATCTCCGCCGGTCCGGTCAGCAGCAGGGCCGCATCGTCGTGAAGCCATTCCACTGTCTGCTCGCCGCCCTCCGCGATCACCCTCAGCTTCCGGGCGACGGGCTGCGATTTCATGCTGGCCGCGGCGGAAGCGGATGTGCCGGTCCCGGAGGATTGGGTCGGTCCAACTCCCCGCTCATAGATGCGGAACTCGATGGTATTTGTATCTTTTACGCGCACAAATTCGACATTGGTGCCTTTGGGAAAATCGGCATGAACGCAGATTTCTTCCCCAACCTGCTGCCAGGAGCGACCAAAGCATTCGAAAGCGGCATCCTTCAAAAAGATGACAAAATGCGGATTCCCAACCGAAACGTCGAAGCCCTCAACTAGAAAGCCATCCCGCAGCCGTATGGTTTTCGCTTGTACTTTGGGGATGCCCATCTCGGTGGCGATGCGATATCGCGGAGCATCGCGTTCAAGAATGCGACAGCGCCGCAGACCGGCGTCGGTACGGATCGAAACTTCGTCCATATCCTGCTGCTGCGCCAGATACGCGGCCACGCATCGAGTGCCATTGCCGGAGATTTCGCTTTCCGAGCCGTCCGCGTTGAACAGACGGATGGAAAAACCTCCGGCATCGCTGAGCGTGAGGTATTCAACGCCGTCCGCGCCAATTCCGGTATTTCGCGCACAAAGGCGGCGGGCGATTTCAGCGCGGTCGCCTTCCAGAGGCTCTTCGAGTATCAAAAAATCGTTGCCACAAGCATGTGCTTTGATGAAAGAAATCACCGCGGCTCCTCCGGCTGTATTGTATGGTCCGGCGCGTGCGAAACATACCGGCGTCCGACAATCGTGTATTTCCCGCTCAACACGCGAGCGATGGCTTCAGGATAGGCAACGTGTTCCTGTTCCAGGATGCGCGCGGACAAACTCGCCTCGTCGTCTTTCGCCAGCACCGGCACTGTGCGTTGCAGCACGATCGGTCCGTGGTCCAGCTCCTCATCGACAAAGTGCACGCTGCATCCACTGACGGCGACCCCGTATTCAAGGGCCTGGTATTGCGCGTCCAATCCCGGAAAGGCAGGCAGCAGGGAAGGATGAATATTCAAGATCGCACCGGGAAAAGCCGCGATAAATTCCGGAGAGAGCAGTCGCATATATCCGGCCAGACAGACCAGTTCCACGCCATGCTGTTTCAGGCAGGCGACCATGTCACGATCCTGCTCGGCACGCTTGCGCCCGTTCGCTTCTATTACCTGACCGTTGAATCCGCGCGCCCGGGCCGCGGCTATGCCTGCCGCATCGGCCCGATTGGAGATGACGATAGCAATCTCCGCATTCTGCAATTTGCCGCTTTCGATTGCGTCGGCGATGGCCAGAAAGTTGGATCCGCGGCCGGAAAGAAGAATGCCAAGGCGCGTCATGCGATCAGTTGTAAACGACCCGGCGGTCGCCTTTGGTGATTTTTCCGATCACGGCATGGGGTTCGCTGGCGCGGTCGAGCAATGACTTTACGCGCTTGTATTTTTCCGGCTGCACCACGCAGATCAGCCCAATGCCCATATTGAAGGTGCGCAGCATCTCATCCTGCTCCACATTGCCTAGCGCCTGCAAATGTTCGAAGATTGGCAGGACTTTCCAGGAGCCAAGTTCGATTGCCGCCGAAACATTTTTGGGCAGAATGCGGGGTAGATTGCCGGTGATGCCGCCGCCGGTAATATGCGCCATGCCGGCCACCAGATCGGCGGCCGTCAGCTTGCGGATGATGTTGAGATAGCTGCGGTGAGTCTTCATCAGCGCCACGCCGGCTTTTTCGTGCAACTCATTCACATACAGGTCCGGCGAGTAGCGGGCGACCTCAAAAAATAGCTTGCGGGCCAGCGAATATCCATTTGTATGTAGGCCGGTGGAAGGCAGGCCGACGAGCAAATCTCCCGCCCTGATGCCCGCCCCGGTAATGATCTTTTCCCGCTCTACGACACCTACGATAAAGCCCGCCAGATCGTATTCGCCCTCTGCGTAGAAGCCGGGCATTTGCGCGGTTTCGCCGCCGATCAGCGCGCAGCCACTCGCGCGGCATGCATCGGCGAGGCCGGAAATCACCTTCTCGGCGACTTCGCCGTCCAGTTTGCCGGTGGCCAGATAATCGAGGAAGAAAAGCGGCGTCGCCCCTTGTACGGCAATGTCGTTGACGCAGTGGTTGACCAGGTCGGCGCCGACCGTATGATGCATGTTCAGCTCAAAGGCGACCTTGAGCTTGGTGCCGACGCCATCCGCGCTTGAAACCAATACGGGGTTCTTGAAATGCGCGGTGTCGAGCTTGAAAAGTCCGCCGAAACCGCCGATTTCGCTCAATACCTGCTTATTGAAGGTGCGTTGGGCCAGATATTTGATGCGCTGCTTGGTGCGCTCTCCGCTGGAGAGATCGACGCCGGCATCGGCGTAGGAGATGGGGACCGCTGACTTTTGTGAAGGCTTGCTAGGCACGGGTATCGCGTTCCGAAACTTCGGGATGCGGATATGCAGAGGTCCCTGGAACTCAATCCATGCAACGAAACCATGGATCGCCAAAGGGGCAACTACGCATACCGGGAAGCACCAGTGTAGCATTGCAATCCGCGGATTCATGGCCTGTATGAGCGGAAAACAGGATTTGTCGCTGCAATGTCTATTCCTTGGCAACAATGAATGGAAGCCGCCGGTATCCGCTCCAGTAGAGACCTTTCATTGCCTCCTATACTGGTAGGAAGTGACTGAGTCTTCTCAACCCGCTCGATCCCAGGAGTGCTCCCGGCAATATCAGCTGCGCGCGGAGAAATTTCTGCCCGGCGGCGTTGACTCCCCGGTGCGCGCATTCCGTGCCGTCGGCGGCGATCCGCCATTTGTGGTGCGCGCGGAAGGAGCCTATCTGTGGGACGCGGACGGCAATCGCTACATCGACTATTTCGGTTCCTGGGGGCCGATGATCCTGGGGCACGCTGCTCCGGGCGTGGTGCGTGCGGTGCAAGTGGCGGCGGCGAAGGGAACCAGCTTTGGCGCCTCGACCGCGGCCGAGGCCGATCTGGCGGAGATGGTTTGCCATGCATTTCCCGCGGTCGAGATGCTGCGCTTTGTCAGTTCCGGTACGGAAGCCACATTTTCCGCAATCCGACTGGCGCGGGCGTTTACCAAGCGCAAATTTTTTGTGAAATTCGAGGGCTGTTATCACGGCCATGCGGATGCGCTGCTGGTCAAGGCAGGTTCCGGCGTAGCGACGTTCGGCATCCCCGGTTCGGCGGGCGTGCCGGAAGAGACCGTGCAGCATACACTGGCGCTGCCATTCAACGATATTTCGGCTGTCGAGGAAGCATTCGCGCGTTATCCGGAACAGGTTGCCTGCGTCATCGTGGAGCCGGTGGTGGGCAATGCCGGTTGCATTCCGCCGCAGGCCGGATACCTGGAAGCCTTGCGGGAAATTACGCGGCGCGCAGGAGCACTGCTGATATTCGATGAGGTGATGACCGGTTTCCGCGTCGCGCTGGGTGGCGCGCAGGAGCTGTATGGCATCGAGCCTGACATAACCTGCCTGGGCAAAATCCTGGGCGGCGGCTTACCCTGCGGCGCGTTTGGCGGGCGGGCGGAGATCATGCGGATGTTGGCTCCGCTGGGGCCGGTTTATCAGGCGGGAACGCTCAGCGGCAATCCATTGGTGATGGCGGCGGGTATCGCCACTTTGGGATATCTGACGAAGCATCGCCGCACGATTTATCCGCAGCTGGAAAAAGCGACGGCAGCTTTGGTAGACGGCGTGGTAAAAGTCGCCGGGGAAGTTGGCGTTCCCTTGACCGCGAACCGGGTAGGCTCCATGTGGACATGGTTTTTTACCGCAGATGCGGTTACGGATTATGCCGGCGCCTGCCGCGCTAACACAACGCAGTTTGCCGCCTTCCATCGCGTCATGATGGACCGGGGGGTCTGGCTGCCTCCGTCGCAATTTGAAGCGGCGTTTCTAGGAGTGAAGCACGGAGAGGCAGAGATTGCCGCGACCATCTCCGCAACTCGCCAGGCTCTGGCGGAAGCGGCAACCGCCGGGTGAAGATCCGCTTCGCATCCGCTCATAAGAAAAATCCATACTTCAACTAGTGACGCGGGCGGTGGGTCGCGGATTCCACAATGGATAGGGCAGTCCGGCGAGCCGGTTGATTCCGATCGCCAGGGCCGCCAACAGCACCACCGCGATCTCCAGGATCACCAGGTCTCTGGGACGGGAGATCAGGCCGAGAGAAACAATCAGCGTCGTCGCGCCTGCCGGAGGATGACTGACTCGCAACAGGATCATGACTGCCCCCGTAACCGACAGCGACAACGCCGCGGAGAAGATCATGGGCCAGTAAATGCCTGGGTGGGTGTCGATGGGCGACGGAACCGCCCCGGTGACCAGCAAGGCTCCATAGCCGCAGAGCAAGCCAATTCCATGGCCGAGGATGGCGTTGCGAGGGCTGGCGGATTTCGCCATTGGAGTAAAGAAGAAAAGATACGCCGTGGGACCAACCGACGGAAATACGAATGGGTTGTGAGTGGCGAAGGCAAGCAGCGCCAGAATGGCGACGGTGACAAAGCCGCCCAGCAGCATATAGAGCGCATGGACCATGCGCGGCGGAAAATGGCGCAGCAGCCAGTTCAAGCGCAGATGCTTGAGCAAGCCGACGATGTGCTCGAATTCCTGGTGTTCGCTGCTGTTAAGCCAGTCCATGAATTTTTTTGAGGATGTCTTCTCCGAAATCGTCAGGCTCCGAATCAGGCCCAGGCTTCCGGGGTTACAAATTCGCAAGTTTCGCTGCGTTCGGCAAAATAATTCTTCCAGTAGGCGATCAGACAGTCGGTGGCTATGATGGTATGTTTGCGGTCCTGTCCTTGATCCCCCTGGCCGCCATCGTGAAGCAGTGCGTTGGTGGAGCGCCCGCGACGCTGGTTTTTGCGAAAGCCGCGCAGGATATTCTGCTCCACCGCTTCCGGCGTGGTTGCCTTCCAATCGAATCCCATCGCGTTCCACATTACGGTCTTCAGGCCGATCTCCCGCGCGAACTGCAAAATATCGGGACGGCGGCTGCCATGCGGCGGCCGGAACCACTGGACAGTCGTCCCCAGCACATCTTCGAGCGCCGCGTTGCAGTCGAGCAACTGCTGGCGGACAACCCTGGGAGACCGGGTCAACAGCAGCGGATGGTTCATCGTATGGTTGCCGATCAGATGTCCCGCCGCGGCGACGGCGCGAACAATTTCAGGCTGCTGCCGGACGAACTGACCGATCATGAAAAAAGTGGCGCGCACGCCGTGCCTGGCCAACACGTCCAAAAGTCGAAACGTATCCGGGTCGGCGGGTCCGTCGTCGTAGGTCAGGGCGATTTCCGTCGGGCGGTTTGAAGCAACCACGCAAGGGCCAAAGATCTGGGATTCCGGCCACAACCCGGCGTAGGCATAACTGCCGGCTGCCAGCATGGTAAGCGTCCGCACGCCCAAACCCATGGTGAAAGCTGGAATCCAACTGGCGGCGGGGCCGGGAATCAGATGGGATGTAATCGCTGAACCGGATGGAGTAAGGAGCATTTCGCGTCAAAAAGGACTAACCGTATGAGTGTAACGGATTGTGACCTGCGGGTTCGCTGCGGTACGCGTCCCCAGAGGTATTCGGAGAGTATCGCCGATTTTTTAGAAAAAGTCTGAGGAACCTTGCCGAGTTCAGGTGGCCGTGGTATCTTCGATTTTTATTCGCCTTAGAGGCGAAAGGAGAACGAAAGTGGCCAAGTTATTTGAGAATCCGCGGTCGATTGCGATTGAGGGGCCAATCCGGGCCGGAAAGTCCACGCTGGCGTCTCTGCTGGCGGAAAAGATCGGTGGTCGCCGCATCATCGAGCCGCAGGAAAACCCTTTTCTCGCTCGATTTTACCGTGGCGAAAAAAGCGCGGCCTTTCCGGCGCAGATGTGGTTTCTGATGACCCGGTATGAGCAGCTTTGCGCGGCTGCCGAGCAGGAAGCCCGCTCCGGCCGGCAGACCGTCACGGTTGCCGATTACATCTTCGAGAAGGACAAGATCTTCGCCTGCATGAATCTCAGCGACGATGAACTGGCGCTGTATAACCGCCAGTACGAGTATTTTCGCGATCAGCTTCCCGCGCCCGATCTGGTCATCTACCTGCAGGCCTCTCCGCAGGTGCTCCGCACTCGACTGCGGCGCAAGGGGATGGTGGATGAACGTGCCATTTCGAGCGGCTACCTGGAACAAGTTGCCGAGGCCTACGAACACTTCTTCTTCCACTACTCGGCCAGCGATCTGTTGGTGGTGAACACCGACGAGATAGACTTCGTCGAAAACAATCAGGACCTGCGGATGCTGTTGCGCCGAATGACGGAACCGGTTCGCGGCACCCAGTATTTTCTGCCACTCGGCAATGGCGGCAGTGGAGGACACCGCAGCTTGTTGCGCGGAAACAGAATGCAGCCGCCGAGTTTGCGTTCGCTGACTCAGGGTTTTGGACCGGGAATCGTCCGAGCGACAAAGAGGCTGAAGCGGGCGTTGTAGAGCAGTTTTCCTGTAGGTGTATTATCGAAGCGAAAATCTCGACGCCGTTTTCCTAAGAAAAACGGCACTTCGATGATGATTGCGATCTATAGCAACAGGAAAACTGCTCTAAAAGCCATGTCAAATATGGAGGCAGGGATCATGTTCCCCGAACCAGGGTTGCGATCAATGTATCGCGAGGCTGGTTCGCCATGCGATCCAGCCTCGCCAGACCACGAAACCAGGCCGCGAAGGCGACGATGGCAAGCCCGAGAAGCACTGGGATGGCGAACCCTGCATGACCGAAATAGGCGAAAGAAAAAAAGATTCCCGCACCCACGGCACAGACCAGCAATTGGGTCAGCAGGCTCAACAGGCCGTTTCCCATCGATCCGGACTCACGGGAGAAGCGGGTCAACGTCATCCGGTACGCCATGGAGATGGAAAGGATATTCCCGACCGCCAACTGCACCGGCAGGGCGAATAACAACCAGCACACGGTTGCGACGATTATCAGCGGCCCAGGGAAGCCGAACCGAAATCCAACGATGGCGCATACCAGGATCAGTTCCACTCCGAACATCCCAATCTGCGTCAGGTTTTTGGCAAACATGACTGTGCGAAACGGCGTGGGCGACAGGAAATAAAGTTGAATGCCCGCGCCCTCGCCTCCGAGGCTGTTGCCAATGAGCCTCGTGAGTCCTAAAAACCCATATGCCACGCCGAGCGGCAATGCATAGTGGGCGGCATATTCATGGCCTGCCCGCGACGCGCCGCCAAAAAGGAACAGCAACACAAGCGGCGCGGCCAGACTATAGAGCATGGCCCCGCTTCGAGAGAGATAGCGAAGCTCCTTCTCCATCACGGCGGCGATTGGCCTTGAATGCTCGAACCGGAATGCGCCCACCGGCGCCTTCGCTGCCGGCCGGGGATTTCGCGACGTCCTCTCGACCGTGCTCGGCGCTTCCCCCAGGCTTTCCCCGCGGTATTCCTTGCGAAGCCGAATGCCGAGCAGCGCACCGACGGCGAGCGAATACAAAACCAGCCCGCCCAGCGGAGCCGTCGCTCGCATTGTGTGACCTTCTCCCCTCAATGCGATTGCATTGGCCGCCAAAGCCGGCGGCAGCGGCCTCTGCAGACGTTCCATTGCGTGTTCTGCCACGAGAATGTTTGACGGCCGCCGCAACGTGCTGTCTGCGCGCCGGTGAAAGGCGGGATTCAGTGCCTGCAATCCCAGGAAGCAAAACAGGATCAGGATGCCCAGAATTTCCCGTGTCCTTCGCTGCGCGATCCAGCGGTCGATCCATGCGAAGATCATCCGTGTCAGCAATACGTTGAACGCGCCAAACACCGCGAACACCAATGCCGTCCACAGGGCCAAATCCGGACGCGCGGTTACCGTGCCGATCCAGATGCCGAGCAGGGCGACGCCGCCCAGGAGCGACGAAATCTCGAAGAGATCGAAAAAGAGATACAGCAGCACATAAGAAGAGAAGCTGACCGGGAAGCGCAGCAGAAAACTGAGATCGACATGCTCCTGAAACGAAGCGGCGATGGCCGGGAGGGTTTGCCAGACCAGCAAAACCGGCCACAACAGCAGCGCCAGCATCTCCAATTGATTGCCGCTGACAAAGTGCCACGCCGCCATACCCAGCCCGAGACCGGCCAGCAGCCAGATCAGCAGAAAAAATCCAGCCGTGAACAGGCCCGCACCCAATTCGAATTTTCCGCGCCGGGTTCGCAGAGAGTTGACGAGCATGTGACCCCGCATCCTGGCCACCGCGCCATACTGCGCCCAAGGGGGCGATTTTGTCAGGAAAGCCAAGACAACTCCGGAACCGTAGTGGACTCGCTCGCGCCGACGACTTTTAGGAAGATCTCTTCGAGAGTCAGCTTTTCTTCCACAGGCGATCCGGAGATTGGCGCCACTCCCGTACGCAGTTCTTCTAAAGAACCGTTCGCTACGATCCTTCCTTCATGGATGATCGCGACGTGGCTGCAAAGACGTTCGACGATTTCCAGCACATGAGAGGTAAGAAAGATCGTGGTGCCGCGACGGAGCATTCCCTGCAGCATGGATTTCAGCGTTCCCGCCGCCACCGCATCGACGCCCTCAAACGGCTCGTCGAGAAACAAAACTCTGGGTCCATGGATGACAGCCGCCGCCAGAGCCAGTTTTTTCTGCATTCCGTGGGAAAAATCTGTGATCAGCTTCTTCGGCTGGTTGGCCAGTTCCATAAATTCCAACAGTTCCTCCGCGCGGCGGTTGGCCGTAGTGCGATCGAGTCCATACATGCGGGCCACGAAACGCAGATATTCCGGCGCGGTCAGCCGGCCCAGCAGTGCCATCCCTTCCGGCACCACGCCGATCTGGCGCTTTAGCTCCAGCGATCCGGCATTGAAATTCTGATTCAGAATTTGGATCTGTCCGGATGTGGGTTCCAGCAAGCCAGTCAGCATTTTGATGGTGGTCGATTTTCCGGCGCCGTTCGGTCCGAGGAATCCGAAGAACTGCCCGGTCATAACACTGAAAGAAATATTGTCGACCGCGGTGAAATGGCCGAATCGGCGCGTCAGGCCTGTGCAGGAAACTGCTGCTGTGTCCATCGCCTACAACGATAGCGTGAATCGCGTTGTGAAAATAGAGCGGCGTGAAAAGCTCTGCTTGTCCAGGGGAAAAACCGGGCGTATTCTTATCGATGTACGGGCGGTATCCCAGAGATAGTTGGGGAACTGCACTGGAGACAGCCATGAGCATGACCGAACCGCGCGGAATGGAACCTGCCGCGCCCTCCACCTCTTCTCTAAAAGTCACTCTTCCAACGTTGCAGGAAAAAAAGCGCAATCATGCGCCGATCTCCGCCTTGACCGCCTATGACTACACCATGGCGCGGCTGGTCGATGAGGCCAGCGTCGACCTGGTGCTGGTGGGCGATTCGCTGGGCATGGTAATGCTGGGCCACGAGAGCACGCTGGCCGTCACCATGGAAGAAATGCTGCTGTTTACCCGCGCGGTGCGACGCGGCGTGCGCCGGGCGTTGCTGGCGGCGGACATGCCGTATGCGTCCTATCACGTGGATATCGCCGAAGGAGTCCGCAACGCGCTGCGCTTTGTGAAAGAGGCGGGCGCGGAAGCGGTGAAGGTAGAAGGCGGCAGCAACCGCGTCGAGCTGGTGCATCGGTTGACGGATGCCGAAATCCCCGTGATCGGCCACATTGGATTGACGCCGCAATCGCTGCATCGCATGGGTGGATATCGCGTGCAGGGCAAGTCTCTGCCGGCGGCGGAGCTTTTGCTGGGAGCAGCTCTCGCGCTTGAAGATGCGGGCGCTGCGCTGCTGGTGCTGGAAGGCGTGCCGCGCGAGGTTGCGGCCCGAATTACGGCGGAGCTTGCGATTCCTACCATCGGCATTGGCGCGGGGCCGGACTGCGATGGACAGATTCTGGTGCTGCACGATCTGCTGAATTTGACATTCGCTCCGGCGGCGAAGTTCGTGCGCCGCTACGCGGACGCCGCTGACGCGATACGAAATGCCGTCGAAGACTATCGCAAAGATGTGGAGACGAGAAGTTTTCCCAGCGATGCGGAGAGCTATCACCTGCCCGCCGAGACGCGAGATCGTTTTGCGAAGATGGCGGAACGCCAACCGCGCAAGGCCTAGAACCCGCGATGCAAATTGTCTCCGGCATTCAGGAAATTCGGACTGCATTGCGCAAACTGCGCGCCAACAAAAACGGCGGTACTGTCGGTCTGGTGCCCACCATGGGAGCGCTGCACGCCGGACATCGTTCCCTGATCGAGGCCGCCCGGGTCCGCTGCGATATCATTGTCACCTCCATCTTTGTGAACCCCACACAATTTGGTCCGAATGAGGATTTCAGCCGCTATCCGCGAACGCTCGAAGCAGATTGCCAAATGCTCGAGGCCGAAGGCGTGGATCTTGTCTTTACGCCGACGGTGGACAGGATGTATCTGAAGGGCGCTTCCACATTGATTGAAGTCGCGGGCATCAGTGAACGGCTCGACGGCGCTTCCCGTCCGGGCCATTTTCGCGGAGTGGCGACCGTCGTCGCTAAGCTTTTTCACATTGTGCAGCCGGAGTTCGCTTTCTTCGGCCAGAAAGATGCAGCTCAAATTGCGGTCCTGCGCCAGATGGTCCGCGATCTCGATGTTCCCGTGGAGCTCACGGTTTGTCCCACCGTGCGCGAGCACGATGGGCTGGCGATGAGTTCGCGCAATCGCTATCTCTCGCCCGAGGAACGCACGCAGGCACTGGTTCTTTCCCGCGCCTTGCAGGCAGCGCAAAATGCGGCGGAGCAAGGCGAACTTCGTGCTGAAGCGTTGTCGCGGGCGATGGCGAAGTGTCTCCAGCAACAGCCTGCGGTTCGGGTGGATTACATTGCTGTTGTTGATCCGGATACGTTGTTGCCGCGCGAGGATGTTCGCTCAGGAGCGCTGCTGGCGATTGCCGCGTTTGTTGGGAACACGCGCTTGATCGACAACGTGTTGCTTCCGTCCGCCGGTTGATACGCAGACATGCCCGGCAAGAAAGAACCGCAGCGGAAGATCCGCTGCCTTGCGAATGCCAATGCGCGGCGTTACCGCAATCTCTTCGCAGGAAAATCCATCGTCGTAGAGACGAAGAGGGCTGTCGGCCTTTGTCAGATCGCGTCCATTATCCGCGGCGCGCGTGATTCCCAGCGCCTGGCACAGTTTGCCCGGACCTGAGGTAAGCTGGGCGATTGCGCCGTTCTCCATTCCGCGATTGTGGCGCATTCGGTCGATTCCATTGAGCGGCTCCAGTGCCCGCAGCAAAACGCAACCGGGCGTTCCCGCCGGAAGGCAACTCACGTTGAGGCACTGATGCAGGCCGTAAATTTTATAGACGTAGGCGTGGCCGGCGGGTCCGAAGATCACGTCGTTGCGGAGCGTGCGTCCGCTGGAGGCGTGGGCTGCCGGATCATGCTCACCGAGATACGCTTCGGTTTCGACGATGCGGGCCGCCAACAGTTTTCGGCCGGAATCATGTACGAGGATTTTTCCCAACAGATCGCGCGCAACCTGTTCTGGGGGAGTGTCAAAGAATCGACGGGGCAATAGCCGCCACGCAGGAGGAATCGATGCGCGGCTTTTACTCCTGGGATTACGCCTTAGCGTACTCACGAATGGCTTCCAGAACCTCTTCGGCGTGGCCTTCGGGTTTTACTTTGGGAAAGATTTTCAGCAGGCGCTGATCCGGCCCGATCAAAAACGTTGTGCGTTCGATGCCGATGACTTTCTTTCCATACATATTTTTTTCGCGCAGAACATCAAACTGCTTGCAGACTTTTTCGTCGACATCGGCGAGCAGCGGATAGGGGAGATCGTATTTCTCCTGAAATTTCTTTTGCGCTTTTGGTGTATCTCGGGAGATGCCCAGCACCACCGCGCCTGCCTTTTGCAGCTTGGCAAAGGTATCGCGGAAGCCGCAGGCCTCAATCGTGCAGCCCGGCGTGTCCGCCCTGGGATAAAAGAACAGTACGACCGGCTTGCCGGAGAAATCCTTCAACTGGACGGTCTCTTCGTCCTGGTTTTGTAAAGTGAAACTGGCGACTTTGTCGTGAACTTCCATCGAAATTTTCCTTTCAAGACTGGCGTTGTGCGAACGATCTATCCCACACGCTGTTTCCTCAGCGTCGAAGGGAGGACAGTTCCTTCCAGCCATTCCCGGAACTCTTCTCCCAGATCGTCGCGTTTCAAGGCAAACTCCACTGTGGCTTTCAGAAATCCCAGCTTGTCGCCGGCGTCGTAGCGGATTCCTTCAAAGCTAAAACCGTAGATTTTTTCATGGTTCAACAGACTGCGGAGAGCATCGGTCAATTGTAGTTCGCCGCCTGCGCCGAGGGGCGTCTTCTCCAGCAATTCGAAGATTCTCGGCGTCAGGATATAGCGGCCAATGATGGCGTTCTTCGACGGAGCATCGGCCAGCTTGGGTTTTTCGACCAGGCCTTTGACCTCCATGACGCGGGAATTTTTCGTCGTCGATTTTCCCTTCAGCACGCCATACGCGGAGATTGCCGGGCCTTCCACCACCTGGGTTGCCAAAATACTCGATTGCACATTGTTAAAAACATCGATCATCTGTTTCAGGCACGGTGTCTGGGAATCGATCACGTCATCGGGAAGGATGACGGCGAAGGGTTCGTCGCCGACCAGATCGCGGGCCATCAGCACCGCATGTCCCAGGCCCATTGCTTCTTTCTGGCGGATATAAGCGACGCGGCCGAGGTTCGAGATTTGTCGCGCCATCGCCAGAAGATCATGTTTGCCGCGCGATTCCAACTGGCTTTCCAGCTCCACGCTGATGTCGAAGTGATCTTCGATGACGGTTTTTCCGCGGCCGGTGACGATGATGATCTGATCGCAGCCGGCGGCGATCGCCTCTTCCACCCCGTATTGAATGATGGGTTTGTCGACCACGGGAAGCATCTCTTTGGGAATCGCTTTGGTCGCCGGCAAAAAACGTGTGCCCAATCCCGCGGCGGGAAAAACTGCTTTACGGATTCTGGTTTTGTTCATTGATGATATTTTCTCCGAATGATCGCATTGTGGGATGGAAACTTACAGGGATGCACAATAAGAGTACCGGCAGCATTCGAAATCAGTCTGTCTCCGGCAACAACAATGGGATGGCGATTGTCATTCGATTGTTGTATCTGGAGCGCGAAAGCAAAAGCACAGAGAATGTCAGTTGGAAATTCACCCTTGGCGCAGCTCTTCCATCGAAGCACGGCTGCACATAACATCAACTCACATTACAATATCTGAGTTTTGCTCTAAATCGCAGGCTGGGCCGCCGCTTCCGCGTTCACGTGCTTCAACGCTGTCGGCACAGGCAAAGCGAGAGACTCGATCAATTGACGCAGTTCCGCCAGGATCGCCTCCGGAGCGGTCGCCTTCACCGGAAAGCGCAGCACCCCCTGCGGAGTGAATTGCGCTCCGCGTTTTGCGTTGCGGGCAACGATCTGCATCAGTTTTTCCGGATCGATGCGCGCGGTCTCGGTAAAACGGGCGCTCACGATTTGACCTTTGCGGTCCATCTGCGCCACCCCTACCTGCTCACACAAAAGCCGCAGCCGTCCGGCGGCAATTAACTGCTCCACTGGCTCCGGCATGGGTCCGAAACGGTCTACAATTTCGGCGACGATATCGTTGATGACGTTCTCGCTTTCCGCGCTGGCGATTCGCTTGTACATGCGCAGGCGCTGATTTTCCTCTTCGATATAACTGGAATCGATGCGCAGGGAAATGCCGAGATTGAGCTGCACGGATGGGCGCTCTACCTGGTCCTCGCCCTTCAACTCACGAACCGCCTGCTCCAGCATGGTGGTGTAGAGCTCAAATCCAACAGCTTCGATGTGACCGCTTTGCTCGCCACCCAGCATGTTGCCCGCGCCGCGCAGTTCGAGGTCGAGCGCGGCGATCTTGAAGCCTGCGCCGAGATCGGAAAATTCCTTCAGCGCCGCCAGCCGGCGCCGGGCGATCTCCGTCAACTCCCGGTCAGGCGGAATCAACAGATACGAGTATGCGCGCCGATTCGAGCGGCCCACCCGTCCGCGTAGCTGATACAGTTCCGAAAGCCCATGACGGTCGGAACGATTGATCAGGATGGTATTCGCCAGCGGAATATCCAGACCGTTTTCAATGATGGTGGTCGCCACCAGCACGTCATACTCGTGATGCATAAAGGCGAGCATCACTCGCTCCAGTTCGGTTTCGCCCATCTGTCCGTGGCCGACGACGATACGGGCTGCGGGAACCAACTCCTGCAGGCGCGCTGCGATATCGTAGATGTTTTCCACGCGGTTGTGCACGAAATAAATCTGGCCGCCGCGCTCCAGTTCCACTTCAATCGCAGAGCGGATCAGCTTTTCATCGTACTTCGCCACCACGGTCTGGATGGCCATGCGGTCTTTCGGCGGCGTCTCGATCACGCTCATATCGCGCAGGCCGACAAGAGACATATGCAGCGTGCGTGGAATCGGGGTGGCCGACATGGCCAATACATCGATCTGGCGACGCATCTGCTTCAGGCGTTCTTTATGGCGCACGCCAAATCGCTGCTCTTCATCGACGACCAACAGGCCGAGGTCCTGAAATTTCAGATCCTTGGACAACAGGCGATGTGTGCCGATCAAAATGTCGACTTTCCCCTGTTCCACTTTTTCGAGAATCTGCTTCTGTTCCCTGGGGGAACGGAAGCGCGAGATCATCTCGATATGGACGGGGAAGGAAGCGAACCGCTTTTTGAAAGTCTCGAAATGCTGGAAGCAGAGCACGGTGGTGGGAGTCAGCACCGCAACCTGTTTGCTGTCCTGCACCGCCTTGAAGGCCGCGCGCATGGCCACTTCCGTCTTGCCGTAGCCGACATCGCCCACCAGCAGGCGATCCATCGGCATGGTGGATTCCATGTCGCGCTTGATGTCGGCGATGGAAGTGAGCTGGTCTTCCGTCTCGTTAAAGTCGAAGGCGTCTTCGAACTCGCGCTGAAATTGATTGTCCGGCGAAAATGCATTGCCCTGCGCCGCCTTGCGCAGCGCATACAGCTTCAACAACTCATCGGCCATGTCCTCCATGGCCTTTTTGACTCGCGCTTTGGTTCGCGCCCACTGTTGCGTGCCCAACCGGTGCAGCACCGGCGCGGGGCCGCTGTCGGTTGAGCGGTACTTCTGGATCAGATCGAGGCGGGTCAGCGGAACATACAGGCGCGCGCCCTCGGCGAATTCCAGAATCATGAACTCGACATGGATGCCGTCCTGATCGACCTCCTTCAATCCCTGGTAGCGGGCGATGCCATGTTCGATGTGGACAACATAATCGCCGACGGTGAGATCGCGAAAATCGGAGATGAAGGCGGCGGTGTTCGATTTGCGCGGACGCGTTACTCGCGCGGCCACATCGGCTTCGTCGGAAAGATCGTTCGCGCCCAGAATGACCAGCCGCGCATCCTCAAGCACGACTCCGTTGGCGATCTCCGTTCGCACAATGACCGGAGCGCGCATGTCACCGCGCAGATAACTGGTCTCGTCGTACATGGTCTCGCTGCCGGTTTGCGTGTTTCGACTGCCGATCCGGTAAGAGATTCCGTACTCCTGCAGAATGCTGGCCAGGCGTTCGACTTCGCCCTGGTTGGCGACCGCCAGCAGGGTGCGCATCTCTTGCGCGCCCAGAGCGCGCAGCTGCTCGACCAACGCCGGAATCGATCCGTGCAGGCGCAGTGTGGGTCGCGTCTGGATTTCGACTTCGCTCAGCGAAGTCGTGTCGGTATCGAGCACATCCACCGCGCCCAACTGGTCCAGATCAAGGCCCGGTGTTTCCACTGCGCGCGTCAGCCATTCCCAGGGCGTCAGGTACAGGTCGGCGGGCGTAAACAAGGTTCCAATCCCACTGCGTTCGTGCCGCTGTTCCACCTTGTTCCACCAGCGTTCCAGCTGGTTCTGCACCATTGCCGGTTCTTCCACAAAGATGCGGCATTTTGGAATCAGGTCGAAGACTGTTTTTTTGCGGCCGGAATCCGCCGAAGCCGCGGCGGCGAAGAACTCCCATCCGGGAAATACGTTTGTGCCTCCGGCTTCGATGACTTCCTGCAACGTGTCGCTCTCTATCCCATCGCTTTCAGCCGCGTCGTTTTCAATTTGGATACGCTCCCGGCTCAGGCGAGTGTGAACCCGAGCCAGCAGCGCATTCGTCATCGGGGTCTCGGTCAGCGGCAGCAGGACGGCTTCATCAATGGGCGCGGAAGAGCGCTGCGTCTCCGGATCGAACCGTCGCATGGATTCAATTTCGTCTCCAAGAAATTCAATGCGCAGCGGGCCGTCCATCTCGGGTGGGTAGAGGTCGAGAATGCCGCCGCGCAGCGCATACTGGCCGCGCATCTCCACCATATCGACCGGCTGATAGCCGACGCTGGCCAGATGCGTCACCAGCGTTTCGGGATCGGTCTCTTCGCCGCGCCGCAATGTGCAGGTCAGGTTGGCGTAGTGTTCCGCCGAAAAAACGCGATAACAGGCGGACTCGATCGGCAGGATGATGAGCCGCGCCGCGCCGCGGGCAATCTTCCATAACGTGACCGCGCGCTGTTCCTGAATGTCCGGATGCGGAGAAAGATTCTCGAAAGGAAGCACATCGTGCGCGGGTAGCCGCACGATGGCATTTCGATCCATCTCGCCGGTCAGGTCACAGGCGGCCTGCACGGCAAGTTGCAACTCTTCCGCGGCGCGGTTGTCGGAGACGACGACAAATGCCGGCGCTTTGGCGATGCGCGCAAACAGCGGCAGATACAGCGCCCGGGCCGTTGCAGTAAGGCCGGAGATGCGCCGCCGCCCGGCGCCGGACTGGAGCGGCTGGCGGACGCGGTCCACGGCGTCGGATTTGTCGAGGTCCGCGAAAAATTCCCGGACAAAGGGAAGGATCATGGGGACGGGCCTAAAAGCGGTCTCATATATATTATGTCTTCTTCAGCGAAGAGCATGAGCCCCGCTTGGATGGCGGGTCTCACCTCGGATGTGACCAGCTTCTCTTGATTTATGAGACTGCTTTCTAGCGAATTTCCAGGATGTTTGTGTCCCGCGACGCATGTTCTTCTGAGCGCTCGACAATCTGTTGCGCGATTTTGTAGAACGGCGCCGCCCGTTCTGAAAGCTCGCCCGCAAGAGAGATGGGTAGGCCGCGATCTCCGCCGAAACGAATCTCAGGATCGAGCGCAACCGAACCGAGATACGGAACCTGGTACTCCCTGGCCGTGCGTTCCACTCCGCCTTTGGAGAAGATGTCAATCTCATGGTTGCAGTGCGGACAGGTAAAGAAGCTCATATTTTCGACGATGCCCAACACATCCACATTTACCTGGCGAAACATTTCGATGGCCTTGCGCGCATCCTGCAGCGCCACGTCGGAAGGTGTCGAGACGACGATCGCGCCGGTCAGCGGCACCGTCTGCACCAGCGAGATCACAACGTCTCCGGTACCCGGCGGCAGATCGACAACGATAAAATCGAGATCGCCCCACGCCACTTGCTGCAGAAATTGCCGAATGATCTGGTGCAGCATCGGGCCGCGCATCACCATCGGTTTGTCTCCCGGCGAGATGGAGCCGACGGAGATCATCCGGACTCCGTGCGCTTCGAGCGGCTCAATCCAGTTTCCTTCCAGGACCTTCGGCTGACTCCGGTTGCCCATCATCAGGGGCACGTTGGGGCCGTAGACATCGGCATCCAGCAGTCCAACCTTGTGTCCCAGCCGGCCCAGCGCAATCGCCAGATTCACGGCGATGGTGGTTTTACCCACGCCGCCCTTGCCGGAACCGACGGCGACGATGTGGCGAATGCCCGGCAGCGGCTGCGGTCCTTCCGGGCCTTTTCCCATGTGTCCCATGATTTTCTACTCCTCGTGATATATGCAATTGGGCGCGGTGGCGTCGATCTTCGCGCAATTCGTGCCCAGAAGAATCAGCCTGCCGTTGTCGTTGCGGATTCGCGGGCCGCCCAGCGTTGCCGTTTGCGTTCTCGTTCGTGGTCGCGCCGCTCGCGGCGCAGCCCGGCGTCCTCGTACCGGCGCAACTGATCCGCCCCTTCGATCACCAGCCGCGGCACCGGCAGACGGCGTCCGTTCTCATCGATCGCTACAAATGTTAGATAGGCGGAAGAGACATGACGGCGTGTTCCCGCCATGGCATTTTCCACCCAGGCTTTGACGCCGATTTCCATCGAGGTCTGAAAAGCGCGGTTCACGGAGGCCTTCAAAATCACCAGGTCGCCGACATGCACGGGCGCGATAAAGTCGATATGTTCCATGGATGCGGTTACGACGTACGCGCGGGAATGGCGATAGGCCGCCATGGCGGCCACCAGGTCGATGAAATGCATCAGCCGTCCGCCCAGCAGATTGCCCAGGGGATTGGTATCGTTCGGAAGCACGAGCTCCGTCATCTCCGATTGCGAGTCGGCGACGGAGCGGGGCGGCAACGGACTGCGCGCGTGGGAAGTAGATGCGGATTCTTTCATGCTTGCTTTTCCTGCTCCTGTGAGCCAAAGTATGTTTCGCCGCTGTTGATGATGTAGGAACATCGTCCGTTGCGAAGGAGAATCTTTATTTTACGCCGCGAAACTTTTCCCGCCTCGCGGACGAAGGTCATCTTGAGATGTGCCGCACGACGCCGTAAGGTGGAAGGATGACGAATATTGCGGCGGGAAGGAGTATCAAGACAAAGTGAGCCTCGACAGAGCGGCTGCATTTCAGGAAATTCTGGCGCAGAATCCCGACGATGCCTTTGCGCGATATGGCCTGGCGATGGAACACCGGCAAAAGGGAGAAAATGACCTCGCGCTGGAACAATTCGACGAGCTCGAAAAGCGCCAGCCGGATTACACCGCCGGATATCAGATGGCGGCGCAGCTTTTGATGGCCGCTGGAAAATTGGAGGAGGCCAAACAGCGGCTGCAGAAGGGAACGGAGAGCGCGCGCCGTACGAGAAATCAGCATGCTCTGGCGGAGATGGAAGAAATGCTTGAGGAAATCCAGGAAAGGATGTAAGTAGAGATGCAAGCGCAAATGATGATGTATCTCGTACCGGTGCTGCTGATGTTTATCTCAGTGCCGTTGATCCTGAAGAAAATCCCGAAGAACAGGTTCTACGGTTTGCGCACCCGGAAAACCATGTCTGGTTCGGAGGAATACTGGTATCGGGCAAACCAGAGCGCGGGGTTTGGCATGTTTCTTGCCGGTGTGGTTTCATTCCTGGTTGGCCTGTTGATTCCAATGTTTGTGGCCAACGAAAAGATGGCGCTCCGGGTCTGGTCTTTTGTGTTGATTGTGTCGGTGCTGGCGGCGTTCGGATTTTCCATGATGAAAGACGCGAAATCTGCCGAATAATCCGGTTCTGTTGTTGAATTGTTGGGTGAAGTGAAGATGAAGATTCCCCTGTTTCCTCTGGATGTCGTGTTGTTCCCCGGTACGCCGCTCCCGCTGCATATTTTTGAGGAACGCTACAAGGAAATGATCGGCGAATGTCTCCGCGACCAGTGCGAGTTCGGCATTGTGCGTGCGCGCCGGGAGGGCTTCGCCACCGTAGGCTGCACCGCGAAGATCATGGCAGTAAAAAAACGCTATCCCGATGGGCGGATGGATATTCTTTGCCGGGGAGAACGCCGGTTTGAAATAGAGTCCCTGCACGACGACCGGAGCTTTTTGCAGGCCGAGGTCGATCTTCTACCCGACGAAGAGCCCTGCTCGACGCGGGAGGAGCGCCAGCAATGCGTGGCGCTGCATCTTGAGATGATTGAACTTTCTGGAGATGATGTGCGGCTGTTTCCGCCGCTCGACCTCGACGCCCCGATTGCGTTTTTGCTGGCTTCCATGATCCCCGCCGACCTTGAATTCAAGCAGGAACTGTTGCATCTTCGGTCCGACGGCAAGCGCACCGAGCTGTTGGTTGCGTTCTATGAAACGATTTTGCCCAAGCTGCATCGGGGCGGGATGGCCGGCAAGATCGCAACCCGGAACGGACATGTGATGTAGCCGGTGGCGCGCGAGATGGCTGACCTGCGCATCCAAACAATCAGCGAAGCGCGCACAAGCTGAACCTGTTATCTGGAATCGACAACCCGGAGGTATCGATGTCGAAGCACACCCAGCCGCCGCCCCTTTCACCGCTTTCCCAATTCCCTTTGACGCTGGGAGAGTTGCGTCAGAATCCGGATTATGCGGAATCGCGGATGGCGCGGCGCAGCGTAAAAGATGAGATGCGCGAGCATTTGCTCGACCAGCTGCGCGCGAAACAGGTGCTGTTTCCCGGCATCGTCGGTTACGACGACACCGTGATTCCGCAACTGGTGAATGCCGTTCTTTCGCGGCACAACTTCATTTTGCTGGGCCTGCGCGGGCAGGCCAAGAGCCGGATACTGCGGGCGCTGACCACGCTGCTCGATGAGCATATTCCCTATATCGCCGGCTGCGAGATTCGCGACAATCCGTATGCGCCATTGTGCAGGCCCTGCCGCGAGCGCATTGCCGCTGAGGGCGACAAAACGGCGATCGACTGGCTGCCGCGCGAGGACCGCTATGTTGAAAAACTGGCTACTCCGGATGTTACCGTCGCGGACCTGATCGGCGATCTCGATCCCATCAAAGCGGCCCGCGGCGGCCACCAGCTTTCGAGCGAGATGAACATCCACTACGGCCTGCTGCCCCGCGCCAATCGCGGCATCTTCGCCATCAATGAACTGCCCGATCTGGCGGGAAAAATTCAGGTGGCGTTGTTCAACATCATGCAGGAGGGCGATATCCAGATCAAAGGCTATCCGGTTCGCCTGGCGCTCGACGTGGCGCTGATTTTCACGGCGAACCCGGAAGACTATACGGCGCGCGGAAAGATCGTCACTCCGTTGAAGGATCGCGTCGGCTCCGAGATTCGTACCCACTATCCGATGTCATTAGGCGAGGGAATCGCCATCACCACGCAGGAGGCATGGACCGAGCGCGGCCCGATCAAGACGGAGATTCCCGGCTACATCCGCTCCCTTGTCGAACAGATCGCGTTTACCGCAAGAGAAGACAAAAAGGTCGATCGACGCAGCGGAGTCAGCCAGCGCCTGCCCATCAGCACGCTGGAACTGGTGGTCTCAAACGCCGAGCGGCGGGCGGTGCAGCATGGGGAACCGCTCGCGGTGCCGCGTGCGGGAGATCTCTACAGCGCGCTGCCGGGCATCACCGGGAAGATTGAACTGGAATATGAAGGCGAGATGCGCGGTTCGGAAACCGTGGTTCGGGAACTGGTGCGGCAATCGATCGCGCAGGTCTTCGATCAGTATTTCGCCGGCGCCGACACGCAGCAGATTGAGCAATGGTTCAATCTGGGCGGCGCCATCAAAGTGCAGGACGATCAACCGGCCGCGGCCATGCTCGAGGAATTGCGCCAGATTCAGGGATTGATCGAGAAACTCTCGCCGCTCGGCATCGGACTGAAGGATTCGCCGGAGCGCATCGTTTCCGCGGCGGAGTTTTTGCTGGAGGGGATGGTGGCGCACCGGCGCATCAGCCGCAGCGAAGAGCGGGGATTCAGCGCCCCGGAAAAACCGGCCGGCTATCGCGAACGGCCGGAGCGAAGCACGGCAGGCCGGGAAGAGACGGAGGAATGGCCGCCCCGCCGCCCAAAGAAGGTTTACAACTAGCAATTCAACAGGCCCGAACCATGAAGCGCATTCGATACTCGAAGTACACCGGAGATCTGGCGGACGAGCTGGATCTGGAATCGCTGCTCGACGCGCTGTCGGATTTTTTGCTCGATTCCGGCTTTCATGATCCTTTCAGCCGCTTCCAGGAAATGCGCGGCGAGCAGACGATAGAAGATCTGCGCGAGGCATTGCGGCAGGCGCTCGAATCCGGCGATCTGTTCGATGAAAATATGCAGCAACGCATTCAGAAGATGATCGACGACGGGAAGATGGAGTCGCTCCTCGATCAACTGCTCGAGCGGATGGAGCAGGAGAATTACGTCTCCATCGAACAGCCTCAGGAGGCGACTGCGGCGTCCGGCGCGCCCGGATTTACTGGCCATCCGCAGGCAGCGGCCCGCTTTGAGATCACCGATAAAGGCCTCGATTTTCTTGGATACAGGAGCCTGCGCGACCTTCTTGGTTCGCTCGGCAAATCTTCCCTGGGGCGGCATGACACGCGAGCCATGGCGACCGGCGTCGAAACCAGCGGTGGCTCCCGCTTGTACGAATTCGGCGACACGCTGAACCTCGATGTCAACGCCACGCTCAGTTCCGCCATCGCGCGCGAGGGGCTGACTCTGCCATTGAATCTCCAATACAGCGATCTGCAGGTTCATCAGTGCGAGTTTGAAAGCTCCTGCGCGACGGTGGTCATGCTGGACTGCTCGCACTCCATGATTCTCTATGGCGAGGATCGCTTCACCCCGGCGAAGCGCGTTGCCATGGCGCTTTCGCACCTGGTGCGCACGCAATATCCCGGCGATACGCTGTCGCTGGTGCTGTTCCACGATACCGCGGAGGAGTTGCCGCTCTCGCAACTGGCGCGCGCCCAGGTCGGCCCCTACTATACAAACACGCGGGAAGGCCTGCGGCTGTCGCAGCGCATTCTTGCCCGGCAGCGCAAGGACATGAAGCAGATTGTGATGATCACCGATGGCAAGCCTTCGGCGCTGACGCTTCCCGATGGCCGCATTTACAAGAACGCCTTCGGTCTCGATCCATTGGTGGTGTCGGAGACGCTGGAAGAAGTGGCCCGCTGCAAGCGCTCCGGGATCATGATCAACACCTTCATGCTGGCCTCCGATCCCGGACTGATGCAGTTCGTTCAGCGGGTTTCCGCCATGTGCAAAGGCAAAGCCTACTTCACCACTCCGGAGACCCTGGGCCAGTATCTGCTGATGGATTTTTTATCCCGGAAAATGAAGACCATTCATTGAGAAAGTCGTGCGATGACATCGACGATGGCAAGAGTTTCTCCCGTACTATAAACTGGCCGCGACGGGCAGCGCGAAGTTCCGCTCCTGGCAAGCGGTCTCGGAGGGATTATGCGGAATCTGCAATCCATGGTTGCCGGTTTCACTCTTCCACTGCTGGTCTCGGCCGGGCTGTCCTGCGGCACTGGCATGTCCAATAAGGCTGGAGATCCCCAGCCGCGATCCATTACGCTCAGTCCGTCCTCGGCCGACGCGCAAACATACACCGACGGCCAGGTGCCATTTCAGGCAACGGGCCACTATGCCGACAAGTCCGTTCCGCAGCCGGTTCGATGGGGCGTCTGTCAAAACGGCATGTCCACCACCGCGGTCACTGTCACCCAAACCGGCGTGGCGCAGTGTACGGCGGCCGCGAAGGGCGTGTACACCGTCTTCGGGTACGAGATGACTGAGTGCAATGTGCTCAGCGCCTGCGGTGGCGGATGCATGATCGTGGGCACCGCGCAACTGACCTGCCCGTAGATTCAAATTTTCCCTCTTGCCGCGCGCATTTCAACTTTTCTCAGCGCCCGTTTTCGACCAGTGGGGAACTAAGTTCCGCGCAATGAACGGAATGTATTCAGCGGCCTGTTGCGGCAGCGAAGCAATGTATTTAGCTGATTGCCTCCGGCGCACGCCGAAGCTGCTCCCGCAACGCTCCCGCCAGCTCCACCACCTGCCGCAGCTTGACGGCGACATTGGCGGGGAGTGTCGGCTCCGCCAGCGCCAGCTGGGTCTGCAGCAACAGCCCGGTGATGGTGGTATTCATCTCGCCTTCCACCACTTGCGTGGCCGCCCGCATGGCCAGCGACATCTCCCGCTCGCGGCGTTGCAGCGCCGAGCGCACTTCGCGCAGCACCCGGTTGCATCCGGAGATGCCGAGATTGACCTGCACCGGGATGGCCAGTCCGGCCTGCTGCCAGAGCACCTCCGCGCCCGCGGGGTCGGCTTCGATCATGCCTTCATCCAGCACCAGCACGGCGTACTCCCGGCGGCGTAGCGCGGCCAGTGCTGTCCGGCGGGTCTGGGCCAGGTCGACCGCAAGACCGAGCTGGCGGCCGATGGTCGAAGCGCAATTTTCCGCGCCGCCAATGCTGGTGACAAGCAACACTGTCTGTGTCATGGGGAAATCTCCTTGAGATTCTTGGGTTGGGGTCCGCGGAAGCATCTGGAACTAGAATTCCGGTCCGTCGGCGATGCCGTATTCCTTCAATTTGCGGTAGAGCGTGGTCTTGCCGATTCCCAGCAGGCGCGCCGCTGTCAGCTTGTCGCCGTTCAGCTGGCGCAGCGTATTCAGGATGGCCTGCTTCTCCATCTCGGCGATGGTCAGAATGCTCCCGTCCGTGCCCGGCTCTTCGGCCAGCGTTTCCGCCATCTGCTGCGACTGCATCCGGTACTCCTGCAGTTGCGTGGGCATGTCCCCCAGATGCAACACCGGCCCGGACGAAAGAGCGCAGGCGCGCTCCAGCGTGTTTTCCAGTTCGCGCACGTTTCCCGGCCAGTCGTAGCTGCCCAGCACGCGGAGAACGTCGTCGCTCAGGGTATAGTGGACGCCAGTCTCGCGCCGCCGCCGTTCCAGAAAGTGCGCCGCCAGCAGGGAAATGTCCGACCGGCGTTCGCGCAGCGAGGGCAGTTTCACATTGACGACGTTCAGGCGGAAATACAGGTCCTTGCGGAATTTGCCCTGCTCCACCATGGCCGACAGATCGCGGTTGGTCGCGGCCAGAATGCGAGCGTGAATCGGCATCCGCTGATTGGAGCCGACCGGGCGAATCTCTTTTTCCTGGAGAGCGCGTAGCAGCTTGGCTTGCAGGTCGAGCGGCAGCTCGCCGATCTCATCCAGGAACACCGTGCCTTCCCCGGCGGTCGCCATCAGTCCTTCCTTGGAACGATTGGCTCCGGTAAACGCGCCCTTGGCATAGCCGAACAGCTCACTCTCGATCAGGGTCGGCACCAGCGAACCGCAATCGACGGGAATAAATGGATGGCTCGAATTCGGCCCGTTGTAGTGGATGGTGCGGGCGACGATCTCTTTTCCCGTTCCGCTCTCTCCCAGGATCAGCACCGGATGGGTGGTATGCGCGACCTTGGAAAGAATGCGGTAGACCCGTTCCATCTCCGGGCTGCGCCCGATCAGCGTGCCGAAGCCGTCTGCCGTGCGCAGCCGCTCCCGCAGCCGCCGGCTTTCGGTGTCGAAGTGGCGCCGTTCGGAAGCCCGCTCCAGAACGTCCGACAGTTCATCGAGCGTGAACGGTTTGGTCAGATACTCGCTGGCGCCGGTACGCATGGCTTCCACAGCGGAAGAGACGGTGGCATAGGCCGTCATCACCACCACCACCGTGTCCGGATACAGGGTGCGGATCTCTTCGAGCAGCGGCAACCCGCCGCCGCCCGGCAGTTTCAGGTCCAGCAGGACGATGTCGGCCATATGCGCTTTGAGCGCCGATCGCGCCGAGGCCGTGTTGTCGACGCTGGAGACGGCGAAGCCAAGATTGCGCGCGATGTCGGAGACCGCGGTGCGAATGGCGGTGTCGTCGTCGACCACCAGCACATGCATCATGCTGGCTCGCTCCGTCGGAGGAAGGGAAGAGGTAGGGGAGAACATGCGGGTCGTAGTAAGCATATTACGCGTATCCTTCTGTGAACCAGGCTGAATTCTGTTGCGTTATGTTCCGGTACGTGAAATCCCAATACGTTGAATCGTTCCAATCGATCCGGATCCTCGATTCCCAGCTGTCGATTCCTCGGCCGTCGATTCCGGGGCCGTCCCGGAACATCTCCAGTCCCTCGCAAATTTCGAGGCCTGGAAATTTGCAGCCGGCGTCAGGCCCGCAGCAACTTTACTTCGAAGCAGCTGCCGTAGCCCGGGTGCGAGCGGACCCGCACCGCGCCTCCGGCCCGCTCGGCCAGCTCGCGCACGATGGCCAGTCCATATCCATGCAAGCCGGAAAGGTTTTTCCCTTTGACTTTTCCGGAAACTCCGGCTTCGAAGATGGTGGGAAGAAATTCCGGTGCAATCCCTCTGCCGGTGTCGGTGACCCGGAGCAGCAGGATTTCCGACTGTCCAGAGGTTTTCGAGCGGCTGGACGCCTTTAGGGAATCCGACCGGCGGCCAGTTCCGCTGTGCCGGCTTCCACGGCGGGCGGTGATGCGCAACCGTCCGCCGGCCGGCATGGCCTCAATGGCGTTGTTGACCAGGTTATAAAGGATGCGCTCCAAGGCGAACTCCGTTACCATCGCCTTTCCCGTATTCACGGGTGCGTCAATTTCCACTTCAATATGATCGCCCGCGAGACGCTGCAGCAGCGGCAGACGGCGAATCAGCGCCGGGCCAATGTCCACAAAAGCAGAAGTGTCCACAGAAGCCGATGCCTGCGGGGACACGGGCGCGCCGTTCAACTCCGCATCTTCTCCGTCCACGCCCGCGGCCAGCCGGGCGGGTTGACTGCCCTGGGACTTCCGTAAGATTCTGGGGCCGTGGAGGGAGACCGGCCCGGCTTTGTCCGATTCCATCGACAAGTGGAGGGAAACTCCCGTCTGCCGGGTTTGGGTCTGAGTCCCGACATGATTCTGGACATGAGGCTGGGTCTGAATTTGGGCATGTTCCATGGATTCGAGCATCGAAGCCACCAGGCTATGACCGCGACGGATCGCGCCCGACAATTCCTCGATCCATCGTTCGTATCCGCTGGCGATCACTCCGGAGGTTCGCAGCAGATCGCAGTACACCTGCAGCGTGGTCAGCCAGTTGCGAACGTCATGCGCCAGATAGCGGGCATCCGATCCATCCGCCGGTGGTTCCGGCGTGGCCGAAAGCGGGCCGTCGCTGGAAGGCAGATCGGATAGGTGCGGACTTTTTGGCGGGACTACGTTCATGCGGTTCTCCACTCGGGTCGACGTTCTGCTTCGGGGGTTCTGCTTCTGGGTTCTATTTCGGGCCCGGAGTCAGTTCCAAATGCGGCCACTGAATTCCAATCCCCCCGAATTTTCCGAAATCAGTTCTTTTTCCCGTTTTGTATCCATCCGTTATTCACGTTGAGTGCCAAACCGGGCCTACTCTCTAAGTTAGTGATTTCATGGAGATAAATAGTCAGGTCGCCGGGGACCGCACGTTACTAAAGAAACGTGCGTGTTTCAGAATGGAACTTGGCGTTCACGGAAGAAACGGCATATATATCTGAAAGGAAAGGCTTAATTGTCCATCGCGGGCTGAGCGTCGTTTTGGGAATGGATTCCCTGCTTGGGACGGTTCAGATTCGGGAGCCGCGCAGGCCCTCGGACCCCGCGCCCGATCCGGGAGGTTCGATCCAGCAGGCTCTCGGACGCGGCTCGATCCAGGACTATTTAGAATGGCCCCATGACTCTTCCCGCAATGCCCCACTTCCGCGCCGGCGACCGCGCCGTGGACCAGCTTCGCCCGTTGCGCTTTACCGCGGATTTTATTCCCACCGCGGAAGGCTCGGTCCTGATCGAACTGGGCCATACCCGCGTGCTTTGCAACGCTACCGTCGAAAATGGAGTGCCGGGTTGGCTGCGCAATCGGGGGCAGGGCTGGATCACCGCGGAGTATGGAATGCTTCCCCGCGCGACTCTCACCCGCACCGCGCGCGAAAGCGAGCGCGGCAGGATCGGCGGCCGCACTCACGAAATTCAACGGCTGATTGGACGGTCGTTACGGGCGGCGGTGGATCTGAAGGCACTGGGGGAACGCACCATCATTCTCGACTGCGATGTTCTCCAGGCCGATGGCGGAACCCGGACCGCCGCTATTACCGGCGCCGCCGTTGCCCTGGGGCTGGCGGTGAACCGGCTGCTGGCCGCGAACGTTCTCACCGCGTCGCCCATCCGGCATCTGGTCGCCGCCACCAGCGTCGGCATCGTCGACGGCACGCCCTTGCTGGATCTGGCGTATGAGGAGGATGCCCGCGCCGACGTGGACATGAATGTGGTGATGACCTCCGGCGGCGATCTGGTGGAGGTGCAGGCCACGGCGGAACACAATACGTTTTCGCGCCGGCAGCATACCCAGCTTCTCGACCTCGCCATGCAGGGGATTCGTGAGCTGAGCGCCGCGCAAAAGCAGCTTCTAGCCACTAGCTCCTAGCTGCTAACTCCTGGCTAAAAGCTGGAAGCTAGCGGCTGATATTAGAATGGAAGCAGATTTCAATCAAACAGGAGTGTATGACGATGAAACTCACCCCCGGCAAGCTGGCCGGTATGAAAGCCCTCTCCGATGAGCGGGGCGTGATCGCCGCTGCCGCCATGGATCAGCGCGGTTCTCTGAAAAAGTCGCTGGCCAAGGAAAAAGGTTCCGCCGTGGACGACCACGCGCTGATCGAATTCAAGACATTGGTCACGGAAGTTCTGACCCGCCATGCGTCCGCCATTCTGCTCGATCCGGAGTACGGCCTGCCGGCGAGCAAGCACCGCAACGGCAAGGGTCTCCTGCTGGCCTATGAAAAGACCGGGTACGATGCCGCCGAGCCGGGCCGCCTGCCCGACCTGCTGGATCACTGGTCGGTGCGCCGCATCAAGCATGAAGGCGCGGACGCGGTGAAGGTGTTGCTCTACTACACGCCGTTTGAGAAGAAAGAGATCAACGACGTGAAGTACGCCTTCATTGAGCGCGTTGGCGACGAATGCCGCGCGAACGACATCGCCTTCTTCCTCGAAATCGTCGGATACGACGCCGAGGGCGGCGATGAAAAGTCGATCGGATACGCCAAAAAGAAGCCGGAAATCGTAACCCGCGCCACTGCCGACTTCTGCCATGAGAAATTCAGCGTGGATGTTTTGAAGATGGAAGTGCCCATCCAGATGGAGTTTGTCGGCGGCACCAAAGCCTTCAAAGGAACGGAAGCCTACTCCCGGCAGCAGGCGCTCGAGCTCTTCCGCAAAGCGGCGGAAGCGTCCACCAAGCCGTTCATTTATCTTTCGGCGGGCGTGTCGAATCCAGTATTCATCGAAACGCTCGAACTTGCCGGTGAATCCGGCGCGAAGTTCAACGGCGTGCTGTGCGGTCGCGCCACCTGGAAGGATGGCATTCCGGTGTATGCCAAGCAGGGAGCCAAGGCCTTCGAGGAATGGCTCAAGACCGAAGGCGTGCGCAACATTGAAAACGTCAACCGGGCGCTGAAAGTGGCCACCCCATGGCAGGAGCGCCTGGGTATGTAGTAAGATCTGCGCCGGTCGTGAAGCATCGGCATTTGATTCCTGGCGGGAGTCGCAGATTGCGGCCCCGCTTTTTTCTATCGTGATCCTGAAACGGCAGCGGTGCAGTTTGCTTGACTTGAAAGAAATCTCTTCCTACTATCCGTCCAGAGATCAGGGAGAGGCTGGAGTTGGGAAATGAAAGAGAGGCAGTGAGATGAATCGGTCGAACCAGGCATCGAACTCCGGGGAAAGTTCTCGCGTGCCTGCGACCATCAGTTCCCGGGACGGTCTCATCCTGACCGCCGTCGTCGAAAACTATATCGCCAGCGGCGAGCCGGTGGCGTCGCAATCGGTTGCGCGCCAACAAAACCGGGAAGGCATGAGCGCCGCCACGGTGCGCAATGTCATGGCCGACCTCTCCGACGCAGGCTATCTGGAGCAACCCCACACCTCCGCCGGCCGTGTGCCCACCGCCCAGGCGTTTCGCTATTATGTGGAGCAATTGCTCCACCGTATCGAGTCCCCGCGCCACGCGTTGTCCCAGCCGACACAGGAACAGATTCAGGAGACCTTTACCGGCGTCGCCAATGCGACCGATTTTTTTGCGCGCACTTCTCATATCCTGGCGCTGCTTTCCGGCGGCGTGGGCGTGGCGTTGACGGCGGCGGGGGAAAAAGAACTGCTGGAACATGTGCATTTCGTCCGCCTCGGCCACGCCCGGGTGCTCACCGTGCTGGTGACGACGGCGGGGGTGGTGCGCGACCGCCTGTTGGCGCTCGATCACGATTTGACTCCCGGCGAACTGGAGACGGCGGCGAATTATCTCAACGCCAACTTTCGCGGTTGGGCGCTCGATCGCATCCGGCGGGAGCTGGCGCGGCGAATGGAGCTGGAACGCAGCGAGTACGATCGCATCCTCGCTTCGCTCGAAGAACTTTGGGCGAAGGGCGCGATGGACCGCGCCGCTGGCGTCGGGCCGGACAAAACCCGCGAGACCGCGATGGAGTGGGCGATTCCGGACAAATCGATCTTCGTTGAAGGTGTCGCCAACCTGATGGTGAATGAAGTGGATCGCGAGCACCTGCGGCGAATTCTCGCCGCGCTCGAGGAAAAGCAGCGCATTGTGGACCTGCTGAATGCCTACGTCGACAGTCGCCGCACCTCTGTCCGGGTGGTTGTGGGCCTTGAAGAAACCATGCCGGAGATGCACGATCTGGTTCTGATCGCCGCACCCGCCCGCAGCGGCTCCGAGCATCTGGGCACGGTGGCTGTCATCGGCCCCACGCGCATGCAATACGCCAGCACCATCGGCACGGTGCGGTATATTACCGATCTCTTCGGTCGCTGGGCAGCCCAATCGTAATCTCAACAGGATCGCGGGGGGTGCTGCGCTTGATGCGGCCCCGCACTCGATACAATAGAAGCAGGCGAGAATCCGGCCACCAAGCGGGGAAGCGGTCAAAGCCGGAATCGAAAGATGCGTATCCGGTTTTGAAGCATCTATTCCTGTAGCGATTGCCGCCACAGTTCCTGAAGCGAGAAATTGAAGCTATGCCATACCCGACAGATTTGCAGGAAGAAGAAAGTATGCGACACGAACAGTCATCGAACAACCACAAGCACTCGAGCCACCCGGAAACTAAGCCGGAAGCGCTTCTCCCCATCGAAGAACAGGGTTCGGTGGAAGATGCAGGCGAGCCGCAGGGCGGCGCAGACGCCGGGCTGCGGGCCGAAGTAGAACGTCTGCAGGGCGAACGCGGCCAGATGGTGGATCGGCTGGCACGGTTGCAGGCGGAATTCGACAATTACCGCAAGCGCGAGGCCAAGGAACGCACCGAGTACCGCGACTACGCGCTGGCCAACACGGTGGAGCAGTTTCTGCCAGTGCTCGACAATTTCCATTTGGCGCTGCGTGCCCAGGGATCGGCGGAGCAACTTCGTTCGGGCGTCGATCTGATCGTCCGCCAGATGGAAGAGATTGTCCGTTCCCTCGGGGTTCAGCCGATTCCCACCGTGTCCACTCAGTTCGATCCGCGCCTTCACGAGGCCATTGAAATGGTGGAACGTGACGATGTGCCGGATCATCAGATTCTCGAAGAAGTTCGCCGCGGCTACACGTTGCGCGACCGGCTGCTGCGTCCCGCCATGGTGCGCGTCGCCACCAACCCAAAACAGAAAACAGCATGAGTCCAACTGCCAGAGTGATTAAATCCGATTATTACGAAATTCTCGGCGTTGAGCGCACCTGCTCCGACCAGGAGTTGAAGAGCGCTTACCGCAAGCTCGCCATGCAGCATCATCCCGATCGGAACCCCGACGATCCCGTTGCCGAAGAGAAGTTCAAGGAGGCGAGCGAGGCTTATCAGGTGCTTTCCGATCCGGACAAGCGCGCCGCCTATGACCGCTTCGGCCACGCCGGTGTCGGCAATGGAATGGACGGCGGCGGTTTTGCCGGAATGCCCGACCTCGGGGACATCTTCGGCGATCTGTTCGGCGAGATGTTCAACATGGGTGGGTCGCGCCGCTCCTCTCGTGCACAGCGCGGCCGCGATCTGCAATATGAGTTGACGCTGACGTTTGAAGAAGCCGTCTTCGGCAAACAGAGCGAAATCAAAATCCGCCGGATGGAAAATTGCGCCACCTGCCAGGGCAGCGGCGCCGAGCCGGGACATGGTCCCACCGTCTGCCAGCAATGCGGTGGCCGCGGACAGGTGCGCTTCCAACAAGGATTCTTCTCTGTCGCCCGCACCTGCCCGGTGTGCGGAGGAACCGGCAGCATCGTCAAAAACCCCTGCCGCCAATGCCGGGGCGATGGACGCCAGGCCGCCGAGCACTCCATCAACGTCACTGTGCCTGCCGGGATCGAAGATCGCATGCGCATCCGCTATCAGGGAGAAGGCGACGCAGGCCGTTACGGTGGCCCGGCGGGAGATTTATATGTGGTGGTTGCAGTCGAGCCGCATCCCTTCCTTGAGCGCGAAGGCAACGATCTGCACTACGTATTGCCGATCTCCTTTCCCCAGGCCACGCTGGGGGTGGAGTTGATGATCCCGACACTCGAAGGGGAAACCAAGCTGAAAGTTCCGGAAGGAACACAGAGCGGCACCGAGTTTCGTCTGCGCAATAAAGGCGTGCCGTATCTGAACGAGCATGGTCGCGGAGACCTGGTGGTGCAGGTGGTCGCGCAGGTGCCAAAGAAACTGACCAAGACTCAGAAGGAATTGATGCGCCAGCTTGCCGAAACGTTGACGGTGGAGAACACTCCCTCTTCGCGCAGCTTTATCGGCAAGATGAAGGACATCTTCAGCTAGAGCTATCCGCATTCAATCCAGCCACGCTCCCAATACACTGACCATCGCGATGGCGGCCGTCTCCGCGCGCAGAATGCGCGGCCCCAGGCTGACGGGCTGCCATCCATGTTTTACAAAGCTGTCGTGTTCCGCTTGCGTCCATCCGCCTTCCGGGCCAATCGCGGTGCAGAGCGGCGGGACAGAGGTCCCAATCGAGGCATCGAGGGCGGTCTCTAAATATCCCCGCAGAGTTTGTCCGCGTTCCTGTTCCGAGAGCAGCAGCCGCAGACCTTCCGATTTTTCCTGGAGCCAGGAAGAAAGCCGCACCGGATCGGAAACCTGAGGCACGTCGCTGCGCCGCGACTGCTGGGCCGACTCGCGGGCAATCTTGCGCCAGCGTTCCACCCTCTTCGCCGCCGACTGCACCAGATGCTTTTCGCTGCGCTGCGCAATCAGCGGCACCAGCTGTTTGATCCCAAGCTCGGTGAGCTTTTCGATGGCCCATTCCATTCGCTCGAAACGGATGATGCTCAACGCGACGATCAGCGGCAGGGAAGCGGCGGCCTCGAGCCGCTCATGAAGAGAGAACCGCACGCAGGCGTTGTCGGCGGACTCAACCACGCCCCGCCGCACGACATCGCCGGCAACCACTTCAAACTCCTGGCCAACCTGCGCGCGCAGTACCCGCGCCAGATGCTCCGCCTGCGCGTCGCGCAAAACGGCGGAATTCTCGTCCCAATCATCGGCAATCCAGCGTCGTCGCGTCATCTCTTGAGGCTGAGATTAAACTGCCGCGGCAAAAAATAACAATCGGCCGCTCACGAAATGGCAGAAAATTTGCCGCCAGAAACAAGAAGGGAAGCGCTATTGCGCTCCCCCTTTGTTTTGCCTTGACTGCAGTTGAGTTACTTCTTTTTGCTGGTTTTCTTGGCTGACTTCTTCGTTGCTTTTTTTGCAGCTTTCTTGGTTGCCATTGAACTATTCTCCCTTTCGATGTGACATCGAGAACTGCGGTTATGCACCACAGTTACACGAAGGTATAGTTTTACAAAAAATCAATGTCAAGAAAAAAATGATGTTCCTGCTGCATTTTTTTATTCCAAAGATTGCTGAAAGCCAGCCTTGTTCGCCGTAAATTTTTTCTTCTGCGAGCATCGTGCAAAATTTTTGCAAAAAATTTCGCCGCGCATTGTTCAGCTTCATCGGTTTTGCATGCTGTAAATCAGAGCAATGGATGTGGCGCAACCATGCATGGGTAGAGGAGTTTACGCGCGTCGCGCAATTTGTGCGACCGCACTATCGTGCCAGATTCGGCGGGCTCGCCGTATACTTTTTGGTTGCGGAAATCGTTTTTTTAATTCGATGAGGTGGTCTATGGAAGACGTTGTGATCGTTGCCGCAGTTCGAACGCCGGTTGGAAAATTTATGGGCTCACTGGCGGATTTTTCCGCGCCGCAGCTCGGCGCGATGGTGGTGCGCGAGGTCGTGCGCCGCGCCGGACTCGACCTGAAGCAGGTGGATGAATGCATCCTGGGCAACGTGGTGACTGCCGGACTGGGACAAAATCCCGCGCGTCAGGCGGCAATCTTCGGAGGCCTTGCGCCGGAAGTGAGCGCCATGACGATCAACAAAGTTTGCGGTTCGGGTCTGAAGGCAGTCGGCCTGGCGGCGCAGGCGATTCAAACAGGAAACTCCGAGATCGTTGTGGCCGGGGGCATGGAGTCGATGTCGAACGCGCCCTATCTGCTGCCCGCCGCGCGCAGGGGATTTCGCATGGGCAATGCAACCGCCGTCGACAGCATGATCCAGGATGGCCTTTGGGATGTTTACAACAACTACCACATGGGTATGACGGGCGAAAATGTCGCCGAAAAGTACAGCATCACGCGGGAAGAGCAGGATGAGTACGCATTAAATTCTCATCGCCGGGCGGCGACCGCGCAAAAGGAAGGGCGCTTTGCCGCGGAGATTTTGCCAGTCGAAATTCCCGCGAAGAAAAAAGGAGAAGCTCCAGTACAGTTCACGCAGGATGAGTCCGTCCGCGCCGATGCCACCCTGGAAGCGTTACGCGGGCTGAAGCCGGCATTCAAAAAAGATGGGACCGTGACCGCGGGCAACGCGCCGGGCGTTAACGACGGTGCCGCGGCGGTGCTAGCGATGTCGGCTAAAAAAGCGGCGTCGTTGGGAATCAAGCCGATGGTCCATATTCGCGCCCAGGCCACCAGCGGCGTCGAGCCCAAGTGGGTGATGATGGCCCCCGTCACCGGCGTTCGCAAAGTGCTCGAGAAGGCCGGCTGGCAGCGCGATCAGGTTGACCTCTATGAATTGAACGAAGCATTCTCGGTGGCCGCACTCGGGGTCACGCGGGAGCTTGGGCTGAATCTCGAGAAGGTGAATGTCAACGGCGGCGCGGTGGCGATTGGGCATCCGATCGGAGCCAGCGGAGCGCGGGTGCTGGTCACGCTGATCTATGAGATGCTGCGCCGCGATGCGAAAAAAGGCGTCGCGGCCTTGTGTCTCGGCGGCGGCAACTCAGTCGCCATGGCCGTGGAGCGCTAAAGGTGTTTGCGCTTCTCCTCAGCGATCGCCAAACGCGTCCGATTTCGACGACGGCGGCATGAGGCGCTCTCTGTCGATCGCGGTATTCCTGCTTTCATCCATACGGGTGTTGGCGCAACAGCCCATGCACGGTTCTGTCCAGACGGTGAATCCAACGCCGTCAATGGACGGCATGAACAGCGGGATGCGAATGCAGTCCCGGACTTTTCTCCAGGAGATCCAGCATCACACCACCTCCGGCACCAGCGCGGAACCGAACTCCACCCCGGCGCCGATGTGGATGACCATGCGCGGCCCATGGATGTTGATGTTTCATGCCAACGCTTTCGTCACCGAAGAGCAGCAGACAAGTCCGCGCGGCGGCGATAAATTGTTTTCGACCAATTGGTTCATGCCGATGGCGCAGCGCCAGCTCGGTCCGGGGCGATTCACACTCAAAACCATGTTCAGCCTGGAGCCGGCAACCGTCACCGGCAGGCGCTATCCACTGCTGTTTCAGCAGGGCGAAACCGCGTTCGGATTGCCCATCGCGGACGGCCAGCATCCCCACGACTTTTTCATGGAACTGGCCGCGCTCTACGATCTTCCGCTTGGCCAGTCGGCGCTGCTTTCTTTCTATGCCGCGTTGATGGGCGATCCAGCGCTGGGGCCAACTGCGTATCCGCATCGGGCTTCGGCTTCGGAAAATCCCGTCGGCGCGCTCGGTCACCATCAGCAGGATTCCACTCACATCGCCGATGATGTCCTGACCGTCGGCCTGACGTATCGCATGGTTCGCGTCGAAGCCAGCGGCTTTCATGGCCGGGAGCCCAATGAGAATCGGTGGAATATCGATCAGGGGAGGATCGATTCCTGGTCCACGCGGTTGACTGTGCAGCCAGGACAAAACTGGAGCGGGCAATACTCCTACGGCAGGCTCACCAGCCCGGAAGAACTTTTTCCTTCTGAAGACCAGACACGGACCACCGCTTCCATCATGTACAACCGGCCATTCAAAAACGGCAATGTCGCCTCTACCGTTTTGTGGGGTCGTACCCGGTCCATTCCCGACAACGCCAAAGAGAACAGCTATCTGCTGGAAGCGACGCTGGGTTTCGACACGCGCAATTCCATCTGGACGCGAATGGAAAACGCAGGCCGCTCCAATCAATTGTTGATCGGGGAACACCCCCTACCGCCGGGTTTCATTGAATCACCTTTAACCCACGTGCAGGCGTATACGTTTGGATATGATCGGGAGATTCTCCACGTCCCGCATCTCTCTTCCGCGCTGGGCGCGCAGGTCACGACTTACGGCGTCGGCGCGCCGCTGAAACCGATCTACGGGTCCGATCCCGTGGGAGTGAATGTTTTTCTCCGGCTGCGGCCATTCTAGAATTTGGCCGCGTTTCGCCCAGGCGCATTCAGCATTCAATAATATTCAGCGCCAGCCCGGCCTGGGATGTCTCTTTATACCGGCTCTGCATGTCCATGCCGGTGCGGTACATGGTCTCGATCACCTGATCGAGCGAGACCTTATGCGTGCCCGACTCGTTCATTGCGATGCGGCAGGCATTCACGGCCTTCACCGCGCCCATCGCGTTGCGTTCAATGCAAGGAATCTGGACCAGTCCGCCGATGGGATCGCACGTCATCCCCAGGTTGTGCTCCATCGCAATTTCGGCGGCGTGTTCTACTTCATCGTTCGTCCCGTTCAGGGCAGCAACCAGTCCCCCGGCGGCCATCGAGCAGGCGACTCCAACTTCGCCCTGGCAGCCAACCTCCGCGCCGGAGATCGACGCGTTCTCTTTATAAAGCGCGCCAATCGCAGCGGCTGTCAGAAAAAAACGAAACAGCCCTTCGTCGTTCGCTTCGGCGATAAAGTTTCGATAGTAATGGGCCACCGCTGGAATCGCTCCCGCGGCTCCATTCGTGGGCGCTGTCACCACGCGGCCGCCGGCTGCATTCTCCTCATTCACTGCGATGGCATACAGCGTCAGCCAGTCCATACCGGCCAGCGGATCGGCGGATTTTCTGGCGAGCAATTTCGTGTGCATCTCGGGGGCGCGGCGTCGCACGTTCAGGCCGCCGGGCAAAGTTCCTTCTGTCTCCAGGCCGCGCGCAGTGCAGGTCTGCATCACGTTCCAGATGCGCTGAATGCCCGCGCGGACTTCCTCAACCGGTCGCAGTGCAGATTCGTTCGCCAGCACCAGTTGCCAGATCTTCAAATTGTGCCCGGCGGCGACCGAGAGCAGTTCCGCGGCGTTATGGAAGGGATACGGAATCTGCACGTTCGCTGCGGACTGGGCAGTTTCTCCTTCAGCAAGAATGAAACCGCCTCCGACCGAATAAAAAATCTGTTGCCACGCAACAGAGCCCGGCACGGAGCCGTCGTTCGAGAATGCTGTGTAGCGCATGCCGTTCGAATGTCCGGGCAGAATTTCGCTCCGCCGCCACAACAGATCGTCGGCTTCGTGGAAGGGAATTGCATGTTTCCCCAGCAGGCGCAGTTGCTGATCCGTTCGCGTCTGTCGCACGATGGCGTCAATCCTCGCCGGGTTGACCTGGTCTGGCTGCTCGCCCAGCAGGCCCAGAATCACGGCGCGATCGGTGCCGTGGCCATGCCCGGTCAGCGCCAACGATCCATACATCCCCACGGTGATGCGCGCAGTTTTCTCCAGCAGACCCGCGGCCTCCAACTCGAGACAGAAACGGCGGGCGGCGCGCATCGGCCCGACCGTGTGCGAGCTCGAAGGACCAATTCCGATTTTGAACAGATCAAAGAGGCTGGTCATACAAATGATTTCTCTCACTCAAGCTTACCGCCGTTGAAGCAAGGCTTCTCTCAAGGAACGATCGGCAGCACCAGACGGGAAGGCAGCTTTGGCGAGCAATAGACGCGCTGAGTAGCCGGAACAAAGTCCGCAGCGGTCGCCTGGTAGATACTCGGAACGAATTTCTGCGGGTTGCGATCGATTAGTGGGAACCATGTCGATTGAATCTGCACCATCAGCCGATGTCCTTTCAAAAAAACGTGGTCGTGGTCGCGCAAGGGAATGCGCCATTCCTCCGGGTGATTTGGCGTCAGGGGCTGAGGGTGCTCGTAGCTTCTGTTGAAACGACCGCGTCGCACTTCCATGGCGATGGGCAACTCATAACCGTTCAGCGATTTCGCGTACTCGCCCGGCGTTGGGCCTTTTTTCGGATCCCATGCATTCTTCTGTGCGTCCTCCGGATAGACGTCGATCAGCTTTACGACAAAATCGCTATCCGTGCCTGACGTGGAGGCAAACAGAGCAGCCGATAGAGGGCCGGTGATGGTGATGTCCCGATCGAGCGGCGCACTGATGAAAGTGAGAACGTCGGGCCGGTGCTCCACGAAACGCTGATCGGATACCTCCCAGGTGGGCCAGTCGCCGGCAGGATACGTCGGCGAAACCGGGCGCGCACGATATGGCACCGGGTTCGCGGGATCGGAGACGTACTGCCGATAGCCTTTGCCGCTTTCGCTACTGGTGGGCGCGGTGAAGGACAGCGTGCCGTCCGCGTGAAGATATAAGTTGGTTGGCTTTTCGTTTGTTGGAGGCCACGCGCTGTAAGTGTGCCAGGTGTTCGAGCCTGTCTGGAAGGTGGTCGCCTGCCAGTCCGGTTTTTGTCCCTCATCGTGGAGATAGTAACGGAAGAACGGCGCTTCAATGTTCCGGCGAAACTCCTGGGCAGTATCGTGGCCGCCGAATGTCACCAACCCAATACTGCTGCTGTTTGTTTGCTGCCATTGCCCGTGGAACCATGGACCAGCCACGATATAGTTCGTACGATCAGGATCGTGTTCTCCGGCGTGGCGGAAGATTTCCCACGGTCCCCAGGGATCTTCCTGGTCCCAGAACCCGGCAACGTTCAGGTTCGGCACAGTCGAGGAATGCAACTTGTTGACCCAGGCATTCTTCTTCCAGAAAGCATCGTAGTTTGGATGTTCCATGATTTCGTTCCAGTAAGGAATGGAACCATGCAGATACTTCGCATTGATATTTGTCAACGGCCCCACGTTGAAATACCACTGATAGGTGTCGTAGGTGTTGAACGCGAAGTGAGTGTTCTCAGTCTTGCTGGCCTGCTCCATCACCGAATACTCAAATGCGTAGCTTTCGCGCAATGCGCCGTAACGGTGGATGTCGTCATTCATCCATTGATCGACCGGAGCGGCCTGTTCACTGACCGCCTTCAGCGCCGGGTTGGGATAAAGGAGCGCCATTCCGGCGGTCATGCCGACATAGGAAACTCCATAAATCCCGACGCGCCCGTTATTGTTCGGCACATACTTCACCAGCCAACCGACGGTGTCGTAAGCATCTGTGGCTTCATTCGTTGCTTTTGGATCGTTGAGGTTGATTTGTGAGAAAAGCGTGAAGACTCCTTCGGACTGAAATCTTCCACGCAGATTCTGTATGACAAAGATATAACCGTCCTGCGCCAGCTCTTTCATCGGCGGCGGCATTATCGCGGGCGCTTTGTCGGGCACCCCGTATGGCGTCCGTTGCAGAAGGATCGGCAGCGGACCTTTCTGGTCAACTGGAGTCAAGATGACGGTTTGCAGGTGCACGCCGTCGCGCATGGGAACCATGACTTGCTGATAGTTGAAGAGCGGTTTCGCCGATGCTTGTTGTCGAGACAACTGTCCATGCGATACTGCCGCGGCGTCTTGCGCAGGGACGACCGCCGGTGAGAAAAGAGCCACCGCGATCAGGGCGAAACGGGCCACATTTTTTTTCAGGGTCATGATTTTCCGGCCTGCCTTCGTGTCGAATTTTCGTGGGGATTTACAGACATCACGCCAACCGCACACAAGTGTAACAGTCGTGCTGACATCGACGGGGCTTGTTATACAGCGGCCATCGCTACAAGGAGCGCGATGGCTGCGTCAGATTTTAATGAATATCTTCTTGCGGTAAAGGATTGCCATTGGCGCAAAGCAAACCAGAACAAAGAAGATTGAGAACAGCAAGGATGCGAAGGAAAGATCGTGAACAGGGGCGAATCCATGGAGGAAAAGATATCGATGAAGGCTGATTTTGCTCGCGCCCGCATGAACTTTTATTAGCCATAAGGCGGTACTCAGCAGTTCGGAAAGAACATATACCGTAATGGCATTTGTCCCCAGCACCACCCAGAAATATGTCCAGCCCCGCTTCCAGTGTTTGATTTCGACAGCCCAATAGCAGATCGCCAATCCTACGGTGCTGCAGCCGGCGGCGAACAGCACATAAGAGCTGGTCCATAGATTCTTATTGATGGGAAACCAGAGATTCCAAATCAACCCCAGTCCGATTCCCACGATGCCCGCGACCATCATCCAACGCGCCTTTTGCGAGATGCTGCTGCGCTTCGACTGCAGCCACATCCCCGTCATAGCTCCGAGCAATGTGGTCGCGAGGGAGGGCACCGTGCTCAACAGCCCTTCGGGATCTCGGAAGCCGTTATAAAGGCGTCCAGGAAAGATGTGCCGATCAATATAAGCTGCCAGATTTGCGTGCGGGTCGAACAGAGGGAAATCTCTACCGGGCATGCCAAAGCCTGGAACCGGCACCCATCGCAACAAGACCCAGTAACCCAGCAGCGCTATTGCTATGATCGCGACCTTGCTGCCCACTCGGCGGTCCCACAGATAGATCGCGCTCGCAAGAAGGTAGCAGATAGCAATCCGTTGCAACACTCCATAAATGCGAAGCGTGCCCAGATGAAAATACGGAAATCCATTCACCACCAGCCCAAGCAAGAATAAAATGGCGGCTCTACGCAAGCTATGTGCGAATAGAGATTTTTTCGAAGCGCCCCTGGCCAGCCGCGAGTCGAAGGCGAGCACAATGGAAACGCCTACCAAAAACAGGAAGGTCGGAAAGACCAGGTCTGTAGCCGTCCATCCATTCCAGAACGCGTGCTTCAATTGCGAATATGCATGTTGCCCATCTCCTGGATCATTCACCAGAATCATGAAAGCGATCGTAACGCCCCGCATCACGTCCACGGAGACCAGGCGGATGGATTTGACGGCTAAATTCCGATGCTCGCGATCGGCTGAATGGCAGGCGCGTTGGTCTGTCACGGAAGTAGGCATGTTTTATCCAGTTTTTTGCAGGCCAGTGATGTTGATGAAGGCGCCCATATATTGGTGTCAAGCTTATCAAATGACTTGTGGATGCTATACTCACGCACGATACTCTCCGCACTCCCCTAATTATGCTTTTCAAAGCGTTCAGCGCTGCCGTCTACGGCATTCACGCCAACATCATCGATGTGGAAGTGGATTTCTCGGGCATCAAGACGAACGAAGATCACTTTCACACGGTCGGCTTGCCCGATGCCGCCGTACGTGAGAGCCGCGACCGGGTTCGTGCGGCGATTAAAAACTCCGGCTTCGATATTCCTCCCACCCACATCACCATCAACCTGGCGCCCGCGGACCTGAAAAAAGAGGGTTCCGGGTTCGATCTGCCGATGGCGATTGGGATTCTCGGGGCCTATGGCGGTCTGCAGTTGCGCGATCTCAGCAACTTCTTACTGGTAGGCGAACTGGGCCTCGATGGCGGTCTACGGCCAGTGCAGGGAATGCTGCCGATCGCGGTCGCGGCGCGGGAGCGCGGGATAAAAAATATGCTGGTGCCGGCGACGAATGCTCGTGAAGCTGCGGTCGTCGAAGGCGTGGACGTCTATGGCGTCAATAGCCTCCTCGAAGTGCGTGAGCTGCTGAATGCAGCGGCCAACGGCGGCATCCACGCGCAGCCGGTTCGTTTCGCTACACGGGAGCTGCTGGGCGAGATGCAACATTTTCCGCTCGACTTCCGCGATGTGCGCGGCCAGCACACCTCCAAGCGCGCACTCGAAGTGGCGGCGGCCGGCGGGCACAATATTTTGATGATCGGGCCTCCCGGTTCCGGCAAGACCATGCTGGCCAAGCGGCTGCCCGGCATTCTCGCTCCGCTGAACTTCGAGGAGGCACTGGAGACGACCAAGATTCATTCCGTGGCCGGCGTGCTCAACTCCGAGACCGGTCTGGTGACGCAGCGGCCCTTCCGGTCGCCGCATCATACCGTGTCCGATGCCGGGCTGATCGGGGGCGGCGCGATCCCGCGCCCCGGTGAAGTTTCGCTCGCCCACAACGGATTGTTATTTCTGGATGAGCTGCCGGAGTTTCCCCGCAATGTGCTGGAGGTCTTGCGACAGCCGCTCGAAGATGGACACGTCACCATCGCTCGCGCTTCCATGTCGTTGAGTTTTCCGGCGCGCTTCATGCTGGCGGCGGCGATGAATCCCTGTCCGTGCGGCTACTTCAATGACAAATCCCGGCAATGCATGTGCACGCCGCCGATGATCCAGCGCTACGTCTCAAAAGTCTCCGGGCCGCTACTGGACCGGATCGATATTCATATCGAAGTTCCGGCGGTCCAATACAAGGAGCTGCGCGGCGGATCGGCTGCCGAAGGATCGGCCCAGATTCGGGAGCGGGTGCTGGCCGCGCGCGAGCGGCAGGCGAACCGCTTTGCTGCCGGTTCGGAGCGCATCTTCTGCAACGCGCAGATGAGTACACGGCAGATTCGCTCCTACTGCGAGCTTTCTTCCGAGGCCGAACGACTGCTGGAACGGGCCATGCAACAACAGGGCCTCAGCGCCCGCGCGCACGATCGCATCCTGAAAGTGGCGCGCACCATCGCCGATCTGGAAGGCGAGGCGAACCTGGCGGTCAAGCACCTGGCTGAAGCCATCCAATATCGAACGTTGGATCGCAGCTACTGGTCGTGATTGCTGCTTCAAGGCATCCTGGAAGTGATAGGATAGGGCCGTTCTGAGCGGCAACATTTGTTGGTTTGCGGGTTTTGCCGCGAGCAAAACCGGGTTCACCGGCCCACCGAGGCAGTCAAGTCTTGAGGTTGATTTTGACGAAATTTAAAATGCCGCTTTTGTTGCCTATTTTGGCGTTTATATTTCTGCTGATGAGTCCGCTCACGGCGCGAGCGTCTGGCGCCGGTGCTGAATCCTCCCAAAACGTTCCGCTGCAACCTTTCGTGGAGGAGGTGCAGCGGCTACAGACGGCGCTTAACTTTCTTGGTCAGCCTCTGACAAACCAGGATCAGGAACAAATCAAGTCTGCTTTTGCCGGTCGGAACGCTGGGGCCGCCGTTTCCCAAACAGAAGCAGTGTTGGATAAATATGCGCTTGCAATCGTGACCATCAGCGGAGAAAGCCGCGTGGATGTAAAGCGCGGCAGTGCTCTTCCCAATCTGGTGCAGGATGGTACACGGTTATTCCTTGTCAAGATCATCAATCAGGCGGGTGTTACCGCGCCCCTCGTTGTGGAGAGCCCAAACACTGGCGCGGTGTATGTCCCGGCAACGGGCAGTGAAGAACCGATCGCACACCGTCTGACCTCGGCGGATGTTCGCGAGCGCTGGGCCGATATCTCCCTGTTCAATCAACCACCCATGTCGGACGAGCGCCTTTCGGGGCTACCTTTGGAATACCGGATACTCGTGATATCCAGTCGCGATGCAGGCCGGCGAACTGCGAGACTCAGTTTTAATGTCGGGCAAGGAACCCAGGATGTGGGGTTTCTGAATGAGATCTCGGTACTGTTCAAAATTGCACCGGCCCATTCGATTGTCCTTCACGTAATCGACGGAGACGGTAAGCCGACCATGGCCTCCTTTATCTTTCGGGACAACATGGGACGTATCTATCCAAATCCCATCAAGCGGCTTGCACCCGATTTCTATTTTCAACCTCAGGTATATCGTTCCGACGGGGAATCGATCCCGCTTCCCCCCGGGCTTTACACGGTGACCTATACCGGGGGACCCGAGTACATTCGAGAAACGCGAAAATTTACTGTGACCGGGAAGGCGCCTACCGGACTTACATTTCATCTGGACCGATGGATCGATCCGGCGAAGTCCGGCTGGTACTCCGGAGACGATCATATTCATCCGGCGGGCTGCTCCCACTATGAGAACCCGACCGAGGGTGTCGATCCCAAAGCCATGAGTCGCCAGGTAGTGGGTGAACACCTCAATGTCGGTGCTGTGTTGGTATGGGGTCCCTGTTTCTATTATCAGAAGAATTATTTTCGGGGACAGCGGGACAACCCCGCTTCGACGGCCCATTCGCTGGTTCATTATGATCTGGAAGTCTCCGGATTTCCTTCGAGCCGCGCCGGACATCTTGTGCTGCTGAACCTGAAGAACATCATGTACCCCGGTGCGAAGCGCATCGAGGACTGGCCAACCTGGGACCTGCCGGTTCTGCGCTGGGCCAAGTCACAGGGCGCGGTGGCTGGTTTTGCCCACTCCGGCTTTGGGCTCGCGGTTGGAACCAAGGAATTGCCGAATTACATTGTGCCGGGCTTCGACAGTATCGGAGCGAACGAATACATCGTGGATGTGACGTATCCCAACACGGTCGATTTCATCGCTGCTGGGGATACACCTTACGTATGGGAGCTGAATATCTGGTATCAGACCCTCAATGTAGGATTCCGTACACGGATTTCCGGCGAAACCGATTTTCCATGTATCACCGACAGCAGAGTAGGCGGGGGACGTACATACGTCAAAATCCACGGAACGCTCACGTATGACAACTTTGTGAAAGCTTTGCAGGAGGGTGCGGCCTATGTCTCCGATGGCCGAAGCCATCTGATGGACTTTGCAGTCAATGGCACAGAGGTGGGCACCCACAACAGTCAGGTGGATCTGGCTGCGCCCGGTAGTGCGAATGTGGCGGTAACCGCCGCCGCCTATCTCCCCATAAAGCCTGCCAGTGCTGCAATCGGGAAACTTCCTTACGACCAAAAGCCATACTGGAACCTGGAGCGTTCGCGTATCGGGGCCACGCGGAGAGTGCCGGTGGAAGTAGTGGTGAATGGAGAACCCGTGGCGAGAAAAGAGATTGTGGCGGACGGATCGGTACAGAATCTCAATTTCAGCGTGCCGATCGTCAAGAGCAGTTGGATTGCGGTCCGCATACTTCCTTCGTCGCACACGGATCCAATTTTCCTGCTCGTAGGCGGCAAACCGATTCGGGCCTCTCGCCGAAGTGCCGAGTGGTGTCTGAGAAGCGTGAACCGGTGCTGGACGCAAAAATCCCCGAAGATTTCAGCGAAAGAAATGCCCGAGGCAATCAAGGCTTATGACCATGCCCGTGCCGTATATCGCAAACTAATCAGCGAAAGCAGCGATGAATGATCGCCTTCGCTGCCATTTCTCTGTTCCTCTGGAACACCAGTTTGCAATGTGAAAGCGGAACAATTCGAGCTGGCGGAAATTGCGAGAGAATTTGTCTCCCGCCTGGGTGCTATTCATGAGCCGTCGACTATGGTCTCTCCCGATAATCCTTGCCCTCTTATTGATTGGCATGGTTTTAATTCATAACCACAACAATAAGCGGGAAGCGACTTCTGGGAATTCTCCGGATTCGACGGCGGAGAGTTCTTCCTCCATCCTTGCATCCCCTGGTGCGCTGGCTGCGGACAGCAACGGGAATATATATGTCGACGAACAGCAGCAAAATAGAATTCTAAAAACCTCAGCTTCCCGGCGCGTAACTGCCGTTGCAGGAAATGGCCGCAGGGGATTCAGCGGGGATGGGGGGCCCGCCGACCAAGCCAGCATGGCTTCTCCAACGAGCATTGCGCTTGATTCTGCCGGAAATCTTTTCATTGCCGACACCGGCAACAGCCGCATTCGACGGGTAGACGCGAAAACCCACATCATCACGACGGTGCCCGGCAATAGCTTCCAGGACGAATGGAACACAAGAATTGCGAAATATACCGCTACATCGCCCGGAACGTACCCGCCGATATCGATCGCGGTGGATGGCGATGAAAACCTGTACATCGGCGGAGTCGATGGTGTGGGCATATTGCGTGTGGATCCTATTACTCACAGCTCAACCGTGATCGTCGGGACAGGATTTCCGGGTTATCCGCTGGCTCCCAATCCCTCCGCAAGACCGTCCTGGCTGGCTGTCGATGAACGTGGAACCCTCCTGTTTTCCGATCCATACCGAAACGCCGTGTCTCTGGTCAATGCCCCGGAAAACGATGTTCATCGCGTCGCCGGCAGTGCGGTTTGCGGATTCGCCGGCGATGGAGGACCAGCCATCGGGGCTCTGTTGTGTTTTCCGAAGGCAATTGCTCTCAGCAGAAACAACAAGTTGTTCATCTCCGACACAGGCAATAATCGAATTCGTCAAGTGGACCTCAGCACCGGCATCATTACGACGGTGGCGGGAAACGGACAAGTTGGCTATGCGGGGGATGGTGGCTTGGCAACCAACGCAAGTCTCAACGTTCCCATGGGAATCGCCGCAGACGGAGAAGGAGATCTATATATCGCGGATACGGGAAACAATTGTATCCGCCGCGTTGACGCGAAGTCTGGAGTGATAACGACCTGGGCCACGGCGCGAAATCTTAAATTGACAAAATGACAAAAATGCCACGGCCAGGCTCTAAATTGATATGCAAATGCTCCCGGTGCACCGGAATGAAAAAGAGGGATAAATTTCTGTTGACTTTCTGATTCTGCACGTTTTAAGGTAAATGCAGTCAAGGTTCACGGCGAGGCATCCGCAACAAGGAGTGTCTCGCAGCTAAATCCCGTCCAGTCAAGGACTTCCAGGATAGGAAGCGCCATTGAGCGAAAGTCCTTCCCGGCTGCAGACGGCAGTGAACGGGCTGCCTTTTCGGACGAAGTTGCCAGTGCCCCCGCAAGTACGAACGTCACAAAGTCACCCTTCTTAGGGAAAACCCGCAAGGCGGATGTGTTATTTAGATAAATCCTGAAGTGTACTTTGTGCGTCTAAGTGTGTAGAAAACTGTTGGCCTGGACCGGTAAAACCCATTCCCAACCCTCTAAGAGGAAAGGTTGAGCCGGCCATCACTCGAGAAAAGAGAGGTAATTTTATGCGCTCACAACTTATTTTTGGCGCGATGACCCACGTGAAGAATCGCTACGAATTATGTCAACTGGCTTCGAAAGCGGCCCGCAAGTTGCACAAGCCGACCACCCGTTTGCAGGACACGATGAACGACGTCTTGATCCGTTTCCATAAAGCGAATCCGTTAGGCGAGCACAATCAAGTTGTTGAGCAGGTCCGCAATCAGGAGCGTCGCGCAGCGTAAGCGCGCGACCTTTCCCCGGGCCTGTCCGCCCATAACAACCACACTCAAAACTTCCTATCCGAAACGCTTCCTCGTGATTCGCCGCAGTGACGATCAAATCCATTAGAAAATCCAACCGAAAAACATTATGACGATCGCCGAGTTAAAAGAAAAAAACATCACCGAACTGACGCGCATCGCGCGTTCTCTTGAAATTCCCGGAGCCAGCGGTCTGCGTAAGCAGGACCTTATCTTCAAGATTTTGCAGGCGCAAAGCGAAAAAGAAGGACACATCTTCGCCGAAGGCGTGCTGGAAATTCTTCCCGACGGCTACGGCTTTCTCCGCTCTCCCGACTACAACTATCTGCCTGGCCCGGATGACATTTACGTCTCGCCTTCGCAGATTCGCAAGTTCGACCTGAAGACCGGCGACACCATCAGCGGAAATGTCCGTCCGCCGCATGAGGGCGAAAAGTACTTCGCGCTGGTCAAGATTGAGGCGATCAATTTTGAGTCTCCGGAAGAGACCCGCAACAAAATTCTGTTCGACAATCTGACGCCGCTCTATGCGCAGGAACGCATCAAGATGGAAACGGTGCGTGAAAGCATCAGCGGCCGGGTCATGGACCTGCTGACTCCAGTCGGCAAGGGGCAGCGCGGACTGATCGTCGCCCCGCCGCGTACCGGCAAGACCATGTTGCTGCAATCGATCGCCAACTCCATCACCGCGAACCATCCGGAAGTTGTTCTGATTGTGTTGTTAATCGATGAGCGCCCGGAAGAAGTCACCGACATGCAGCGTTCCGTCAAAGGCGAAGTCATCAGCTCCACCTTTGATGAGCCGGCGGTCCGCCACGTCCAGGTAGCCGAGATGGTCATTGAAAAAGCCAAACGCCTGGTCGAACACAAGCGCGATGTGGTAATTCTGCTCGATTCCATCACCCGCCTGGCGCGCGCCTACAACACCATCGTGCCGCCGTCCGGCAAGGTGCTTTCCGGCGGCGTTGACTCGAACGCCCTGCAGCGTCCGAAGCGTTTCTTCGGCGCGGCACGCAATATTGAAGAAGGCGGCTCGCTCACCATCATCGCCACGGCTCTCGTTGATACCGGCTCGCGCATGGACGAAGTCATCTTCGAAGAGTTCAAGGGCACCGGCAACATGGAAGTCATCCTCGACCGCAAGCTGGTCGATAAGCGTGTTTTCCCGGCCATCGATATTCAGCGCTCCGGCACCCGCAAGGAAGAGCTGCTGATTCCCAAGGACGAGCTGCAGCGCACCTGGCTGGTCCGCAAGGTGCTGAATCCCCTGTCCCCAGTCGAAGCGATGGAATTGTTGGTCGATAAACTCGGCAAGGCGAGAAATAATTCCGAATTTCTGCAGAACATGAACGCGCTCTAAGACACAGTTCCACTTGTTACGATTCGTCCTGGTCCAGGCACGGAAGCCAAGCGTGAAGTCTTGCGTCTTACTTTCACGCGAGAGGGAGCAGATCGATGGAACGAAGAATATTTCTCAAAATGCTCGCGGGAGCGTGCGCGTCGCAGGTAAGTGGATTCGCGATTGCGCAGGATGCCGCTGGTCAAATCCAACCAGAACACACTGAGCGAGAAAACGCCCAGCATAGCCAGCCACAGGCGCCTGCCTTTGAATGGTTGAGCATGGGAGAAGTAAAGCCCGCAGGTTGGATTCGGGAACAGATGCTGCGCGATCTGCGCAACGGTTTCGCGGGATGTCTCGACAAACTCTGCCCGGAAGCCAGTTCCGACATCTTTGTCAGCAACCGCAACAGTCTGCTGAAGCAAAATACCGTCAATCAAAACCGAGTCAACTGGTGGAACGGCGAGACGGAAGGGAACTGGCGCACCGGCCACATCATGATGGCCTATCTGGCGGAGGATCCCGCTGCCATGGCAGAGGCCGACCGCTATGTGAAGCACATTCTCTCATCGCAGCATGCGGATGGGTATCTTGGCATATTTGCGCCGGATTTGCGCTATCGCCATCAGGGTGAATTGTGGACACAGGCATGCCTGCTGCGCGGACTGCTGGCTTATTCGGAACTTACCGGCAACCGGGAAGTATTTCAGGCCGTTCGTCGCGCCGCCGATTTGTCCGTGAAAGTCTATGGCTCGGGAGAAACGCCTCTTCCGGCGGGACAGAGCCACGACCTGATGATTATCGATGTGCTCGAGTGGCTGCATGACCGCACAGGCGACGGCAAATATCGCGACTTTTCTCTCTGGTGCTATGAACAGTGGAGCCGGAATGAGAGCGAGCAGGATGCGGCGCTGCCTTCCTTGCTGAATGTGAAGAAAAGTTTTACCGGCCATGGCGCGAATACTTACGAAAATATTCGTGTTCCTCTCTGGCTTGCTACAGCCACCGGCCGCTCAGATTTGCGGCAGGCGAGCGAGAACGCTTTCCACAAGATCTCCCGCTACAGCGAGGTTTCCGGATCGGATGTAAGCGAGGAATGGATCAATAACCTTCCTCCGAACCCTTCGTTGACCGAATATGAATACTGTGCGACCAAAGAGTTGCAATTTACCTTCGAATCGGCGTTGCAGAAAACCGGGCACGCTGACCATGGCGATCGGGTCGAACTTATCTGGTTCAATGCGGCGCAGGGGGCGCGTCTGCCGGACGGTTCCGCTATTTCGTATCTCACTTCCGACAACCGGCTGCGATGCAATGAAACGGCCATCGATGGCAAGGGGATAGAGAAGCGCAACAAATATTCCCCCACCCACATGGATGTTGCGGTCTGTTGCAATCCCAACGCAACCCAGGTGGCGGCGCTATTCACGCGCGGGATGTGGATGCGTCATTCGCATGGCGGCCTGGTGGCGACTCTCTACGGTCCATGCACGGTGTCGACCAAAGTGGATGGCATGACTGTCAGAATTGAAGAACGCACCTCTTACCCCTTCAAAAATACTGTGGATTTCACCGTTTTTCCCGAACGGGAGAATGAGATTCCCCTGTATTTCCGGAATCCAGCCTGGTCGCGCCAGACTCGCATCGTTGCGGCGGGTGCCAGAGTCAAACGGGAAGGCGCCTATTGGCTGGTTCAGAAGCGCTGGAAAGCTGGCGACACCATCCACATTGAGTTCGCGCCTGAGATCAAGATAGTTCGCACAATCAACAACGAGGTCGCCATCCAATATGGCCCGCTGATCTTTGCCCAGCCGCTGGCGTCTGAAATGAAAGTCATCAAACATTACAGTTTCGCTTCGTTCAAGGACTCCATTTACGAGCTGGCTTTCGATACCCGCCAAATTGATTTTGGATTTCCCGCAGCGCTTGAGGCAAAGACATTCGAGTTGGAGGTCAGCTATCCTTCTGCTGACGTGAATCCCCTTTCGCCTTTTGATAGTCCTCTCATTGAGCTTCGCGGACACATGATTCGATCGGCGGACGATCGGAAGGATACAACTCTGGTGCCTCTAGGCAATGCGCCGGTGTTGCGCAGAGTTACCTTTCCACTCATAGCCTGAGGCAGCGGCACTTCGTCCCGCCGCGCGCAATTCGCCAGCCTATGCCGAGTGAAATTTGCGATTTTTTTCAAGGAGTTCCGCCGATGAAGCGAAGAGAATTCTTAAAGTCCGCCGCGACGGCGGGCGCAGCCGCGGTGTTGACAACGCCAGAGCGTGGAGAGGCCGCAAGCGCGGCAACCAAGCCGGATGCCGAATCTCTGAGGCGCCTCTATCCTCTGGGACCGGATTCGAAATCCCAGCCCGGTGTGCCCAAGGGCAGCACATTCAGTTTTTCCATGGACGGTTCGAATTATTTCCCCGGTACAACACGCACGATCGATGTGTATGTTCCCGATCAATATGCGGGCGCGCAGCCTGCATGCGTCTGGGTTTCGCTCGATCGCCTGATGGATTCGCTGCCTGCGGTCTTCGATAATTTAATCCACAAAAAGCAGATGCCGGTGACCATCGCTATCGGTTTGCATCCGGGAACCGTAGCTTCCGCGAACCCTCCGCAGAATCCGCGATTCAATCGCAGCTTCGAGTTTGACAGCCTGAGCGATGTGCTGGCAAGATTCATCCTGGAAGAACTGCTGCCTGCGGTCGAAAAGCGAAAGACCGCGAGGGATCTGCCAATCCGTTTGTCCCGCGACCCGAATGATTGCGGAATTACCGGAGGTAGTAGCGGCGGCATCGGCGCATTCACTGTCGCCTGGCAACGGCCCGATGCATTTCGCCGCGTCTACACCATGATTGGAACCTGGGTTGGAATGCGCGGCGGCGACCGCTATCCGGTGCTGGTGCGGAAGACAGAACCGAAGCCGCTGCGGATTTTTCTGCAGGATGGCAATAACGATGGCTGGCCCGGTGGACTGGAACTGGGCGACTGGTGGATGGGCAATCAGGAAATGGAACGCTCCCTTTCCTTCGCCGGTTACGAGGTGAACCACGCCTGGGGAGTAGGCAATCATGACACCTATCAGGGCGAATCGATCCTGCCGGATGTTCTGCGATGGTTATGGAAAGACTGGCCGAAACCGATTGAAGCGGGGCAGACCAGCAACTTCGCGGTTCAGGCCATTGCAAAACCCGAAGAGGCCTGGGAAAAGATTGGCAAGCATTCTCAAACTGCTACTCACCCTCCATCTCCATTTCCCAAATATGCAAGTCCGCCTGTGGTCGATGCCAATTCCACTGCCGCTGCCATTACTGCCGATCGTCAGGGAAACCTGTACGTGCAGAATCCGTCGGATGGTTTGGTCGTTCGCATCGTTGCCGATAGAAGCGAGGATGCCGGTAGAAGCCAGAATGCTTTCGCCCGTGTACATCCCGGAGACAACGGACTTGCTTTCAGCGCGGACGGAAAATTATATGTGGCCGAAATTGAAACCGCCAGAATTCTTGCCTTCGATGCGGATAGAAAGATGAAGGTAGTTGCCGAAGGAATCCGGGGACACCGCTTAATCGCCACCCATGAAGGAAACATCTACCTCACCGAGGCTGCTGCTGAGGACGGAAGTCGCTCTTACTCCGGGAAAGTCTGGCTGCTTTCGCCGGATGGCTCCAAGAGGATCGTAGCCGATCAACTGAACGGCCCAGCGGGAATCGCGCTCTCCCCGGACGGGCTGTGGCTTTTATGTCGCGGAAAGCAACGGACACCACGCCTACAGCTATCGGGTCGAAAAAGATGGGAGCCTGCAGGATGGCGAACCGACCTATTGGTACCACGTTCCAGATTCCTCCAACGACTGCGGGGCAATGCAAATCTGCATGGATCGCCAGGGATGGACCTACGCCGCCACGCGCATGGGGGTGCAGGTCTTTGACCGCAACGGTCGCGTGACGGCGATTTTTCCTCTCCCCGGAAATGCTCAGGCGGCTGGGGTTTGTTTCGGTGGCTCGGATTTTCAGACGCTGTATGTCACAATCGGAAACGCAATTTACCGGCGCAGAGTAAAAACGACCGGCATTCCGTCCTTCGAGAAGCCGATCGTTCTGCCTGCATGGAGGGCCGGATAAACGACGTCGCTGTTCACGCAATCGGCGTTCTATTTTTTACTTTCTGCGCGGGCACGCCGGCGTAGATTGACCACGGTTCCAGATCGCGCGTCGCGACCGATGCCAGTCCCAGGATCGCGCCATCACTCAGGTTGACTCCCGGCGAGACGATGGCGCGCGCGGCCACCCAGCAATAGCGACCCATCCGCATCGGAAATGAAACCACCGGAAACGCAGGATTGTTATAGTCGTGCGTCGCGCCGCAGAGAAACGCCCCTTGCGAGACGATTGCATGAGATTCCAGGGTCATCGGTGCAGGATTGTAAAGCTCTGCGCCATCGGCCACCATCACCGTGTCTGCGCAGATCAGGTTCCAGGGCGCCCACACCCGCGAAGCGGGATAAAACCGGCACCGCGGACCGAGCCTGGCTCCAAACGTGCGCAGCAACCATGCGCGCCATGCATGGGCAATGCGCGGGGAAGGGCGATAGAGAAAAATCCAGACGATGCTCCAGAGCTGGCGGCGAAGACGATTGCCGAATGTATATTGCGGAGACGTATAGGGATCGCGCCGCAAGCCACGCGGCGCCGTTCCGGCAGAAGTTGCAGGCGAAATGTCCGTGGCCATCGGGTCCATAGAGCAATTCCACTCTAACTGTAGACTGTCGAGCTTTTTATTCGTGCAGCCGTTCTTTGGGGAACGGCTGCGCAGGGTGAATCTTCTCCACGTACACCAGCAGCGGAATTTGCTCCAGTCACCGTTAGGACTGCATACGCTGAAAGAATCGTACTAGCTCGCTGACATTCTGATCCAGGTTATAGCGAGTTTCAAAGCAGGCGCGCGCGCGCAGTCGCATCTCCCGACGCTGGTCTTCATCCAGGCGCAGCCATCGTTCCAACAGGCTTAATGTTCCTTCCAACGTATCTGGAGCGACTAGCCCGGCGCCGTCGCCCTCGATCTCCGGCCAGATGTTCACCTGGTCGGAGATCAGCACAGGCCGGCTGCAACCCAATGCTTCCGCCACCGCGATCCCAAAGTTTTCCTGGTGCGACGGCAATATGAATGCGTCGCTTGCATGGAATGCGCCCCACTTGGCGTCGCCCGTGATCAGACCCGGCCAATGCACGCGGTGCTTCAGTCCTGCGGTGGCGATACGAGCCTCCAGCATGATGCGCATGCCGGCATCCGGGCCTACCATCGCTAAATCGATTTCACCGTAGCGGGACGCAATCGACGCAAACGCGTCCACCAAC
>Ga0134128_10000132_pt1 | contig 102086 bp, 95 predicted proteins | sample KB31754_FD_96462 | JGI IMG/M metagenome (GOLD analysis project Ga0134128, IMG submission 96462) | Terrestrial soil microbial communities with excess Nitrogen fertilizer from Kellogg Biological Station, Michigan, USA - KB3-175-4 | ecosystem: Environmental > Terrestrial > Soil > Unclassified ... | reverse complement strand
TGATCGCGGGGATGTCGGCATTCTCGAATTCAAAATACCCGTTCTTCCAGGCGATGGTTTGTTCCGTATTCTCCAATTGCATCATCTTCAGCTGGTTCCCCGAGCTGACGGCTTGTTCCGAGGGTTTGAGGGTTACGGCGCCGGCGCCGCTGGTGACTTTGACCGAGCCTTCGATGAGGGTTGTCCTTTGGCCCGCTTCGTCCTGATAGGCATTCACGTTGAAGCCGGTACCCAGTACTTCGATCTCCGTGTTCTTTCCGCCCGGGGCCGGATCGAGGACTGTCACCCGGAAGGGCATATCGGCATTTTTCGCGACTTCGAAATAGGCTTCACCCGTGATCTGGACCTTGCGTTCTTTGCCGACGAAAGCCGTCGGATAGCGGATCGAGGAGCTGGCGTTGAGCCAAACATTGGTGCCATCCTGTAATTTCAGCCGGTATTGGCCGCCTCTGGGCGTGGACAGTTCATTATAAGCTATCGTTTCCGGCGGGGTGTTGCCTGCGGATGCATATTGAAGCTGTCCGTCCCCGTGTTTGACCACCTCCACATTTCCTTGTTTTGTGACCTTGCCCGGGCCTGCGCTGTCGAGGGTGACCGTAGACCCGTCCGCCAGGGTGAGGATGGCCTTGTTGCTGCCCGGCGCGATATCGTTCGTCCTGGACGTATTCTTTATGGGGGTAGCGGCCGCCAGCTGGGTGGCGGTCCGGCTATGCAGGGCCAGCCATGCGCCCGGGATCAACAGCAGGAGTGCGGCCGCGGCGACCGAGACGCGGGTGAGGCGCCGGACCCTGGCGGGCGGTTTGATCCTGTAGCGGATATCCTGCAGCATCTCCTGTTTCAGCCGGCCAAAAGCGGTTGCCTCCTGGCCTTCGATGGTCAGCTCGGTGTCGTCGAAACGGTCGTACCATTCGAACAGGCGTGTCTTTTCCTCCGGGGTGATGGTCCCGGCGATCCATTTTTCCGCTAATGCGAGCATTTCCTCTGAATAAGGTCTCTCACTCATGGTGGGCTATTTCATCTATAGCCCCATAAAGAGGGACGATCCCTTAGTGGGGGCGAAAAAATTTTTTTCCGGGCCGGGTCAACCGGGGAGGACGATTAGAAAAACAGGGTGAAGAGGTGGGAGAGGCCGACGCGGAGTTTCCGCAAGGCGGAGGAGAGATGGGCTTCGACGGTCTTTTCCGCGATGCCGAGTTCGGAGGCAATTTGTTTTTGGGTGTAGCCTTTATCGCGGCTGAGCTGGAATACGATGCGGCATTTTTCGGGCAGGGCCTTGACCAGGCTGAAGAGCTCACTTTGCAACTCGTTGGCATGCAGCTTGTCGAGGATGTCTTCGGCGGCTTCCTGCCACCCGTCGAGGGCTTGCTGCCGGAGGCGGCGGTGGCGGCTTTTGACGGCGAAGCGTTTGAAGACCTCGTATTTGACGGCTGCGGCAAGATAGGTATTGAGGGAATGGTCGATCTCGAGCTGTTCGCGGCGGCGCCACAGGTTGCAAAATACCTCCTGCACGACTTCCCTGGCTTCTTCCAGGCTACCGAGGCGGTTCATGGCTACGGCCGTGAGCCTGTCCCAATAGCGGAGATAGATGGCGGTGAAGGCATCATCGTCATCCTCTTGTAGCAGTTGCAGCAGCTCTGGGTCGGTATGGGATTCGTTGTAAGGCATTGCGGCGAAACAATCGTCGCTATAAAAGTATAAATTTTTCCAATAAAAAAGAATTATGGCTGCGCAGACGGTTGCACAAGGGGAGGGCCGGAAGGGTTTTGTCGGAATGACAGTTTATCTGGATGCGCCGCCGTCGATGGTCAGACAGATGCCGCTCACAAATGACGCTTCGTCGGATGCGAGATACAGATAACCGTTAGCAATGTCGTCCGGTATGCCCCAATGGCCGAGCGGGATGAGAGGAATACTTTGTTTACGGACCTCTTCGGGCATGGCGTCCGTCATCGCGGTATGGATGAATCCGGGGGCGATGCAATTGGCGGTGATGCCATAGCGGCCGAGTTCCATGGCCCACACTTTGGTCATACCGATGATGGCGGATTTGGCAGCGACATAATTCGTCTGGCCATAGTTACCGCGGATGGCGACGTTGGAGGCCGCGGAGACGATGCGGCCATAGTTTTGTTCTTTCATAAGGGGGGCGATGGCTTGGGTGCAATTAAAAACGCCCGTTAGATTTACGGCGATGACGTCGTCCCATTCCTCTTTTGTCATTTTCAGCAGCGTCCTGTCTTTCGTGATGCCGGCGTTGTTGATGAGGATATCGATGCGGCCAAAGCGCTTTTTTGCTTCAGTGACGGCATCTTGTACCTCCTCCTGATGGGTGACAGAGACTTTTTTGAATAGGACCTGGTGGCCGGCTTTGTTTAGGTTTTCGGCGACCTCCTGTCCTTTATCGGATACATCCCATAGGATGATGTTGGCGCCTTCTTTTGCGAAGCGTTCGGTGGTGGCGAGTCCTATGCCGTTAGCGCCGCCGGTGATGAGGGCGGTCTTTCCTTTTAGTCGCATGCCGTTAGTTGATTAGGCTAAAGATAATATTTATTCTATATCTTTAAACACACCAATTCTATCGTTATGCGCCGCCATTTGATGACTGTCATCCTGCTATTTGCGTTTTTTGCATACGGCTATTCCCAGCGTACGCTCACTGTCGCTCCGCCCGAGTCCGGCGGGTTCTCCGCTTCGCGGCTTGCGCGGCTCGATTCCGGGATGAGTCATTGGGTGAAAGAGAATTGGGTCAATGGCTCGGTGGCGCTCATCGCCCGGCACGGCAAGATCGTTTTTTACAAGGCCTATGGGTACAACGATCCGGCTACGCGGCAGCCGCTGGCCAGGGACGGCATCTTCCGGATCGCGTCACAGACAAAGGCCATCACCACGGTGGCGGTGATGATGTTGTGGGAGGAGGGAAAGTTCTCGCTCGATGATCCGGTGTCGATGTATATCCCTGGTTTTTCTGGCGAGCGGGTGCTGGATTCTTTTAATGCTGCCGATACTACTTATACGACGATCCCTGCCAAGCGGCCGGTGACCATTCGCGACCTGCTGACGCATACCTCCGGAATAGGCTATCCGGCGATCGGCACGCCGGCGGAAAATGCGATCTATGCGAAGGCGAAGGTGACGGGTGGCGTCGGGGTGAGGGATCAAAAGCTTTCCGACGCGATGAATACGCTGGCTGGGCTGCCACTTTTCTTTCAGCCGGGTACACAGTGGAAGTATGGACTAAATATGGATGTGCTGGGTTACCTGGTACAGCTCTGGTCCGGTATGACCCTGGAGGAATTCTTTACCAGGCGTATCTTTCAGCCGCTGGGTATGAAGGATACTTATTTCAATGTGCCGGCGTCGAAGGGATCGAGGCTGGTGAATTTCTTTATGGGTGATTCCACGGGTAAGATCACGAAGACGCCTACGACGTTCGGTGGTGCGTTGGATATGAATTTTCCGCTGCAGCACACGGATTATTTTTCGGGGGGCGGCGGGTTGTCGTCGACGATCTATGATTACGCGGTGTTTTTGCAGCTATTGCTCAATGGCGGGGAGTACAATGGGGTACGGCTTCTGGCGCGGAATACGGTGCGGATGATGACCATGAACCAGATCGGCAAGCTGCATCCGACTATCGGCGAAGGTGCCCGGGTGGATAAATTTGGATTTGGCTTTTATATTGTTTCGCCCGCGGGCAGCGCGCTGGGGCCGAGCCAGGAGGGAACCTATTCCTGGGGCGGGGTGTTCTCTACCGGTTATTGGGTCGATCCCAAAGAGGACATGATCGGGCTGATCTACCGGCAGATGTGGGGGCCGTATGTGGGGAAGACGGATAAGGAATTTAAGCCTTTGGTGTATCAGGCGATCAACGATTAGCCGTTTGCGGCGGGATCATTAGCCATTTGCGGCGGGATCCGCGGCGTGGTCGAGGATGTATCTTTCTCTGAGTGCCGATTTAAGGAATTTACCAACCGAAGTTTTCGGGATGGCGTCGATGACGGCGTAGCCTTCGGGTATCCAGAACCGGGCGAATTTTCCTTCGAGGAAGGTTTTGAGCTCCCCGGCTGAAACCGTTTTACCTTTTTTGGGGACGATGTAGGCGAAGGGACGTTCGATCCATTTTTCGTCGGGGATGGCGATCACGGCGGCTTCCTGTATGGCGGGATGGCATATCAGTGCGTTCTCGATCGCGATCGAGCTGATCCATTCGCCGCCGGATTTGATAACGTCTTTGCTGCGGTCTTTGATCTCGATGCAGCCGTCCGGATTGATGGTGACGATGTCACCGGTTTTGAACCAGCCGTCGGGGGTGAATTTGGACTCTGCCATTTGTGCGTGAGCCGGTTCAGGGCCGGGATAGTAGGATGCGGCTACCCAGGGGCCGCGGACTTCCAGTTCGCCCATGGCGGAGCCATCCCAGGGGATGAGGCCGTCTTCGTTACGGGCGCGGATCTCTACAAATGGAACCGGCTGGCCTTGTTTTGTCGCGTATTCGTATTGCGCTTCTTTGGATGCCTGCCCGATCTTGCTGGTGATGACGGCCGTGCTTCCGAGGGGTGAGAGTTCCGTCATCCCCCAGGAGTGAAGCACTTTGACCCCATAGCGTTCCTCGAAGGATTGAACCAGCAGGCGTGACGCTGCTGAACCGCCAATGATCATAGAACGCAGGTAGAGGCGGTGTGGCTGCGGATCGGAGTCGAGTTTGTTCAGGATGTTCTGCATTACGGTGGGGACGCCGGCCGTGATGGTGACTTTTTCGCATTCAAGCAGTTGCAGCAGACTGTCCGCATCGAGATAGGGGCCGGGGAATACCTGTATCGCCCCGGCGAAGGTGCAGTTGTAGGGGAGGCCCCAGGCGCTGGCATGAAACATGGGAACGACGGGTAGTACGATATCTTTCTCTGTGATGCCGAGACCGGCGCAGCTCAGGAGGAAGGACATGGCGTGGAGCACGATCGAGCGGTGCGAATAGAGGATGCCTTTGGGTTTTCCGGTGGTGCCGGAGGTATAGCATAGGAATGCGGCGGTATCTTCGTCGTCTTCGAAAGGTTCGAAGGCGTTTTGGTCGCCGCTGGCCACGACGTCTTCATAGTTCAGGTATTGTTTTGGGATGAGGGCGTCGCTCTGGGGGATGACGATAATATGCCGGATGCCGGCGGTGGAACTGAATTTTTCAAAGAGGGGTAGTAGTACCTGGTCGACGATGAGCATCTTGTCTTCGGCGTGGCCCGCGATATAGCTCAGGTCGTCGGGATCCAGGCGAAGATTGAGCGGGTGTACGACGGCCCCCATGCAGGGGATGGCGAAATAGGCCTCGAGGTGTTGGTAATGATTCCAGCTGAGGGTGGCGACGCGATCGCCGGGTTTGATGCCGAGGTGGCGAAGGGCGACGGCCAGTTTTTTTGTGCGGGTGGCAAGATCGCGGTAGGTATAGCGGTGGATGGATCTATCGGGAAGGCGGCTGATGATGGCCTTGTCCCCGAAGAGGGTTTCCGCCCGCCGAAGAACGGTGGGCAGTGTTAGCTGGTAGTCCATCATGAGCCCCTTCATGTCATGGGAAGATAGCGATATTATTTTTATTTTGCGTTACTATGATAAAAGCGGTGATATTCGATCTTGACGGGACTATTGCCGATACCCTGCCGCTGTGCATCGCGGCGTTCAAGAAAAGCATCGAGCCTCTGCTGGGAAAAACGGTAAGTGAAGAGGAGATCGTTGCGACTTTTGGTCCTTCGGAAGAGGGAACCATCAGGCGATTGATCCCGATGCAGGAAGAGGTGGGTGTCGCGTCCTATCTGAAGCATTACGAGGCGCTGCACTATACGTGTCCGGCGCCATTTTCGGGCATCAGGGAATTATTGAGCATGTTAAAAGAGAAGGGAGTGCCGTTGGCTATGGTGACGGGTAAGGGCATCCACAGTACCCGGCTTTCGCTGGCGCAATTTGGGTTGGCGGTCTTTTTTGAAGTCCTCGAAACCGGGTCGCCCGAAGGACCTAATAAAGTCAACGGGATACGTTCGGTGCTACAACGACTTGGGGTAACGGCCGCGGAGAGTCTTTACGTGGGTGATGCGGTGAGCGATATCCGGTATTGTAAGGAGATCGGTATTCCCATTGCCGCGGCCGCCTGGGCCGGCACGGCCGATGAAAAGGCCCTGAGGGCGATGGAGCCCGAGCAGCTCTTTGGGTCGGTGGGGGCTTTTCGGCAATGGATAGAGGACAAGGTTATAGGTCGTCCATGATCATGAACCTGTTGCGGTAGAGGGCGAGTACGAGGCCGTCGCGTGAGCTGACGCCGAACCGGCGATATAACGCTGTGACGAGCCGGGTGAATGTGGATTCACAAAGTTTTAGACTGCGGCGAATGTCCTGGTGGGAGGCTTCGGACATCGCCAGCCGGAAGTAGCGGCGTTCCGTGGGGGTAACGGGCGGCCAGGCTGCGATAGCGGTATCGTTGCACTCGACGGGGTGTGCCGTCGCCGGCCGGCCAACGGATTGCGGCGTGGTGTTCTTGCCGGGGTGTGCTACTTGTCTGAGGACTTTCTCCAGCTCTTCGGGACTGCTGTTCTTGGGAAGATAGCTGTCGGCGCCCATCGTGTGGATGCGCTGGACGGCGGCGCGGTCTTTTGTCAGTCCCAGAGCGACGATGTGGATGTCCGGATGGGAGGCTTTGAGGAAGGAGATGATGCCGGCGGCCAGAAAGAGGTCGAAATTGATGTCCAGCAAGACGATCTGCGGGTATTTCTCCTGACCGCCGAGCGCTATGCTGCTGCTGAGCCGGGTTACGTCTTTGCTGATGGAGATAACACGGAAACTGTTTTGCTGACCGAGCAGGGAGGCCAGCGCGTGCAGGTTGAGGGCATGATCGCCGGCGAGGGCGATGTTGATGGGGGCAGTGGGTTCCATAGTGACTTTAAATTATCACAATGCAGCATGTGGGCTTGTGTGTGAGGCGGGGCAAAATGAAAGTTTATGCAGATTTTTCAATGAAGGATAGGGACAATCCATTAAAAATCGAGTATATTCCCTTTGCAATGAAAAGAAAACTTCCCATCCTCGCCGCCGGCGTTCTGGTGCTGGCCGCTTCCGTTATTAGCTTTGGTGTCGTCGCGCAGACGACCTTCAATGGCATCGATGTCAACATGCAGAATCTGTACATGCTTTCCGATGCCCGCACCCGCTCGATAAGCCCTGAGAATTTCACAGGTGAAAAAGGCAAGGGCGGCACGGCCACCTCGGGTACCGGCGCGAATGCCTCGCGGGAGCTGGGCCGCGGCTGGAAGGTCAGCCCCAGCGTCGTCATCAAGGCGCACAGCACCTTTACGCTCGCGGAGATGGACGGTTCGGGGGCTATCCAGCATATCTGGATGACGCCCACGGGCAACTGGCGGTTCTCGATCCTCAGGTTCTATTGGGATGACGAAACGACCCCTTCCGTCGAGGTCCCTGTGGGCGATTTCTTTGCCATGGGTTGGGGGACGTTTTCCCCGCTCCAGTCGCTGGCTGTGTGTGTCAACCCCGGTAGCGGGTTCAACTGCTACTGGACGATGCCGTATCGTAAGAAATGCAGGATCACGATGGAGAACATCGACGAACATGATATGTATCTGTACTATCAGGTCGACTATGTGGAAACGCAGGTACCTAAAGAAGCCGCGTATTTCCATGCGCAGTTCCGCAGGTCCAATCCGCTGAAGTATAAGACCGACCATGTGCTCCTCGACGGGGTCAAGGGAAAGGGGCAGTATGTGGGTACTTATATGGCTTATGGCTCGCACAATAACGGCTGGTGGGGAGAAGGGGAGATCAAGTTCTTTCTGGATGGGGATACCGAATTCCCGACCATCTGCGGGACGGGCACCGAAGACTATTTCAATGGGGCCTATGACTTCGACAGCCGCCGGAAGAATGCTGCAGGGGTAGAGACCTCGGAGTATACGGAATTCTGTTCGCCCTATTCCGGTCTGCCGCAGGTTATCGGGAGTGACGGGCATTACAATGTTGCCCAGCGTTTTGGGCTTTATCGCTGGCATATCAAAGATCCCGTGCGTTTTGAAAAGGATCTGAAAGTGACTATCCAGGATCTGGGGTGGCGGAGCGAGGGACGCTATCTGCCGCTTCAGGACGATATATCTACGGTGTCTTACTGGTATCAGACGGAGCCGCATGCGCCATTCCCGGTGCTGCCGTCGAAGGATCAGCTCGAAGTGAATTAAAGGGCGCCAGGGTGTGATTTTTGCAGGCACACCCATATGGCAACCACATTAAATGAAGTTTGCCGGCTGGGGCAGAGTATCTGGCTGGATTCCTTTGACCGGGCCATGCTACGCTCGGGCCATCTGAAGGAAATGATCGAAAAGCAGGGACTCCGGGGGATCACCTCCAATCCTGCCATTTTTGAGAAGGCCATTGCGCATAGCGAGGACTACACCGACGACATCCACAAACTGGCGGAGAGCGGTGAAGACAATGAGCATTTGTTCTTTGACCTGGCGGTGGACGATATCGGGCGGGCGGCCGATCTGCTGTTGCCTGTATTCCGGAAAGACCCCAGTGATGGTTTTGTTTCGCTGGAAGTCTCGCCAGAGCTCGCCCGGGAAACCGATGGCACTATCCGCCAGGCGCAACGGTTATGGGAACAGCTGAAGCGGCCCAATGTGATGATAAAGATCCCAGCTACGAAGGAGGGCATCCCCGCGATACGCGAATGTATCCGGCGGGGCATCAATATCAATGTGACCCTGCTCTTTGGACTTTCGCGTTATGAGGAGGTGGCTCATGCCTATATCGAGGGGATGGAAGCCCGGCTGAAGAGTGGATTATCTTTGCAAAACATTTTTTCGGTGGCCAGTTTCTTCCTTAGCAGGATCGATGTGCTGGTCGATCCGATGCTCGAGCAAAAGGGAATGAAGGAGGCCAGGGGGCAGGCCGCCATTGCATGCGCCAATGCCGCTTATGAATTGTACCACATGATCTTTAGCAGTGACCAGTTCTCCGCATTGAAGGAAGCGGGCGCCAGGCCGCAGCGTTTGCTGTGGGCCAGCACGAGTGTCAAGGACCCCGGCTATCCCAAGCTGAAATATGTAGAGGCGCTTATCGGGCGCGATACTATCAACACCCTACCGCCCGATACGCTGACTGCTTTGATGGAACAAGGCCGGCCGGTGGCAAACCTGGGTCGGAACAATCCCGTGCAGCTGATGCACCTGGAGCGGTTGAAGCAGGCTGGTATCGATATGGAAAGTGTATCCCGCCAGCTAGAGGAAGAGGGGATAGAAAAATTCAATACGGCGTACCGGAAGCTCCTGGAAGCCATCGAGTCGGTACGGGAGAAAGTGCATTAGCGACGCGATGCTTCTTATCTGCTGGTTACGCTTCCCGATCGGGAGCGTAACGTCAAGGCGGGTTTGGTCGATCATTACTGGAAGATCGGCTCGGGGTCGCTATTTTCGGATGGATTTCAAGATCTTTCGAAATTCGGGATCGATCGACGGGAAGGTCTCTGCGGTTGTGTCCATGATGATCTGTATTCCTTTATCGCCGTTGATGGCATGGATGACATAGACGGTGTGTTTCAAATCATTTTGGTCGGTATAGGTGCCTTTATAGCCTACGGCGTTGACAAAATCGATTATCCCGTCGCCGTGTATGAACATTTTGTCTACGTCGAATGCGCCATTCCCTCTTTTGGTAACGGAATAGGTGACGACGTCCATTTTGGGGTCTATGTTTTCAACGACAACGGCGACATTCGGGATGATGCTGCGCCCGGCAGAGTCCTGGATGGGGTCCCGTTTAAAGGTGTAGATGATATAGCCATTTTGTTCCTGTCTTGGGCGCAAATGATAGATCGACGATGGGATGTCCATCTTTATGTTTGCTTCCTTGAAAACGTAAACGGAGTCGCCGGCGAAAGTGGCATTTGTAAGAAAGAGGGAGAAAAAGGCTGCGGTTAGGTGGATCAAAGGATTAGGCATGATGGGGGTTTGGGTTAAGATAGTAATTTTTTAGATTTGTTCCATGATCCTAACGCCTCAAATAAAGGAATTTATATTGCACTATTGCACAGCAACCGATGAGGATAGTTATATGCTGAAGCCGGGGGCCGCGGACCAATTTGGGCGTAGATCGCGGAAGCGGAACAGCGGTATGATCGATTGTTGCAAAGACCCGAATATTTTCAGCGGGTGCTACTCACAGGCGCCAACAGAGGACTGGGGCTGGAAACGGCTCATCAGTTGGCGATTAAAGGTGTACATGTCATCGTTAGCGCCCACAGTAGTCGCTGTCACGCAGGCGATGTTGCCGCTGATCAGGAAAAGCGGCGAAGGCCGGATCGTCAACGTGAGCAGCGGATTGGGTAGTGTTGGCTGGCACGAATTTAAAAGTGAATTCGGTGGCGCCGGGTTGGGTAAGGACGGGCAGGCTGATTTTAAAGCTCAGTTTTTTATCGATTGTGGCTCAGATTGGGCAGGTTTTGAGCTTAAATAAGCGTTTAATTGAGCTGTAAATGAATGTGGCTCGAAGGTCAATGAAATAGAGCTCAAAATTTAGGAAAATTGAGCTAGATTTACCCTGACAATGAGCTCCAATATAAAAACCGATATACTTGAACTAGTCCAGAAGCATCCTCTTCGGTCTTCTAAAGAACTGTATGATGAATTGCATGCAGAAGTCGGCTATGCAACCGTTAAAAGAACATTGAACCAACTTTTGGCGGAAGATCTTATAGTCACAAAAGGAAAGGGAAAGGGAACGAAATATGAGATCAGCCCATCTTATGAATTGCTGCATCCCATCAATGTCTCAAAATATTTCGAACAGGAACAAGACGAGAGGCGTATAAAGGAGAGTTTTGAATTCGCTCTTGTTTCAGATGTCTTACGGCGCGCGAAAATATTTAATGATGAGGAGCAAGCCCACCTTGGTCTTTTGCATAAGAAATTCAAGAAGAATATCGCCGGGTTATCTGCGACAGAGTATAACAAAGAAATGGAACGGCTGGCTATCGATCTGAGTTGGAAGTCTTCTCAAATTGAAGGGAATACATACACGCTTTTAGAGACTGAACGACTGCTCAAAGAAAAGGAGACGGCGGAAGGTAAACCAAAGGATGATGCTACCATGCTTCTAAATCACAAAGAGGCGCTTAATTTCATATTAGCCCATTCCGACCATGTAGTTCCCTTAACCGTTCGCGGGATAGAGGATATTCACAACCTGCTTATTAGGGATCTGGGGGTTGATCGCAATATTCGTCAACGACGGGTTGGTATTTCAGGTACTAATTATAAACCGCTGGATAACGAATACCAGATCAAAGAGGCACTGAATGAAATGTGCACGTTGATCAACCAAAAGGAAGATGTTCTCGAAAAAGCCCTTCTGGCGCTTGTATTGCTTTCTTATATCCAGGCATTTGTCGATGGAAATAAGAGAACTGCTCGTATTGTAAGTAATGCCTTGCTGATCGCTCAGGGATATTGTCCTCTCTCCTTTCGGACAGTCGATTCGATCGAATACAAGAAAGCCATGCTCATTTTTTATGAGCAGAATAACATACAGCCATTTAAGGAAATATTTATGAACCAGTATGAATTTGCAGTGAATAGTTATTTCTGAGGGGAATATTACCGATTATTCAAAATAAGGTTTTTCATCATCGGACTCGTTTTCGCGCTGTTGCCAGTAGGCTAGCGTTACGGTATGGCCATCGGGTGTTTTCAGCAGCCGGCCGAAGATCGCGTTGATGGGGTTGAACATGACGTTCGTTACTCCCACCGTGAATGTTTCTGGTGCGGCGGCTGCGGGTGCATCGGTGGGCGCCGGGGCGGCTGCGGGTGCGGCCTTGGGCGGTGGGCTTGGAACGGCCATCACTGTATACCCGTTGTATTCCAGGAGGCGGCGCAGGAAATCCACGCGCGCTGCGGTGGCGTTTTTTTCAACGATGGCGCATTTTGTCCCGTTGAGTTCCTCGAATTGATGATTTTGGTTGATTGCCATTCCTGCGTCTTTTTGTCAAAGTCCAATGCTCAATGAATAAATGTAGTCATAGATCCAGCCTGCGAGCCCCGTTATTATGGTGCCCACCACACAGACAATGAAAGCAATATTGGGCAGGAGCGGTATCGTGAGTTTTTCGATGGGTTGTTCGGGCTTATCCATGAAGATGGCCTTGACTACTTTTAGGTAATAATACAGCGAGATCACCATATTCAGGGCCGCAATGGTGATGAATACATAGTTCCCTTTTCCCGCGCCCGCCATCAGCAAAAAGAATTTTCCGAAGAAGCCGGCTGTAGGCGGGATACCTGCCAGGGAAAACAGGGAGATGGCCATTACCCAGGACAAGACCGGGTTATTGGCATACAATCCCCGATAGTCGCTGATGGTCTCTTTGCCCGTTTGGGCACTGATGAGCGATACGACGCCGAATGCACCGAGATTGGAGAAAATGTAGATGAGGATAAAATAGACAACGGATGCCTCACCTGTCCGGGAACTGCCGAGGACACCTGCGAGGATAAATCCCGACTGTGCTATCGAGGAGAAGGCGAGCAGTCGCTTGAGGCGGTCCTGCCGCAGGGCGAACAGATTGCCCACCGTGATGCTCAGCACCGATAATATAATGAGTATCCGATACCAGCTCGTTGCTATCGGCTTAAAGACCGTATATAATATTTGGATGAAGATAAAGAAGACCGCCCCCTTGGAAATAACGGATAGATAGGCGGTCACCGTGACCGGGCTCCCTTCGTAGACATCGGCCGTCCACAAATGGAAGGGGACGGCGGCTATCTTGAAGGCAAAACCGGATAGGATGAGGATAAAGGCGAAGAGCTGGAATGCGCTGCCGTCCAGCCGTTGGACGATGGTATCGAACCCTAGCGTCCCCGTTGCGCCATAGAGGAGGGAGATGCCGAATAGCAACAATGCCGAGGAAAAGGCGGCGGATAGGATAAATTTCATGGCTCCTTCCGAAGATTGTCTTTTTTCCAGATCGAAGCTGGCAAGGGCGGCGAGCGGGATGCTTGAAAGTTCGAGCCCCAGATAGAACAGCAGCAGGTTGCCGGAGGAGATCATGAAGAAAAAACCCGTGAGCGTGGCGAGTAGCAGCATATAGAATTCGGGCACGTGGCGGTGGCTCTTCAGCCAGTCGTACGCCTGCAGCGAGATGAGCAGCGTCCCCAGGTTAAGCATGTTCTTTTCCAGGACAATCAGCCTGTTCGTATGGAACATGCCGCTGAAGGCAGTAGCATCCGGGCAGGGAATGAAGCCGACGATGAGATTCGCCAGCAGCAGCAAATTGATGCCGTTGAGGAGGGCGGTGGTTTTGTATTCGGAGGCCCCTATCTTATACACCAGCAGTACGAAGATAATAACGGTGATCATGAGTTCCTGTCGCAACGAAAGAATAATGCCTGCCCACATAGATTAATTCAGTTTATAAGTCAGCAGCCGGCTTAGCCAAAAGGGCGCAATGCCGATGGCCACAATGCCGGCAGTCAATAAGATCCCTGCCAATCGCTCGTTCCAGGTCGCATCGCCGAGTCCGCTATAATGCGTATCCTTCAACGGCCCCATGATCGTTTGCGCGGTAGCCCTTAAAATATACACTGCGGTTATCACGATCGACGAGCAAGCGAGGATCGTCGCCAGGTGGTACCACTCACCGGCGTGCTGCCAGGAGCCCATGAAGACGGTGATCTCGGCTACGAAACCACTGAGGCCCGGGAGTCCCAGGGAGCACAAGCCTGCCAGCACGAATATGGTCGAGATGAAGGGCATTATCTTTAAAAGGCCGCCGAGTCGTCCGACGAGTCTTGTATGCGTCCGGTCGTAGATCATCCCGATCGCCGCGAAGAAGAGTGCCGTCATGAGACCGTGGGAGATCATTTGGATGATGGCGCCGGTGATTGCCGTTTGGGTCAGCATGCCGATCCCCAGCAAAATAAAGCCGCAATGACTGATGGACGAATACGCGTTCATGTATTTCAGGTCCTGTTGCATCATGGTAGCGAAGGCTCCATAGACGATGGCTATTGTGGCCAGGACGATGATAATAGGGGAGTATTCTCTTGCCGCCTCGGGCATCAGGAAGACGGCCACCCGAAGACAGCCATAGCTGCCGAGTTTCATGGAGATGCCGGCCAGGAACATCGATGCTGCCGTGGGCGCGGAGGAATGGCCATCCGGCACCCAGGTATGGAAGGGAAATAACGCGGTGAAAATGCCGAAGCCTGTGAATAGAAAAGGGAACCAGAGCCGTTGCGCTTGTAGCGGGAGATGTATTTGGGAGATGGCGGGCCAGTCGAAGGTGTGGGTGTTGTAGTATACGCCCAGCAGGCCGATGAATGCGAGTGCCGATCCGCCCATGAGCATCAACGCGAGCTTCATGGCGGAGTATTCCTTTTTCCCGGAGCCCCAGATACCGATGAGGAGGAACTTTGGGATGACCGAGATCTCCAGGAAAAAGAAAAGGGTAAAAAGGTCGAGGGAAAGGAAGAAGCCATAGGCGCCAGCGCTGAGGATGTGTAGCAGGACGAAGAACTCTTTAGTCATCGGGGCGATTTTCCAGGACACCAGTATGGCCGCCTCCATAACGAAGGCGGTCAGGAGTATCATGGCGACGGAGATGCCGTCTACGCCGAGGTGATAGTCAATATTCAATGCCCGGAACCAGGCATGCCGGGTTTCGAACAGCATTGCGGAGTCGTTGCCGGCGGCACGTTCCTTCCAATACAGGAAAAGCAATGCGAAGGCCAGGATCAACTGGACCGTGACGCCGGCCAGGGATACCCAGCGGATGCTGCTGCGACCACGACAGAAAAGGACGGCGACCACGGTGATCAATGGCGCTAAGACCAGTAAAGACAGGTTCATGTGTATAGATAAATGAATAAGACTGCTAATCCGACTATTCCGGCAAAGAAATACAAGGTATAATCCTGCACCTTACCCGATTGAACCCCTTTTATCCCGGCAGCGATCCTGGCCGTGATCGTTGCCAGAAGGTTCATCAGCCCGTCCACGATGTTCCTGTCTATCCATGCTGCCGGTCTTCCGATGCCATTGAAAATAATCTTTTTCGTTATAAACGTATATACTTCGTCGATATAAAATTTATGATAGGCGAATTGGTAGAATCCCTTGAATGCAGCGGCGGCGCGTTGCGGCCTCTCGGTCTCTTTCCGGTATAGGTAGGCTGCCGTTGCTATCCCGATGAGCGCGAGGGCCACGGGAGCAATGGCGAAGACGCTGACACCATGGGCCGGTTCCGGCTTGCCGTCGGCGGTCACGAACCGGGAGAAGGGAATCCAACCGGCAGATAGCGCTCCCAGGGCGAGGATGACCAGGGGGAGTTTCTCGGTGAAGGGGGTTTCCGGATGATGGCCCGGATGGGCGCCGGCTTCGTGCGCCGGGCGGCCCCAAAAGACGGAGAAATACAATCGGAACATATAGAAGGCCGTGAGTCCCGAGGTGAACAATCCGACGGCATATACCAGTTTGTTGCTATTCCAGGCCGCCAGCAGGATATCCTCTTTACTAAAGAACCCTGAGAAGGGGGGGATGCCGGAAATGGCCAGACAGGCGATGAGGAAACAGGCATGGGTAAGCGGCAGGAGCTTTCGCAGAGCGCCCATGTCCTTCATCTCGTTGCTGTGTACGCGGTGGATGATCACCCCCGCGCAGAGAAAGAGCAGGGCTTTGAAGAAGGCATGGGTAAAGAGATGGAACATAGAAGCGGTATACCCATGCGCGCCGAGGGCGAACATCATATAGCCGATTTGCGACATCGTCGAATAGGCGAGCACGCGTTTGATGTCCGTCTGCGTGCAGGCGATGATTGCCGCGAGTAAGGCCGAGAGAGCGCCGACGTAAAGGACCACCTGTAGCACCGCCGGGCCGGCGTGGGTATACACGGGGTATAATCTGGCTACCAGGTACACGCCTGCTACCACCATGGTGGCGGCATGGATCAGCGCCGAGACCGGTGTAGGGCCTTCCATCGCATCCGGCAGCCAAATGTGCAGGGGAAACATAGCCGATTTGCCTGCCCCACCTACGAAGACAAGCACCAGCCCCCAGGACAGCGCCGAGATACCGAGAAAGGATGCGGTGGTGATATGGGTGAGCTGTGGACCGGGTTCGGTGAGACGCTGGATCAGCGTGTGGATATCCAGGGTCTCCGCTTGGAAGGAGAGGATCAGGATGCCGATGAGGAAGCCGAGATCGGCAAAACGCGTGACGATGAATGCTTTTTTGGCCGCCGCGACGGCAGTGGGCCGGTCGAAATAGAATCCGATGAGCAGGAACGAGGAGCAGCCTACCAATTCCCAAAAAATATAGGTCTCGAAGAGATTTCCCGACAGCACCAGTCCGAGCATGGAAAAAGTGAAAAGATTGAGAAAGGCATAATAGGTGGCGTATCTCGTTTCCCCTTTCATGTACCCGAGGCTAAAAGTATGCACCAGGAGGGAGATCAGCGTGACCACGACGATCATCATCACGGAGATGGGATCGAGGATAATGCTCATATCGATGGACAGACCGGGTGAGAAAGTTAGCCAGTTTAGGTTCAGGGGGACGGTTTGTTTGAAGTGGCCTTGCGGGAGAGATGTTGAAAGGTATTGCCAGGCCACATATAGCGCCAGCGCTGTGGAGACAAGCACGAGGCTTGTGCCCAGGACGCCGGCAAAGCCTTTGATGTATCGTTTTCCGAAGAGTCCCAGCAGTGCAAAGCCTGCCAGTGGCAGCAGGGGAATCAGTTCTATATAAGCAGCGTTTGGCATTTTTTTAGAATTTCATCTCATCTGCCGTCTCGACGTCAATAGAATGAAAGTTTCGATATAAATTGATGATAATTGCAATGGCTACCGCAGCCTCCGCAGCGGCAATGGCGATGACGAACAGCGTGAAAAAGACCCCTTCCAGCGTTTGAGGGTAGAGGTATTTGTTAAAAGCGATAAAGTTAATGTTCACGCTGTTGAGGATCAGTTCGATCGACATCAGCATGGTGATCAGATTCCGCCGCGTGAACAAGCCATACATCCCGATGAAGAAGAGGGCTGTGCTGACGATGAGGATATGGGTTAGTGGTACCTGGTTCATTTCGTTTCCGGTTTTGTTTTCATCGCAATGACGATGCAGCCGATCATCGCTGCCAACAGCAGGATACTGATCACCTCGAAGGGTAGGACATAGCCGTGTTCTTTTGTGCTGAGGAGCTGAGCACCGATATTGTTTATGGTTGCGGTGGGAGCGGGTTGTCCGGGGGCCGGTAAGGCATAGCCCCGTAGCAGTGCCGCGGTCAAGATGAAACCCGCGACGGCAGCCAGGATCGAGAATATGGCCCTGCCCCGCAAGGGTGCCGGCAGGTCTTTACCCGATTGCTGGGTGAGGAAGATGGAAAAGATGATCAGCACTACGATCCCGCCGACATACACGACGATCTGAACTGCCGCGACAAATTCCATTTGCAGCCAGAAGTACAACCCGGCGATACCCGTGAGCGAGAACAGCAGCCAGATGGCCGAGCGGAAAATTTTCCGGGACGTCACTGCAAGCAGGGCGGAGACCAGGATTAGAGCGGAAAGGATATAGAAGACGACGGCGGACGCACTCATTATTCAACGCCCTCTCTGATTTTAGAACCCGGGTTATTTAATTTTTTTGTGAGCTTGCTGCGGTCGTACACACTATGTTCAAAATTCTGCGCCATTTTTATGGCATCCGTAGGACAGGCTTCGATACACAAATTACACATCGTGCAAAGTTCAAGATGATATATAAAAGTATCCAGCGCTTTTTTCTTCTTGCCTTCCGGTGTCACGTCGAATTTGGTGATGATTTTGATGGTACCGTTGGGGCAGGCTAACTCGCAGGCGGTGCAGCCCGTGCAGGCATGCTCGTTCTTTTCGTCATGCAGCATGATCACTTCGCCGCGGAACCGCTCCGGTAATTTCAGTTCTGCCTTGTTATCCGGGTATTGCTGGGTGATGATCTCCTTGTGGTGAGTAAAATAATAACCCGTGAGCTTCATGCCCTTGAGCAGGGATCTTACGCCGCCGAGGACATCTTTGAGATATGTTGTTAAAAATGCCATCCTTCTATTGCAATTAGGGTGATCAATAAGAGATTGACGATACTGATGGGCAACAGATACTTCCACTCCAGGTTCAGCAGCTGGTCGATCCTGAGCCGGGGAAAGGTCCAGCGAAACCACATGATCACGAAGATCAGGGTAAAGATCTTGCCAAGAAACCAGAGGGAGGAGGGGATATAGTCCATTACATGGTTGAATGCCGTCCAATGGCCGATGTGCAGGGGCATCCAGCCGCCGAGGAATAAGGTGGCGGCAATCCCGCAGACTATAAAAATATTCACATATTCGGCCAGGAAGAAAAGCGCAAATTTCATCCCCGAATATTCGGTATGGAATCCTGCTGTGAGTTCCGATTCCGCTTCGGCGAGGTCGAAAGGCGCCCGGTTCGTCTCCGCCGTGATGGCGATTATAAAGATGATAAAGGCGATGAACGCCGGGATATGTCCTTTGAACAGCCACCAGCCATCCTGTTGGGAGGCGATGATATCCGAGATGCGCAGGCTGCCGGTGAGCACTACAATCGAAATGACACTCAGACCCGCGGACAGCTCGTAGCTGACGATCTGTGCGCCGCTGCGCATGGCGCCGAGGAGGGAGTATTTGTTGTTGCTCGCCCAGCCCGCCATGAGGATACCGATAACGGAAAGTGACGAGACGGCGGTGATATACAATACTCCGATGTTGAGGTCCCAGAGCTGCGTCCCTTTCGCAAAGGCGATCGGGGCGAGTATCATCATGGCTACCGCTATGACTACATAAGGCGCCAGGTTGAAGAGGAATTTGTCCGCGCCATCGGGGGTCAGCCCTTCTTTCATGGCGAGCTTGAGGGTGTCTGCGACCGTCTGGAGACTGCCGCCTGGTCCCACGCGGTTGGGTCCCAGCCGCACCTGCATATAGGCAGAAACCTTTCGTTCCATGAGCACCAGGACGAGGCCGAGTATGGCAAAGAGGGTGATGGCGCACAGGCCGACGATTGCGTATTCCAGAAGTAAGGCCACTGTGGGGTTGAACGCGCTGTTCAGCCAGGCATCGATGGAATGGGTTATATTTTCTATAGAAAACATTGTTGTTTTTTATCGGTCGATATCCGGGATCACCAGGTCCAGTGTTCCCATGATCGCCACCAGGTCCCCGATCTTATGTCCTTTTGCCATATGGTCCAGCGCTGAAAGATTGGAGAAGCCCGGGCTCCGGAATTTTATCCGGTAAGGCGTCGTCCCGCCTTCGCTTATGATGTATACGCCAAATTCGCCTCTGGCGGTTTCGATTCTTGAATAGAACTCTCCTTTAGGGAGTTTCAATACCGCTTTCGTTTTTGCCAGGTGTTCTCCTTCGGGGATATTATCGATCAGCTGTTCTATAATCTTTATCGACTGGCGCATTTCCTGCATCCGGACCAAATAGCGCGCAAAGCAATCGCCGCCTGTCTCGTTTATTTCTTCGAATTTTAGGTCTCCGTAAACTTCGTAGGGGTATAATTTTCTGATGTCACAGCTTACGCCGCTGCCGCGGGCGGTGGGTCCGGTGCAGCCGTAGGAAATGGCGTCTTCGGGGGACAGGTGGCCAACGCCAGCCATCCTGTTCCTAAAGATGATGTTGTCGGTAACGAGCTCATCGTATTCATCGATCTTGGTATGGAAGAAGCTGAGGAATTCCTTTACCTTTCTTTGAAAATTGGGGTGGATGTCGGCCATCACGCCGCCGGGCACCATATAATTCATGGTGAGCCGGGCTCCGCAGGTCTCTTCCATGATGTCGTTGATAGCCTCTCTTTCGCGGAAGGCATGGAAGAAGGGAGTAAGGGCGCCTACGTCCATGGCCATCGCGCCCCACCAAAGCTGATGGGAGGCCAGCCGTGTCAACTCATCCATCAGGACACGGATCACTTTTGCGCGGGGCGGCACTTCGATCTGCAGTCCTTTTTCCACGCACAGGGCGCAGCCATGGTTGTTGATGTGGGAGCTCAGGTAATCCATGCGGCTGGTCACGTAAATGAATTGCCGGTAGGACAGGCTTTCGCACATCTTCTCGATGCTGCGATGGATATAGCCGAGATGGGGTTCCACCTTTTTGATCGTTTCGCCATTGAGTGTGATGACGAGATGCAGCACGCCGTGCGTGGAGGGATGTTGCGGCCCCACGTTGATCACGAGATCACCTTGTTCGGTTGTGCTTAGTTCTTCGATCATAGTTTGATCATATTTACGGGGTCTTCATAGTCTTTTCGCAGGGGCCATCCTTTCCAGTCGTCGGTCATGAACAGCCGCCGCAGGTCGGGATGGTCTGTGAACACCACGCCGAAAAGATCGAATGCCTCGCGTTCGTGGAATTCGGCTGTGCGCCAGATATCGGAGACTGTGCGGATGGTTGGTTGGTCGTGATCCAAGTTTGCTTTGACTACCAGGGTATGCCGATGGATGGTGGACGTCAGGTGGTAGACCATGGTAAAATGGGTCCGCCAATCGACGGCTGTCACGCAGAAAAGGTAGTCGAAGTCTTTTCTTATGGCCTTTGCTGTCGACTCCCACCCGGCCGGGTCGATGGTTATCGTAAGCCATTCCGTTCCTTCCTCGAATGTGGGTGAGGGGAGGAGCGTCGCCAGGTGTTCTTTTAGTTCCTCCTTATTCATTTCGCGCCCCCTTGATTTTTTCCTGTAGGGTGATCAAAGCATGCAGCAAGGCTTCCGGCCGGGGTGGGCAGCCTGCAATATAGACGTCTACGGGGATCACATGATCGGCGCCTTTTACCACCGAATAGGTATTGTAGAAGAACGGCCCGCCGCTCGTGGCGCAGGCTCCCATGGCGATCACATATTTGGGATCCGCCATTTGGTCATAAAGTCTTTTGAGCACCGGGGCCATCTTGTTGACGATGGTTCCGGCGATGATAAGGACGTCTGCCTGTCGCGGGGTAGCTCTTGCCACCTCGAACCCGAAACGCGACCAGTCGTATTTGGCGCCGGCCGTAGACATCATTTCGATGGCGCAGCAGGAGGTGCCGAAGACCAGGGGCCAGAGCGAATTCGACCGGGCCCAGTTAATCACCTCATCCAATTTTGTCACCAGGATGCCGCCGCCTGCTGTGGGGTGCACTTCGCCTGGGAATGGCTTACTGTCGGTTTTTTGCGGTTCCATATTTTGCGGGCCTACATCCATTTCAACGCTCCTTTTTTATGTGCGTACAACAGACCCATGAACAGGAAGAACAGGAAGATCATGATCTCTACGAGCCCGGCGAGCCCGATCTTTCGGACCGCTACGGCCCAGGGGTACATAAAGACAAGCTCCACATCGAAGATGAGGAAGATCAGCGCATACAAATAATAGCCGACATTGAATTGGTTCCAGGGAGTGCCCGCGGTGGGGATACCGCACTCATAGGCCTGCCCTTTTTGCCCGTTTTTGGTCCCTTTTACCAGGAGCCGGGCCACGGCAATTCCGCCGGCGGCAAAAACGACTCCGGCAATCAGAAGGATGATCAAAGAAGCGCTTCCCATGGGGATAGGTTATTTTACCCCTTACAATATACCGATATTTTTCTAAAGCACTCCGAATCTTCGGTTTTTAAATGACCCGATTGAGCAAGACCATTCCTTTTAGGGCCCGCACGGCTTCCTGGGCCGCTTTCCGCTGCATTAGCGGGGTGCTGTCGCTGCTGTACCAGGAAACATGGGAGGATAGGATGGTGTTGGGTGCCTGGCGCAATGGATGATGAGGGGGAAGGGGCTCCGTATCAAAGACATCGACTGCGGCAGCCCATAGCTTGCCCTGTTTGAGCGCATAGGAAAGATCTTCGGCATCTACAAGATCACCCTGGGCGGTGTTGACGAGGATGGCGCCGGGCTTCATCAGGGATAGCCGGTCCTGCCTGATCATGTTATAGGTGTCGGCGTTCAACGCGCAATGGAGGCTAAGGACATCGGCTATTCTGATTAGATCATCCAACGGTAAGGAGACTACGTCGAAGATAGCCATTACTTCGGGGCTAACGAAGGGGTCGTAAGCCATCACGGTAAAGCCCAGGGCTCGGGCACGTCTGGCGACCTCCCGGGCGATGCGGCCAAAACCGGCGAGGCAGAAGATCGATTCGGAGAAGGGGCGCACCGGTCTTGGTAGTGAGGATTGCCAGCCGTATTGGCGCACGCGGCGGTCGGTCTCGGGAATCTGTCTCAGCGCGGCAAGCGCGAGGGCGACGGTGTGGTCGGCGACTTCGTTGATGCAATAGTCGGGTACGTTACAGACGGGTATGCCTTTGCTGCGGGCGGCGTATAGGTCTATATTGTCGACACTGTGGCCATAGCGGACTATAATCTTACAATTTCGCATGGCTTCGATGACGGACGCCGTGATAGGAGCTGATTCAACCAGGACAGCGTCGGCGGGGCCTAGGCGGACCTGTAGCTCTCTGTCATCGCGGCACTGAAGCCGGACGAGGTCGTAGCCTTCGCGGCCGAAGATCTCGTTTTCCGGTGTTTCGGTGGAGAAGGTGCTGTCGGTAATGACTACTTGATAGGGCATCTTCAAAGATAGGGTGGGGGAGTGCGTGCGTCAATAAATGGAATTTGGGTGGGTAGGTAGAAGGTATTTGACGTGCGCTATTTGAGCAAAAGCACTTTCCGTCCTTTTTCCCGCCGGACAACCAGTAACCCACCTCCGTTCTTAAAAGGGGTCCAGCCATAGCCCTCGCCGCTGGCGGTTTCGAGGAAGGGATGACCGTCGACCAAAATAGCGGAAGGTTTCTTTCTCAATCTTATCTTTTCGGTTCCTGTCGTGTCAAAGGTTCTGTAAAAGAGCACAACCGATGAACTATCGGCATTGTCGAAGTCGAGGTAAATGAATTTTTTGAGATGTCCCCTATAATCGGCTTGCTGGATCACCGAAGTGGAAGAAATAATATGATCTTCACCGGGAGCGGTGAGGGCTGGTATGGCATCCATCGCCCGAAGAAAATGGCGGATATAATCGCCGTAACCATCTGTGAGCCAGGGCTCGTCCTGGGGAAACCGGTTCTTCCCGTCGAAATCCACCGTGTAGGTCGCCCAGTTCAATTCACGAACGGCGTTGTCGAAGAAACTGCTGTCCCCCGATAAACTGGTATACAACAATTCGTCTGCCGCCTGGCGGGATGAATGGCTATTCCCGGGTACGGGATAGACCGTCTGCTCGTTGGTGACCGTCACACCATATTTTTTCCAGCTGTTGTTGGCGAAACGTGCATGCACTTTGTCGATGATCGCCCGGACGGCGGGCTGCCAATCCGGGAACAGGGCCCGATGTTCCAGGATGAACCGGGCGAAGGTCATGGCGTTGATCTGCGTCTCGCTCCATTGGGCCACATCTTCAAAGAAAGGGCCCCATTTATTCAACTTCATAGGGACGGCCTTCATCCAGGCCAGCAGTTTCTCGAAGCCCGTGCGGTATGCCGTGGTATCGCCCTGCCCGAGGCTCCGGAGATCGAGGAACAATTGCATGGTGGGCGCCCAGTTGCTGGTATAGCCCGCGGTGTCCATACAGGTCCGGTCGAGGCCATGGTCACGCAGCATGCCGAGTTGCCCCGTGAACACATTCACCTTAAAGGGAAGGGGCGAATAGCTGCTGTCACCGTCCCGGATATGTCGAGCCAGTACATCGGCTATCCGCATGGCGGCCTCAAGGTATCGGGGGTTCTCGCTTATCTTGTATAGATGTACCAGTTCCAATGCAAAAGAACCTGCCTTATCGGGCTGAATAAAACCGCGGCCGATGCGCATATCCCCGTCGTAATATCCTGAATAGATCAAGGTGTTATAGGGGAATGGCATAAATGGCCAGCGGGTGTCGGAAGCCGATATCCCATGTGTGAGATAGTAATCGGCGATGAAGAACATATTTTCTTTCACCCGCTCGTTACCGGAATAGGCGTAATAAAGACGCCATGAAGATAGCGCCATGGCAAACTGGTCTCCGCCGATGCCGCGCGGATCGTCGAAATCAGGATTCCACACCTGATGGTTCATATAATACGGCAGCCCATTCATATCCCTGCGCATGGTATCCCAGAAATTCCACACCTGGTTGATGATGTGGTTGTATGATTTGCCGGGATCGGGGTCATACCAGGGGATGATCAGCCCTTTCGCATCGGTACGGATCGGATGATAGATCAGTTTCTCCTGTGCGTGGAGGGCGGTGATTCGAAAAATTACAAGGAGCAGAAATCCGTTTCTCATGCCATTTATTAAAGATTTTTATCCTCGGCGATCTCTTGGGTCGGAATGGGCCAGAACTCACTTTGCCCTACGACAAAACCGGAAAAAACCTTGGCTGCCTGCCCCGTTCTTACCAGGTCATTAAACCGCTCTCCCCACCACTCGCATATCAATTCGGCACGCCGTTCGTCCATCAAATTTTGAAGCGTTGCATTGGTAAGAGGAGCAAGACCCACCCTGGTGCGAACCAAATTTAGAGGGGCATCTCCATTTTGACCTTTCCGTATCAGCGCCTCTGAATTCATCAGCAAGGTTTCGGCGTAGCGCCATACGCGGACGTTGTTGTTCGAGCCATAATAGCCGGTTGTACCATTGCTTTCCGATGTTGGCATATAGGCCTTGCCGTTAAAGTATTTGGCCCCGGCCACATTGCCGGAAACGGTATCTCCGTCGGGCGTAACGGCATAAGTACTGGGGTCTCCGTTGAAACCGCAGCGCTCGAAGGTCGTTTTTATCCGGATGGCGTCGTTACGGGCGCTTAAAAAATTATACGCGTTGTCGGAAGGTACCAGCCACCCGGGCCCATTGATAAGCCCACCGTAGCTATTGTTGGGCGCCTGGAAAAGGAAGAGGTTGGCCCATTGGGAGCCGCTGGCGTCGTCGCCGGAGGTTACGATATTACCGGTGGTGCTTCCAAAATCGGAATATTGGAATTCGAGAATGGACTCATTGCAGAGTTTGCCGGGTTTTTTCCATAGCTCGTAGTAGTCGGGGAACAAGGAGAACTGACCGCTGCTGATGATTTGATTCGTGCAGTCCAGAACGGTATCCCAATACGGGCTCGAGTTATCGGCGCCGGCAATATCCATAGCCGTTTTGGCTTTGAGCATCAAAGCCGTAAACTTGGTAACTCCACCTACATGGGTTGCCTGGTTGGGCGCTACGGCCTCCAGGTTGGGGATGCAGAAGTTCATCTCATCGAGGATATATTGTCTCACAGCGGCAAGCGGGGTGATATGGACGGTATCCAAAGCGGTTGGGTAGATGCTCGATGGACCCAGTATGGGTATGTTCCCCCAGGACCTGCAGAGGTAAAAGTGGCCAAGCGCAATCAAAAACCGGGTTTCGGCCTGATAGCGGAGAAGAAGCTGCTGATCGGCGGCATCCCCGGCAGGTATGTTTTTTCCGAATTTGGCGAGCTCGCTTAACGCGCCATTGCAGGTGATGATGGGGGAATAATAATTAGTCCACATCGTTTCCAGCGCCCAAAAACTTTGTACGGCTGAACCGCTTACGCCATTATTGATGAGGGTGTTTACTTCACTGTAGCCGGTCTCCGGGATGATATCGTCGCTTTGCGAGGTTTTTAGAAAGGTGGGCACCCAAAAGGCGAATCCGCCACGGGTTACTGCTTTATAAGCCCCGGATACCGGCTGATACATCAGGCTCAGATTGGTATAGTCGATGGTGGTTTCCGGCGCCAGATTTTCTACCGGATGATCCAAGAATTTGTGACAGCCCGAAAGAACAAGACCCAACAGGAGGAGAGATAAAGTAATGTTTTTATATATTGACATAACAATAGCTTTTGTCGTTATAAAATTCTGGTTAAAAGGTTGCCCTTACACCAAGGCTTAAGGTAGCCGTAACGGGATAGACCTGGTTGTCATAACCGATACCGCCGATCTCGGGGGTAAAGCCGGAATATTTGGTGAAAATGAAGGGCCTGTCCGCGGTTGCAAATACCCGTAAGCCGACCGGCGCCGCGCTTCCCACGGTAAAATTATAGCCCACTTGTATGTTTTGGACCCGCAGGTAAGCGCCGCTTTCTACAAAAAAGGAACCTCCGCCATCTTCTTTGTTCCAGGGCTGCGACAACGCGAACGCCGAAGGATAGGTGTTGGTTGATCCGGCGCCCGTCCACAGGTGCTCCACGAATTTTTTATCCAGATTTATCGACTGTTGCGCCTTTTGAAATTCACCCCTGTTAAGGTTCAATAATTTGTTTCCGGCGACACCCTGACAGGCGATACTGAAATCGAATCTTTGATAAGTAAGCGATACGTTGAAACCATAGGTGACCTTAGGCAAATAACTGCCCAGGTTTGTTTCGTCGCCTGCGTCTCTTACCCCATTGTGATTCAGGTCGGCATATTTAAAAAATCCGGGCTGAACCGATCCTGGTACGGCAGCATTGGCACTCGCGGCTACGGGATCCTTATCGATCTCCTGCTGGTTTTGATAAATGCCGGCTACCTTATATCCGTAGAAGGAATAGATGGGGAGACCGGGTTGTACGATGTTGGGGTATTCAGCCATCCAGCCAAAAATGCCGCCCATGATATTGGAGATCGAGCCGATTCGTGTGACCTTATTAGATAAGGTAGAGGCATTCGCTGAGATCAGATAGCTTAATCTGCCGACCCTATCGCCCCAGCTCAACGCGATATCAAAACCTTTATTTGTCATATTCGCCCAATTGCCATAGATAGCGGGCGCGCCAAATGGAAAGTTCTCATTGAGGGCGGCTCCGTTTGTCGCGCGATTGTAATAGTCGACGGAACCCTTGAGATGATGGGCCAATAGCTCGAAATCGATGCCTCCGTCCCATTCCGTCACGACTTCCCAGCTGATATTGGTATAAAAATTATTGATGGTATAACCGGGGACATAGCTGCCATTTGAGCTACCGGTGCTTCCAAATATTCCGCTATAGGAATTACCGGAGTTGACAATCGCATACCCTGCGTTCGGGGTCACCGCATCGTTACCCAACTTTCCCCAGCTACCGCGTAATTTCAAGAAGTCGAAAATGGATTGATGCTTCATGAAATTTTCTTTGGTGAGTACCCAGCCCAAACCTACGGACGGAAAATTACCCCATTTGTTCTGGTATTTTGAACTTCCATCCCTGCGAAACGTAGCGGTCAGCAGATATTTATTGTCAAAATCGTAAGTACCGCGGGTAAAATAAGACAACCCCGTATTGTACGATCCGTTGTCGCTATACCAACTGGGGTCGTGGGTGTAATTTGCTACATACCAGAATTGTTGCTGCGGCGGTACATTTTGAGCTTGCACGGTGGTTATCCGATACCTTTCGGATCTGGAAGATTGTCCCAGCAGTACAGACCAATGGTGGGGGCCTATGCCATCTTTGTAGGTGACCAGGTTGTCCAGGATATAGTTAGTATTCCGATCTTGCGATGATACCAGGTTAGAGGGTGTCGTATTGCTTGAGCCGGGGCCCAGATTATTCTGTAGCGTATAATTGGTTGAATCGCCGGTCGTATACAGCTCGCTCAGCTGAGAACGAAGCGTAATTCTATTTTTCCAAAGATAGACCTCGCCATATATACCCGGTAAAACCTGTACCTGTTTACCTTGATTGTAGTTGTAATTGGCTTGAGCTACCGCGTTGGCGTCTGTTCGCCCGATGAGCGCGCTGTTGGCGTATTTTATCGGGAAGGCGCTCGGGTTGTTGGCGGAGTCATATACCGGAAACAACGGCGAAGCGGTAAAAGCGGTTTCCCACGCCGAGTTACTGGGATAAAAGATCACCGAGTTGCTGATCGTAGTGTTTATTCCCAATTTTAGCCAGGAAAAGGCTCTGACATCCATCTGGAACCGGATGTTGTATCTTTTGAAATCGTTTTGAAACTTCATAATTCCCTGCTGGTAGGTATAGTTACCGCCCAGGGTATAGGTTATTTTGTCGCTACCGCCTTGAATATCGATGGCTTGATTGGTGATCGGTGCGCTGTTCCTCAGTATCTGTTTATACCAATCCGTGCTTGTCGTAGGGTTTAAGCCGCTGCCGCCATACAATTGGGCAGATTGCCTGACGGACCCGGAGTCCGCCGGCGTTTGCCACTGCAGGGCATAGTTGGTGAACTCTTTTCCGTCGGCCATTTGTAATCTGTGTGTGGGGACCTGAATACCGTAATAGCTACTATAGGTTATGCGCGTTCTCATGTTGAGCTTCCCTTTTTTTGTGGTGATCAGGACCACGCCATTGGCCGCTCTAACCCCATAGATAGCTGCGCCGGAGGCGTCTTTTAGAACCGAGATGTCGGCTATATCGTTGGCGTTTAAAAAGCCTATATCGTTCACAAACATTCCGTCCACTACGTACAACGGATTCTCATTATTAAAAGAACCAATGCCGCGGATGCGAACCTCGGGGGAAGTCCCGGGAGAACCGCTGCTGATCACCTGGACACCCGGAACGCTTCCCTGTAGGGCATCCATGGGGGTAGCCGTAGTTCGTTTATCCATGTCCTCTATATTCACCGTGGTTATCGGTGCGGTAAGGTCGCCCTTTTTCTGGGTGCCGTATCCAATGACCACGACGTCGGCCTGCCGGTTATCGGCCGGTAGGAGGCTTATTTCCAGGTTGGCGTCCCCCGAGAAAGCTACCTCCCGGCTGATAAACCCTAAAAAAGAAATGACGAGAATGCCGGTGCTTTCTTGAGTGGGTAATGAAAATTCTCCATTTTGGTTGGTGTAAGTACCTGTCTTTGTTCCTTTTAACATGACCGATGCGCCAGCCAATGGTGAGCCGGCGGAGTCCGTGACTCTTCCTTTAACGATTGATGGAGGAAATTCTCTTGCCTGAGCGCAAATGCTCATGGTAATGAAGGAGAAAGTGGATATTAGTAAAAAAAACAATTTGTTTCTGTTTACGCCCGGACGAAATCGCCAGACAAGCAATCGTTGTGGATTTTCCATAAATAGTGTTTTGGTGCAGTTAAAAATAACCGTCAAAAAGGTTGACCGTTAATAATTGAATTCAACTTTGTTTCTACACCTATACTTGTGCAATCGGTTACTTAAGCTATTTCACTACGACAATTCTACTACTACCCATCTAAATGCTATGAAAAAGCCTACTACTCACTAAATTTATTGGATGAAGTGCTCATTGCTTGCTGTGTTTTTGGCCATCTTTCTGGGACAGGCTGAAGGCCAGAACACTATCGGGCTTCCGCAGATCATCAACTACAATAAATATGACTTTCACGGCGGGTCCCAAACCTGGGGCATCGTTCAGGACCGGCGTGGGTTGATGTACTTCGCAAACGATGAGGGCCTTATGTCTTTCGATGGCACCTATTGGAAAATATACCCCCTCCCCAATGAGACCATCGTCCGATCCCTAACCCTGGCGGGTGATCGTATTTATGTAGGAGGGCAAGGAGAATTTGGGTATTTTCAGCCGGACGGCAGTGGTTCCCTTCGCTATACCTCGTTGGTTGGTCTGTTACCCGCCAGTCAACGGTTTTTTGCCGATGTCTGGGATGTTTGTGCCCTGGGGGAATCCATATTTTTCCGGGCGAACACCGGGATCTTTGAATTCCGCAACAATGCATTCCAGGTGTATCTTCCCCAAACGGAGTGGGACAAGATGTGCCTGGCGGGGCATCGGCTGATCGCACAGGATAAGCGGTATGGTCTTCTTTATTATGAAGGGCATGAATGGATCCCTTTGCATGATCGGGGACTATTGGCGGGTGAGATCATAACGGGTACCACCGCTATAAAAGGGGACAGCTTCCTGGTCACCACGCTTCAACGAGGCGTCTATCTATTAAAGGGCGACACCCTCCAGCCCACACATACCCTGCCGGGTTTCAAATCCCTGACAACCTGGATCTCCACCGTTGCAAGGTTTGACGATCAAACGCTGGCATTGGCCACGATGTCGGAGGGTTGCCTCTTTATGGGCCTCAACGGTCGTATGGCTCAAAAGGTTGCGAGCAAGGAAGGTTTGCAAAGCGACCACGTCAATTGCCTCTTTCTGGACAAGGACAAGAATATTTGGGTTGGGCTCGACAATGGGATCAGTATGATCGCTTACAGCAAGGCCATCCGATATATCAGGCCCAATAGAGACAATGAGCTATACGGTTATTCTACCCGGATATACCAGGGAAAGCTGTATATAGCCACATCGGATGGAGTGTATTGCGTACCTGTTTCCCCCTCTGGCGGAGACCTGAGCGTACAAAGAGGGGAATTCGGCCTTGTCCCAAACAGCAGGGGGTTGTCATGGAGGCTCGATGAAGTGAATCAGCACCTTCTTATGGGCCACGATCCGGGAACCTTTGACATCGGGAAGGGCGGGGCGGAGCTGGTGAGCCCTGACGCATCCTGGCTGTTTTTGCCGATGAGCCCGGTGCTCCCCTCCCGGTATCTGCTGGCAGGAACCTACACCGGGATCAAAATGCTGGAGTATGAAAACGACAAATTTACTGACCTTGGAAACCTTGAGGGATGTGGTGTTTCCTTCCGGTTCCTCGCAATTGAAAATGACAGTACGATTTGGACATCGAACCCCTACCAGGGCATCTATCGGCTGCAATTGTCCCGCGATTGGCGGTCATACAATTGCCGGCTGTTCACGGATAAGGATGGTCTTCCCTCTGCATTGAATGATTATGTCTACAGGGTAAACAACAGGATTGTTTTCGCCACGAAAAAAGGGGTATATGAATTCAATTCCTCCTCGGGAAGATTTGAGCCTTCCGCTGCGTTCTATCCCTTGTTTGGCACGATGAATATAAGGTATCTCAAAGAAGATCAGGAGGGCAATATCTGGTTTTGCAGCAGCAAAAGATTGGGAGTCGCGCGCAGTGCTTCCTATGCCGAAAGCCGCGGCCCGGTCATTACCTGGTTTCCCGAGCTGACGGGCCAGATCCTTTCGGGATTTGAAAATATCTATCCCTATGACCCGCAGAATATCTTCATAGGCTCCGAAAAGGGCATCATCCATCTGAATTATGCGGAGTATGTCAAAGATACGGCGAGCATTGCCCTTTTACTGAGTACCGTGAAGGCGTATGGGAGACCGGACAGTACCCTGTTCGATGGGTATAACCAAAATGCGATACCGCATCTTGCGTCGCGTCGAAACGCGTATCACTTTGAATTCAGCTCCCCCAGCTACGGCTATAGACAAACCATCGAGTACAGCTACAAATTAGTGGGCTACGACGCGGATTGGAGCCCCTGGACTGCAAAGGCGGAAAAGGACTATACAAATCTTTCCGATGGAAATTATACGTTTGAAGTAAAGGCGCACGACAACCTGGGTAACGCGTCCGGCTCCGTTACATACGCCTTTGTGATCGACCCTCCCTTTTACAAAACGATATGGGCGTATCTTCTATATGGAATTTTGCTGCTGGCATCGGTTTACGCCCTAAAAAAATGGCACGAGCACCGGCTGTTCACGCAGAAACTCAAATATGAGGAAAAACAACAAAAGATCGTTACACTCCACAGGCTCGATATGGAAAAGGTGGAAAAAGAGCTTATCGCACTCCAGAATAAACAGCTCGAGAACGAAATATTTCTAAAAAAGAAGGAATTGGCCGACGCGAATATGCATTTGATCGAACACGAGGATGCCTTTGCCAGGGTAAAAAACGAGATAAACAAGCTGTACCAAAGGACGGACGACCGGGATGAGGTTAAAACTGCGCTGCAGTTGCTGAACAGCATCGAAAAGAACAATGAAAGCTGGGACCAGTTTGCCGCGTACTTCGACCAGATCAGTGACGATTTTCTGAAAAAACTAAATGCCCGGTTCCCAAGTCTGAGCAGAAGCGATCTGAAGCTTTGCACCTATCTCCGGCTGAATCTCTCCACAAAGGAGATCGCCAAGATCATGAACATTTCCGTCCGCGGAGTGGAAATGAGCAGGTATCGGATGCGGAGAAAATTCAATATCGGAAAGAAGCAGAGCCTGAGCGGGTTTCTGAATAGTATGCTACAAGATTCACCTTAATAGTTTTGTGTATGAAAAAAAACGATCTTGCTATTTTTGATTTTTGCCTTCTTTGTTATGACGGTCTCTGCGCAGTCGTTTTTGGGGAGAATAGATTCCGCTCTGATGCCTCGCGGCGCGGGTGCTCATTATGAGCCGGAATATACATTGGATACGATCGTAAATCCTGCGGCGTGGACGAAGTCGGAGGGGGGGGTGCATGTATCGTTTGCATCGACGGATCGGTTGTATTTCAGAAGGGAAGTGCCGGATTTGTCCAACGGGAGTCTTTCCTGGACCGCGACAGGTTGGAAAGGAGAACGCCTGAATGCGCAACTATTGGTTTGGTCATCGGATACCTTAAGGCAGGTTCGCTTTGTTGTGAGCGACTTGCGCAATGAGCAAGGGAAAGTGATAAGTAAGAATTGCGTTCGGTTGAGTAAAGTAATGTATGTGCTATCCAATTATCCCTATAATGCCAAAGGATTTGGCTGCGATCCGTCACCCTACAAGGATGGTTTTTTAATGCCGGATAGATTCGAGTCCTTTCAACGATTCGATGTGCCTGGAAAAACAGTAAGACCCGTATGGTTAAGCTGCAATATTCCGGCTGACGCGGGAGCTGGCGAATATACCGGTACAATCGCGGTGAGGACTGTCGGGGGGGCCGGGGTCGACGGGGCCGTTGGGGGTGCTGGGGCCGCGGGCGCAGCAGAAGTAGTTCTACACCTACGCCTGATCGTTCAAAGGCAGGTATTGCCTAAACCACACGATTGGCATCACAGGCTCGATCTATGGCGAAACCCCTGGGTTATTTCTCAGTACTATCATGTAAAGCCCTGGGGCGAAGAACATAAGGCTTTGTTGAAAAAACATTTGCAGTTATACGCCGATGCGGGCGGGACCTTTATCACGACCTATGGCGTACACTCTCCCTGGGCAGGAAATGAATATGTGATTGAAGATGGCATGATCGAATGGATAAAGCGGGCCAATGGTTCCTGGATATTCGACTATAGCATTTTTGACCAGTATGTTGAACTGGCCATGAGCGTGGGCATCGATAAGGCCATCACCATCTATACGCCTGTTCCCTGGGAAAACAGATTTCGTTATATGGATGAAGCCACCGGCAACTACGTATATGAAACATGGGCGCCCGGGACTGTCGTGTTTAGTCAAACATGGAACGTATTTCTTTCCGATTTGAAAGAACATCTTCGGGAAAAAGGGTGGCTGAATAAGACATATATCGGTATTAATGAAAATCCACTGGATCAAACGCTGGCTGCGGCTCGAGTCGTCAAGAAAAACTGGCGCGACTGGAAGATTACGTATGCCGGAAACTGGCATCCTGAACTGGACTCCCTGATCGATGACTATTGCTTTCTATACGGAAACGAATCGAGCGTAGAACAAGTCAGGCAAAGGGCTTTAAAGCATTTGACAACCACCTATTATATCTGTTGTAATCCCGACAAGCCCAATACCTTTGTCTTTTCACCGCCTATAGAGGGCCGATGGCTCGGATGGTATACTGCGGCGCATGGCTACAGCGGTTTTCTGCGTTGGGCCTACGATGCGTGGCCCGCCGATCCTGTGAGAGATGCCCGTTTTGGTTCATGGGCCGCGGGCGATTGCTATCTGGTATATTCCGGTGGCAATAGCTGTATTCGTTATGAAAAGCTAAGAGAGGGCATCGTCGATTACGAAAAAATCTTCCTATTAAGGGCCAAGGCCGCTCTATCCAGCGATAAGAAGGTGCGTTCTCTGTTGCTGCAGTTAGATGAGCAGCTGAAAGTATTTTTGAGCGAGAAGGATTTTGATCCGGTGAAGATTGCGGGGCAGGTTGAAGAGGGGAGGAGGTTGGTGGATAAGTTGAGTGGGGCAATGAGTCCGCTTTCTGGCGGTAATTGATTATCGTGTTGCCCGTTCACGGACCAAGTCAGGGAGTGCTTTGTCAAAAGTATCGATATCCTAGTTGAGGAAATGGGCGGCCTCTTTTCCCATTTGATCACGAAAACGTGATTAATTATAAAAAGTCACTATTGTCCGACTAAAGTCGGGGTTTAAAAATTAAAAAGGGCAGTTCCGAAGAACCACCCCAATGGCTAATTTTGAGTTACCACACTAAAAATTACCATGGGCGAAGTTAAAAAATTCTCCGGACAGCCGGTTTTATCTCAAATATTGGATGTTATACCAAAATCGATCATCCATGCGGCGAACCGAAAACATAAAGCCAACCGTTACTATAAGCGGCTACCCTTGCGGATTCACTTAGTCAGCTTGTTGTACGGCGTTTTCAGCTACTGCAATGGGCTCCGGGAAGTCTGCGAGGGGATGCTGGCCTGCGAAGGCAAACTGTCCCATCTGGGTTTGGATAAGGCTCCGGCCCGAAGTACGCTCTCAGATGCCAATAACAAGCGGAGCTACCAGGTCTTTGAAACGATTTATTACGGATTGCTGACCCAATACCATTCTTTTATCTCGGACAGCCGGTTAAAAGGGTTAAGTATAAGGAACTTAAAGATCATCGACTCGACCACCATCCAGTTGTTCAGCGAGATCCTGCGTGGGGTTGGCCGCAAGCGACTGGACGGGTCCAGGCGAAAAGGCGGTATCAAAGTGCATGCCCTCATGGATGCTTTTAGCGGGGTGACAGAGTTTGTTCGCATGACGGCAGCCAAAGAAAATGACGTCAAGTTCCTGTACAAGCTCAAATTGCCGGCCGGCAGTTGGGTCGTCTTCGACAAAGGGTATACGGCTTACCGGCAGTTTGCCCGGTGGACCCGGGAGAAGATCTGGTTTGTGACCCGGATGAAGGACAATGCTGATTTTCATGTGACCAAGGTACTGATCGATAAGACCCGGAAGCGCGGAGCCAAAGGCGTTCTCAAAGAGCAATATATTACGGTGGCCGTCAAGGTAACCGGAATCGTGACGGAACGACTGAAACTCAGGCGGATCACATTCAAAACCGACGATTCGAAGGTCTACATCTATGTTACCAACAATTTTATTTTACCGGCAGCACAAATAGCCATCATATATAAAAACCGCTGGATGATCGAGTTGCTGTTCAAACAGATCAAGCAGAACTTTCCGTTGCGCTACTTCTGGGAGAAAGCCCCAACGCCATCAAGATGCAGGTCTATTGCGTACTCATCGCCCAGCTATTGATGGTCGTCATCCGCAAGAAAGCGGCTACGAAAAAGTCCTTTGCCAACATGATCACCGTTATCCGGCTCCATCTAACCAGTTACGTAGGATTATTGGATTTTATCAAAGACACCTATAAAGCCTGGAGGAAGACCGACAATGCCTCCTTCGCCTTTAGTCCGTAAATAAACCGGGGGGAGCTACCCCCAATTTTGAAACCACAGATTTTAACCTGTAGCTCTTACCCATAAAGGGTTACAGCTTTTTAAACCCGGATTTATCCGGACAACAATGATAAAAAGTGATCAATAGTGGAATTGTGTATATCGATTTTGTTCATTAAATTTGATTGTTCATGGAACATGAACAAGATATATAAAATGAACACAATGGAAAGACGTCACAATACTCATGAGCAAGACATTCTAAAAACGGCCATGGGGGTCTTTACTGGTCTCACCGGCGCGGCCGTAAAGGTATTGGGGATCGAAGTCGTAAGCGATCATCAGCCGCGGGTGGCTGATGCGCTTGCCCAAGTGACATTTCGGAGTGGAAAGCAGCAGTTTTACGTCGAGGTGAAGGGGGAAGTACGGCAACCGGTGCTGAAACATTTGCTCGATAAATTCGGAAAGGAAAGAGATAAGTGGCTATTGGTGGCTAAATATATACCCGGCCCTCTCAAGGAAGAACTGAGGAAGAACAGGATCAACTACCTCGAAGCGACCGGCAATTGTTATCTCAATGCCGGCAATATATATTTATACATAAACGATAGGGAGGTCAAACCTGTTCGCCAAACGCCAGCGGGAAAGCTATGGAACGCCAGCGGTCTTAAATTGCTCTTTGTGCTGATCCAGGACCCTCAACTGATCGAAGCCACCTATCGAAACCTTGCCGATGTGGCCGGCATCGCCTTGGGCAGCATCAGTCCTTTGATGGAGGAACTTAGACGAGAAGGCTATATAAAAAAGAGACATCCGGGGGGGGACGAGGTATTGGCGGAACGGGATCGCCTAGTGGTGCGTTGGACGGAACTCTATCCAATATTTCTCCGGCCGAAATTGGTTAAAGGTTCATTCCGTTTCCTGGCCAACCAATCCAACAACGTTTGGAGATCGCTGCATCCGGAGGGGGTATATTGGGGCGGCGAGCCCGCCGGTGACCTATATACCAATCACCTGGTACCGGAAACGTTTATCATATATACGACAAAACCGTCGACCGACCTGGTCAAACTCCTCAAAATCGTCCCAGATGAAAAAGGCAATATTGTGGCCTTGCGAAAGTTTTGGAAGGACTGGCCCGGAAGTAGGAGTGTCGAGTACGCCGTACCGCCGTTGTTGGCGTATGCGGATTTGATGGATGGGAGCGATAGCAGGAGATGGGAAATTGCAGAAAAGATAAAAAACGTTTACCTGGATGGAGAATTTATTTCATAATGGCCAGCTGTTGGAGATGCTGGAAGCCTTTGGAAAGGTCGCGGGCAGACTTGGGATAGACTTTTTCCTCGTAGGTGCTCTGGCGCGGGATCTCAGATTATACGAAAATTCAAGCCTGGCATCGAAGCGAATGACCAAGGACGTGGATATTGCGATCCTCCTGGCTTCGGAAGATCAATTTTACGAGGTCAAGGAGCCCTAATGGCGACCGGCGATTTTGTCGCCCATGAACGGGAAGCGATAAAATTTTCTACCGGCAAGCCATTGAGGTAGACTTGCTGCCCTTCGGGGAGATCGAGAATCTTGACCGCGAAACACGAATCGAAAAACCACGTCCCTTCATAATGGACGTACCGGGGTTCCGGGAAGTTCTCCTCGCTGCCGAGCAGGTGACAGTCGAAGGACTCACGATTCGCGTTTGCTCGCTGCAAGGTATTGTGCTACTAAAAATCATCGCCAATGCCGACAATCCGTCCAGGACAAAGGATATAACCGATATCGAGCATATTGTTAATGTGTACTTCGAGTTGAACGATGCAAGGATTTACGAGGAATTCAATGATGTGTTCGAACTTTACGATGCCGAGGACGTCGATTATTTGCAGCTTGTCAGTGCAAGGGTAATAGGCAGGATAATGGGGAGATTATTGAGTGATTCACTCGCCCTCCGGCAGCGGATACTGGATATTTTACAGCCGAAATCCTCGGGACGGTATTGGCCGGCGATGTTCAGGGGGATTACCGAGGCCTGAATTTGGACAAACGGTTGTCGATTTTTAGAAAGAGGGGTTCATTTTTCAAGTGTGTTTATTTTAAATGAACGAGAGCGGTGGTGGGTGGCAGGAAACAGACCGATCGGCTGGCATTAAGAGCCAGTATTATCAATACCAGCCAATAGACCCGGAAAAGAGAAACCCGCGACTTGCGCGGGTTTCAGGAGATTTTCTGCGGACCGGACGGGACTCCGGGAAGGTTCAGACACTATTGATTTTCAAAGATTTAATTTTTTGGTCGCGTTTTTCGTCGCGGTAGATCTGAAATTCGCGATCTCTTTACAAAAACGTACTGATTTGAACGTGACTTAACAAAAATAGGATTATCCTGAGTAACAGAAATATCGTTTTGTACTCTGCGTCAGACCACAACTGCGCCGCTTTTTATCGACGTATCAGCAATCCGAATTTACCGGTGTCCGCCGGTTCCATCTGGGGGATAATGTCGTCTTTGGTAAACGGCTGATGGTCGGGCCCGACTGAAAACAACCAATATTTATTGCCGACTTTTTCATAGAAATAGTAAGCAGTTTTTTCCCCGGCGCGGCCGTTTTGAAATGGGTCGTTGATCCAGACATTGCTACGCAGTCTCGTGACCTGGGGCAGACTGTCCGGGTAAACGCCATGCTCGACCTTGTAAAATTCAATGTCTCTGAAAAGACTATTTAGCTGATCCTGCGACATTTTCGCGCGGAGTTCGGCAAAGGCACCACTTTTCATTTCCCACCGGGTTATTGCGAACCAAAAGACCACAGTGAAAAGGACATCCGCTACGCCGATAACAACTAACCATCGGTCCCTGAACTGGAAAACACCTTTGAAAAACAGGATCAACCCAGCGATGACGCCGAAATTCGGGATAAATCCAATCAACCCCCACCACCGTATTCGCCTTGCCCTTAGTTCTCGGGGCCTGTCGTTGTTTCCCCTTACCCTTTCAATTCGATTGCGTATAAACCCCATGAAATTGTCGGCCTCATTCTCAGGAAAAAAGAAATGCCGGGGAATCAGGTAGAACTGGCCGTGAAAGAGAAGGATGAAAACATACTCTCGACCACTATCTACTCTTTTGACACTTTCCCATCGCCAGGACTTGACTTCCCCTCCGGGAGAGAGAACATTAAAGCCATCGTGGTTTAGCGTTAGGGTAAAGCTTCTTTCGGTAACTCCTGTTGTTTTTGTTTGCCGGAGTAATCGGAAAACCGCAGCTCCATAAGGGAAAGTGTAGAGCGAGGTAATGACCATGGCTGCTATTAGCGCGTGCAGCGCGTAAAGTCCAATATGAAAAGGCTGCTCTGAACTCCTGAAAGCGCCAAGCCATAGGCCACCGATGACAATGATCAGGATACGCCACCCGAGGTTCCGGCGAAAAAAATAATAGGCGTAGAAGGCCAGGTAGTCAGCCTTGGTTGTCCGGAAATTTATTTCCATGGTTAATTCACAAAAGATAAGGAATTTATGACCAAACCTCATAATTATCGCCACCACTCGAAGCCCTTGAGGCACTCGGCGTTTCCTTTCTGGCTGTTGGTGGGCGATATTTTTTGCTCACGTTGTTTTGGAGGAGACGGTCAGTCAACGTAGAGACCCTTGGGTTCGTTCGTCAAATCCCTTTTTAAGGTGTTGCAGCAGTCGAAGGTTGTCTTCGACGGAGTTTTTAAAATACTGCACCATGATCTCCGCCATTCGGCTGGAGGCCACATCTTTGGTCTGAATCTGTAGCAGGTTCGTGATCCGGGCCAGCAGTTTCCCGCTCCGCTGGACAATGTGCCTGATCTCCCGGCCCATCACCCTTGCGGCCAGTTCGGGTAGGCTTGCGTCCGCTGCACTTTCATCGGTGAAAATATCGGCGTGCGCTTCATAGATGGTGTCGGCATGCATATCGAAATAATGGTTGAGAATATCGCTAATATCCGTGATATCGCCGGTTCTGGATTCTGGTCGATCTTCCCAGGCGATCATCTTCAGCAGGACGATTCCGGGCAGAGAACAGAACTTGAAGGTTTGGCCGCCCATCTCTACTTCCGGCAGGTGATCGTCGTACACGTCTTTAAACCCGTCCACATGGATGCTGGTGTAGCCCGTCCCTTGCACCACTACCCGGCCGTCTTCCTCTTCGATGGCTCCAAAGGGCAGTAGATCGACCTCCATACCGTCCTTGTCCATCAGGACAAACGCATTTTCCTTGTAAGGGCTGAATCCTTCCTCTGCGATCAGGTAGTCTTTCAGTGCCTCATAGACACCCTTGTCATTTATGTATACAGCAAAATCAATATCGCCGGTGGTCCGCCTGGGCTTGATCCCATGGATGCCCGACATCCAAAGGTCCCGTGAGACGGCGCCGACCAGGTAGAAGTCAATCCCGAATTTCTCAAAACCGCGCTCGAGCGCCTGTAACAGATTGGCCATTTTCGGATCCTGCCGGATCTGCTCAAAATTTACCTTGTAAGTAGGCATCGTATATTTTTTCCGCTGTTTGGATGCAACGCCTGTCGTTGCTGTTGATTAGATCGGTGTACACCAGTAAGGGGGGTACTGTTGGTCCCTGCCCCTCCATAATCTTCCAAAATTTTTGGTATATTTTTACCTCCCCGTTGTCATTAGCAGCGAGCCGGTATTTTTTAAGTAGATCACCCCGGGTCTCGGTGGTGTATAGGGTATACTGCTCGGGCTGCAAATAATTGGTCAGGAGGCCGCCGGCAGGTTCCCCCCCCCAAAATGTCTCTCCCGGAGTTAGGCTAATGGTCCTCCAATTGACGTAGTCTGCTTCCCGCATAAAGCGAAAGGTGCCGATCTGAAGTGCGGGCTTCAATTTGTCGTTGTAGGCCGGTAACCACTTTTGTAGCAATTGCTTTTTGTTGGTGAACCGGAAGGTCTCTTTGTTTACAGGGATCAGGTAACCTTGCTCTTTCAGATCGGTGAGGATGAAATTGATGTTGCCAAAGCCAACGCCTGTCTGCTCGGCCATCTCCCGGTATGTCAGGTTCAGCAGGTCTTCGTCGAGCAACAGTTGGAAAAGGAGCTTCAGCCCTGTTTTGCCAAACGCCCTGCCCATAGCCGTTGTTTCTGTACGCTCCGGTTTCGCATTGTCCACCCACAAAAAGAGATTTCCATCCCGGATGAAAATATTGCCATTGGTTTCCAGGTAAGCAATCCCTTCGGCACGCAGCTGCTCCTTCAATTTGGGGTAGATGTATTCGGCCACCACCATTAATTTGGTCAGGCTGCTTTTTAGATCAATTAATCCGGCGAGTTGATGCGCCCGCACTTCGACCTTGATTTCGGTGGGGATGTGATGGATTTCGTCATTGTAGGTAAAATGGATTTCACCATCCCCTCGGCCGCCGTGGGGTCGCCAGTGTGCTTTCAGCTGGGTCTGCTTTTCCAGGTTTGCCAAAGCTTTTTCTATGATCAAGCGTTCTTTCATGTTTGCTTTTTTATGCTGTTTACAGTTCGTAAACAACTTTTATCTGCAAACAAAAATAGGGAAAATGTGCAGATGTTTGCATTTTTATTCCGTTTGTGAATCAAAAACATCTAAAAAAAGTAAACAAAATCAAGAGCTACCGGGAATCTGAGATTAAAAGGACCGGTGTGTCACAAATGTGGGTGAAATATGTGACACCTGATCCAATACATGCCGGGCCGTTTCCTCTTCAACACCGGCTTTTTGACAAGAGCGGCGAAATAGACTCGGAAATAGTTAAGCCCAGCTGGGCGTGGGCTTTATGCGATATTTTCGCGGACCGGAGGGACTCCGGGAAGGTTCAGATACTATTGATTTTCAAAGAATTATTTTTTTTGGTCGCGTTTTTCGTCGCGGTGGTTTCCAAAAAACGTTGGGCTGCTTACAAAACATACAAGCTCGAACTCGACCGTAAAAGTAAGATTGTTCCAAAAATATTTTTTTTTCGGGCAACCGAGAGGGTACGCTCGCCTTCTAGATTTCAAGCCCATTGAGGAAGGAAGACTATGGTGTCCAGGGCCGGATCATATTCCTTTTTTGTAATGAGGATTTCCTCCGGATCAAAGACATTCAATAGCGCTTCGAAAAAGCGGAATCTTCCGTGTGCAGCGTCATACGGGAAGCTATTTGCAAAAACCTGCCCATCCTGTTTCCTCCTCCAGTCCAATTTCAATGGCTTTCCGTTGTAGTAGTCCACCAGGTAGCCGCTGGATGGATATTTTTGACTTAAAATTTTCCTGCATTCCTCTTCAGGGAGTCCCTCAACAACTTTCCCCTGTTTTAACAACTCCCGGTATTGTTTCTCTCCATAGCCCTTGGGGTCTGCATGCACATAAAGGGTCTGGAGAAGTAAAACTTTATCGAGATGAGTGATATTAAATTCCATAGATGAATTTTTGCAAATGTATATACTTGCAGGCTAACGTTCCGTTTTATCGTATTTTTCATGGCTTACTTCTGATTAATCAGTTGTAGTAAACGTTTTCCGGAAGAGGTTATCTTATACTTTTGGATCTTGGCGGTCGGATTTTCCGGGACTGTATAAGATATCCATCCGGTGGATAATAATGGGTCGATATGCCGTACCTTATTCGTTAAATGATTGCTTAGTCCTATTGCTGATAATAATTCATTCTTGGATAACGGTGCATCCTGCAAGAGAGTCATAATTTTTTTAGCATACCGGCCTGCTTGTTTCTGTAGCAGTTCCCTTGCGTTGGCACTTTGTTGACCATTTTCCTGAGCACTTTGTTGAACACTTTTCTCCCTGCTCCAATCGATTAATTGTGATAATGTATTAAAGTACAGTAACTTATCTTGAGCACTTTTGTGGCTTGAAAATGTGCTTAAGACGTTTTCATGTACCGGCAAGGTAACTAGGAAATACGTACTATCATCGTCAGTGTCAAAAATCGGTTTGGGTGAGCCGTTTTGCTCCATAGCTCTATAGATCGTCGGAAATCCGGTTGCCCGTCCTTCCGTAAGTTCAAGTTCTTTCAGAAAGTCGCCGATCCTCCTGTTCCTGTAATCCCGGGCGACAATCCTTTGCTGGCCCTTTCGAATCTGTGCTCCAACCGGCGGCACCGGGCCAGGATAGCTTAGAATTTCTATTTTATCGGGCCAGACTTGTACTTCTATCGGTTTGCCCAGTTCATAGCTTTTGTGATAAACTGCATTCGACAACGCCTCTTCCACTGCCGCGTAGGGGAAATTATAAAACCGGATTGCCTCAGCCTGGTCAGGTACTTTTTGCACATGTTCCCGAATGATATTGGACCTAAGGAAGGCAAGAGCAGCACGAAGATGTATGTGCAAGGCGCCCCGGAAATAATGCTCGGTAAAATTGCTGCTGCTATCGTCCTGATGCCAGACCAATTCTATCCAGGTTCGGGAGAAATACTTTTCAGGTTTCGTACTGAAAAACAATAAGCCGGCATTAACCGGTCGCAAATCTTCATCGGAGCCCTTCGCAATGTACATGTTTCGGGTCAGATCGGCCAGGCTGATATGTTTACTCTCTTCGTAGAGGTCGCTCTTCACTTCTTGCAGAAGGGCCTGTATCAAGCCCAGGTCAAAATCCTGAATGGTGGCCTGATGATTAATCCGGTCATCAAAGGGAATGCGGGCGGTAAGTTCATTCAATCGCAGGAGATTTTCGTCCCTGGCAACAATACTCCTGGATCCATAACGGATGTAAGGTTGGCGCTGGGCTCCTTTACCCTGGGTACTAGGCGCCGTATAGGGCCTGTGGTCGCCCGCCGGGCACCAGAGGACAACGATGTGTTGACCGGATAGTACAAAAGGTTGTATCCGCGGAAAATAATGGGTTGGAGCTGATTTGCCAATTCCAATACCTCGCCCTGAATCTTATCCAACTGCCCAGGAGGAATGCCTGAAGGGGGCAGGATCGGTAGACCGTCCTTTTCTTCTATGCCAAGAATAATATAACCGCCTCCCCAATTATTTAGGTCGTTGGCAAACGCACAAATGGTATGTATTATCTCTTCCGGGTTCCATCCTTTTTTAAATTCAATTCGTTCCCACTCGATAGTATGGCCATGTATTAGTTCTGTTATATTGATTGGTAATGCCATTTTATTATTTTTCTAAACATTCATAATTGAAATAATATTATTAGGTCATTCGTTCGTCCAATATGCCTTTCCAAGTAATGAATCCCTTTTTAGAATCGGAATAGTCATGCCAGATCCGGCTAAAGTTGGAATTTTCCTGTTTAAGGTAATCCTGTCGGCCGTCTTTCCTTATGTCGGTGATAATTTCTTCTATCTGGTTCAAAATGAATCGTAACGCCTCTCTGGATTTATCCGTATGCCAGAGGTAGGTGGCTTCTTCGGTATCGAGTGTTTCCCAAATTACATGAAATTTTGTTTCTCCAGATAGCAGAAACAAGAAAGAGAATGGCTGTAATACGAACCGTAGTTTTAGGATTGATGATTCGTGCTTTGCTGCCAAATATTTCAATTGCTGGTAGTGCTTGCATTTCTTGACATTCAAGATGTCATTTAGCAAATCCTGTTCGGTGCTGAACAGTTCTTTGGCAGAGGGAGGAAATTGCTCTAGCAGGCTGTCGAAAGTATTCGTTTTATTTATGAGTGGCCCATCCTTCGGTCTGAATATTTCTCTTCTGACGAACTCAAAGCGGACACTCTCGATAAGCGAATTATTAATGTTCGAAATATCTTCTGATTTGGCAGTTGCGGAGATGATTGAACTTTCTGTATATCGGACCGTAATTTCTACTACAACTAATTTTTTCTTCAGGGCTTTAATAAAATATTCCCGGATTGCATCGAATTCCGGCCTTATGTCGGCGTTTTCAATTTCAAAGGTCAGCTCTTGGTTAATTTCTTCTATAAACAACAGGAACGACGCGCCACCATATAAGAAATTAATTCTGGAAAATGGAACCTTCATCGTCTTATGGACTATGTGTTCAATCGGTTGTTTCTGGGTAGACTTAATTGTTGGAAATTCTACCTGCTTGGGAAGTGCTTTCTTTAATGTGACAGATTTCAGAAGCCCGGCTGTATCAAGGGATCGAAACCTTATCTTTTCAATGCCTGCGAAGTAAAAGGATGAGTTGAGACTGAGCGAGACACCAGTCCTATCGTAATTATAGTCGATTATTTCTGCCGTCAATTCGCCGGTTTCGTCATTATAGCTGATCACCCTGATTTTCCAGCAAACTTCCGGCTGAAACTGCTCAAATGGTATGGGCAGGTCCAGGCAGTCGACGGGGAAGGAACTATTGATTGATTGGATATGAAATGTGCGGCCGCTGAACAATAGAATAATTTCTTGGAAAGACTCTAATTGACCGGATTGATGCAGCTTTCTATAATGCCGATTTCGCTGTTTGAATAAGGATTCCAGGTATTCGATGCGGATATCCCTGTAGTCATAAATGGTGGGTTTAACTGGACTGCGCTGTACCCGACCGATATATTGAATTAGCTTTCCTTCGAAAGCAAATGGGAAGGCCAGTACCAGGCAATCCAAGACGTCGATGTCCGCCCCTTCGCCCATGAATTGCCCGGTAGTGATCAATGCCTGAAAATTGCCTGACCGGATTTGGTCCAATTTTGATTTCCTTGACTGGGCGGGATCGTCCCCAGTGATGGCGATTGTTTCCATCGATCCTTTTAGGTACTGTTGAAAAATCGCGACATGCGCTTTTCTCTCGGTTAAGATAAGAACCTTTCTGCCGGCAGTAACTTCCTGTTTTATATCCTTAACGATCAATTCATTTCTGGCAGTATCATGAATGAGGATATGTAACAGTGTTTCGAGATTGTCCGTCTTAGCATTGAAAGGAGTAAAGAAGCCGGTCTCCTGAATTGTAATGGATAGTTGCCTGATTTGATCTTGTTCTGCCGGAGAGTAGCCAACCTGATGGATAATTTTACCAATATGAATAAATATCAACTCTTCGTCCCTGTTTTTTCTTTTAGGGGTTGCTGTAAACCCATACAAATAATATGAGTGAAACTTAATGATCACTTCCCGAAAGGTCTTGGCGGGAATATGGTGGCATTCATCAACCAGGATTGTTCCAAATGAATGGTAAATCTTGTCCGGTAAACTGTCGGACTGCAAGCTTTGTATCATGGCAACGGTTATTTCACTGCCGATATCGCATTTTCCGCCTTCTATCTTCCCAATTCTGAATTTTGGAATTCCTAAAAATGATTGTATCCTTTCAATCCATTGATCGAGTAATTGTTTGCGGTGTACGATTATCAGAGCCGGTTGCTGCTTTTGAGCTATGATATGTAACCCCATAACGGTTTTACCGGATCCGGGAGGTGCGACAATCACGCCAAATTCTTTCCTGGTTGTTGATTCGACCGCCTTTTTTTGATATTCATGCAGGGTTGCAGTAAACTTAAATTTGACTGGTTCCAGCTTTGTCCTCTTGTCGTCAAGATGATAAGAAATCTTTTCTTTATTACAGTATTCGATCAATTTGCCGGCAAAGCCTCTGGGAAGAAGGATAAAGGCATCTTTTTCAATCAGGGTCCGAAAATAGGGTTCAATATTGTAGGTGTTTTTGCCTGATTTTTGTTTGATAAGGTAGTCGAGATTTAGGAAATTGAGGTTTTCCCGAAGGTAGGTTATTAGCTGCGGTGGTAGTTGATACCTGGGAATGATGATCTGGTTTTCAATGGTAATTTGGATCTTTTCTGAAGAATGCGGCGGCAGCGGATGGGGCAAGGAGGAATCTCCTTGGAGTATTTTCGGAGAGGAAATTTCCGCATGCAGTTGATCGAGTTTTTCGGGGGATACTTTTTGAGTAGCCCGCATGAGAGCCCACTGATCAGCGAAAGGTTCAAGAGTAGCCGGGTCAATGAAACAGGTATTTCCATTCTCCAGCGCAGCTTTTTGCATGGGCAAAGCGATCAAATTGCCGAAGCCTTTACCCGAATGAGAATCCTGGTTAGGGAACAGTCTGTCGAAATTAGATTTTTTGTCAAAAGGTGAGATGATGCCAGTCTCGGCAAGTAGCGTGTGAAATAGCTGTCTGCTCTTGACCGCTGGGTAGGGGGCATCGAAGAACATCCATACATGGCCACCAAGGCCGGATCTGGAACGTTCTAAGTAAACGGGTAAGTGGTGCTTTTCGCATTGTGAGATGAAGATTCGGCAATCTTCTAACCAATTTTTTTTAGCTGAGCTGGATTGGTCGAAATCCGCTGCGATAAACCAGGATGTGTTGTTGGGCAACAGAGGATATATTCCAATGATCTCTTGACCTATCAGATGACGTATGAGTACATCATCGGTTAAGGGCCGCGGTTTTTTATTGGTGAAATTGTCCAACTTTCCGCCAGTGGCTTTGTGTCGCTTATATTCTTCCCAATCGAGATCATAAGCTGGAAAATACCCTGCTATGCCGTTGGTTTCTCTCCGGATGGCATAAATCTCCTCTCTGCCTTTAAAAAGGGCTTTGAAGATTGTACATCGATCCTGGATTGATTGTGTTTCTTTTATCAGTTTTGCTGCAAATTTATATATTCGCAAATATATGTAATAGTCAACAGGTAGATAATATGGCCAACTTTGGTAAACGATTACTGGCCGTCTTGGCAGAAATCAAAGGAACCGGATCCTTCGTGTGCAGCGGGGTCCAACCGTTTCTTTTCCCGGGCTTGGAGATTCGGGATGTCGAAGAGATTGGGTTTCCCATCAATGCTTCCCAAATAAAAGAGATGATCGCTGTGGCCCATCAGGCCCCTTTCGGAAAAGGCAGTAAGACAGTGTTGGACACGAAAGTGAGAAGGGGATGGGAAATCGACGACAAGAAAATTAAATTCACCAATAAAGCCTGGGGGGATTTTGTTGAAGGCGTTGTAGAAAAGATCAAGCCGGCCTTAGGCCTTGATGGATTTTCGGTTTCTGCAAATCTATACAAGCTGCTGATCTATGAGCGAGGCGATTTTTTCTTGCCTCATAAGGATTCCGAAAAGGAAAGCGGCATGTTCGGCTCACTCATTATCGGCTTGCCCGCGAAACATTCAGGGGGTGAACTGGCTGTACAATTTGACGGCCGACAGGAAGTTGTTGATTTTTCTGAAGCAGCGGGTCAATACAAGATACCATATGCCGCCTTCTATGCTGATTGTGAGCATGAGATCAAGCCCGTTACATCTGGTTATCGTGTTTGTCTTGTTTATAACCTCGTTCAAAAGAAAGGTACAGGAGTAGTCCGACCACAACCGCTCGGTGATTATGTGGGGAAGCTAACCACCATCCTTAAAGCCAGCGAAAAAGACCGGGACTATCTGAAAATTGTGTTATTGGGGCATCAATATACGCCTTCCAATTTTACGATGGGCGCTCTGAAACTGAATGACCGCCTAAAGGCTCAGTCGCTACTTGAGGCAGCTAAGGAGGCAGGGTTTTATGTGAAGCTGGGCCTGGTTACGTCCTATCAAATAGGAGAGCTGGAAGTAAATGATAGTAAGAAAGCGTCATCCCGGAGTAGCCGTAGAAATAGCTACTATTATGATGATTATTATGACGATGAAGATCTGACCGAAAATGGAACAATGGGTGAGGTTTACGATAACCATGTAGGCATAGAGCACTGGATGGAGGAGGGGATACCGCCGCTGAGGAACATAGAGTTCGATGAAATGGACTTGATAACGCCGGATGCTTTAAATGAGGGCGAGCCAGTCGAAAAGAAAGCCGAAGGCTATACCGGAAATGCGGGTATGGAAATGCAATATTGGTATCATTACGGCGCTGTTTTCCTTTGGCCCCGAAAACAACATTATAATATGTTGATCGGCCTAGATCTGGAGAATCAACTGGAATGGATAGACTATTATAACCGGCAATGGAATACTCTCGGAGATGTTGATATTGAAATTGCAAAAAAACTGGTGGGGGTCGGATTGCGGGAAAATAGCCCCGAAGAGGATGTGGACGCAGGCCCATTGGCAGATCTGCTGATAAACTTTAACGATGAGGAATATTTGGCAAGCAAGGGGGCGACGGTATTGGCGAATTTTTTTGCGAATATTTCCGTGGATAAATGGATCAAGTTGCTGGAGCAGTATCCTGGTAATTATTTTGAGAATATTTTTACCACTGCTGGTGAGGGAAAGATATCTGCTGTAAGTCAGCTTACCGATATTCTTACTGAGCTGGACATGCGAAATATTGCTTCGTATAGGGAGTTTGTGATGAATCAGACCGAACGGTTGCCGAATTATCTAAAAGCAGTGAAACTAACTACCGGGAGCGAGCAAACGGCGGCGAAGAATATTTTGCGGAAGCTTATACAAATGGATGGCAGGAATTCAAAAGATAGGTCTGCCTGGTTGGGAGCGACGACTGAAGGTCTTACGAAGCAGCTCACAACTGAATATGTGAATGAGGTGCTTGTGGATGTAATTCTGAAATCCGGGAAGAGGTCAGACCTGGCCATTCAAGTACTTGAAATCTGCAAAGAATATCTGAAACGCAGGGTACAACATGAGCCTAAGCCACCGTCCGACTGGTCGAGACCGATGCCCCGAATCTCCGACGATTGCTATAAGGACGAGTGGAATATTTTGGCTGATTTCCTGAAGTCTCCCACTTTGCAGGTCTTGGATTTCCAGGCTACACAAGCAAAGCGGACAGCGATGGAACATGCCGTAAGAAGCGTGACTATTGACATAAAAATGGAAACCATCAGGAAGGGATCACCCCATACGCTCAGGCTTGTGAAGACCCAGGATGCTTATCTAAGAGAATTGGCCAAATGGAAAAAAGATGTTGAGTTATTAAAAAAAGTTGAGTTATGGTGAGGTCGGATTTTACTTCTTAATAAGTTGCCTTGAGAATAGTTTTGATAGCCTACCTTAAGGGTGGGCGCGATCAGTTATTTCATGGTCCGACACGACCCGGAGATATATAACAAGCCGGCGGTGTTTGCGGCGATCGGACCCCAAGTCCGGTCGGGCGATCCCACACCTAACCGCCGCGCCGAGTTTCTTGTGATCGGGTATCGGTCTATCCGGTCCCGATGCGCCCGCTGATAAAGGTCAGTCAACAATCTCAATATACGCCCAACGGCCTTCGATATCCCGGAACAGCAGATAACGGGTCTTATTAGCTTTGAAATCCAAGAAGGGGACCTTGACCAGGACATCGTTGCGATGACTGTACGGCGGAATTTTCTTCCGCGCTTTATTCGCCAGCTGGCTGATCGAGAACGCATCGTATTTTGTTAATTTAAGCATGTATACCAGCTAGTTATGTTTTCATCCCCCCAATCGGCCCCGCTGGTGCTCGATGAAGTCTTCCGCCTCCTTTCTGGTAGCTGCGTTGGCGAGTGGATGTCGCGCGAACAGCGCCAGTCGTTGCAGATGCCCACCGATGATTTCCGGATCGGTAACCGTATTGATGACTCGATTGTACATCCAGATCGTTAGTGGAGTCGGCCGCCTGAGCAGCGAGAGTTGCAGCTGATTCTGGCAGGAGCTGCCGTTCCAATAGTCTTTGCTATTTCGAGTGATCCAACGAATTACAATCCCCCAATATTTTTACCTCAGCGACAGGGTCCCGTTCACCTACGCGATCCAGATGGGGATTGCACGCGGCCCCGCCGTGACCAACCACGTTCCCGCCCGCTACTGATCACTGGCGTTCTACTTTTTGAAATGAACGGTTGGCAGATACGGTCCAAACCGGTAACTTGCCGGTAAAGTAACAGGAACCCCTTCCATGAGCAGCCAACTCAACTTCTTCAGCATCCCCGAGGACGGAAAGCGATTCGCCGACTTCTTTGTCCGAAAGGGGGTGCGATTCCTCGCCTTCAAGCAAGAAGATAAAGTGGTGAGGCCACAGGAAAGGCTATGGTTGGAAGATGGTCGCTGGCCTCATCAGGTAGGATTGGTCCCGATTGATTTCATCGGCGACGTAGCTTATCGGGAGCATGGCATAGCCGGCAAGTATGGGTTGGATATTACAAAAAGCTGGGTCATCGAATATAGTACGGGAGGGGATTATCCATCTACGCCAAATGTTTTACATAGAAGCCGGTTCTATGCCGTCAACGATTATTTTGCGAGCAATGATATGCCCGTCACGAAGAGCGAAACGTTCAAAAAATGGGTCCGAAACTTCTATCGGGCGCTCAAAAAGGAATTCCTTAGGAAGGCCGGCAACGTATCCTTCATCACCTACACCGACGCCTGCCTCGACTGGATGAAGGAGACGAACGCGGTCGTTGACCATCCTGCTTTGACTATCATTAAACCTTAAACAAGACCATGTCACCCGATCTTATAGCGAATGTCCGCAGGGCCATTACAATTATCACGGAGAGAAGTGGGCAGGCTACCAACCAGGAGCTGTTGGACGCGTTCGACGTGGCCGGGGTGGGCAAGGAAGAGGCTGGGGCGATCCTGGTGTCCCTGCCGATCGCAGCCCGTCGGCGGATGTTGCCAGCGGTGTGTTGGATTGACAACTATCAGGAGTTCGACATAACGAACGGAAATATGATCCCGCGAAGCTTCAGTGAAACGCCGGCTTATCAGGCGATCCTGCCGGAAGTGGACCGTTATTTTGGAACGCAACCGGGCGGGGAGAACGTCCTGAAACTCGCCGGCCGGAGCGCCGAATTCCCGTCATCAATGACATGCTGAACAAGGGTTGGAAATTGGACGATATCCGCTTGACTCCAATGGTGATCCTGTTATAACAATCTGATCGATCAGACGAGATCGAACGGCGTCGGCGACCCGTCAACGTTGATCAGCGCAATTGTATTTTCCTTCTGGTCCACCAGGAAATATACCAACCATCGGTATTTTTTGTCTCCGATAAAAAAATTTGCCGGTGCCATCGAGAGCAAAGCCAAAAGGGCGTCCGGTCGACAGTCATAAAGATATTGGTGCGCAGTTGGGTGGTCTCGGAAAATGATCACCGCCCAATAATTCGTAGTAGGATCGAGACCATTGATCACCTCCCGCAGATCGGTCCGATCCAGGCTTCGAAAGACGGGGCGCCCCAATAAGCGCTCCCCCCAGTTCCGAAATTGATAAGCTGGGTGGCCACCGTTGAAGAAATGCGCCTCTATCTTCGCGAAGACGGCGGACCACTCGGTAAACGGCACTTGAAAATGAATCAGACGAATAGTCCTTTTTAAGTGCGTCTATTTTCTCCTCCCAGAACATGGCTGTGGCTTAGTCGACGCTTCGAATTGAGCCCGAGGTGGTTTTCTCTTTATTCTGGAAGAAAATCTCCTTTTGAATGCGTAATGGGATTATAATGGAAAAATATTGTCATTTTCAGCTTTTTTCTGGAAGGAAATTGCCATCTAAAGGTATATAAGCCATTTTATACTGGAAGATTTTCGTGCACTTGGCCAAGAAATGATTTAAGTCTTTGGTATTCTGGAAGCAAAGCGTTCAATTGATCGCTATTTTGGAATAAAATTGCCTATTATGGAAAAATATCTCCCAAATCTAACCTATAATGGAAAAATATAGCGAATTTTGTTCTCATAACCGGCTATCATGGAAAAAAATATCCCACTTCACCTCCAGGAGATAATCTTTACCGATACGACGATATCTAAACAAATTACTAGATGGGAGCGGGCGGGGCTCATCAAAAAAATCGGCCCGCGCATTTATACAGGCAAGCTGGATGCGTCGGCTGAGAGTCTCATTCGGCGAAATCTTTTTCAAATCCTTGGTCATCACTATCCAGAGGCCGTCATTAGTCACCGGTCCGCTCTGGAGCTCCAACCAACTGACACGGGCGATTTCTTTCTGACCTATACCTATACCAAAAAGATCGCGTGGCCCGGAGTAACCCTGCATTTTCTGGAAGGCAAAGGTCCGGTCGAAGGTGACCGGGAATTTATGGGGGCGCTCTACCTGGCGCAGCAGGCCAGGGCCTATCTCGAAAATCTGCAAATCGCCAAACGGGGCGGTCCTCACTCCAAAACACTACCCAGAGCTGTCATCGAAGAAAAACTCGACACTATCATCCGGGTCAATGGCGAGTCAGCCATCAACGTGCTTCGGGACCAGGCGCGAAAAATTGCGCCCGAGCTATCCCTTGAGCGGGAGTTCGAACAGTTGAACAAGATCATTTCGGCTTTGCTGACGACCCATCCGTCCGCGATCTTAACATCCCCGGCCGCCAGCGCCCGTGCCCTGGGGGTTCCCTTTGACACCGCCCGGATCCAACTCTTCGAAACGCTGTTCATCGCCTTACAACAATCCGCATTCAAAAGCCGGCCCGACCGAAATACCAGTGACCGATCGTTCGCCAACTTTGCCTTTTTTGAAAGCTATTTCTCCAATTATATCGAAGGAACGGTTTTTAAAGTGGCGGAAGCGGAAGAGATCATCGACACGCAAAAACCGCTTCCCACAAGAGATGAGGACTCCCATGACGTACTAGGCACCTATCAACTGGTCTCCAGCAGACAAGAAATGCACGTCGTACCGACATCGGGCCAGCACCTATTGGACATCCTGCAATACCGGCACAAGGTCCTCTTGTCCAGCAGGCCGGCAAAACAACCGGGTATGTTCAAAGACCAGAACAATTTTGCCGGTCAGACCTCCTTTGTGGCATTCGAACTCGTCCGAGGAACGCTGCTGCGGGGTTATGATTTCTACAAGGTACTCGAGTCCTCGATCGCTAAGGCGCTCTTTATGATGTTCCTCGTCAGCGAGGTTCATCCCTTTCTGGACGGCAATGGACGGGTGGCGCGGGTCATGCTCAATGCGGAGCTAGTGGCATCGGGTGAGTCAAAGATAATGATCCCCACAGTCTTTCGGGATGACTACATTGGCGCGCTGCGCCGGTTGACCCGCCGGTCCGACCCGGGCGCCTATATCCGGATGATGGAGCGGGCGCGGGAATTTAGCGCCAACGTGTATGGCGACGACAGAAAAGCGATGGAGGCCTATCTTACCCGTTGTAACGCCTTTATCGAGGACACAGAAGGAAAAATCTTGCAGATCGTGCCAAGGGAGGATTAGTTACAACTGCGTCATATGGTTATCTTTCCGACACAGCCCCACTAAAATCTCGCAGATGACTCTTTTACTGTGGGCGTGGCCGCCACCGGCTAAAGGCTGAGTCGGGACGGTCCTGTATTCGGCAACTGCCGTTCCTTCCAGAGCCTTTCAATATCCGCCCACAGGAAGAACACCTTTCCCCGACCGTTTATCTTTACCGGGATTAGCCTTCCGGCCTTTATCCACTCATAAATGGTGGACCTACAGACATCGCTAAACAAATGGCGAATCTCTTTCATATCATAAAGGGGTTTATAGATGAGTCCCGGAGTGTCGAGCAGGGTAGGCGCGGGTATTTCCCTTTCCCTCGTGGCCAATTTCACTTCCTCTCGTACTACTTTACGAATCTCTTCGAAAAATTCCCCGGCATCCATTGAAATCAATATTGTAGAATTGACCTTTCCCGACATAATCTTTTCCTCCTATCTACCGTTACATTCTTCACCTAAGATCTGGAACCGCAGTTCGCGCAAACCCACTTCATCACAATTTCGAGTGCGATAGCCTGCAAACTCGATATATGCTCACTAAAAAGGAATAGTGGCAGTAACTGTGACGTCTATTTTTTTTATATTGAGCCTTTTACGATGACTGCCAACAGTAAAGGAGCGAGCCGCGAGGGAAGGGGTATAGATGGGCGACCCAAAACATGCCTTAGCCAGATATCCGCGATGCGGACCTATATTTATTTCTGATGGCCGCCCCTTATCTCCTTCACTTCCTCCACATAAGATACTGTCACCCCGACAAGCTCTGCGATCCTGGCAACCGTATAACATCCGGCATCTAAAAGGACATTGACCGCCTCGAACTCCTCGGCCTGCCGTAAACGCCGTTCCCTTGCATATCGCTCGGGATCCTTCTTTATATCCTTACTTGTTCTAGGCTCCTTGGCCTTCAGCTCCGCGACCTGCTCCAAAAGCGCCGCCGGACCCCGAGGCAACCCCGCCGGTCTTTCCCCATCATAGCGCGCATACGTCAATTGCACAAATCGCTCCGACAAACCGAATCTAGCCATACAGCGAGACGTCGTCTCCGGATCATCTCGGAACCACATCAACGTTTCGTCATATAAACGCACACGAGCAACAAACCACGCAAGCTCGTAACTCATCTTCTTGCCCCGCTCCGCGTATTCCTCCAATAATTGCTCCGTTAAGAATTCATTCGTGTTCATTGTCCTATTTTTATACAAAAAAAACTGCCTGGATGGACAGCTTTAACAAATTATGTTCAGTATTTATGTTACGTGATGCAGTTGATTATCGCGGTCTTTTCTTCCATACGCTCACTTTCGGCGTCCTCGTCCAGCTTCATTTACTTCACTTGTTCGATAATACCCATAGTCTTGGTTTTACCCATTAAACGAGGCCTTTCGATCTTCCGCCCCGGCCTCGAGCTCATCGTGCTGAGTTCCTTATCCAAATATTCAAACTCGCGCTCCAGGACGAAAATCCGCTCCGCCCGAGGGAAGACGAATCGCAGCGGGTCTTAGAAAACGCCCTTTAAACTACCCTTCCATAGGATGTCATGCTGTCTCCGGCGCTTACCCATCTTCGGCTTCATGCGATCGCCTTTACGCATTAAAGAATTAGGACAGATGCCCTGGAATACTACCCATCTTGTGTGTTGGAACATTGTGAAGGAGACAATAAAAATACAAAATTAACCAGGCACTAAAAAATTTTTTCTATAACGGCGCCCGATAATTGCAAACATTTATTCCTATGGAGCGCCAGGAATATGTGCCACATCACATAATCGTCGAGCTCTTTAAAGAAACCTTCGTGGACACCTTCGTTCTCCGGGATATAATTGGTCTTCAGCTGGAAGTCGGCCAGCGCCAACGCCACCAGGTCAAGGTCGGGTCGATAGACTCGCTTGACATATGCCCCGAGCTTTTGTACCTTCTGGCTTTTAGCCAGCTTGATCAAGTCTTTGGCCAGCGTCAGCTGGCGGTCGATCTCTTCGTTCAGCTGGACGGGAATACCGTAAGAGGAGGGGAGCGTGTCCATCACGGCCTCCGTTTTTCTATTCCAGAATTTTGGAGGAATGGCAACCCCGTGTTCAAAAAAATGCGATGCACGCCGTCATGGAATCACTGAAAATAGAGGACCGCAGTACCGTCCTCGCGAACCCGTTTTTCCTCACATAGAGGCTTGATCGGAATTTTCATACAACATTTTTAAAGTCGCGTTTTTAGTCGCGCATGATGTTGTACGTCTTTGTAAAGGTAGGCATGGCTTGAATTAGCCCAATGTTATAATCGTTTGAAAAAGAGCGGGTAAACTGTCTGAATATGTCCAAAAAAGAAGGACCACCATGCGGTGATCCTCGCGTTTCGCGGACCGGACGGGACTCCGGGAAGGTTCAGACACTATTGATTTTCAAAGATTTAATTTTTCGGTCGCGTTTTTCGTCGCGGTGGATCTGAAATTCGCGATGTCTTTACAAAAACGTACTGATTCGAACGAAACGGTACAAAGATATAAGGAGGCGATGAATTCGGCGGTCTATTCTAGATGACCCTGGGCTTAATACTAATGTTGTTGCTTTGATTCTGGCTGTGCTTTATAGAGATAAACCTAGCGATATGATTGGGCCTATTCGTAATTCAGGTACGAGGCGAAGTCGGGCCGGAGGAAAAGCATGGCAACTTTTTGGAAGGGTACATGAACAGCGTTCAGGGATTATTACGTATGCACTCCTTAAAGGCCTATACCTGAAGGGTCCTCCAATCTATGTTGAACAGGTCTTTTCTGATATGTTCTTGATAGTGAGTGATTTGTAATTTTCTGGAAAAATAAATAGCAATGTCGACAACAAAAATGTTGTGCAAATCCAGCTCTAATTCGTATTTTTGATATACAGATAAAAACAACGGTTACGAAAGGCAGAAGAAATCGTCAATTAAACAACAAAAATGTTGTGAAATGGAGCTTACATACGCTAGCTTTGGTGCCCTCGAACCGGGAATTTATCCAATGACATGGGAAGAGTTCAAAGAAAAATTCGGCTATAATGAATACAGGGCCTGGCTTTTGGAGGGCCTTGAATGGGCTATAGCCGACCTTAAAAAAATCGGTTGTAAAGCGATCTTTGTCGACGGCAGCTTTATAACCAAAAAGATCCTGCCAGGGGATTTTGATCTGTGTTGGGAGGAGGAAGGTGTCGATTTGGTCGCGGCATCAAAAATTTGCCCTGGTTTGTTTGACTGCGGTCGGAAAATGGAGAAAATCAAAGCCAGGTATCGCGGAGATGTTGCGCCTTCCGAATCCATTGCAGACATAAAGAAGGACATTACATTCCTTGGTCTCTTCACAGAAGACAGACAAGGGAGGGCCAAAGGGATCATTAGGATTTCCATATGTTAAAATGCACATTATGATCAAGAACGATAAACAATACCAGGTTACTCAAAAAAGGGTTGCTGAATTTGAGCAGGCTTTGACTAACCTGAAACAACGAAAGGATATCGATCCAGAAGAGATCGCCATACGGGCTGGATTCCTGGAGGGACAGTTGGAAGTCTTGCGGGAAGAGTTGGACGAATTTGACCTCTTGCGATCCCAAAAGGTAGCCTGGTTGTCTATGCGGAACGTACAGGATCTGTCTGATGTATTGATCAAGGCAAGGGTGGCAAAGGGGTGGACTCAGGACGATCTGGCCGAGAAATTGGGATTAAAGGAACAGCAGATTCAGCGGTATGAAAGTACCGACTACGAGACGGCTAGTCTGGCGCGGATCCAACTAATCTTTATGGCGCTCGGCCTCGAAATGAATAACTGCAGGATCACACTCGGCAAACCCTCTTTTATGTTTCCCGCAGAGGTTCGGCCCACGCTTTATGCCTCGGCCCGCGATCGGTTGCTGACGCATAAAGCATTGATCGAAATTAAAAATGAAGCGGCATGAGGACCATTACGTTCTATTCCTACAAAGGCGGCGTTGGTCGATCATTGGCTCTGGCCAACATCGCTACGCGTCTGGCGGAGTTCGGACGACAGGTGTGTATGATGGATTTTGATCTGGAAGCGCCTGGGCTGCAATATAAATTTGCTACCCAACTGGCCAATCATGCGAAGCGCATCGACGGCGGGATCGTGGACTATATCGCGCAATTTACCTCGGAAGGTATCCTGGCCGACCATCTTCGGCCCTTTTCTTATTCCTGGTTCCCGTATCCCCACTCCTGCATGACCCTACTACCGGCGGGAAACCCGAATTCATCGACTTACTGGCGAAAACTTTCGTCGATCAATTGGTATGACTTGTTGTATGAGAATGTCCATGGATTGGATTTGTTGTTGGATCTAAAGGAAAAGATAAAGCGAGAGATAAACCCGGACTACCTGTTGATTGATTCGCGAACCGGGATCTCCGAGATGTCTGGCATTGCCCTCTCCTTGTTCGCCGATGAGGTCGTTGTCCTGGCCGCTAATAACCGGGAGAACCTGGAAGGTGCAAAGAAGATCATTCAAAGCGTTTCCGATCCGGAAAAGATGGTGCTCAATAAAGCGCCCAAAGTGACCTTTGTGCTGTGCCGGATTCCATTTACCGGTTCGGCGGATGACCGGGCCAAGGAGCAAAATCTGTGTCTCAAGGTGCGGCGGGAGTTCGGCAGCCTCATCGACGATCTGCTCGTTATCCATTCTGACCGCGAGCTAGAAGAGAATGAACAATTAAAGATCGGCTATGACAAGGACGAGTCGGTCGCACAAATTGCCAAAGACTACTTGGATTTGTTCGAAAAATTAACCGTCAAGGATTTCGAGCCTTCTGAGCGGGAGAATTTCAAGAAGATCAAAGAGTCCGAAAAATATTTTCAGAAGGCAAGCGCCGAGAATGACCCGGAGGAGCGATTGAAATGGCTGGATAAAGCCATTGAATTGAACAGGATAAATACGGATCTTCACCTCAGCCGCGCGGCCATCTTTCAGCGCCGGGCGGACTGGCACAAAGTGATTGAGGCTTGTGATGAGGTCCTGCAATTCGAGACCCTCAACTTGCGACCCTATGAGATCAAGGCGCATGCGCTGGTTAAACTAGGTCAGATACCCGAAGCGCAAAACGTGTACGAGGAGATCTTACGACGGGATGCGAACCGGTCGGTAGCCAAGCTGGGCCTTGCGGAAATAGGCGTACTGTTGGGAAATTTTGACAAGTCGTTGCATCTTCTCGATGAGTTACTGGAAAAAGATCCGCTCAATGCCCACGCCTATGTTGAACGGGCTAGTTTGAAACGACGGATCGGTGATCACCAGGATGCCCTGGCCGATGTTTACCGGGCGCTGGAAATACAGTTTGACAATGCGGCTGCTTTCCTAGTGCTGGCAAAGACCAAGGCAGACTTAGATGACAAGAGCGAGTTTTATTTGAATTTTGAACGGGCGGCAGAACTAAAAGAAAAGTTGGACAAAAGCATGGAGGAAGAGATTCGGTCCGATGCAGTATACGAGCTCTTTTTAAAAGAACCTAAATTTTTAAAAATTCTGGATAAGTACCGCATCCAGCTGCCCACGGAAATGGAGAACGGTATTCAATCCTAGCGTAAAAAAGGTTTATGGCAAATGAAATGGAATCGCAGAAGGCCCCGGGCGCCATTCTAAAGTTGGTCATTGACCAAAAGGAATACGAATGGGCTGAACAATACATCACGGGCGAACAACTAAGGAGGCTGGGGGACATTCCCGCGGAAAGTGATCTTTTTCTGAAGGTCTCGCCGCCCTGGACTGACGAGCTCGTTCCGGCGGACACGCGGGTGGATCTGGCCAGACCCGGAATCGAACAGTTTTATTCACGGGAAAAGCCGATTGCGCTGATCGTCAACGGGCGGGAAAAGCCCTGGAGTGGTAAAGAGATATCCTTTGAACAATTGATCGTCCTCGCTTTCGGTCCAGTGGCCAATAATCCCAATACCGTATTTACGGTTACCTATAAGAACGGGCCAGAGAAGAATCGGGAAGGCTCGATAACGAAGGGAGATAAGGTAGCAGTGAAAAATAAAATGGTCTTCAATGTCACAGCAACTGATAAATCATAGCCCGGACCTGAAACGGCTTCAGGACGAGGGCTACGAAATTGAGATACGCGGAGGCTATCTGCTTCTGCACAATGTACCTTATTTGAACGGCAGTGGCCAGGTCGCCCGGGGAACCCTGGTCAGCGAGCTAACTTTGCGTAACAATACAATGACTGCCCGGCCAATGACCCATGTGATTTATTTTATCGGCGAATTTCCCAGGCATAAGGACGGCAGCCCAATCCTCGGTATTCAGCACGAAAGTCGGGATCAGCAGTTAGGAGGCGGCCTGCAGATCAATCATTCGTTCTCCAACAAACCACAAACAGGCTATCCCGATTACTATGCGAAACTGACCCGTTATGCCGATATGATCTCCGCCCCGGCCAAATCGCTCGACTCGAATGTAACGGAAAGGACATTTAAAGTGATCGCCGATGCCGACAATAGAAGCGTTTTTCAATACATTGATACTAATTCCAGTCGGGCGAATGTCAATTCGATCAACGCGAAGCTCGAGGGACAAAAAATAGCTATCGTAGGCCTTGGTGGTACGGGCGCCTACATCCTGGACCTGATCGCCAAAACTCCGGTTACCGAAATATGTCTCTTCGATGCGGATGATTTTCTGCAACACAATGCGTTCCGATCACCTGGCGCGGCTTCCGTGGACCAATTGGGTCAAAAAGCGAAGAAGGTAACCTACTATGCGGAGATCTATTCGCGGATGCACAAAGGGATACGCCCTCACGCAGTTTATATCGATCTAGGGAATTTGGCCATCTTGGACAATATGTCCTTTGTCTTTATCTGCGTGGATCGAAATTCGGTGCGTAAGATGCTTATAGATCATCTCCTGCTAAAACACGTGCCATTTATCGACGTCGGCTTAGGCGTTTTACCTGTAGACGATTGCCTAATCGGCACAGTGCGGTATACGGCCGGTACGGCGGAAAAGAACGATCATCTTTCCAGCCGTATTGCGGGTGGGGACGGCGAGGACGAAAATCCTTATGCGACCAATATCCAGATCGCCGACCTGAATGCTCTTAATGCTGCACTAGCCGTGATCAAATGGAAGAAGCTGTCGGGATTCTACCAAGACCTGGAAAAGGAGCACCACTCTACCTATTCAATTAACGTAGCTCAACTTCTCAATGAAGACCTTGCAACATAAATTCGTGGAATTCATACCCGACCAGTTGGAGCAGGATGTCTTATACATTTCTATTCCCTACTGCACGGCGATACATAAATGTGTTTGCGGATGCGGTAACGAGGTAGTGACACCGATCACTCCGACGGATTGGCAGCTTTTTTTTAATGGCGAAACCGTGTCATTGCGGCCCTCGATCGGTAACTGGAATTTTGCCTGCCGGTCGCATTATTGGATCGTGAACAACAAAGTTCGACATTCAAACCAATGGACGGAAGATGAGATTGAAGCGGGAAGAAAAAAGGACGACAAAAAGAAGAAAAAATTCTTTTCAAAGGGACGAAAGAGATAAGTCGATGGTGTATTGCTGCTCCGTTTTTCCTACGGTAAACCGTGTAAAGATGGCAATGTCACTTCGAAAACCTAAGACATAACATAATACCGGAATACCCACGATTACTATCAGGATAACAAAGAGGTGCGGGCAGCTTAATATATCACCCATAGGAATTTGATTTCTTATATTAACGAATTTGTTCATGTTTGTTGTACACGAGAGGAGGGGAATGTTGGCTAGAAACACCTTAAGCTACGGTCGGTGACAACAATCTATCTACCATTGCACATTAAAGTATTTATATGTCTGATTTTAAGACGGCAGACAAGGTGAAAATCAACAATACCCTTGATCTCAATAAAGCGGACACAATGCAAGTAGATGGTCATCCAAAAATGTAAGGCGGCGCACTGATGGTTCCTTGTGCGACTTCTGACGGATTCGGCGGAAGAACAATCACATGGATTTCTTCAGATCAGCTAATTAAAACAGATGACTAGTTAGTGGACGACGTACAAGCAAAGTGCAGGCCGGTGGCAGTCACTGCGATGTACATGACCGTCAATAACCTCAGATCAGCATCGATGCGAAGTAAAATGAAGCCACCGAAATGCAACGGGAGGGCTGTCACTAGAAGGGCGAGCAATCGCCGGGGTTTGACCTGGAGAGGCGCCTTGGCGCCGATCGTGGTGGCCGCCAGAGGCAGGAGCACGAAGGTCAGAGAACCGGCCGGATGGCAAAGGATTTCCTGCCGGCTAGGCCCGCTGCGAGCCGGTTGGCGATCGGATGGGTGAGCGACCAGGTCGCGAAACCGAGGTAGCAGAAGTAATAATAATGCACGGCGAGAAGGGCGGCGCATCACCCGACTACTACATTGCGGATGTCCCGGAATTGGTTGTCATTTGACGGTTGTATCTCTCTCGTTTTTGAAAGTGATCGATTAAAGTTTGTGCCGAGGACCGAGATTTTGGTCCAGGCCGAAATCGTCCGCGCCCGGGCCGCCGGGCTCTGTGTGCAGGACGGCTGAAAGCAGTTGGGGAACACTGGCGTTGAAGTGAGGGCTTGGGTTTAACTCCGGCGTGCGCCGCTTGGCTTGCGTCGCTTGGCGCCCCTGCCCAATGGTTTTGGAGATCGCTTCCGTGGTGTACCCCGGGCCAAGAGTTTCACCGCTGACCGCCGTGTGTGTGCGGTAATTGACATAGATCTGGTCGCGCGCATTCCGCCCATTGGCGGGCGGCACTACGATCTCGATGCCGTCGCCCTGAAGGCGGGCGACGAACTGCCGGAGATTTGCCGGCTGCTGGTCAAGGGCCCAGTTGATGCGGTGACGGATCGATGCCAGGTGGTCGAGATGCCGGGGATCAGGATGGCGGAATTTGTCCTGCAAGCGGGCCAGCGTTGGCCGGCTGGGTAGTTGCGAAGCCATGATCGGCGGGCTGATCTTGTTGCCCTGGTCATCGAGACCGACATAATAAATGCCATTGTGGAGTCGGGTTTTGGTGCCGGGATTGCCGGTTTCGGCGGTGACATTGTAGGCACGGAGGATCGCATTGTACTCATTTAGGTTGCTGAAATGATAATGCTTTTTGACGCTGGCGAGGATGCGTTCGACGGTTTGGGAGACCGGCGTGGGATCGCCAGGGGTAAGCTTGCGGACCTCTTCGGGCGGCAGAACGGCAGCCGGTTTACGCGAGCGGGCGGGCAGCAAATGGAATTCCTGTTCGATAGCTTTCCGGGTAGGTTCCGAGAGCCGGTTGGCGAGACGGTGGGTATCGACGCGAGTTCCATCGGACCGGATAAGGGAGGTCACGATATGGATGTGGGGATGATTTGAGTCGTTATGTTGGTAGACGAGGTAGGGGTGTTTTTCCATTTTGAGGCCTTCCATATACCGGTCGGCTATTGCCGTTAACTCGTCTTTCGTGAGCTTTTCCGACGGTGGAAAGTTGATCGAAATGTGCAACATTTTGATGCCGGCGCGGGTATTCAGCTCGTTAAGGCGCTGGAACCGCTCGAGCTTTTCCTCGTAGGTGATGGTGGATTTCAGTTGCAGGAAGTTCTTGAGATGGATGAATTCTGCCTGTCCTTGTGCTACTTTTTCCTCGTTGTAGCTGAGAATGCGGGACAGGCGCGAGGTGGGTTCTAAGCGCGCGACCATAGTTGATAAGCTTTAGTGATCGTATTGGAAATTGTTTCGATGTGGCGGAAAAGCCTGGTCTTACCTTCTTCGTTGATGACGACCCATTGCTCTATATCCGGCAGACTTTTGAGGGTATGCAGACGGCGAACCACCTGGTTGAAGTTCTTGCCGATAGCCTGCAGTTCGTTTTGCAAATCCAGCATGCCGTTCATAAAGTCATCGAGTGACTCGTTCCCGTAGCGCATGACCACGGGCTTTGCCAGCACGGCTTTGCGCGCATATTCACTTAAGGATTGGCAGGTGGTAGCCTTGTAGAGCCCTTCGACCTCCTGGTGTTCTTCTTCTGACATTCTGATCGTGATCCATGTCGTACGCCTGGGTTGTTGCTTATCCATTTTTTTTGCTGTTTTGATTGTGAAAAAATGCTGTTTGGCAGGTTGGTTGACTGTGGCTGTGCTACATTGGCTCGTGCTACATCTGGTTACCTTGCGGGGTTTCACGGGTAGGGCCTTTTTAGGCGATTTTTGGGCTGGTTTCAGTTTGTCCGAAGTATTTGCTGTTTCAATCAGGGAAGGGGACATTTTCGGGGCCTTAGCGCTTCCTGGATGGCTTATCCGATCGTTCGGCATACATGCTCCGATGGTCCTGGCATTCCTGAAGTGCGCGGATAGTTTGTTTACAGAAGTGAATGCCGGCAGCGTCATTGAGTAGGAATAAGTGTTGTTCGAGATAGGCGTCGAGTATTTCCTGGACAACAGGGAACGCGATGGGCGCATTCAGGACCAGCAGATCGATCATACGGGAGGCCGGTACCGAGATAAGTGAGACGTAGGCAAGCAGGTCAAGCGCATGCGGGAAGACGGCGAGTGATCTTGACCCGTGACGAATATGTGTAGGCCTGCAAGGCTGCAAGCGGTATCGGTGGTTGCGGTCGAACAGTTCAAAACCTCTGCTATAGTTGCGGAAAGCTAACGTTGCGTGGACATTATTCCCCCGCTTATACCAGGCTTCGACGCAATATTCCCGTGCTACATGCAGCGGGATACAGTGCTCCCATACGAAGTTCTCGAGATAGCCGGAACGGATCGGATGTGTTCGTTCGATGGCCATCGCAGGAGGGGCACCGGCTTTGGTGATCGTGCCGGCGTGTAGCACGGGTGGGAGGGTGGACCGGAGGGTTGCCGTGACTTCACCGATGGTGCAGTTGTACAGTCGGATGGCGAGATCGGCTAGGCTCCCGGATTGTTTGGTGTTTGTTTCCCGCCGGCTGTTCAGGCGCCGGTTGACGATAAATGTCGGTCGATGCTGGGGATGACCGGCAAGCGGGGAAAGGTAACAATAACAATGCGCTTTTCTTTTTTTCGGCTCGATGCCGATCGTCGAGAGGAAGTCAGGCAGGTCGATGCGGTTGAGTACCTCAAAGGAAAATAGTTCCATACTTCACGTTTTCTTGCTTCACACAGTGAAGGTAGAGCGATGTGTGCCGGGTTCCAAGACCTAGCCGTATACTGTATAGGTGGGTTATGGTGTTCCGGTCTGTTTTTGTACCGTTACTGATCGTTCATCTTTTAAAATTGTGAGGTATGACAAGCGTGCGGGAGCCGGAGGAACTGATCGATTTGTTCTTTAATTAGCGGGACCTGAGCCGGGGGTTAAAGGATCTTCGGATCAATGGGTTTGTTCCTGGCGATGGCAGAGCCTATTGCGGGGTGAACCGGCCAATTTGATGAAGGGTATCGCCTCCAAAGAGGGCCGGATAAAGCTACAGGAACTGGCCGGGGAAATTCTTCAAAAAGCGGAGGCCGAAGAGTTTTACGGGTTGCTGAAAAAGATCGCAAAGCGGTGATGAAGATGGGGAGACGTCTTATGGCGGCGTCTTCCTTATTTTGAAAAAAGGCTTTTCCGCTTATTGAGAAAGGACGTCATTCAGGATCGTCACGCCATCGATGACCTTGGAAAGATCGGCTGTTTCGACGGTCGGAGTGTATGGGCCGGCAATCGTGATATCACCGTCGACCTCCTTTCGGTTGACTAGGATAAAAGATAGCTCCGCATTGCTATGCAAGGCTTCGAATTTCCCTTCGGAAAGCTCGATAATGATTATCGGGTTTGGCATAGTTGACAATTTATAGCTGACCGATCCGGTTACGAATGAACGGCATTTTGGCCGGCTTCGGCGGACATGAGCTGATCCAAACGGTAGAGGACTATATCGGCGAGGATCTCGTCGGGTTTCGCATGGAAAAGACAGCTAACCAGATCGATGAGGGTACCGTCTTCGATGGTCATTGATAAGCGGACCCGGTTTGTCTTATTGTTCACAACAGGGTCGTTTCGGTCGTATCTCCACATATGCTGAAGGTGGTGAACTTCTTGCTAATGTGTGTCGGCGTGTAGCCGAGCAATTTTAGATAGGCAACCAAGCTGTATTGGTTCATTTTGTCGACTTGGTTTTGCAGGTCGGAATTTTTCGGTTTCATGTGTTGATTTTTTTGGGTTATTGTGCGGCACCTCGATTTACTACAGGTTACCTTCGTCTGCAAAGCTGTAGTGATCGTTCTCGCCGATAATGATATGATCGAGTACTTTAATGTCCATAGTTTTGGCCGCTGCAGCGATTTTTTTAGTCAGGTCTTGGTCCGCTTTGTCTGGCTTTGAGCCTCCTGATACATGATTATGGCAAAGAATAATACTTATCGCGTAGCATCTCAAAGCCTTTTTTAAAATGAGGCGAACATCGACCGTTGTACTCGTTAGGCCGCCTATGAAGGGCGTCTCAAAGTGGATAATTTGACCGTTTTGCCCGAGATAAAGTACGCCATAGGCCTCGTGACGCAAGTCGCGGAATAGCGGAGCGAGGTAGTCAGCGGCCTGCGTGCTGTTGTTGATGCATGGTTTTTCAAGGGCTTCTTCCGATTGCCGGCGGCGGCTTAGTTCGGCGAATGCGATGAGCGCGCCGGCTTTGGCCCGGCCGATACCGCAGACTTGCATCAGCTCACTTATGGTGCTTTTGCAAAGGTTAGATAGCCGGTTGTCGCAGGCCGCGAGTACCCTTGACGCCAAAGCGGCGCCGTCACATCCTCCAGTGCCGCTCCCGATAAGTATTGCTATTAGTTCCTCGTTGCTGAGCTCGTTGGGCCTCAACTGTCGCAGCCGCTCCAATGGAATGTCACTCGTTGACTGTTCCCGTATCCTCTCGTTTAGAATTTCCATGGCTGTTTCGTTTTTCAGGGCATTTTTGCCACGTTGGGTGTGGGTTCAACTAACCTCGATAGGGGGTAGTTGAGCGTGCTGCAATGTCGGCGTTGTATTCCCGTGTGGCGGCCATGATCTGGTCGAACAGGGACGGCTGGTTTGGCTGTACGGGTCTCGACTTAATGAGGTGTTTTTTAGGCGGATTCGCTACCTGGTAGAAGATATCCGGGTACTCGGCTTTGTATTGCTTTAAAAGCGAATGGATGCGCGTTTCCTCGCGCTTTTGCTCGATGTTCATGCGCTCTACTCGCCACTTTTCCGCGTGCATTTTAACGGTGATGACCATTACACTTTGATCTTCCTTTGCCACAGAAACGAGATCCCCCTTGCTGAAACCCCAATCCCGCAACCAGGCTCCGGTGATCGTGATCTGTGGCGCGTTACTGGTGCTATTGGCGGAGACGGCCAGGGGATGGGATCTGCGATTTTTCAAGATGGGTAGTTTCTCGGGCTCCGCGGTTTGTGACGGTAGGAGCTTTACCAGCATGTGACCAGCGGCAACGAAAAAGGCAGTGGGACGGTCGCCGGGAGTAAACGCCCACTGCGCCAACCATGCGCCGGAAAGTACGATCCGGGGATAAAATTTCATCGATTCTGAGACGGTGAGGAAACGGGGAGGCGTTTTCACGGCATGCAATTCAAAAGACATATATTTGAGCTTTAAGGTTGGAAGAAAAAATTCATAGGATACGGACCCGGGTACGGGTACCCCTATGTGAATACAAATATAGTCTATTAGAAGTTAAAAACATTCTAATAGAAGTTATTTAACTGTTAATGGACTGTTAAAACACTTTAATGGGTTACTTGCCTGTTGTTAATTTTGATTAATGGAACCTAGCCACTTTAATCGTCTAAAGAGCGTCTTAGCCGATCTCGGAAAAACCAATAAGGAATTAGCCGAGGGGATCGGGGTATTGCCTAACACTGTTTCTTCCTGGTGCACCAATTTCAAACAACCGTCTTGGGAAAAGCTTTATGCAATAGCTGACTTTTTAAGGATCGATGTTCGCGAATTGCTTGTTCCAAATCAGAATTCTCCTAAGAAGAATGTCAAGCTGTAATTAACATACATGGATTGACGTTACAATAATTTTATTCGGCTCTATTCTTTTGCTACTTTAGTAGCGTCCCTCGTTATTTATGTCAATCCTCCTTACACAACACTCAAGCATTTTTTGGTTCGGCCACGAATGTGGCGGACAACTTAGTAGTATTCTCAAATTTTAGGTATGCCGCGCAATTAAGGATGTTGTGAGGAAAGGAGTATTGCATTGGGTATTATATGATCTGCTGAGGTTCGTACTCCGGAAAGCTAATGATGTCTTTAATCTCGAAAAGAAGCTCGTTTTTATCGGCAAAGGGCTGGCCGCATTAGATTCAGATCCAGAGAAAAATGTGGTGTCAGGCATGTGGATAATCTGATCAAAGTGTTTCGGAAGGACAGAGGACACGCTTTACGGGTGAATGACTATTTCTCCCAACCCATTATCCTAAAAAAACCGCCTCCCCCCAGCGGGGGGACGGGAGGGGGGGAGAAAAGGTGGTAGCCCGGGCACCGTGGTTAAAGCATCGTTGTTTGGACGGCGATATATGGGCTTTGATTTGAATGAGAGGTATGAAGGTATCGCTCAAAGGAGGCTGAAAGAGCTCGAAGGTTTCTTTAGCAGGGATAGACATCCTCCGGGTGGCGCTTTGAAAGCCCTCTCGAAGTAGCTTCTTTCGGAGATTTGCCGGCTTTCATTGCGCCTCGCGGAGGCGCCAACGGCGATTCGATAGTTGGGAATAGTGCTGTTGCTGATCGCCGGCGGCAGCTTATGCCGAGGTTGGCGCCCTTGATTTTTCCACCGCCGCCCTTTCCTTGCCCCGGGTACGGGGCCGGAAATGACGGATGTCATTTCCCTATCAAAATGAGGGCGGCTGTCTTCCGCATCCAAGCTCGTGCCGAAAAAAGGTTCCATTCGGGTGGCCGCCCGGCCCGCCTGCGGGAGGGGATTTGTGTGCTGGGGCGGGATCGGGCGCCGCCACCTCGCCACACCAGCCGGCCCTGCTGCACCGGGAGGCCTTTGCGCTCGGCTGGGACTTGCTTTCTCAACCATCTTACGCCCGGGCGCTTAGGCTGGGGTGCAGCTACCCGCGGTCGGCCTTGGTTGTTCAGCCGTAGCGGAGCGGAGGCTAATCTTTTATGAAAGGGGCCGGCTGGCGGCAGGTGGCGGACGTAATGGTGGAGCGGCCCTGACGGGCTGTGCGACGGCTTTGTGCGGCGGGAGCCCGGCAGAGGTGGCCGCGGAGTGCAGCTTCGCGGGCCCCTGGCAAAACCGTGACAGGTACGGTAGCGTGGGGTTGTGGGCGGCACCTGGCGCGGTTTTTCTTAACAGGGTGCGAAGACTGCACACCTATTTTCCTGCCAGGAGTGTTGGAAGAAAGGGAGCAGTGATTAAAGTTAATATGACAACAGTAATGTTATGCTAAATATTTTTTTATTTCAGATAGTCGCGCTCACAAGCAGCAAAAGGTGCAAAAGAAGTGGAACAATAGCCAAATTTGCCTCGTATCTCCACATTCAGCTTGCCTGTTGTCGGGGGGATAAAGGCTAGTTCCCTTTTGGAAGGAACCATCGTCCACGCCGTCCTTGCCTTCTTTTCATCAGTTTGCATGATTTCAGCAAACTGATCATTTTATTGATATGGAATCCTGTTCCTTGCAACAGACTCTTGATTTGCTCATCTGTTTTGTCTCCCTCGTCTCGAATCGTCTGCAGGATGATCAGGCCTGATTCTTTGTACTTATCGGGCACGGAGGTTTTATTACATCTGCTCCTGAAATCCTGGTAATTCTTAAAGTAGGGAAGCTGGGAGATCTGGCTCCTTACAAAATTTTCCAGGCTGACCAAGTTTTTATAGGGGTGCCTGTTCAAATGCCCGATGTCACTTAGCAACCAATAAGGCTGCTGGCCTTTGCGGACCCTTTCCCGAAAAGTAATGAACAATTGACTATTGTTTTTCTGCCCAAGGGCATACCCAAGTTCGAGGACAACGTTGGGCCTGAAAGCAGTGACGTCAAAAAAACAGCCGGCGCTGTCGGTGATGCCGGTTTGAATATCTACCCAAAGATCCTTGGCAGATTTTTGCGCTCGCTTGTCGATAACAATACAGGACATCGGGGTGTCAGACTCGATTTTCTTTTTCAGCGAATCGAATTGGCGTTTAATGGCCTTATCATTATAATTGCAGCCAAAGAAAACAATGTTGGATGTTTCGTACATACAAAGTTACGGTAGGGTTTAAATTAAATATTCTTTGGTAAACTAACTCTAAGGTACACGCACCTGCGCAGATGACCTACAGTGAAAACACCCCTTTTACTAGTTCCTTTGGGTTGCTGATCTCCGATCCAACTCCTTCCTGAAGGCAATCGTGATTGACCTGAGGTTGAGCTACTTTTGGTTGACGCAGCCATTTTGCTTAATTTGGATCCTAATAAATATTAAGGATAAATTTTCAATATGCGAGGATTGATCAACTACAGCGATCTGGCCAATTTGCCATTATACGATGCGGTCAGGGCTATTTGTAATGTTAGTCGAATACGCTATGGTGACATGAAATTGACTGATTTATTATTGTCAGGACGGACAGATGACCTGAAAGTCTCCGATTATTGGCACCCCAAGCATTATGGCAGCGGCGTCTATGTCTTTTTTGATCGGAATGCGCCGGTTTATGTCGGCAAGGCTGCAAATTTTCTGCACCGACTGTCCAGCCACAGAATCATTGACGCGAGGCCGAATTGGGGTTGGAATGCCTTGTTGCAGAAAATCTGTCTATCCCGGTTCAACATTGGACGAGATCATACAGGGGAACATCTGGCTGAAGCGCTGGATGTTGTGGAGAATTTTGGCTTAATAAGAGTGTTATCAGATAGTGATGAGGTAACACAAAGGCTTACTCGCCTGGAAACCATAATCATCAAGGGAATGAAACTCCAGCATGATAGTGTGTTGAATGATAAGAAAAAGCCGCACGAAAGTATGAACCAACGGCTCATTAGAGACTTGCTGCAGTAGATTGACTAAAGAAGTAGAGTAAAGAAGTAGAGGCTGTTGGGCTGACATCGACTTTTCACGCGCAGTAGGGCACAGTGCGGTAGTACGCTGGTTATCTACTTATGGCGATCCAACGCTGTTTCGTCAGCTTTCAGTGCGGGTTTCCCAATCATCCCCAACGAAAATTGGACGGTAAACCAACCATGAACGCCAGGCGGGACGTCACCCGCGCCATAACTCGGCTTCTGGGGAGGGAACGGAGTGGGCGGTAGGCTACATCGGATGTTGGTGAGAGGCCTCCATGGCCCAACTCCCCATACTACTAGTAGGGCGGATTCCCGCCCCATCATGCCGAACCCTTATTTTTCAAAAACTTCCGAAATATTAGCTTTTCTGGCTGCTGTACATAACGCGGCGTGTACAATATCCCTCACCCCAGCTTGATTTTTCAAAATCGGGTGAAGTGTATAGACTATCCTTGATAATTCGTTTTCATCTATGATGTTTACTTGTATAAAGTCGATCATCGTGCTTCCGAAATAAGGTAACAGCGCAAGTTGATGATTGATAATATCCATTTTTGTTCCTTCGATAAACCCGAGTTCATGTTTATAGTTTTAGGGTATGAAGGTAATAAAAAGAAATTCCGCCTCTTGCCATTTTCGGGTACGATTGGACGCTGTTGTCAAACAGGAAATATGCTTTTAATTGAATCGATGATAGGCCTAAAACCGACAAAGGCATTCGGTGGAAAACTTTTGGAGGCCTCCTGGGCAAATTTTGTCTTATCACCTATAAATTTTACCAGGCTTCCGCCACCCGGCTGGGTTTCGAGGATATAGTGAGGATTTGCTTCAGAAGTGCCATAAAAAAGGAGCTCAATGGGTAAATAAGCTTTCTCAGCAAAGGTGTTATTCCCTGACTTGATTACTTGCGCCTCCAGTCCCAACGGTACAGGGAGTAACATAGCATAGGCTTGGTAACGGCGATGCTTCTTTAACAGCCCTTTCCGGGGATCTTCTTCCACTATCTCGAATTCACTGAGCTGATTCCATGCATTGAATCCTTCGGCGTCAAAATCGAATATGGCCACAAAGTGCTTGCCGGGATAATTTTTAAAGAGTTCCTCTCGTTTAAATAGATTACGCAGAAAACTGGCATCAAAGCAATCCTGAATGAAGAACCGTGGATAACTAGGTTCGAGGGTTTCCCAGGCCATTTCTAAAATGATCCGATCAGTTATTCCTTCAGTAAACACTACATTGTTGGGTGACTGGCTTATCTTGTAGTCAATACTAAGGTGGGATTCAGCGAGCGTTAAAGAGGCAAAGCCTTCGGTAAGTAAATGTAGTGCGTTCTTGTTGCTTATAGGACCCAGGCGATTTTCACCTGACCGATTCATGAGGACCAGGGAATCGGGTGGCGCAAGGGCGACAGTAGTTGGTGAATGAGTAACGAGCAGAACATTGAGCCCTTTTTCACAGACCAATACTGTGTAAAGGGTATTGATCATGTTTCTAATCATGGATGGGTGAAGGGAAGAATCGATTTCATCTAGGATCAACAACTTTGGGAAAATATTGTCAATGCTCGCCTTCAGTAAGCAAGAGGCCAGCGCCATCATGGTTCTTTCACCCGAAGACAATTGTATGAAATCGATATTTACGTCGGGATTGTATTGACTAATCAGTCTCAAATGGAAATTGTCATCCCGATTTAATCCTTCCGGGTTATTTACCCGATAGGCAAGCCCGCTGAACTCTGCAAGGAATCGGTTGACCAATTCCCAGGGCTTGTCGCCATACCTTTGGGTGAACGATTCGGGACTTAGGACTGGTAAATTGTCTCCAAAAGTCTGATTTCGGTACCTGTTGTATGCATTTTGTTCTGATTTCTGCCAGTAATCTGAAAAGAGACTTCCAAGTCTTTGCAAGAGAAAATCATTTTTCAATGCCAGAGGCAGATATAGTTGATTTAGGTCATTCAGAGTAAGCTGGCTTAGTGGTTTAGGAGAAATGTCAAATAGTCTGAGTAGCGCTGGAGTAGTCAATTGTGGATCTACGCCTGTACGACGATTTTTAATTATATGCCACAGGGAGTAGCAATGGCTATAGTAAGCAGAGAAACCACTCTCCAATCCTTCGTTTTTGAATTCGTCGTTTGTGAGGCAATAATAGGGGGTATTCTTTGCCGTCGCCAACGTCTGAATTTTATTTTGAAGTTCGAGCTCGAAGCCAAGCGCATTGGTGCGGTTCAATTCCTCGATGGCGGTTAAGACTGCTTGTCGCTGATCCCATAAATATTTAAAATTTACTGACTCCTCGTTGTCTAATACAAAATTGCTGATATCGAAGCGGACGATCTCTTCGACGGAAATTCCCTCAACCGCAACGTTTCCCGCTTTAAGGGCGTGTGTTAGCTGAGTTTTGCCGGATCCATTTAGTCCGGTCAATACCGTGAAGGGCGGCAAATCAGCGTCACGAAATCGGGTAATAGAAAAGTACTCTACATTGAATTTTAGTTTCACGGAACTACTTTAAGCTGCTAATCTAAGGAAGTTTCAGCGATGGTTAATCTTTTGGTTAATACAGCCTCGATATTGTCAGCTTCCCCTTGAAGCCTACACTTAACCATATTCCCAATTAACTGTAAAATTGCGGTTAGGTGTTCGATTGCCCCTTCAGCTTCCGAAGAGCATTCTACTTGGCGGCCATCGAAGTTAGTAGCACTCCTAGCTTTGCCCTGATCTTGGCTACTAAGTTTGTTAGGTCTTTAGGCGTGACGTAGCAGTAGGCAGGGAGGTCCTTGGTGAATCCGGGCACCAACTTTTTCGCACTCGTCTTGATTCGAGCAAGACCGTTTTTGTTGGAAAAGTCTTGGACAATGTGTTCCAATTCAAAGATGTTCTTAGTGTAAATGATGTCTTTAGGGAAGACATGTTCTTGTCTCAATAATAATTCCATCATTTCGTCACTGGAGAGTCCCGAATGGGGATCAAACTCAAATTCTTGTACCGTGATCGCGGCTCGGACCTTCCGATGGATAAAAAGCGGCTCATCTTGATAACCGGTCTGACTATACCCCGTTAACTCGGAGATGCAAAAACTTCCAAGTCCTTTGTTACCTGTTTGTTTGGCTAGGTTTAGAGCCTCGCTGATAAGGGTGGATGGGAGAATATCGGTCCTGTTGACCCGGCCCAACAGGTCGGTGATCTTTTCGCCTAATGCTTCGCTGGTAGGTTCAGGAAGGGAATTGAGCCAGTTGTTGATATCGATCACCTCCAGTCCATTGGCCAGGCTATTGCTTGAGCCCCTTCTGAAGTAAATTTCTCCTGGAGAAAGTCCTTTTAATTTAACCGTCGGACTGAGAGGTTTGACGTATTTAGTGATGGGAAATTCATACGCGATAAAAGTTTTTCCTTCGTGGTCAACTTTGCTTATAGTGAATTTTGGCCTGGGATAAACTTTGTCTTTCACTTTCTGCTGTATCGTTGCCTCGTCTATGAAACGTGTTGTTCCATGCAGGTCCGGAGAACTTCCTAGTTCGCTCTTGACACCTGTGATGATGTATCCTGTCTGATCTCTCATGGTATTTGAAAAGCTGATAACATCTTTGATAAAGCCGGATAGAATTTTGTCATCAGGATCATTCAACAAATCGTAATTGTCCTGTTTGAAATCGAGTATATGGGATTCCTCTTGGGTCAATAATCTGGTAAAAAGTGCATTATCCATATGAATGTGGTAGTTGAGACCTTTTTTCCAATGTCTTAGTCAGCCTCAGATATAGCAATTTGCTGAATTCATCCTTTAGAAAAAGGAATACAATCCTATCAGCGTTATCACTGTCAAAATTTAAGTAAAAGATATAATATTTTTTGCGAACAGCTTTCTATCGTTGTCCAGGTCATCGTCGGGCACTGGCATAAAATAGCCGTATGTAAAAAATGACTGATGTTGGCTTAGGTCAGGTATATAATATATTCATAATTAAACATTTATAATTGAATTGAGTGCTAAATCTGCTAGCCAAAAATTGCGTAATTTCATGGTAAATCCCATGTAAAATATGGCTGAAATAGAATGGAAGGGTTTCGATTGGACGTCGTTCCAGGTCCTGTGCAATGTAATCTTGTATCATGTAATCTCTAAAAAGGCCAGCCTTTATTCCGCGCCTGGTACCGACGGCGGCATTGATCAATACTTTGTTGGCACTTGGCAAGACCAAACCGGTAGATGGCGCTTTCAGGACAAATTCAAGAGCACAGAAAAGGGTCTTGCCCTCGCCCAACTTCGTAAAGATATCCGGGATGACATCAATACGCATTTTAAGGGGGAAGACTACATCGTCTTTTTGACGCCTGTGAACCTACGTCCCGATGAAGAGCGAGAGTTAAAAGACATCGCCGCAGCCACGTTTACAGAGCGCAGGGACGAAAAGCCTGCAACTGTCCTAATCTGGCATCACGCCATACTTGAAACGATGATCGTTTCGAATCCAATCATTTATAATCATTTTTTCGCCCGAGGTAAGTCACTTTTGGAAAACTACAGAGTTCATTTTTATCGACAACTCCATGCTCCTGATCTCCGCGATAGCTTTGCTAATCCGTTTTTTGGTCGCGCCGACAAGATAGAAGAACTTCGGCATTTCTTATCCGGCCCCGATATAATGGCGGTCCTAACAGGCCCGGGTAACTACGGTAAGACGCGGACGGTGATCCAGTTTTTTGAGACAGTTATTGATTCAAACGAAGATTGGATTGCACTTGTCCTCAAGCCCAACGGATTTTCCGCCAGCACCTTCGCTCAGCTTTTGTCGGGGGAAAGACAAATGGTCATCCTCCTGGATGACGCACACCGCCACCTCGGCTTGCTTGCCGATATAAAGAACGAGGCGGAGAAATATCCAGGACGGATAAAGATTATTCTGACAGCTCGCACTGACTTTTTTGCTGCCATTTTGGCCAGCCTTCCATCCCACAGTAAAACTGTAAGAGAAGTGCGATTTGGACCTTTAACGCCAGTGGAAGCAAAACAGATCATTCGCTCGTTGCTGCCCTTACACCCGGAAGAAAATCTACAATGGCTTCGGGGACATTCTCTCGGTGTACCTGGTGTGGTCATCGCGTTGTGCTATATTGTCCAACGCGGTGTTCATCCTGCTGGAATAGCGACGGATGATGTCTTTGGCGAATTTGTAACGAAGATGGTCGACGAGGCGATCGATATGGCTGAAAGAGCGACAAAGTTACATAAACGCACAATTCAGAATGTGATCCGCTTTTTGTCCTTGTTGGCGCCCCTGGCGCCAGGGGATGAGGACTATCCGTTGCTGGCAGACCTTTTAAATTGTAAGGTGGAGGAGATCGACGAGATCATTGCCGCCCTGCAGAAAAGTGGTCTGGTCAGAACGGAGCCTGAACTTGCGATAAAACCGGATCCAGTGAGCGATACGTTCCTTCGGCAGACGTTCGAGCAAGGTAAAAGATGGGTGCAGAATCTCATCGGCAATGTCCTGCTTGTGAAGTACTTCGGTAATTTGGTAAACAACCTTTTGGAAGCCCAGATAGGCAATGTAGGCGGTGAGGCACTTATCGAGGATTTGGTTCGAAAATATATCAACCAGATGGAAGAGGCTACGGTCTCCGAATCGGAAGTCCGCCGCGTGCTACAGACGGCGACCCGGTTAGCTCAGCGCAACCCGAATATCGGCTTGCAGACGCTGGAGGTTTTTTCGCGAGCTTATGCAAATGGCGGTCACCCATTACACCAGGCAACGGTTTTGACTGAATCGGCTTTTGGCCGTCTGAAGGAAGAAGCGATGGCACTTCTGGGACGCTTGTTCCGATCATCTGGAAACGAAGAGAATTTCCCTGTCTATTGGGCGCTATTTTTAAGAATGGTTGCGCAGTTTGATGAGGTGAAGCTGGTGTACCGTTGTTTTGGATTTGGGCCATATGATTTCGAATATTCGCCACTACGAACCGGACCGTGTTGCCATCGTCAGCGCTTCCTAGTGGATAAGACAAAGACGTTTTTCACCTCCAACAACCCCAGAGAAGTGGAGATCGCACTGACGACGGTCAAATGCCTTTATGTTGACGATTACCATACTGGGGACGTCGTCGATCCGTATACGAGCGAGATGTATTTTATCAACGGGAGAGTACCGAATTGCGCCCATACTGGCGAAATTCGTAAAGACCTGATGGCCGGCCTGATAGCGTACTACCAGAAGCACCGTGGGAACCAAGATCTTGATCAGCAGTGGTTTGCCAGGATAAGTCGGGTGCTCCATTTCCAGTTTAGGTTTGCTCAGCGAAAATATGAAATTGATGAAACAGGGGCATTCACGTTGACAATGGAATACACTTCTGAACTATTGACCAGTGATGCAACAGCTACCGAACGTGCCGCGATTGCATCGGCCAATAGACTAGGAACCCATCGGGAGTTAAAGTCAGTTTATGTAGCCCAGCACCAGCGGCTCGATGAACTATTGGAAGCTGGATCGCCCAAACTTCGACTGGAACTATTTCTTTCCACCCGGCGTTACGACTCGAAGGATATCCAGGATAAGTTGATGCAGATATTTTCACTTTACCCGGGCCTCTCAGAAATGATCGCCGACCTGAAATCTCTCCTCAGTTCCCGCGATGATCTTTTGCCGGAGGTGTTGGTGACTGTTGCGAGGTTTCTTGGGATCGGCCATTTGCAATACGCCCTTGAACTTTACGGCTATGTTATTGAATGCGCTCCTGTTTACATAAGGGCCTTATCCGGTATCACGGACTATTTCTGGGACGATGATACGGTTTTTTACGGGATAATTGATCGGCTGTGGGCGTTGGCGGACAAATGGGAGGCAAAGCAGCTCGTAATAGCCATTCTGGCATCCAAGCAGCGTATCGATCATGGACGGATACAACTAATGGACTTAGGCTATTTCGAGTGGGCCATTGCGGAGGGGTCCAATTTTCCCTGCTACCAGTTGACGCACAACTTATATCGCTTTGCATCCGTTGACGAACCCCGGACGTTCGAGATGCTGAAAAAGTTGGCTGAGAAGGTAAGGCACAACAGTATTGATGAGATTGTTTATGGTGTCGCTGCCGATATACCTTTCTGCGATCGATTTGCAGCCCAGGTGGTAGATCTTTTTAAGCATATCGCCTCCTTTGTCGATCCGATCTCCAACCCATTCCAAGCCGCGTTAGCATTCATGCACAAATCATTGGGCGACGCGGGTCTCTTCAGGTTCTTGGCGAACGAAGCGATGAGGCGAAACGGGCAAGGTTACTACACCTTCTGCCGCTCTTGGTATTACGACGATCGAACCTTCGCCGCTCGGTGTGACCTATTCAGGATATTTTTGGCATGGCTTCCTTCCTACCCGCGACTACTGGATCATCGCTTAAGAGAGGAGATGATCCAATACTTCAGGCCGGGGCTTTCAAAAGAGGCGGACGACGTTGCTTATCTCAGTGAATTCTTTGAAGGTTTGATAGAAAAATCCACCCGCCTGGATGAATTGGAGGATTTGGCGGTCGCGCTTCAGGGATATGGTGTTTATGACGCGACTACCTTGGGCATCCAGTGTCGGCTCATCAATAAAGTAATGGCCATCAGCCCTAGTTATAAGGGCACGGATAAGCTGCTTGGTGCATCGTACATCAACAACACCAATATTGGAAAACGGTCGATCGCCGGTCAACCCAGTATTGAAAATAAAAATAAGGAGCTGTTCCTGACCGATTACTTGGCTGAACATACTCTCGCCGACCCTATTCAGAAGCTATTAATAGAAGCCTTGCGTGTTGTACGAGAAGAAATGGAGCGGGAGACGTCACCATTGGCTTGGTAAATAGGTTTTGTTTTCACCAGTCCGTTATTACAAAATTGATCTATTTTCAAAAATGATCAGACATTTTTTTGAAAATTTAAGTCATCGGTTTTCTCGTGAGAACGATTTGTCAGACGTGACCTGGGTAATGGCTGAGTCCGTTCCCGCTTTCCGGCTGCTTTTTTTTCAATTTTTTTTCAAGGAAGTTTCGGATTTGTCAAAGTTGGAGATTTTTCGAAGAGAACATACGGAGGGCTCGAATAGAGTTGACTTCTATATCAAATTAGATGGCCATGAATTTGTTATCGAATGTAAGGTCATGGACAGAAACCAGCATTTTACTGACTACAAACAGCAATGGCCGACAGCGAGACATGGCTATATCACCAATTATGCAATTGACCCTGAGCCGGGTTTTGAGATGAGGACATGGGAAGAGTTTAGCAACTATTTAAAGAGCAACGGAGAGGCCGCAACAATCGACGCGCCAAGTAGGGAGCTTATTCAGGGATATAGCTTGTACCTCAAAAAAGTTTGCTCGATAATTGAATTAAAAAAAATGATGATAAATAACTTGTCAGCTCTTTACCATTTTAACTTGCTCGTAAAGAAAATTGTACAGTCAATAGCTGGGTATAAGTCCTGCGTGCACAACTCCAGCAAACCGTTTGAGGAAAATCGCTCCGGCCGCTTTTTTAGCCTGCAGAAAGATAATGGCCCAAACATTTACCCCTGGCTAGGAGTCCATTACACCGAAACGGTTGGCATTTATGTGGCATTTGACAAAGGATGGTGTAGAGCTATTTTTGAAGCAATGCCAGAACAATCGGCAACTGACGGGCAGTATTTCAAAGCGCCTTATAAAGACTACGAGGAATTTCCGGCCGTATGGTTCGAACTAAAGGAAGAATGTTTTGACGAATTCAATAGGGAAGAGACAACTTTGGAACGGCAAGAGGCATTGTTAAGAGGCTTCGTTCAGGAGGTTCTTGCGAGTGTGAGTATCTATTGGCTTAAGTAAACAGTTCGCGTGAATTTTCGCAGCTTGCAAAAAATCCGATTGACAGAGCTCTTGCAGATGCACTTACATGCGGACTATACGATCAAACATTTACAGCACATGGGTGGACAGCGGGGCGGGGATCAAAGACTTTTTTTGGTGCAGGGCTAGTGTCAAGAATCCGGACAAGTTAGACATTTTCAAGCAGCGCATTGCCGTGACAGTTTTCGGGGCTTTGGCCTCGCTGTGGGGACACGGGCAACAGCATTTTCGCTTCCGATAAATTAGGTACAGGCAATTAAATCAAATTCAACATGAACGTCAGAAAAGCAGATATGCCTATATTGCTGGAAAGTAAGACCGAGACCATGGTGAGCCTGAAATGGTTTCGCGGCGCCAATCGTTATAATAATGGTGCAACAAGGTATAAAGGCATGTATGCCTTTCGCCTCGCCATAGGTAGAGCCAAACAAAGGTCCCTGGGATCAACTTATTAACAACTATCTTAAGATAAAAAATATGGCCCACTTCCCGGATGATAGTAACTTTTTGCACGGTCGCCTGGATTGGGCCATTCTACAAAATGGCTGGTCTAGCCTATATTGCAAGGAGGATATTCTGGAAAAGGATCTGTCCTGGTTCCGAGACTCCGGTTTTACACTAATAGAATTGGATTGTTCAGGCTGGAGCAGTACGGTTATAATACATGCATCGTTAAGTACAGCGCTTGATTTTCCGGACTATTACGGAAATAATTGGGATGCCTTGAATGATTGTCTCTCCGGTGTGCCAATCCCTGAAGAAGGCCTTGTAGTTGTACTAAGACATTTTGATCAAATGCAACGGGAATGGGGTCAGACCATCGCAGATATTTTCGCCGGCAATTCCCGCCGCAAACTGCTTTTCGGCCGGAAGTTGATTCTACTAATTCAGGTCGACAACAGGAGCTTTGAGCTGTCAAAAGTGGGCGGCTGTCCTGTCTTGTGGAATGGCCGGGAATTCTTTATCCGGAAATAGGCAGGCTGATGTTGTAGTTTTGTGGAGGCATCAATGCCTCTATTTTTTTGACGATGTCGTTTGAGCATCTTTGCTTGCTCGGCGATGTGTTGTATAAATGGATTTGCGTTTGGGATTTAGACGCGAAACCAGCAAACCAGATTGGGATGTAACCGGTGGGCGTTGCTTTATATTACATTTTGTGCCGGGAGCTGGTATGGTGAATTGTTATACATTAAGCATGGAAAGGAAAGTGAGCGGGGGAGATGGAGGGACGCCTGTCCTGATACCTATAGGCACGGAGCAGTTTTTTGACCGGATACGCGAAATCGTTCGAGAGGAAGTGGCAGCAAGGATTGGCCATACGGGGAGCAAGCCGGAAAAGAACCTCTATGTTGAAGGCCTTACGAGCAAGCCGCTATACGATATGGACGAGGTCCGCCATTTATTTAGCGGTGTCAGCAGATCAACCATTTACGATTGGATAGCGGAAGGGCTCTTAAGGCCAAGGAAGATGAAAGGCAAAGTTTATTTTCTGTGGAGCGATATCGAGGAGATGTTGAATGGAGGCTAGTGACATTAGGTGGCGTTAAGTGGTGCTTTGAAGGTTGATGGCGCGTTTCAATGGATTTTGGAAGGCTTCCATGTTACCGCGGTCCATCCAGAGTGCCATTATTTTTTGGGCGGCTTCCTTGGGGTCGATTCGGATATATTTGTAGAAATCTTTCTCACGCTTGTGGCCGCTTATCTTCATGATCAAGTAGACAGGGGTGCCGGCAAGAAATTCATTCGTGCAGAACGAACGCCGGGCGGTATGGGAGGTGATCCAACCCCATTTGGGTTTTTTCAGCTCGATCATTTTATTCCCCTTGCGATAAGAGAATTTTATCGTTTGTACGATCCCGGCCAATTTGGCAATCTCCTTGATCTTCTTGTTGAATTCGGCATTGCAGATACGCGGGATTTCGGCTTTGAATTGCTCGGTAAAGATCTCTTTCGCCTCCTTTCGCATCGGAATCACGACCCAATGGACGGATTTTTCCTGCTTTTTATATAGCATGTCCTGCTGAAGATCCTCGGGCTTGAGTGATGAGAAGTCGGAGAACCGGAGGCCGGTGAGACAGCCCAGGACAAAAAGATTTCTGGCAGCGACAAGATCAGGACGGGTAGTTAAATCCAGCCGGTAAATCTTTTCGATCTCGTCATACGATAAGTACACTGCATCGGTATCTTCCGTGGGTATCTTATAATCGGAGAGGTCAATTGGCGGAATGATCTTACGTTTTACTCGATCAAGGATGAACATGCGGAAATGATGGATGGTCTTGCCGATGGTGTTGAGCCGGAGTCCCAGGACCGGCGCTTTTTTGCGTGGAAGCTGATAATTAAACGTGAGAAAGTCGACGAAGTCTTCATAAAATTGATAATCGAAGCTGGCGAAGGTGATCGGCTCGTTACGGTATTTTTCAAAAGCGCGGAAATGACCGATCATGTTATTGTAAACGGTGACGGTCGCTTTCTTTACTTTCTTTTCTTTGGATTGGACATAGAGATCGAGCTGCAAAAAGAAGCCTTCCTTTTTCTTCCGTACTTCGGGGACAAAGGGTAGATCTGCTTGGGTACGTTGGCGGATGAGTTCTTCCATTACCAGCGTTGGTGAAAATTTTTCCTTGACAAACGCGCCTATTTCGGGTAGTCCTTGCTCTTTCGTATATACGATGAGATCAGATGCCAGCATCAATTGACGATGCACTTCCTTATTGATACTCGCCGGACTGCCGAAGGATTTGGGAAGCGTTTCTTTGACGCATTGTCGCCGCTTGTCCCAGAATTCAGGGGGAATTGCGATCTCCGTATTCAGGAAAATGCGGTGCTCTCCATCATGGAAGTATTGCAGATAAATGAGGGCTTTACCATCACTGCGTCTTCTTTTTTCTTCACAAAGGGCCTTAATTGGTATGCGCATACAATGTCTTTTAACCGCCGCTGGCGGTTTGTCCGCCAGGACAATCATTAAATCTTTCCATGAAATGCCCTACTTTTTTAAAGGGCATTTCATGGACATAATTTAGTCGCGTTTTTTAGTCGCGTTCGACGTTGTACGTGTTTGTAAAGGTAGCGACGGGTCGAATAAGGTCGCTGTTATAGTTCTTTGAAAATCAGGGGTCTGAATGTCCGGATTCGTCCAAAAAAGAAAGGCTCACCTTGCAGTGAACCTTGCTACGCGGACCGGACGGGACTCGAACCCGCGACCTCCGCCGTGACAGGGCGGCATTCTAACCAACTGAACTACCGATCCAACCTCCGAGGGACGAATGGGGAAGGGCGAGGCGTTTTGCCGGGCTATTCCGTTCGTTTTTCGGGATGGCAAAGATAGGAGAATTTTGATTTTCTCCAACAAAACTTCAAGGAAACTTTTGCGGAAATTTTGCTTCCCTTAATTTTACGCTCTCATACCAACCGGCGGGCCGTGGGGCTTCGGGGTAAACAACACAATATAACTATGGCGCAAGCTCAAGCTCAAGTAAAACAAGCTCAGGCAAAAAACCGACAGTTCCTGGAATTCGAGAAACCGATCAAAGAGTTATTTGACGAGATCGAGAAGCTGAAGCAAACTGCGGAGAAGACGAAGGTGGATCTGAGTGATTCGATCCGGAAACTGGAAGACCAGGTCACGGAGAAGCGCCGGGAGATCACCCAGCATTTGACGCCATGGCAACGGGTGCAGCTTAGCCGTCACCCCGACCGGCCTTATACCTTGAAGTATATCGACAAGATGTGCTCCAATTTCGTGGAGCTGTTCGGGGATAGGAATGTGAAGGACGATAAGGCGATGGTGGGGGGCTTTGCGCAATTGGACGGACAAACGGTGATGATGATCGGTCAGCAGAAAGGAACCAATACCAAGATGCGCCAATTGAGGAATTTCGGGATGGCCAATCCGGAGGGTTACCGGAAGGCGCTTCGGCTGATGAAACTTGCCGAGAAATTCGACAAACCTATTGTTACGCTGATCGATACACCCGGCGCCTATCCGGGGATGGAAGCGGAAGAACGGGGACAAGGGGAGGCCATCGCCCGCAACATCTATGAAATGATGCGGCTGAGAGTTCCGGTGGTCTGCGTGGTCATCGGCGAAGGCGCTTCCGGCGGGGCATTGGGCATCGGAGTCGGCGACAAGGTCTTTATGCTCGAGAATGCCTGGTATACTGTGATCTCCCCCGAGAACTGCAGCTCCATATTGTGGCGTAGCTGGGATCAGAAAGAGAAGGCTGCCGAGGAACTTCGGCTGACCTCCGACAATATGTACAAGTTCGGACTCATCGACGGCATTGTGCCCGAACCCCTCGGCGGCGCACATTGGGATTATGCCGAAGCCGCGGGTTTACTCAAGCCGAAACTGGTTGAGACCTTACATCAATTAAGTCAATACACACCGGAACAGCGGATCAGCAAGCGGATCGAGAAGTTTGGCAAGATGGGCTTCTGGAATGAGGTGCCGGCCTGAGCCGAGATGGCGAAAAAGCACTGATCAAACCGTTCCTGAAGCAGCAGAGGCCAAACCCGGAGACTGCAACCGGGGCCAGCATCCGACAAAACGGGCTGGCCGAAGCAAACGGTAGCGTCCCGCGGAAGGACGCCGAGATACCGATAGACCGTCTTCCGCGAATTTTTATTACCGCTTAATACCAATACACAATGTCTCTCAGACAACAGCTCCGGGGAACCGGAGTGGCAATCGTAACTCCTTTTCAAGCTGACTTCAGCATCGACTATGTCGCCCTGGACCGCATCATCGATTTCATGATCACCGGCGGCGTGGAATATGTCGTCACCATGGGCACAACCGGCGAAACGCCGACCATCTCCAAAAAAGAGAAAAGAGCCATCATCGAATACACTTACGAGAAAGTCGACGGCAGGGTGCCCGTGGTCGTAGGCGTCGGTGGCAACAACACCGCCGAACTGGTAGAAGAGCTGGAATCCCTCCCGCTGGAAGCTGCCACGGCAGTCCTCAGCGCAAGTCCCTACTACAGCAAACCTTCCCAGGAAGGTCTTTTCCAACACTATAAAGTTCTCGCCGCAGCATCGCCCAAACCTTTGTTGCTGTACAACGTCCCCGGCAGAACCGGCCGGAACCTCAACGCCGCCACCACGATCCGGCTTGCCCGCGAGGTAAAGAACATCGCCGGCATCAAAGAAGCCAGCGGTGACATGGCCCAATGCATGGAGATCCTGCGCGACCGGCCCGAAGATTTCCTGGTCGTAAGCGGCGATGACGCCCTGGCCTTCCCGCAGATAGCGGTGGGTATGGACGGAGTGATCTCCGTTGCTGCCAACAGTTGGCCCAAAAATTTCACCGAGATGATCCGCCTCGCATTGAAAGGCGACCTCAAAGCCGCCAAAGCACTCAACGACAAACTGATCGCCGGCTATGAGATCATCTTCGCCGAGAACAACCCCGCAGGCGTCAAAGCCGCGATGAGCGAGCTGAAGCTGATCGGAAACCATGTGCGGCTGCCGCTGGTGCCATTGAGCGAAGGCGTTCACACGCGATTGCGCGCTTACCTGAAAGGGTAACCCCAGAATCTGCGCAGGCCACGCGGCCGGCAGGGCAACCTCTGCCGGGGGACTGACGTTTGCATAAGGAATGCGGGGCGCGGCGTGTCCGTGGATACCCGACACAAAATGCAAATGAAAAGGTGGTTTCTTGGGGCGGGCATCCTGGTCGCGGTGATAATCGCCGGATATTTTATTGCGGAAGGAGTAGTCCGCAATAAGGTGGCGGCGGCACTCGCTTCGCTGCCCGATTCGCTACGGGTAGAATATGCTTCCCTACACGTCAGCTTGTTGAGCGGGTCGGTAGAAATAGACTCGCTTCATGGCCGTGGCATCGAGATCGCGCATGCCGCAGCGCATGGCATCGGCTTTTTGCACTATCTGCGATCGCATGAGCTAAGGGTTCGCTCGCTCGTTTTACAGGGGTGTACTTTTAAGAAAGAAGGGCTGTCTCTTGACGGTGATGTGATTATCGATTCTTTGGGCGGTTCACCAGATAGCCCGCACGTAAGTAGTGTGCAGGCTAAGATCGACCGTTTGCGCTATGCGATCCCCGATGCCGACGAGATCGTTGTGGGCCGCCATCTGGAGCTGGACAGCCGGAACCAACATTTCCAACTGGATACCTTGCGTATCTTCCCGACCATGGAGGCGCTGGAGATCGGCCGGAAACGAGGGCACCAGGTCGATGTAGTCGAGGCGACCATCGAAGGGATCACGGCAGACGGACTGGATGTCATGGGACTCTTACGACACCGACTAACTGCCGAAAAGATTGCGATCCGGCAGGATCATATCCATGTCTTCCGCGACCGGCGGCTGCCGCTGGTACAGGGTGAAAAAGATATGCCGGTCCAATCGCTGAAGGCGCTGCCGGTAACGCTACGGATAGGATCGGTGGATCTCGGTCCCACCTTTTTTTCTTATGAGGAATATCCTGCCAAAGGGGATCGGACGGGTGAGCTGAAGATCTATCACTTGCAAGGTCGGATCGCCCCTTTGATCAATCATCCGGTGGCGGGTGACCCAGATTATATCACGGTCCACACGGAGGGATCGCTGATGAACTCGGGATCGGTGTTCGCTCTAACGAAGATGCCTTTGCATTCCAGTGATCCTTACCTTGTCGACGGCGCCTTTCATAACCTCGATGTGACCAGGCTGAACGACCCCGCGGAAAATCTGGGCAAGCTGCATCTCGAGTCGGGGCTGCTGAATTTCCTTAGTTTTCATTTCGTGATGACCACGGAAAAGTCCACGGGGGAGATCATCGGCGAATATCACGACCTGGTGGTCGACAAGCTCAAAGACAATGGAAAGGTGGCGAAGCTGAAGTCATTTGCGCTGAAGAAATTCATCATACCGCGTAATAAGGATAAGAGTCTGCCCGTAAAGAAACGCACGGGGAAGGTCGATTATAAACGAAATCCCGAGCGCTATTTTTCTTACTATCTCCTGCATTCGTTGCTGGTGGGAGTGAAGAGCAGCTTTTCGTTGGGATTCCTGTTGCCGGGCTAAGTCAAACCGGCGGCCGGATCAGGTCTTATACGTAACGCCTTCGAGAGCGAGATCGGTATTCGGGAAGACCTCGCGGGCTTCCTGCTCGAAGACCTGCAGTTTCTCATATTTGGAGCTGAAGTGACCGATGAGGAGCCGGTGGACCCCGGCTTCGCGGGCGATGGTGGCGGCTTGTACCGTGGTGCTGTGAAAGCGCCGGCAGGCCTGTTCTTCGAGGTCTTTCAGATAGGTGGTTTCGTGGTAGAGCAGATCGACCCCGCGGACCCTTTCGGCTGTGCGAAGATCGAAAAGCGTATCGGCGCAGTAGGCATAGGATCGCGCTTTGGCCGCGGGTTCGGTCACGGCCTGGTTCTCGACGAGCACGCCATCCTTGCGGAGATAGGATTCGCCCCATTTGAGGCGGTCGAAGAAGGAGGAGGGCACTTCGTATTGCCGCGCTTTATCGGGGTTGATGCGCCGGAAGGGACGGATCTCCCTAAACAGAAAGCCCCAGGACTCGATGCGATGATACACGGGAAAACAGCTCACTTCAAAGCGCGTTTCACGGAGGATCGGTCCATCGGTGATGAGCGGATGAAAGTGCAGGGGGTAGGGCAGGCCGATGTCCGCGACCTTGAGCTGCATGCCGATGATCTCATGCAAGGCTGGCGGCGCATACAGATGCAATTCCTGGGTGCGTCCCAGCAAGCCCATGGAAGTGAGCAGGCCGATGAGCCCAAAATAATGGTCGCCGTGTAAATGGGAGATGAAGATGTGATTGATCTTGCTTCGCCGGATCTTGTATTTGGCCATCTGCATCTGCGTACCCTCACCACAATCCACGAGGAAGATCTGGTCTTCCATAGTGACCACCTGTGCCGTCGGGTGGCGATCGAAAGCCGGGAGGGCGGAGTTATTACCTAAGATTGTGACGGCCAGCATTACGCGTTGTTACCTGTTTTTAAAAAGTTACGATCTAAGATTTGGTGTTTGGCGAATTTAGGGGTTAACGACAATTAAAAGTCCTGAATTGTGTGTAAAATATTTGGTAAGTACGATCTGCCGAATAAATTGAGGTGGATGAGCAGCGGATAGAGATTGGCGATTGTCCACTGCTGCCGGTAATTTTCGGGCAGCGGATAATGGGCTGCATAGGTCTCGTAGAAAGCCGGATCGAAGCCGCCGAAGAGCGTGGTCATGGCGAGGCCGACGCAGAGGAAATTGCCGGACGAAGGCGCCTGGCGCCGGCCGAAGGCCAGACATAAAACGTTTGCCGGCGGAGGGTATTTTGCGGAGCACCCGTAGCCGGCAAACACCGTCACCGTGAAGCATGGCCGGGGGCTCGGGCTCGAAAATTGCCGGTAGCTGCTGGTAGAGCCGTTGGAGATGGTCGCGGGCGGTGGCTGGTAGGAGGCCCTGCTCCGAGGCGAGGCGGATCTGGGGTTCGAGGCGGTGGTGGATGAAAAAGTCGGGCCAGTTGTCGGCTGGGGTGTTGTCCTGGGGAAGCGCCCCAATGTAGTTTGTCGTGATCGAGACCGAAATTGGCGCTCTTTGCCGGGCCTGTGGCTGGCGGGGTGACGCGATGCAAGGCAGCAAGCTGTTCCCCGAAAAGCCGCCAGGGGCGGCTTCAAATCATAAGCGGTTTGCCGGGGCGCGTATTTTGCTTTGCCCGCGCCCTTCGGCAAACAAAGCCGCCAAAAACGGGTATTGGGCGCCCCCTGGGGAATCCATTCCAGCACGAGCTCTTGCCGTTCATCAAGGATGGTGCAGGCTATGGTGAGTGGGACGCGGAAGAAACCGCCGGCTGGTGTCTTTCGTAAGTACCTCGAAGGAATCGTTGTTGGAGCCTCCGCCAACCAGCCGGAGGGTGAGGGGGACAGGGGGCAGGCGGAGAGGGCCCGGCGGAGGGTCGATTGCAGGTCTGCCGGCATTTTCGATGTAGATGTCTGACTTTCTGGCGGTTGTCTTAGTTCGACGCTGTAAGCCTGCAGGGGTCAAAGGTCCGGGCCATTGAGCAGCTCTCTCTCAACCTCTTCCAGATGGATGATGTCCCAGGCCTCGCTTTCCGTGGGAGTTACGTTCATCATTTCCAAAAGGCCATTGTCTTCCAGGCTTTTCTCTACAGCTGGCGTCAGCTCGCAGATCACGAAGGAGGCGCTGTTGTCATAGAATGCCTGCTGGATGCGGACCAGGGCCTCGGCGGCAGCTTCGTCCACGATTTGGGTGTCTTTTAAGATGAGAACCACGTTTTTAACGTCCTTTTCGAGGATAGGGAGTAAACATTGATCCAAATCTTCTGTCATATTAGCAGCAAGGGACGATTCTTTGATAGTAATGGCATGAAATTTTTCCTTGGTATCAATTTTGACTTGCATATACACTTAAAGATTATTAACGGCCGTTAATAAAGTGGCGGAAACAGAAGTCAAAAATATTCGTTATTATTGTATAAAGCTCAATAACTTAAAAATGGATAATAATTTTTCAGCCCAGGTAAAGGAGATCATATCGTTCAGCAGGGAGGAAGCTTTGCGACTGGGGAACGATTTTATCGGTACGGAGCACTTATTGTTGGGGTTGATTCGTGAGGGAGATAATACGGCTGTCCGCATTTTAAAGAGTTTTAATGTGGACCTGTATGAGTTGCGCAAGGAGGTGGAGATGGCAGTAAAAGACAAGACCGGTAAAAATATCGCCAATATCAATAGTCTGCCGCTAACCAAACAGGCGGAGAAAGTGATACGAGTGACCGTTCTGGAAGCGAAAGCCCTTAAAAGCCCGACCGTAGAGACTGAACACCTGATGCTCTCTATCCTGAAGAACAAGGAAAACATTGCTACACAGATTTTAAATCAATTCGACGTGGATTACGACCTGTTCAGAAACGAGTTAGGCGTTGTCAAGAGCAACGATGTCCGGAGCGAATATGCCGAAGAGAACGATGACGATTTCGATGAGGAGAAAAAGTATTCGCAGCAAAAAGCGCGTTCAGCCGGAAATACCAAAAGTAAGACTCCGGTGCTGGATAATTTTGGCAGGGATATTACCCGCCTTGCCGAAATGGGCGCCCTTGACCCGATCGTAGGCAGGGAAGAGGAGATCGAAAGGGTCTCTCAGATCCTCAGCCGCAGAAAGAAGAACAACCCGATCCTCATAGGTGAGCCCGGTGTGGGTAAGACGGCGATCGTGGAGGGCCTGGCCCTGCGGATCGTGCAACGTAAGGTCTCCCGGGTCCTATTTGATAAACGGGTGATCTCGCTGGATCTCGCCGCGCTGGTGGCCGGTACCAAATACCGTGGCCAGTTCGAGGAAAGGATGAAGGCGATCATGAACGAGCTCGAGAAGAACCGGGATGTCATCCTCTTTATCGACGAAATTCACACGATCGTAGGAGCCGGCGGAGCCAGTGGCTCGCTCGATGCTTCGAACATCTTTAAACCGGCGTTAGCTCGTGGCGAGCTCCAATGCATCGGCGCTTCGACGCTGGACGAGTACCGGATGTATATCGAAAAAGATGGGGCCTTGGACCGCCGTTTCCAGAAGGTGATGGTAGATCCGCCAAGTGTGGAAGAGACCATTCAGATCCTGAACAATATCAAATCGAAATACGAAGATTACCATAATGTAACGTATTCCGATGATGCGATAGATGCGTGTGTAAAATTGAGTGACCGGTATATGACGGACCGGTTGTTGCCAGACAAGGCCATCGACGTGCTCGACGAAGTTGGCGCCCGGGTGCATCTTAAGAATATCAATGTTCCGCAGAACATCGTAGACCTGGAAAAGAAGATCGAAGACGTGAAGAACGAGAAGAACAAGGTAGTGAAGAGCCAGAAGTTCGAGGAAGCCGCTTCGCTTCGGGATACGGAAAAACGTCTTCAGGAAGAGCTGGAGAAAGCCAAGGCCGAATGGGAAGAAGAAAGCAAACACAAGCGTTATCCCATCGACGAAGAGAATATTGCGGAAGTCGTGAGCATGATGACCGGTATCCCGGTAAAACGGATGGTACAGGCCGAGACCGAGAAGCTCAGGAACATGGCTATCGACATGCGCGGCATGGTCGTAGGCCAGGACGATGCGATCACGAAGGTGGTCAAGGCGATCCAGCGTAACAGGGTGGGGCTCAAAGATCCCAAGAAGCCTATCGGCACCTTTATCTTCCTCGGACCTACCGGGGTTGGTAAGACCGAGTTGGCGAGAGCCCTTGCACGGTACATGTTCGACTCGGAAGAATCGCTGATCCGGATCGACATGAGCGAATACATGGAGAAATTCACGGTGAGCCGGTTGATCGGCGCACCTCCCGGATATGTAGGTTACGAAGAAGGTGGTCAGCTGACGGAACGGGTTCGTCGCAAACCATACTCGGTGATCCTGCTCGATGAGATCGAAAAAGCGCATCCGGATATCTACAATATCCTGTTGCAGGTGCTGGATGACGGTCAGCTTACGGATGGTCTGGGCCGGAAGGTAGACTTCAAGAACACCCTGATCATCATGACCTCGAATATCGGAGTACGGCAGCTCAAGGATTTTGGTGACGGTGTAGGTTTCGCCACGGCTGCGCGGACGCAGAATGCGGACGAGAACAACAAGGCCGTGATCGAGAAGGCGTTGAAACGCACCTTTAGCCCTGAGTTCCTGAATCGTATCGACGACATCGTGATCTTCAACTCGTTGAACAAGGAGCATATCTTCCAGATCATCGATATCCTGATGAAGGGCGTACTGAAACGCCTCAACAACCTGGGCTTTACGCTCGAGCTGACGGATGAGGCCAAGAACTTCATCGCGGATAAAGGGTATGATGCACAGTTTGGCGCCCGGCCGTTGCACAGGGCGATCCAGAAATACCTGGAAGATCCCCTGGCAGAGGAGATTCTGAACATGAATATCAAGAACGGGGATGTCCTCATCGCCGATCTCGACAAGGAAAACTCGAAGATCAGGTTCACCCTCAAGGAAAAAACGAAGGAAAAATCAGAAGCTTAAGCTTCGATGAAATAAATAAAAACCGCACCTTTGGTGCGGTTTTTTTATGAGCCGCAGGATGCGGCTCGACCGAAGGTCAGATAATTTATGAAGAAGATTATCATCACGTTAGACGGTTGGTCCTCGTGTGGCAAGAGTACGCTGGCGAAACAGCTGGCGCGTCATCTCCATTATGTGTATATCGATAGCGGGGCTATGTACCGGGCGATCACGCTTTACTTCCTGCGGAATCATGTGGACTGGACGAATGGCGCGGCGGTAGACGAAGCTATGACCCATATCCGGCTGGAGTTCATGACCAATCACAAAACGGGCAATACGGAGATGTATCTGAATGGTGAGAACGTAGAATACGTGATCCGGGACCTCGTGATCGCGGAAGCGGTGAGCGAGGTGGCGGCGGTCAAGGCCGTGCGGGATTTTGCGGTGGCGCGGCAGCAGGAGATGGGCAAGAGCAAAGGCATCGTGATGGATGGACGGGATATCGGCACCGTGGTCTTTCCAAATGCCGAGCTGAAGATCTTTATGACGGCGGATGAGGCCGTGAGGGTTCAGCGGCGGTACAAGGAGCTATACGAAAAGAACCCCAATATCACATTGGAAGAGGTGAAACAGAACCTGGCCAAAAGGGATTATATCGACTCGCATCGGGCGATCAGTCCGCTACGGCAGGCGGACGATGCGATCGTGCTGGATAATTCGCATCTGACGATGAAAGAGCAGCTGCAGATCGCGGAGGATTGGGTCAAGGAAAGATTATAAGAAAAAGGCCCGCTAAACGCGGGCCTTTCGTATTGAGTTGGGCGGAAATTAGCGCAAGAAGAGCATTTCGCGGTATTTCGACAGGACCCATTCCTTGTCGTCTACGAGTAGCTCCAGCTTGTCGGCGTGGTAGCGGATCGTGTCGAAGAAGGGCTCTTTTACCTGGCTGTTGTAAGCGATGGCCTTGGTGCGGGTGTCATCGATGTTGTTAGCGATTTTCCGCGCTTCGATCATCTTGCTTACAAGTTCGCTGATCTTGGAGATATGCTCGGAGATCTTTTCGAGGATCTGCTGCTGATTGGCGTATGCGCTTGCCGGCAGACCGATCTCTTTGAGACCCCTGATATTCTCGATGAGGGTGTTCTGGTATTTGATGGCCGGGGGCAGGATGTGGCTGGTAGCCAGCTCGCCCATAATGCGGGCTTCGATCTGTACGCGTTTGATGTATTTCTCGAGCTCGATCTCGTGGCGCGCTTCCAGCTCTGCGTGGGTGTAGACACCGTTTGCCTCGTATACGTGTTTAGCCTTATCGGTGACCATGGCGTCCAGGGCCAGCGGGGTGGTGCGAACGTTGGGCAGACCGCGGCGTTCTGCTTCATGATGCCATTCGTCGCTGTAGCCATCGCCTTCGAACAGCACTTTTTCGCTGCTGACGACATACTCGCGGATGACGTGCATGATCGCGATCTCTTTTTTATCCCCTTTATCGATGAGTGCGTCTACGTCCTTTTTGAACTTCTTGAGCGTTTCGGCCAGAATGCTGTTGAGGGCGATCATGGCGTTAGCGCAGTTGGCGCCGGAACCCACCGCGCGGAACTCGAACTTGTTGCCGGTGAAGGCGAAGGGCGAGGTGCGGTTACGATCCGTGTTGTCGAGCAACAGTTCGGGGATGCTGCGGTGCAGGTCCAGCTTCAGGATCGCTTCGTCCTGCTCGTCGAACTTGTCGCTTACTCTTTCCTTCACGTCGCCGAGAACCTTCGCGAGGTATTCGCCGATGAAGACGGAGATGATCGCGGGAGGGGCCTCATTGGCTCCGAGACGAAAATCATTTCCCGCAGAAGCGATGGAGGCGCGCAGGATATCAGAGTATTCGTATACGGCTTTGATGGTGTTGACGAAGAAGGTGAGGAACATCAAATTAGTCTTCGGCGTTTTGCCGGGAGCCAGAAGGTTGACGCCGGTGTCGGTGGCCATCGACCAGTTGTTGTGTTTCCCGCTGCCGTTGATGCCGGCGAAGGGCTTCTCGTGCAACAGAACGCGAAGACGGTGACGACGCGCAACGCGATCCATGATATCCATGAGCAGGATATTATGGTCTACGGCGACGCTTACTTCTTCGAAGATGGGCGCGCACTCGAACTGAGCGGGAGCCACTTCGTTGTGCCGTGTGCGGAGGGGGATACCCAGTTTGTAGGCTTCTTGTTCGTAATCGCGCATGAAGGCGTAGATACGCTCGGGAATGCTACCGAAGTAGTGGTCTTCCAGCTGCTGGCCTTTTGCAGGAGAATGACCGAAGACGGTGCGGCCGCTCATGACGAGATCGGGGCGGGCGTTGAACAGACCTTCGTCGATGACGAAATATTCCTGTTCCCAGCCGAGGGTGGCGGTGACCTTGCTAACGTTCTTATCGAAGTAATGGCAAACCTCTACAGCGGCCTTGTCGAGGGCGGCCAGCGCTTTCAGCAAGGGAGCCTTGTAGTCTAGGGATTCGCCGGTATAGGAAACGAAGATAGTGGGGATGCAAAGCGTTTTGCCGGCTCCGATCTCCATGATAAAAGCGGGAGAAGAGGGATCCCAAGCCGTGTAGCCGCGGGCTTCGAATGTTGCACGCAGACCGCCGCTGGGGAAAGAAGAAGCATCGGGCTCCTGCTGGATGAGGGCGGCGCCGTCGAATTCTTCGATAGCCGTGCCGTCGCTCTTGATGGTAAAGAAGGAGTCGTGTTTTTCAGCTGTAGTTCCCGTGAGAGGCTGGAACCAGTGTGTGAAGTGGGTTACCCCTTTGCCCTCGGCCCATTGACGAATCCCGGAAGCGATCTGGTTAGCTACCGCGCGATCGATCTTTTTCCCACCTTTAATAGAGGCTTGCAGGCTCTTATAGGCTTCATCACTTAAGTATTCACGCGCAGTTTTCAACGTGAAAACATTCTCGCCGAAGATCGCGGTAATCTTTGCCGCACCCGGTATTGGACCGCCTTCGAAGGTGGTCAAATGGTCAATAGCTTTAATTCTTAATGAGGACATTGCTTCAAAATTTTAGCGAAACTAAATGATTGGAAGGTATTAAACAATTTTTTTGGTCTGACGGTGGGAGAATTGGAGAATTTACAATAAAAAAATGTAAATGTAAATAATTTATAATTTGAGCGCAGTCCATTGGTCGAACCGGCGGAGGATGGTCCTGGTACAAAGCTGATAAAGAAACGGCGCCAGGATAAAGGGGAGATAGATGCTGCGATAGCGGACAATGGCGCCGACGAAGGGGACGATGAGGCCCATAAGGAGCATGCCCAGGAGGGCGAATAGAATACAAGCTCCTGAAAATGAGGGAAAAGCTGGTCGACGGAACAGGGCCAAGACGACGACCGCCCAGATCAGCAGTAATTCGAGGGAAAAGAGGAGATAGGCGGTTTGGCCACCTGTGCCGGGCAGAGGTTCGAACCAGCCGTTTAGCATCGCGGCCGGGAGGGCATGGAGCAGGCTGCCTAGCGTGCCGTCGAGGACCGGGAGGTTGATCCGGGAATTGCCCTTTAGGGCCTGGAAGGACTGCTGTTCGGCCGCCAGGCCTTTCAGGAGCAGCGGGCCGGCGAGTATCACAATGAGCAGCAGGCCGATGCCGGCGGCAATCAGCCATTTTTTGCGCTTGGGCCGGGACGTGAGCGACGGCCACCACCAGACGATCAGGGCGGGGATGAGGGTCAGGACCACGGCGGAGCGGAAGTAGGCGATGAGCAGGAAGAAGAGGACTGCGTGGACCGAGGGGCGTGGACCAGCGGAGGTGCCGGCGGGGGCGAGGGAAAGCCTGTCGAGGCTATAAAGAAAGAAGCCCAGGAACATATAAATGGCGCCTTCGCGGTGGACGCAGGAGGTCCAGAACAGCACCGAGGGCAGCAGGTAGGTGCTGAGAGCGGTAAGCATGCTGCCCGGGAAATGACGACGGAAGACGCGGAAGAGGGCTGTGGTGCCGAGAAACACGGGGAAGGAAAAGAGCAGGGTATTGATATATAGATCCTCGCGGGAGAAGAAGTTGAGGATGAGATGAATGTTGACCAGTGAATTATGGGTGAAAAAGTTCCAGGAGCTGTTGTCCCGGAGGAAGGCATGGAAGTCGGTGCGTATCTCAAGCCAGGTGCTGATGCTGTCCTGATAATAGGTCCAGATGTCGCCGTGATTGGGATAGAAGCGCCAGGCGATCAGGTTGTGCAGACAGCCGGTAAGCACATGAAGGGCGAAAAGCAGGAGCAACACACCGGGCCGGAGACCGCTGTTCTGGAAGAAAGGGAGCCTTAGGATAGCATAGCAGGCCGCCGCACTATACAGGATGAACAGGAGAATGTGCAAGGGTGTTGATTTTTTGCAGGTAGATGGCGGTGATGTGTTCGCCGGTATACTGTTCCAGGACCTTTTGGCGGCCTGCCTGACCCATCTTTTCCTTTTCGGTTGGTGAAAGACGGTAGTAGGCCATCATTTTCCGGGCCAGGTCTTCGCTATCCTTTTCGTGGCAGAGATAGCCGTTGATCCCATCTTCGACCGCGCTTCTGCAGCCCGGGGTATCGGCGGCGATGAGGGCCTTGCACATGCTGGCGCCTTCCAGCAGGCTCATGGGCATCCCTTCCTGGTAGGAGGGGAGGACGATACAATCGGCTTTTTCCATGATCGCGGCGACATTATCTGTATGGCCCAGATAGCTGACGACCCCTTCGCGGTGCCATTGTTCCACCTGGTGGCGGGGGATGGCGGCGGGGTTTTCATCGAAGATGCCCAGCAACTGACAGCGGACGGCGAGGCCCTGCCGGTGCAATTGCCGCGCGGCCGTCACGAATTCATAGACGCCTTTGTCGCGAAGCATCCGGCCGACGAACAGGAAAACGATCTCTTTTCGACCGGGTTGGAAGGGCGCCGGAAAAAATGTTTCGGTATCTACGCCTTCGCCGGGCAGGACGAAGAGGCTGCCGGGGGGGAGGAGATGTTCGCGGATGAGGAGTGCTTTGTCGTCTTCGTTGAGGACCCAGGTCTCTTTGCTTTTGGGCAGGATGTTTTTGTAGAGCAGTTTTACGGTGCGGCTTAGCCAGCCTTTGCGGATGATCGCATAACCAAGTCCCGTGATCACGCTTATCGACGGAATGCGGGCGCGATGGGCCGCCATTGTCCCGAAGATGTTGGCCTTGATGGTATAGTGGAAGATCAGGTGAGGGCGTATGGTCCGGTAGTGGTGCAGGAGTTCGCGATAGAGGCGGTAGTCGGCCAGCGGTGAGATTTGGGTTCCATGGAAATGGCCCAATTCTATAAACGTCAGGCCTTCGAGGTCTTCGAAGAAGGCGGTGTAGGCGTCTCGTGGCGCCAGGACGACAATGGCCAGTCCTTTTTTCAGCAGTTTTTCAATAAGATAGAGCCTGAATTTGTAGATACTCCAACTGGTATTGGCTACTAAGGCAATGCGTTGTTTTGCCGCCATAGCTCGCAACTTACATAAAAATGGTCAATACGTCGTAACTTTGCGGCCATGGAAATAACCGTCAAAACAGCCGAACAACTGCGTCTCACGGCGGAGGAATTCGGCCTGATCCAGCAAAAGCTCGGTCGTACACCCAATTTTACCGAATTATGCGCCTTCAGCGCGATGTGGAGCGAGCACTGTAGTTACAAGAACTCGATCAAGTGGTTAAAGACCTTGCCCCGGGAAGGGAAGAAGATGCTGGTAGCGGCGGGCGAAGAGAATGCCGGTTTGATGGACATCGGTTCCGGCTATGGCGTGGTGTTCAAGATCGAATCGCATAACCACCCCAGTGCGCTAGAACCCTTTCAGGGTGCTGCTACCGGAGTGGGCGGCATCCATCGGGATATCTTCACCATGGGTGCGCGGCCGATCGCATCGTTGAACTCCTTACGTTTCGGGAATATCAAAGAAGCCAAGACGCAGCATTTGCTGTCGGGAGTGGTGCATGGCATCGGGCATTACGGCAACTGTTTTGGGGTGCCCACGGTGGGTGGTGAGATCTATTTTGAAGACTGTTATCATACCAATCCGCTGGTGAATGCGATGAGCGTCGGCATCCTCCGAAATGGGGATACGATCTCGGCCACCGCCAAGGGAAAGGGCAACCCCGTGATCTTTGTGGGTAGTGCTACGGGCAAGGATGGGATCGGCGGAGCTAGTTTTGCTTCGGCCAATATCACCGGCGAGTCGACGAAGGAGCTGCCGGCGGTGCAGGTAGGTGACCCGTTCCAGGAGAAGAAGCTGCTGGAGGCCTGCTTGGAAGTGATCAAGACCGGCGTAGTCGTCGGGATGCAGGATATGGGTGCAGCGGGTATCATTTGTTCTACTGCGGAGATGAGTGCCAAGGGAACCGTAGGGATGCGGATCGATCTCGATAAGGTCCCGGTGCGCCAGGAGAACATGAAGGCCTGGGAGCTGCTGTTGAGCGAAAGCCAGGAGAGGATGCTGATGGTGGTGGAGAAGGGCAGGGAAGCCGAAGTGGTGGGTATCTTTGAGAAATGGGATCTGCCGGCGGCAACCATCGGCGAGGTCACGGATGACGGCATCCTGAATTTTTATATGCATGGTTCTTTGGAGGCTTCCATCCCGGCCGAAGAGTTGGTGTTGGGGGGCGGCGCCCCGCAGTATGACCGGCCTTATAGCGAGCCGGCGTATCTGGCTAAGATCAAGGCTTTCGATCCTTCCAAAGTGGCGGTGGCTGGTGATCTGCGGGCCGTGGCAGAGCGGCTGGCTTCGTTGCCGAATATTGCATCGAAACGGTGGGTAGCGGTACAATATGATTCGACGGTGGGTGCGGCCAATACGTCCACCAACCAGCCGAGCGATGCGGCGGTGGTACTCGCTAAAGGTACGGGCAAGGCGTTAGCGGTAACCACGGATTGCAACAGCCGGTATGTATTTGCCGATCCTTATAAAGGTGCGATGATCGCGGTGGCGGAAGCCGCTCGCAATATCGTGTGCAGCGGCGGGCAGCCGTTGGGTGTCACCAACTGTTTGAACTTCGGCAATCCGTATGATCCCGGGGTATATTATCAGTTTGTCAACGCCATCAAGGGAATGGGGGATGCCTGCCGGCGTTTCGACACCCCCGTCACCGGTGGGAACGTGAGCTTCTACAATCAGAACCCTGACGGCGCCGTCTATCCGACGCCGACGATCGGGATGGTAGGTGTGCTGGATGACGTGAAGGATAAGATGACGCTGGATTTTAAAGAAGCGGGCGATGTGGTCTTTCTATTGGGCGTCAGCCGGGACGATATCGGGTCTTCGGAGTATGTGCATAAGGTCCTGGGCATTGAATATAGCCCGGCACCGCATTTTGATATCGAGGAAGAGTATGCGCTGCAGCAAAAGCTGGCGGAATTGATCGCCGGGAAGCTGGTGGTTTCCGCGCATGACGTGAGCGAAGGCGGGTTGTTCATTACGCTGGCCGAGAGTGCCTTCCCGCGTTGGCTTGGTTTTGATGTGAAAAGTGGAAAGGCTATTCGTAAGGATGCTTATTGGTTTGGCGAGTCACAAAGCCGGGTGGTGGTCAGTGTTGCGCCGGATAAGGTAGCCGCATTTAAGGCTGCGCTGGGTAGTTTCCCCTGTGAGCAGCTGGGTGTTGTGACAGATGGGGGATTTGGTGTAGACGGACAGAACTGGGGCGGTGTTGCCGAATGGAAGGAGCGCTACGATACGGCGCTCGAAAGATACATGAACCAGCTAGTTGAAATGGAATAAATTTTTATTATGGTAATTGGCGGTAAAGCATACATCGTTGTAACGGGCGCGGCGGGGTTTATAGGAAGTTGCCTGGTGGAGCTGCTGAATCAGCGGGGATATAAAGACCTGATCCTGGTAGATGAATTCAACCGGGCGGACAAGAACCCTAATCTGGAAGGGAAGGATTACAAGGTGCAGGTGGAGCGGGATACTTTTTTTGACTGGCTGTCGGAATTCCGGCCGGCGGTTTCGGCCTTTTATCATATCGGGGCGCGTACGGATACTACGGAATTCGATTATTCCGTGCATGAGCGTTTGAATGTAGAGTATTCCAAAAAAGTGTGGCAGTATTGCTCGACGTATGCGGTGCCCCTTGTATATGCCTCTTCGGCGGCTACCTATGGTGCCGGTGAAAAAGGCTATGACGACCGGCATGACGTGGTTGGTGAGTTGAAACCGTTGAATGCTTATGGCGTTTCCAAGAACGAATTCGACAAATGGGCTTTGAAGCAGAGTGCGACGCCCCCTTTTTGGGCGGGTCTCAAGTTCTTCAATGTATATGGCCCCAATGAATATCATAAAGGACGTATGGCCAGTGTGATCTTTCATTCCTTTAATCAGATAAAGAAGGACGGCGTGGTCAAGCTGTTCAAATCCCACCGACCTGATTTCAAGGACGGTCAGCAGTTGCGCGATTTTGTGTACGTGAAGGACGTGATCGATGTATGCTACTGGTTAATGCAACACCGGCCTGGTTCGGGACTTTACAACTTGGGTACGGGTCAGGCGCGATCTTTTGAAGACCTGGTGAAGGCTACCTTTGCGGGGCTCGATCTATCGCCAAACATCCAATACATCGATATGCCGCTGGATATCCGGGACAAATATCAATATTTCACCGAGGCCAATATGGGCAAGCTGCGGGGGGCGGGATACACGGCGCCGTTCCATACGCTGGAGCAGGGTGTAGACGACTACGTGCGACATTATTTATCTAAAGGAACTTTTTTATGAGCAAGAAGATCGCCATCATCGGCGGCGGCAATCTGGGGACGGCCATTGCGGAAGGATTGATCCAAAGTGGTTTTGTGAGTCCCAAACATGTTCTGATCACCAAACGGAATATCCAGACGCTGCATGACCTGGAGCGCCGCGGGGTGCTGGTGAGTGATAAGAATGAAGAAGCCATTCGGTATGCCGACCTGGTGATCCTGGCGGTGAAGCCGTTCCAGGTGGACAGCGTGTTGGCGGCGCTCAAGGATGAGTTTCGGGCGGATAAGCAAATCCTGGTATCCGTTGTCACGGGTGTCAGCATCGAGCACCTGATGCGGCATGTGGGCAATAAGCTTCCCGTGGTGCGGGCGATGCCCAATACAGCGATCGCGATCCAGGAGAGCATGACGTGTATCTCGGCTACCAATGTGGGCGAGGAGCATCTGCAATATGTGCTCGATATGTTCAATCAGCTGGGCCGGGCGGTGCGCATCGACGAGAAGCTCATGGATGCCGCGACCGTGCTGGGGGCTTGCGGGACCGCTTTTGCGATGCGGTATATCCGTGCCAACATCCAGGGTGGGATCGAGATCGGTTTCGATGCCGCGACTGCGAACCTTATTGCGGCCCAGACTGTCAAGGGCGCGGCCGAGCTGTTGCTGAAAAAAGGGTCGCATCCCGAGCAGGAGATCGATAGGGTGACCACGCCCAAGGGGTGTACGATTGCGGGGCTCAACGAAATGGAGCATCGCGGGTTCAGCTCTTCGCTGATCAAGGGGCTGGTGGCCAGCTATGATAAGATCGCTAAAGATTGAGACTGGCCGTTGGCCGGTCGGGCTAAAGATTGAGGCCGGCTAAAGGCTAGTACATGTCGCCGGAATCCATATCGATGAGAAAGACCGTTCGGACCTTTGCATCGATCGACTGGCCTGAATTGGTGAGGTTTGAAGGGTTGTGGGCCTGGCCGGTCTCGGGGTCGGGTATTCCTGATTTACCGATCCCGACAAAGAATGGCGGAACTACGATCTCCTGGTCGGCGCCGCCGACAAAATAAAAGGCATTTCCTTCCCGCCAGGCGCGGCAAAGTACACCATCGCGCATGACAAAGATCTCTTTTCCGTCACAATAACCCCAGGCATCGTGTGAATAATAAGTCTTTCCGTCGGGTTCTTTAATATAGAGCAGTCGATCTCCATGTTCCATTTTGATCTCGAAATTCCGGATCGAGGGAGCGTTATTCCGAAATTCATCGAAGCTGGTGTAGACGCCGGCTGCGGGTGTAGCCGCCACTGATATAGGCGAAGTAAAACGGGATTTGTTGAATCTCCGGATGTCGTCGCGGCTGACCAGGCGGCTGTGTCCTTCTTTGGAAAGCACAACGAGGCTGGCACTATCAGCCATATTGTTCAGCATGCGGGCAAGGTTATAGTCCCAGGAGGAATAGTACGATTCGCCGGTGTACCGGTTTGATTGGGAATAGATCTGAACGGTATCATATCGCAACACCGGCATGAACAGACTGTCCCGTGTCGCATAGATCTCCGCCTTAAGCCGGATATGGGTTCGCTCATGCAATTTATGAGGATCTTTGATCATGTCTTCCCGAAGATAATTAGCATCGGAGAGCCAGAGGTTGCGAAGTATGATCAGGGCCGAATATCGGGCGCGGGGGTTGGCAAAATGGATGTTGAGGTAGTCCGCGAGCTCGACAGAGGCGGAGTGATGAAAGACCAACTGCCTGGCATAATTCGCGCCAAACGTGGGCACATAGAGATGAATGCCGATACGGGCGGTGTCGGAACGTTCGTCGATGACTTCGAAATGGTTGAAGGCGCCTTGCCGAAACGACAGACCGAAGGTGTTCCTTAGGTTGATGGTGACGGAACTCAACGCCACCAGCCTGGGAGGTTTTTGGGCTTTGGATGGAAGAGTGGCCAGCAGGAGGAGGGCAATGGATATTGGGTGTTTCATTTGCGGTCGTTAGATAGGGTTAACAAAATATGAAAAATCCGGGGATTGTTCAATTATATTTTCCTTCATATATAAGTGATTGTTCAACGGTTATGGAGCCGGTGGGTGCAAAAAGAACTCGTAAAAATT
>Ga0134128_10000131_pt1 | contig 103205 bp, 103 predicted proteins | sample KB31754_FD_96462 | JGI IMG/M metagenome (GOLD analysis project Ga0134128, IMG submission 96462) | Terrestrial soil microbial communities with excess Nitrogen fertilizer from Kellogg Biological Station, Michigan, USA - KB3-175-4 | ecosystem: Environmental > Terrestrial > Soil > Unclassified ... | reverse complement strand
GGCGAACATGTCACGGCGAAGAGGGTCGTCATGGCGGTGGGCGTCACGCATTTCACGCATATGCCGGAAATCCTTGGCGGGCTGGGACCGCTATATGTCTCGCACAGCAGCGCCCATCACACATTCGAACGCTTCCGCGGCAGCGACGTCGCGGTCATCGGCGCCGGCGCATCCGCCATCGATCTGGGAGCATCGCTTCATGAATGCGGCGCGCGCGTGACACTCGTCACCCGGGCCGAAAGGATCAGATTCACGTCAAAGCCGGGGACCGGCGGCGGGCGCAGTTCTTGGCGAAAAATTCGTCACCCGCCTTCCGGGCTTGGCCCGGGGTTGCGATCGCGTCTCTGCTGTGACTGGCCCCATCTTTTCCGTTTTCTGCCGGCGGCCTTGCGGCTCAGCATCGTGCGTCGCCATCTGGGTCCATCCTCGCCCTGGTACATGCGCGATCGCGTGATCGGCAAAGTCGATCTGGTGCAAGGCTTCGGGATCGAAAAAGCCGCGATCGAAGGACGCCGCGTGGTCTTGAGCCTGAACCGCGACGGCAGGGCAGACCGGCGCGTCGAAGCCGATCATGTCATCGCGGCGACGGGCTTTCGCGCCGATTTGGACCGGCTGGCGGTCCTGGACGAGACGCTTCGCCGCCGCATTCGCGGGGCGCGGACAATGCCCGCGCTGTCGACCGGATTCGAATCCTCGGTCCCCGGACTTTATTTCACCGGCCTTGCCGCCGCCGGAAGCTTTGGCCCGCTCATGCGCTTCATGTATGGAGCCGATTTTGCTGCACGTACCATCAGCCGGCGCCTCGCCCGCTGATCCCGCGCGATCTGTGGCTCCGCCTCGGCTGCGGACGGGTGAACCGCGCGTGCTGCTGATGACGGCGTTCGACGCGGCGGAGTATTTGGCACAGGCGCTCGATGACGCGGGTGCCGCCATCGAGGTGCTTTGTCCCCCGGGCAATGCGATGACCCGGCTGCCTTTTGTGAGAAAAGTCCATCCCTATTCGACGCCGCATCCGCTCGCATCCTTGCGCCAGGCCATTGCCATGGCGGCGCCGGACCTGGTGATCCCTTGCGACGACTACATCGCATCGTTGCTGCATCAGCTCCATGAAGCCGCACCGGGCGATCGCAAGCTCAAACAATTGCTGACGGTTTCGCTGGGACATCCGGACAATTTTCCGCTGTTGCTTTCGCGCGTGGATGTCTGCCGCCTGGCGCGGGAGATGGATGTTCCGTGCCCGGAAACCGTGCCGGTCATCGACCGAGCAGATTTCTGGCGCAAACTGGATGCGCTCGGCCTGCCGTCTGTTCTGAAGACCGATAGAAGCTGGGGCGGAAACGGCGTCGCCATCGTGAGGACCCCCGCAGAGGCCGAGCGCGCCTTCGCCCGATTGCGGGCCTATCCGGGTTTCCCGCGCGCCCTGAAGCGTCTGCTGCGGGACAAAGATGTGCGGTTGATGCAGCAGGTCCTTGGCGGTCAAAAAAAAGCGCTGAGCCTGCAGAGATATGTCGAAGGCCGCCGCGCCAATGCCGCCGTCGCGTGCTGGCAAGGCGAAGTTCTTGCCGCTGTCATGGTGGAGGTTTTGGCCTCCGACAGGCTCACCGGCCCCGCCACCCTGGTACGCGTGATCGACGATCCCGCGATGTTCCTGGCGGTCTGCAAAATGGTGGCCGGGTTGAAGCTTTCCGGCTTGTGCGGCTTCGACTTCATCGCGCCGGCCGATGGTGGAGACGCGCAGTTGCTGGAGCTCAATCCCCGCGTCACACCCACATCCCATCTGGTGGCTGCCGATGGCCAGGTGCTTGCCGCGGCCTTGTGCGGCCGCTGGCGCGGCGACGGCGCGGCTGTGAGCCATGTGCCCGATCTCGGCCCTCTCACTGTCTTCCCGCCACACCGGCGCCGCACGAATTCCTGGGGGGATCAAGTGCGGGCGGAACAGGTCGTCAAAGATTGAGCATCCGCTTCTGCTGCTGGCGCAGGACAGCCAGCTCGGTGGCGTCTTCGGCACGGTTGATGATCCAGCGCACGAAACCGCCCTCGTCCAGGATGGGCGTGTTGGTGATTGCCCAATAGCGCTTCTGAAAGCCGTCCAGCTCGGGCTGCACGTCATAGCGGATGATCGGCATCGCGTCGGCCTCACGCGTCTTCAGCACTCTTGCTGGTTGTAGGCCAAATGGTAGTGTCCGCACGCGAAAGTATGGGCTGGGGTCGGGGGACATGAGGCGATTGAAATCCGCAGGGCTGGCGGCCCTGTTTGCATGCGCGCTGGCGGTATCGCCGGCCGAGGCGGCCGATAGCACCTCGGCCTTCATCCGCTGCGACGGTAATCCGGCCAAAATTTCGGCGGGAGAATTGCTGGGCCGGGTGGTGCTTTTGACCGCGACCATGGGGATCGCGGGCGCCCCGCCGCACAAGGATTTGTCGCAGCGCGCCAACGGCATCGACGGGGTTCAGGCCTGCGACGCGGCGCTGATGGAAGAGCGTGATCCGATCCGCAAGGTGCAGCTGATGCTGGCGCGGTCGATCCACCATATCGAAAGCAAGCAATATGGTCTGGCCGTGGAAGATGCCCGGACGGCGCCCACGCTCGCCGGCGCTCTGGCCGACGATTACGGCTTCCGCCACAGCCTGTTGCTGTCGTCGCTGGATCTGCAGGCAGCCGCGCTGGTGCGCGACGGAAAATTCGCGGAAGCCGAGGCGGCGGCGCTGAAACTGGCGGATGCCGCGCCCTATGATGTAACCGCGCAGACGAGCGTGCGCCGATACACCCATCTCACTGGCACGCTCAGCCCGGAAACGCAGGCTTATCTGGACCGGGTGGTGAAGATCTTCCCCGACGCGCTGGTTACGCGCGCCCTGGCTTATCAATGGGTGGGCCGCTATCTCGATGCCGCCAACGATTATGCCAGCATAATCGATGTGCGCGCCGCCTTCGCGCAGCCCGGCAGCGGGGCATCGCCGCCGCCAGACGCGATGGCGATGCGCGCGGTGATGCTGGCGATGGGAGGCAAGTTGGACGAGGCGGCCACAGTGGCTGACGATACAAGGGCCGTGATCCGCGCCCTGTCCAGTACGGGCAAGGCAGGCCTGATGCAGGCCTCGATTGATTCTGCGGAAGCGGCGCTGGATTTCGAAAACGTCGTCGCCGACCTGGCCGCCGGGCGCGCCAGCGCGGCGCGCGTGAAATTCGCGGCCCGCTCGCGCTGGACCTCGCCCCCGGCGCCCGCGGTCGCGGCGCTTGCGGCGCAGTTGCGCCAGGGCGCCAAGCCAGAGGAATTGACCGGACTGCTGGCCACTGATCCCGCCACCCTGCGCGCCGACGCGATCGCGGCGAGCGCGGGCGCCATCACCGAGGCCAGCGGCGCCGACGCCGCGCTCTACAATCTCATCCGCCCGCCGCTCACGATGGAGATTTATCGCGACTGGTCCGGCGATGTGTGGGACACCAAATCTTCCGTCTTCCTGCACCAGAAGACGGCAAAGGAAAATTACGTCGGCGAGCTTCTGGTCATGCCCTTTGGGAGGCCGCGCCTGTTTTCCGGCCCGCGCACAATCACCGTGGCGGCGGGCGATGCTCTTTTGATGCACGCCGCGCTTCTGGCCCAGTCGCGAAACCAGAAATCCTTCGAGCTGTTTCCGTCGCGCAAGGAGTTCCAGGCTACCTTCGTCAAGCTGGGCAATCCGGGCGAACCGGGCATGGTCGCCGCTGTATCCTATGATGCGGCGACGGTGATTTCGGATCTGTCGGGGGAATTCCCCGAACCGCGGGCGCGGGGCGTGGGCGATGCGGCGAAGGCGGCGCAAGCCGACGCGCAAAGGTAAGCTGCCACGGCCGGAGGGGGTGACGACTCTGCGGCACGTTAGACGGTTCACGCGCCCGAATCCTCAGGCGTGCCGCCTCGCAGGGGCGTTTTTTGTAGGCAGATCAATCTGTAACGGACTGTCGTGGCGAGGGCAGTGGCGATTGACGGGCTAGGGGCCTGGTGGAACTATCCCGCCTCTATTTCTTAAGGGGGAACGATCCAAATGAAAATTCGCAACGCCGCCGCCATGCTCGCGATATTGCTGGCCGGCACCACCGCGGGCCAAAGCCAAGGCATCAACGGCACCGCCGAATTCCGCGCCCAGCAGGAAGCGCTGGAGAAAACCTATCCGCAGCTCAACGTCGTCAAAGACGAATATATGCATCTGCAGATCCCCGGCTACTCCATGGGCGAGACCATGGGGGTCGCCACCAATTCCAAGGGCCATCTGTTCGTCTATTCGCGCTCCAATCCGCAAGGCATCGCGCGCGGCGGCGCGGCGGCGATGCTGTGGGAATTCGATGCGAACGGCAAATATGTTAAGGAGTGGGGCCCGCACAGCTATGGCGCCTCCTTCGCCCATGCCGTGCGCGTGGACGCGCATGACAATGTCTGGCCGGTGGACGAAGGCTCGGGCATGATCATTCGCTACAACCCGAAAGGCGAGCAGGATTTCTGGCTGGGCCGTACGCCCGAGGCGATCGACTATCTGGAAGCCAATCTGGAGATCTTGAAATTCGCCCACCCCACCGTGGCGTTCAACCGCCGCCCCGTGGGCAGGAAGGGCGAGTTCGGGCGCGAGACCGACATCGGCTGGGATTCCAAAGGCAATATGTTCATCCCCGACGGCTATGAGAATTCGCGGGTGGTGAAGATTTCTCCCGACGGCCATTGGCTGAAGATGCTGGGCACTTTCGGCAGCGGGCAGGACCAGTTCAACACGCCGCACACCATCGCGGTCGATGCTCAGGACAATGTCTATGTCGGCGACCGGGGCAATTTCCGCATCCAGGTCTATGACAATGATCTGAACTACAAGCGCACCATCACCGGCATCGGCGCGCCCTGGGCGCTCTGCATCACCCAGGGCCCGACGCAGTACATGTTCTCGGGCGACGGCAACGGCAAGCTCTACAAGATGGACATGACCGGCAAGGTGCTGGGCATGACCGTCACCGGCCAGGATCATGGCTCGGAAGACACGGGCGATCTGATCCATTCGCTGGATTGCCGGAGCCCGAACTTGGTCTATATCGGCTCGGCGTCGATGTATGACGTGCAGAAGCTGACGTTGAAATAGAATAAACACGCCTCATGCTGAGCTTGTCGAAGCACGAGGACGGCACACTTCTGGAGCAACCCTCATCCTTCGACAAGCTCAGGATGAGGACTTAACATCAAGGCGCCCCCGGTTTCCCGGGGGCGCTTTTTGTTTGGCCGGCGCATGTCGCAAAAGTTCGAAATAGCTAGGCCCCAATCGCGGCCGATGCGGCTCGAATCATGATGCTCGTGAAACATCCGGTTCCCGTCAGACTTTACCGGCGCGACAACTTTATCGCTAAAGCATGCCAGATATGCCAGGGCGGGAATGGTTTAGGCCTAAATTAAAGCCCAGGGAAAAGAGACGGTTAGCCCGCCCGCGACGAAAAGAATGAAGCAAAGATAAAGAGCTGCGACCAAAAGGGCGTGGACATGCGGCGCGCATCTATGCTGCTTCGGCGCGAATTCTTCCGAGAGACGTGTCGTGAGCCTGAAGTGCGAAATCAATCGCTATGGCCGTCGCCTTGCCGATGCTTTTGCGAACAAGCAGCAGCAAAGCGACATGGAAATATTCTTCCAAGCGATCGAGCAGCTGGCGGAGGAAGTGGAACGCGTTGAGCGCCGGCTCGCAGTCCTGGAGCAGGGGCGTTGAACGCGCGGCCGGAAACTGCCGCCTTGGCCAAGCATGTGGTGAGCGTGCTGCGTTCGCTGCGCGTCTGCACCAAGGGCCCGGACTTCAAGTCTGTGCACGAATTGCTGCGCCGGGCCGAGGAAGAAGCCCGGCACCTGATGGCCGCGGGATAAGTTGGCGCAAGACCTTGCGCGTCTTGTTAACCAATAAGTTGTAGACATGCACTACAACCAACGTTAGGTAGTCGGACAACCGATTCGCCGATAGACGACATCACAGGGGGCAATTCATGAAACGTATATTTTGCGGGGCATTTCTGCTGGCTTCAGCGCTGCCTGCTTTCGCACAAGAGCCGCAAGGTCTTCCGGCACCCTATATAGAGCTTGGTGTCGGCGCCGTTTTCGCGCCGTCCGAGAGCACCAAGACCTATACGCTCACCAGCGGCACCACGACGGCCATCGGAAAAATCGACCTCAACTATGACACCGGTCTCGCCGCCGGCGCGGAGGTCGGATATGCGGGCGTCGGCATTCCGGAGCTTCGCCTCGGCCTGAGTTACGATTATCTCCAGGCCAAATTCAGCGACGGCCAAGTCGTGGGAACGGTGAACGGCACGCCTGGTTCATTCCCGTTCACCCGGGCGGATCTTACGTCCATAGGCGCGGGTTCAGCCCTGGACAATGACGTGCATGTCCTGATGGGGAACGCATATTACAGTTTTCCGATGCTTGGACCTGTGCGGCCTTATTTGGGGGTCGGGCTGGGAACAGCGATCATCAGCAATGCCGGTTCGAACTTCGCATTCTCGGCTACCGCGGGTTTGCGCGTGGCGATCAATGACCAGAGCTATCTGGGTCTGCGATATCGCTTCTACGATGTGCAGGGTCCGACTGACGACCTTGGGATCAAGTATGAACCGCTTACCGCCAACTCCGTTATGGCGATGCTGGGCATGTACCTGAACTGACTCGATCCGGGGTGCAGTATCGTGGCTTGCCGAAGCTCGCTCGGCTCACGCTCGTTCTACTCAACAAAAGCTGGCGCGCTCCCGGGTAACCGGGGCGCGCTTTTTGCATGACGAACACGGCGAAAGCCCGGTCTGTTCTTAAAGCGCGCGGTGGGGGGCATCCGCCTGGCGATGGTCCCGGCGGGCGGCTTCGGCTCTTCAAAAGTCCGCACGCGATGCTACGCTCAAGATCGGGACGACGGGACCGGTCATGCATCGCATCTTTTTCACCGCCGCTGGATTTTATCTCTTCACGCTGGGTTTATTCGCCTTGGCGGCAGCGGCCCAGACGGCGCCACCGGTTCCCGCATCGCCGCCCGGCATGGCAGGCGCCGCCAGTTTGCCGCCGGGGGCGGGGCGCGATGCGACGATACGGGTCTGCGGCAAATGCCACGACGCCGGCCTCTTGGCGAGCCAGGATCTGGACGCGGAAGGCTGGAAACAGACCGTGGACGAGATGGCCAGAATGGCCGAAGGCACGGACAACGACTTTGCCGCCATCACCGCTTATCTGACCAAGGCGTTTCCCGCCAAATAAACCGAGACGCTTCCTTTTGAGCGCCGGGGCGACGCTTCGGCTTTGGCGCTGGCTCCGCGCAGCGATATAATGCTCTCAGTTCGCAAGCGGACCGCGAAGCCGTCTAGAACGGCCGCAACGGGGCGTCCGGACGCGTGCTTTCAGGAAAAACACCAAAAGCGGGCGATAACCAACCCGCGATTATGCCCACAACCGGCAATCACAGGAGTAAGATCATAAGTCGCGCCGGCGACCGCAACGCATAAGGAGCGCACCGCATAAGGGAGAAAGAAATGAACAAGATCTACACGATTTCGACCCTCCTCGCCGTCATTCTCGCCATCGTCAGCCCTTTCGTTCACATACCGTGGTCGGCCGCCGGATTGCTGATCCTGGGCGGCATCGGCGCGATCAACAATCCGCCGGATCTGCGGCTCAGGGTTTACACGGCGACCGTCATACTCATTCTGGGCGGAAAGTCGCTGACCAACATACCCGTCGTGGGCGACTCGCTCGCGGCCATATTCGTAGGCGTGGCGCTTGCCTTGACGGGCGCTTCGATCGTCGGCGTCAGCCTCGGGATTTTTCAGCTAATCAAGACGAATTTGTCCAAGTGAGTGGCGACGCCGGAGGCGGCGAAACGATGCAGTGCATCGTTTCGAGCCGCGCCTCCCTCGCTACGCTCGAAGAGGGGCAAGGTTTTCTAGGCTCGTTGCATTCGCCAAGAAAACCTAAGCCAACGCTGCGAGCCTTAGCGAGTGGCGCCGGCAAGCGTTACGAAAACCTCAACGCGCTCCCGCTCACACGGGGGCGCTTTTTGTTGGGCGAAAGCCTGTTGCGGCGGCACTTCTGCCGACTGCTGCCGGTAACGTCCGAACAAAGAGTGGTGGCGCAATCAGTGCTTGCGCCTTTTCCCCGAGCTACTTCTCTCTGTGCAGTCCGCCCGCCGGGGTTGTTTTCTCTGGTTTGATTTTTATTGGATTGAGGCAAAACAAAGGCAAGCGGTACCTCGAATTGATTTGATCGGCTTAACCGCCTTGTAAGCGCGCAAGCCTGATCCTTCACGCCATGGGGTTCATCGAGCAGCGCATTTTGGATTCGCTTGAGCGGGCGGCAAAACGCGGCGCCATGCTCAATACCAATTCGATTGCTCTGCGCGTATTTCCCAACGATCAATCGCAAGCCGCAATTGTTGCCACAAGAGAAGGGCTCCGGATGCTTGAGCGTCGCGGGCTGGTCTGCCGGCACGTGAAGGGAGAGGGCCAGGGCCATTCCATCTGGACCAAGCCAGGTGCCGCCCCAACAAGGGTCCGCCCGATAGAAGAGAATTAGACGCTGGATGGTCCCTAAGCCGAAAGGCAATTCTCATGGTGGGTGGAAATTGATGCCGCATGAAATCGATCGTCTCGCCGATAATTTCATTGGCGAACATGGATGCGAAGCGATCAGCCTGGCTTTTCATCTCGCCGCGAAATGTCTCCAAAATCAAGATAGCGAGGGCTACGAGCGCTATTTCCAAATTTATGTTCGCCTCGTTCAACGCTCAGGAAGGGCAGGGGCGTTATCCGCTTGGCACGAGCAAGTGTCGCGGCAGGAATTTGATAATAACCGGCCGTCGCCAAGCGGTAACGTCGAGCGACACTAGCGCGCCGCCAGAATCCACGCCTCGCGCGCCGTGCCGCACCGGCAAGGCGTGCTATCCAGGCGTGCGCCCAATTGCAGCGCATGGATTTTCCGGGTCAACTCTCCACCCGCGAGTCTCGTCGTCACGCTTCCGCTCGCGCAATGGGGAACGACATGGCTGAGTTTGATCCCTCCCTGAATCGCAGAGACTGGCTTGGCGCGGCGCTGGGCTTGGGCGTTGCCGCGGGGCTGGAAAGCGGCGCAAAGGCTGCGACCGGCGACACGCCCGTCCGGCTCTCCTTCAACGAAAATCCGCTTGGGCCGTCGCCGCGCGCAAAAGAAGCGATACGCGCCCAAATGAATTCGCTGAGCCGCTATACTTCAGATGTGGGCGATGCGTTTCGCGCCCAGGTCGCGCAGTTGGAAGGGGTGGCGCCCGAACAGATTTTCCTGGGCGAATTGCTTGAAGTGTTCGGGCTTCATCTGGCGCTCTTGGGCGGGCCGGGCGGCGAATTCATTTATTCCGAGCCCGGCTATTCGGCCCTGGTGGGCGCGGTCGCGCCGGGCGGCGGCAAGGTGGTCGCGGTCCCCTTGAATGCGCGGCAGGAAGACGATCTTCCAGCATTAGCCGCGGCCGTGAATGGCGCGACCCGCGCGGTCTATCTGGTCAGTCCCCACAATCCCAGCGGCACGGTCAGCGAGAAGGGCGCGCTCGATGCTTTTATCCGCGATGTGTCGCCCCGCACGCTGGTCCTGGTGGACGAGGCCTATCTGGATTTCCTGGACGATTATGCCGAACGGACGGTGGCCCGTTTCACCCGGCAAGGCGCCAATGTGGTGGTGTTCCGCACCTTCGGAAAAATGTACGGCCAGGCCGGGCTTTCGATGGGCTATGCCATCGTGCCGAAGCCGCTGGCTGCTTCGCTGGCCGCCAACGGGCTGGGCTCGCCGTTCGAGATCAACCGGCTGGCGGTGGCTGGCGCGATGGCCTGCCTGGGCGACACGCATTATGTCGCCACCATCCGCGACATCACCAACAAAGAGCGGGAAAAATGGTTTCAGCTGTTTGAGCGGCTGAAGCTCAACTATGCGCGCTCCCGCGGCGCCTTCGTGTTTTTCGAGACCGGGCGCCCGCATGCCCAATTCGCCGCCGCGATGTTGAAGAAGGGCGTCGATGTGGGGCGGGTTTTTCCGCCGGCCGACCGCTGGACGCGTCTGTCCTTCGGAACGGTGGAGGACAACGCCCGGGCGCGCGCGGCCGTCGAAAGTGTTTTGAGATAAGTGGCTAGCCGCTCCTGCGGCCGAAGCCGGGGCGTTTTGCAATGCCGCTGCTTTGCGGTTGCGCGCGTGCGGGCAGGGCGCCGGCAAGGGGAGTGGCGGTCGCCGGGTTGCTGGCGGCGTCTTCCGCCGACTTGCGGGCCATGTAGCGGGCGATGACCGCGTCGGCTGCCGCGCCGCCATCGTCGCTGTCGCCGCCTCCCGGCGCGCTGCCGCCCGATCCCGGTGAACGCAAGGCGCGGATCAGCCGCACGATCTTCAGGATCAGCGGAATACAGAACAGTCCGCCCACCGCGCCCAGGCCGATGACCGTCGGGCCGAGGCCGGTTTCCTCCACGCCCTGCACCGATCCGCCGACATCCAGGAAATAATAAAGCAGATAGCCGCAATAAAGGACGGGCAGCACGGCTTTGGCCACGCCGAAGATGGATTTGATGTTTTGCAACGCCGCCCCCCGCATCGCCCCATGATGGCCGGGCAATGACGAACAAAATCTAAAGGCGCGATTTTCCTGGATTTAGCGGCTATTCAGCGGTATCCGACGCCGGTTATGAAGTCGCGCAGCAACGCGTCATCGACTTCAACTTCCTCCAGCAGACATTGCAGCACATCGCGCGCATAAACGATGCCGACCGGATTATGCTTGTTATCGACAACCGGAATGCGATGGACGCCGCGCTCCTTCATGGCTTGCAGCACGTCGCTGAGCGGATCGGACGATCGGCAGGTGGCGACGTCGCGGTTCATGATGGTGTCCACCGAAGCGCCCAAGTCGGAGCCGCGGCTGATTTGAACGACAATGTCCGACTTTGTGACAACCCCGCTCACCACCCCGTTGCGACAGACGACGATCAGATCGGTGCCGGGCTCAGCCATGAGATTGGCCGCGTCCTTGACCGAAGCCTCCGCATCGATGACGGCGAGCCGCTCGCAAGCCCGTAACAGCATCTGTTCGACGAACATCTTTTCATCCCCCAAGGGAGGCCCGCCCGGAGGTCCTGGCGCGCGTTCATGGCATGCTTTTGCCCGGCCAGGATATCGGCGTACGCCTTGTGTGTGGCGAAAAAATGCCCCGCCGGGCGCAGCCAACGCCGGTCATGGGTAGAAAATAAAACGACCAAAGAAAAAGCCCGGGATCTGGTCCGGGCCGCGCCGAATAAGGCGGAATGCATGAAATTTCCTTCAACAGGGAACGGGAAGACTATGGTCCGCTTTTCGGAACTCTCTTTGCCGCTTTCCGTTGAGGGTAAGGGGGCAAGCATTCGGCCGACAGGTGAGCCATGGATACGCGGACACTTCCTTCGCATTTTCCCCCTCAAACGAAGAAGCGGGAGCAGAAATTCGCCAGATTCGACTTCCTGCCAGGCGATGAAGATTTGATCGCCCAGCTGCCGCCCGAACAGCAGGCGGCGCTGCGCGCCCAGGGCAGCTATGCCCAGCGCGCCCAGGAAATGGGCATCGCCGTCGGCACGGTGCGGAGCCGGCTGCACCGGGCGCGGGCCGCCCTGGTCCGGTTGCGCGCACAAGGCGCGCCGGGGACCGATCCCCTGCACTGAGCCGGCCCGCTTACAGCTTCCTGATGGGCGAAAAAATGGCCCAGTGGAGGCGGCATGGGGGTCGCGCGCTGGGCCAAAGGTCTGGTCGCGGGCGAGGGGGAAAGCCCGCGTCTTGGTAACGCGACAGCGGGCCTGGGGTTCTTCTGATTTGGTCGGTCTCCTGATCCGGCGGTTCTCTTGACCGTGGTTCTCTGGCGGGCAGCCAGGCCGCCATGCTTAAGTCGGGCCGGGAACAGGGCGGGGCTGGGGCATGACGGGCGCAAAATCAATCCGTACACGGACCATGACGGCTGCTTGCATGGCTGCGCTCATGATGCTGGCGCTCGCGGGCGAGCGGCCGGCGGATGCGGCGATGGCGGGCAGCGATAGCTGGATCACCAGCTGGGCGGCGACGCCCGCGCCGCGCTGGGGCAGCGAGGTTCCCGCGGCCTATGGCGTGCCGGAAACATTGGACGGCGTGACCATCCGCCAGGTGGCGCGCCTCAGCGTCGGCGGCGGCAAGGTCCGCGTGGTTCTGTCCAATGAATATGGCAGCCTGCCCATGACGATCGGCGCGGGCAGCGTGGCACAGGCGGGCGCCAATGGCGCGTTGGCGGGGCCGGCGGCGCGGCTGACCTGGGGCGGCAAAGGCTCGGTGGTGGTGCCGCCAGGCGCACCCGTCGTCAGCGATCCCCTGGATATGACCGTGGCGCCGCTTTCCAGCCTGGCGGTCAGCATCTATCTGCCGGGGAAGACCGCCCTTACTTCCGTCCATTGGGACGGGGCGCAGACCGGCTATATTTCCGGGAGCGGCGATTTCACATCCTCCGCCTCGTTCCAGGCGGCGAGCACGCTCAAGCAGCGCTTGTTCCTCAGCGGCATCCAGGTCGATGCCAAGCCGGCCAGCAAGGCGGTGGTGTTCTTCGGCGACTCCATCACCGACGGCGCCTGCTCGACCGCCGACGCCAATGGCCGCTGGCCCGATCATATCGCCGAGCGGCTGCAGCGTGGCGGGCATGGCGAGATCGCCGTGGTCAATGAAGCCTTTTCGGGCGACCGCGTGCTGGTCAACGGCATGGGGGTCAATGCGCTGGCGCGGCTCAATCAAGACGTGCTGAGCCAGCCGCGTCTTTCGACCGTGGTGCTGATGATGGGCATCAACGATATCGGCTGGCCCGGCGACAAAGCCATCACGCCCGCCGACAAGGAGCCCACCGCGGACGACATCATCGTGGGCTATCAGCAGATCATCGACCGCGTGCATGCCAGGGGCGCGCGGATCGTGGGCGCGACCTTGACGCCTTTCGCCGATACCAATGTGGGCACGCCGACCGAAGGCTATTACACGCCCGAGAAGGAGAAGATCCGCCGGACCGTCAATCAATGGATCCGGACCAGCGGCCGCTTCGATGGCGTGATCGATTTCGACAAGCTGATGGAGGATCCCGCCAGCCCCGGCCACATGCGCGCCGCTTACGATTGCGGCGATCATCTGCATCCCAATGATGCGGGTTACAGCGCCATGGCGGCCGGCGTGGATCTGGGGCTGTTGCTGAAGTAAGCGTCCGCCGTCAGCGGAGATCGGCGCGCAATTCGCGCACGCCGCGCCCCAGCCGCTGGCGGAGCAGCGTGCGCAAGGTCGCGCCATCGACATAGCCCACTTCGGCGGCGATGGCGTCCACGCTGAGGCCACTGCCGTGCAGAAGCGTGCGGGCCCGTTCCACCCGAAGGTCCTGGAAATAAGACAGCGGCGATTTGCCCAACACCGCTTCACATTTTCGCTGCAAGGAACGCGGCGTGATGGCGAGCGCGTCCGCGGCTTCGTTCAAGGAAAAGCCGGCCTTGAGATTCTTGCGCGCCCATTGCTCGAACCGGGTGATGACCGGATCGGCGCGGGCCAGATGGTTGGGAATGATGTAAGCGGCCTGCGATGAGCGGATATCCGCCAAGAGATAACGCGAGACCATGTCGGCCAAGGCCGGGCTCGATTTGGCGATGAGCCAGAGTGCCAGATCGAGATGGCCCATGGCGGCCCCGGCGGTGACGCCGATCTCGCTGGGCACCAGGATGCGCGTCTCGTCCAGCCGGACTTGCGGATAACGCTGGCGGAACAGCGGCGCCAGAAACCAAGTGGTGGTGGCGGTCTGCCCGTCCAGCAATCCCGTCTCCGCCACCACAAAGGTGCCCATGCAGGACGCGGCGATTTTCGCGCCATCGCCGTGCCATTTCCGCAAAGCCGCATTCGCGTCTTTCACGTCCGGGCGGGCGAGGGCCGCAATCATTTCCTCCGGCATGGGCGCATACAAAGCCGGCACGATGATCCAATCCGGTTTCCGGCTGGGCGTGACGGGCTCGACCGGCACGCTGAGACCCAGCGCCGAGCGGACTTTTTTGCGCACGCCGACAAGCGTGATCTCGAGTTTGGGCGCATCGATGCCGACCAAGGGGCTGAGCTTTTTGGCGATGCCAAAAGCTTCGCGGATGACCGAAAGGCCGGTGTCGAAACAGCCGTCAAGGGCGAGGACCGCGAGGCGCATGTCGGGAATGACCCTAATATTGTCGTTTACGACAATACCGCTTTTGGCGCGGCCTGCCTAGATATGCGAGCCAACAAAGTGAGCACAGGAGTTGCCATGAAAGTCTTTGCCATCGGCGCGATCACCACACCGCCGCCTTCGCCTGAAGCGCGCGACGCCATCCTGTCCAAGGAAGTGCCCGCCACCTTGCAGCATTATCTGGACGGAAAGATCGAGCAATTCTGGTTTCGCCAGGACAGGTTGGGCGTGATCTTTTTGATGGATGCGCCCTCGGTGGACGAGGCCAAGGCCACGATCAGCGAATTGCCGCTGACGCATGGCGGAAACATGACCTACGATTTCATTCCTGCCGGGCCGCTCGCGCCGCTCGGCCGTCTCATCCAAAGCAAATGATCCAAAGCAAGTGATCCAAGCGGCCTGGTTGTTCCGTGAGACAGCCAGGTCCTCTTGCCACGAAAGGCCTGAAACCATGAAGACGCCAGAGCTTTATTATTTGACGCTTGTCGCCATAGCGACCGCGTTGATGTGGATTCCTTATATGGCGGCGCGAATCCTGACGCGCGGTCCCTTCAAGACTTTGGGCGATCCCGCCGATCCGACGCGCCAGCCGATCCGGCGTGGGCGACACGCGCGCGGCGCGCCCATGCCAATGCGGTGGAGAATCTCGCCGTGTTCGCGCCCATGGTCGTCATCCTGGCCTTGATGGGCGCGAGCACACCCGCGACGGTGACGGCCGCCAAGATTTTTCTCGGCGCGCGGCTGCTCCATTACATTGTTTATGCCGCCGGCATTCCGGTCGTCCGCACCTTGGCATTCGCGGCCGGTTTCGCGGCGACTCTTGTGATCGCGCAGGCGGTGCTGGGGCGGCTCTAAAGCATTAGGTATAAACCACTACGTATACGGAGGAACTTGACATTAACCTTTTAAATCCATAATTAACACTTTATTAACCATTGCTTTCAGCCAATTCAGCCGGAAAACCGGTGGCGAAAGTAGGGCACAGTGGGGTGCCAACAGGGAAGCAGAGACTCATTCCGAAAGGATGCGGTTATGCTTTCTCTTCCGGTCGCGCACGGTCCCCTTGGGCTTGGCGAATTCGACAGCCCAATTCCGCATGCCAGGATTTCCGCGCTCAGTCTCGAGCATGACGATCTTGGCGCGGCGATGGAGGCGCTTACCGGCGCGGACCTTCAGGACGAGTTGATGATCGCCCGGCTGAAAAAGCGCCGGCTCCAGCTGCGGGAGGAAATCGCGGGCCTGGTTTCGACGAAAATGCCAGCCAAGTCCGTCGCCGCGGATTTCTTGGGCGATGCGGATAACGATGCGGACATAGACGCTTCGGCGCCGGACGCCGTGCGAATGGCGCCGTCAAATGCCGCCGGATCCTTTGTTGTCAGCATCTTTGCCGCGGTGTTGATCCTGTTCGTCATGGTGTTGGGCTGGTCGGATATGGTGGATTCCTTGAACCAGACCCTGGCGCAAATTTACCTCTTGAGCCTTTTGGTGGCCGCCAATGGCTGAGCGCGCCCAGAAGAAATTCCTGTATGAAGGCGCCGCCGCGCGTTATCGCGCGCTCATGGTGAAATCCTCCGACCCCGCCCGCCGCCGCATGCTGGCGGAAATGATCGCGCGCGAGTTGCAGACGGTAAAGCATCGCGAGCCTGTTGCGGGGCCTATGAAGAACAAGGTGAATTAGAGCGAAAACGCTGGGACGGCTCGATATTCCATGAGATTGCCCAAAAACATTTTGGGGCGCGGCCGTGCGGCAGAATTGCAGCCATGCGATTATCGCGATTGCGGGGCGGCGCGGTCTTGGCGACTGTAGCAGGGTCCGCTCTCGCTAACGGATTTATGGACCCGATTTCTCCCGCGCTGCAGGACCAGGGCTTTGTCTTTCGCCCCGGCGACGCCATGCGCGCCTGGCTGGGGCCGGCCTGGACCGATTGGGCCTCTTTCGCGGCCAGCTGGAACGATCTTGGCGAGGATCACCACATGGCCGATGGCGGGCGTTATCGCCGCCGCCGCTATGCGGTGTTCGAGATGACGGCAGGCGCCATCCTGCGCGCGCCGCATCAGCCGCATTACCAGGCCAAGACCTATAACCGGCTGAATGGCGGGCTGGACCGTTGGTTCGATCCCGTCACGCCCGCAATCGGCGAGCATCCCATCATCCGGGCCTTGATCGAGAGGCTGGCGAAGATTTTCGCCGCGATCGTTCCTTCCACCAACTGGCATGTGGAATTGCACCAGTTCCGCATCGAGGCCAGCGCGGCGACGATGGGCCGCCCCACGCCGGAGGGCATGCATCGCGATGGGGTGGATGGCGCTTTCGTGATGCTGATCCATCGCGACAATGTTTTGAGCGGCGTGACCGAGATCGTCAATGCGGATGGAACATCGCTGGGACATTTCACCTTGAGCGATGCCGGCGACGCGGTATTTCTCGACGATGCGCGGGTGTTTCATGGCGTGACACCGATCGCGCCGCTCGATCCTGCAAAGCCCGCGATACGGGACGTTCTAGTGATTACATTTACGCATAAATAGCGGACTTGCCGTTTCACGTGACATGCTCTAGACCCTCGGTCCCCGTGAGCCGGGGCCAATCCTGCGTCATGAATTTGCGTCACCGATCTTTCGAGTTGGCATGAGTCAAGGCACTATCAAGTTCTTCAACGCCGCCAAGGGTTTTGGGTTTGTCACGCCCGATGGCGGCGGCGCTGACATCTTTCTTCCCGCCGCCGCGGTCACGGCCGCCGGCGCGACCGCGATCAAGCCGGGCCAACGCATCGCCTTCGAGCAGGCGCCTGACACCAAAGGTCCCAAGATCGTGTCGCTCAAGCTGGTGGGCGAGGCGCCCGCCAAAGTGCCGGCGCCCGCCACTGCGCGCGTGACCATCTATGGCGACGCCAGCGCCGACGCCACCGCTGATGCTGTGGAAGCGGTGCGGGCCTTGGGCTTCACGCTGGCGCTGCAGGATACCCAGACCACGCCACCCAGCGCCGACCAGCTGAAGCGCCTGTCGCAGATGCTGACCGGCCAAAGTCTGGTGCGCCGTTACGATCCCCTGTTTTTCGCGCTTCAGCTGGATGACCGTTTCATCACCGACCAGGATTTCTGGACGGCGATCGTCGAACATCCCGCGCTTCTGAATGGGCCGGTCTTGGTCGCGTCGGGCCAGGCGCGGATCTGCAAGACCGAAGGTGAGGTCCGGGCTTTTTTGCGCAGCGACCAGGCGACGGCCGCGCCCAAGCCCAAAACCCTTTCGCCGCGCATCGCCGCCATGCTGAGCGGCAAAGCCGTGCCGGAGCCCGAGCCGGTTGTCGTCGCAGAAGCCCCCGCGCCCAAGCCTGCGCCCGAGAAAACAGCGCGCGTCGCCGCCAAGCCTGAAGCCAAAGCGAAATCGGCCGCGAAGCCGAAGCCGGCTGCGAAATCGGTGAAGGCGCCGCCGAAAAAGCCCGCTGCAAAGAAGCCGGTCAAAGCCGCGCCGAAAAGCAAGCCGGTGAAGAAGGCAAAGAAGCGCGCCTGATTTCGGCGCGCATCGCGAAAGTCGCGCGTTCAGTCCAGATGGAAAACTTCTTCCATCTCCGCCCACCATTCGCCGGTCTTGCGGGTTGAAAGCGGTTCCTGCATCGGGTTCATCACCGCCCACCATTCCTGGGTCTTAGGATGGGCCGCCATTTTCGCCTGATCGTTCGCCATGTCGGCGCCATGATATTCGAAATAGCTGAAGAGAAATCCGTCTTTGAAATAGATGGAATAGTTGGCGATGTTGCAGTCGCGGATTTTCTCCAGCACTTCCGGCCATACCCGGGCGTGATAGGCGCGGTATTCGTCCTCTGAGCCGGGCTTGAGCTTGATCACCATGCCATATCGCTTCATCGTACCTGCCTATTTAAGCGCTCAAATTCGGCTTGACCGCACGATTATTGCTCAAATAGGGTCGCTATCACAATTTTGAGCGCTTGAAAATGGGTTTGGAAAACGGACGCAGTAATCAGGAGCTGGTGAAGGAGGCGCTCGCCGACAAATTGCGCGGCGAGATCGTGCGCGGCGCGCTTGCGCCCGGCACCCGCATCGTGGAAGCCAAATGGGCCGCGGAATTCGGCGTCGCCCAGGCGTCCATCCGCGAAGCCATCAACATTCTGGCCCAGGCCGGGTTCGTGTCCAAGCCGGCGGGACGCAGCGCCCGTGTGGTCCATCTCACCGCCAGCGATGTGGCGCAGATCTATCAATTGCGGGGCGCGATCGAAGGGCTGGCCGCGCGGCTGGCCGCATCGGCGCGGCCGAACCTGATCGGGTTGCAATCCATTCTGGACACGATGCGCGAGGCCGCGAAGGCGGGGAACAGCGATGCGGTGCTCGATTGCGATCAATTCTTTCACCTCAAGCTTTGCGAATTGTCGGGCAATCCGCATCTTCTGGCGCATGCGCGGCGCATCCTGCTGCCCTTCTTCGCGTTCGTGCGCATGCGCGTGGCCGCCAGCGGCCAGGACATTTCGGCCTGGGAGCAGGACCTGGAGACGCATCAGCGCATCATCGATCTTGTGCGCGAAGGCGAAGCGGAATTGGTGGAGCAATATATGAAGAAAGCGATGGAGCGCTTCGCCAAGACCGCCCGCGAGAATTGGGAAAAGCGGGCGCCCGATGAAACCTGATCGCGGATTCTAGCGGAAGCAAGCCGATGCCGGGTCGCGCCATCAGGTCCGTCTCTACCATCGATGCGCGTTTTGCACTTCCGGACGGCGCGGGCACGGACGCGGTTCACACCAAGGCGCGATATGGCATGGCGATCACCCGGCTTGGCGCCGAGGATGGCCTCGTAGGAACCGGGATCGCGCTGACCCTGGGCGACGGCAACCGGCTGGTCTGCGATGCGATCGATCTGTTGGCGGGGTCGCTTGCCGGCCGCGGCATCGAGGAACTGATGGCGGATTTCGGCGCAGTCTCCCGCCAGATCGCGGACGATCCCTCGCTGCGCTGGCTTGGGCCGCACAAGGGCGTGGTTCATTTGGCGCTGGCTTCGATTGCCAATGCGGCTTTCGATCTTTGGGCCAAGAGCCGCGGCCTGCCCTTGTGGAAGCTGTTGCTCGATCTGACACCGGAGCAATTGGTCGCTTGTTTGGACCTCAGCTATGTCGAAGACGTGCTCAGCCGGGACGAGGCCCTGGCGATGCTCAAGGAGGCCGCGCCCACACGGGCGGGGCGGGAAAAGATTCTCAAGAGCGGCTATCCCGGTTACGACACTTCCGTCGGGTGGATGGCCTATGACGACGCCAAGGTTCGCGACCTGACCCGGCGCGCGATGGACCAGGGCTTTCGCGCCTTCAAGCTGAAAGTGGGTTCAGCGGAGGAAGCGCGCGACTTGCGGCGCGCCGCCATGCTGCGCGAGGTGATCGGCGATGCGGGCAGCTTGATGTTCGACGCCAATCAGCGCTGGAACCTGCCTGATGCCAAGCGCATGTGCCGCGAACTCGCCAGGCTCGATCCGCTCTGGATCGAAGAACCCACCCATCCCGACGATGTTCATGCCCATGCCGAGCTGGCGCGCGTCATCGCACCGGTCAAGATTGCGGCGGGCGAACACATTCCCAACCGCGTGCTGTTCAAGAATTTCCTGGGTTATGGCGGCGTGCATTTCGTGCAGGCCGATTGCACCAGGCTTGCGGGGGTCGGCGAATTCCTCACCGTCAGCTTGATGGCCAAAAAGTTCGGCCGCCCGCTGGTTCCCCATGTCGGCGACATGGGCCAGCTGCATCAGCATCTGGTGCTGTTCAATCACATCGCGCTGGATCATGAGCTGGTCTTCCTGGAGCATATCCCGCATCTCAGGCAGCATTTCGCCTTCCCGGCCGAGGTCAAGGGCGGCTTCTACAAGACGCCGCAAGAGCCGGGCGCATCGACCGATATGATTTTGGAAAGGTGAGGTTTAGGCGGCGACGTTGGCGTCCAGGCTGGCCTGCTGCAGCGTCAAGCTCGCTGTCGTGCCGTCGCCCTCGATACTGTCGATTTCCAGCGATGCGCCGATCATCTGCGCCAGGCGGAAGCTGATGGCCAGTCCCAGGCCGGTGCCTTGATATTTGCGGGCAAAGGCGCCTTCCGCCTGGACGAAAGGTTTTCCCAATTGGGCGAGCGTCTCGGCGGGAATGCCGCAGCCCCGGTCGCTGACCCGGATGACGCAATGGCTGCCGGCGTGGGCGCAGCGGATTTCCACTAGCCCGCCATCTTCGGAAAATTTGACCGCATTGGACAGCAGGTTGAGGAGGATTTGCTCGAGCGCATTCTTGTCCGCGACAACCTGCGGCGAAGTGGAATCGCGATGGATCTGGATGCGGACATTGCGCTTGGCGGCAAGGATTTTCACCACGCGCATTGTGTCGTCGATGGCGTCATGGGCGGAGACGATGCCGATTTCCGTCTCCATCTTGTCGGCTTCGATTTTCGACAATTGGAGAATGTCGTTGACCAGCCGGAGCAGATGCTTGCCGCTGGTATGGATGTCGTCGATATATTCGCGGTATTTGCCTGAAGGCATCGGCCCGAACGTGCCGGCCTGCAGAACCTCCGAGAAACCCAGGATGGCGTTCAAGGGCGTTCTGAGTTCGTGGCTCATATTGGCGATGAAGGCGCTTTTGCTCTTGCTGGTTTCCTCGGCGGCGCGCGCCTCGGCCCGGGTCGCCTCCAACTCCGCCGCCAGGACACGGCTCTCGCCTTCCTTCAGGTGATCGAGAAAGCGCCACCAGGTGACCCCGACGCCGGCAAAGGCCAGACCCGCGATAAGGCCGATCAGCAGGATCACGGGTAGGACCTGCTTGAAAAGCAGGCGGCCATCCGCGGTTGCTACCCAGCTCAACCGGAAGCCCGAGGGGCGTCGCTGCGGGTCCATCAATTGAATGCCCGGTCCCTGGGAACGGTCGATCTTCAGATCCAAGATTCCGTACTTTCGCCCCAGCGCATCGATCGTCTTGCGATCCAGTTCCTGCGCTTCGATCAGCACGAACTGGGCAGGCTTTGTTTGCGCCGGTCCCGCTTCGGAGGTTGGCACGATGGGTCCTGCCGCCATCATCGCGGGCATGCCGCCCAAGGAGATGATCCCCGATATCCCTTTGCGTTGATCCTTCGCGGCGAAGGCGGCCTCGGCCAGCCGGCGCAGCATCGGGGAGGCAAGCGGCGCATCGCGCGCCGCCGCCGGCTCATGCACGTTGTAGCTATAGGCGAGGCGCCCGGACCTGGAGACGATAAAGACGGCGTCGGTGCCGAAGGTCTCTTGCAGATAAGGTCCCAGAACGCCGGTTTCCCACTTTAGATCGCGGGGACCTTTAAGATAATTGTAGAGCTGGTCCCAAGACGTGTAGTCCGCAACCGCCGAGACGATGCCATCTTGATTGGTCTTGAGGATGGCGCCAACCAACTGGGTTTGACCCGCATTCTGCGCCCGGTCCATGTCGGACGATGCCGTACCCAGCGCCCATAGAATAACGAGCACGCTGACGCCGAGAATCGCGGCGGCGACGACGGCGAGACCTGCGACCAGTCGTGAGGACCGCGATCGAATTGTGGTTGGCGGGGTCATGACATCCCCGCTAACCTATTTGGTAACCTTTAAGAAATCGCAACCTAGACAGGCTTGTCCCGGCCGCAAAGGGCGGAAAACCGCGCTGTTTTTGTACGGGATGGAACCCTGGGGCCCTTGCTCGGCGGGTTTGGGCCGGGTGTAGCGCCTACAACCCGGTGCTAGAGCATTTTCGCTTTTCGTCGAATCGCGAAAATGCTCTAGCTTTTTGAATTGTCGCGGTTCCGGACGGAGTTGCCTAGCGTCAGCGTCGCGGCAACCGCTGCCCGCCGGTACGCGTTCTTCGCTGCCGCTTAGAACCTACCGGCTCCTGGAACCGCTCTAGCGCTATTTGGGCGAAGGCCCTGACGCGTCTGTCACGGCCGCGCGTTCCAGATACGCGATATATCCCAAGAGCGCGCCCCAGTGATAAAAGCGGTCGCTGTTGGCGACATCGTCGCCCGTGCCGGTCTTGGCGTTGTAATTCTCATGGACATGGCCGTTGCCGGTCCATTCCTTCAAGAACAGGTCATAGGATTTCTGCGCGAACTCCGCGCGCATGGCGGGCTCGGCATAATTGCGCAAGCCCAGATAGACCAGATAATTCATCGGCCCCCAGATGCGGCCGCGCCAATAATCCTGGTCGCCGAACGCCGGATCGTTGCGCGCGATGGAGGGGATGATCCAGTCGCCCCAGAACTCTTTCGGGTTGCGCAAATGTTTTTCGATCATGGCGCGGACCTGGGCCGGCGTCGCCGCATGGGCCAGCATGGGATAGAAATTGGTGGGCGAAAGCCTTGTGCCGGATTTTTCCGTGTGCAGGTCCTTGTTGAGGAAGATGCCCGCGCGCTCATCCCACAGCGTGGCAAGCTTGGCGCGGTAACGCGTGGCGCGGTCCTTCAACTCTTTCGCCTCGGCGTGGGCGTCGAGCGCCTGCGCAATCTCGGCAAGCGCGTCGCAATCGGCGATGTACAGGCTCATCAGGCCGACATCGGCGAATTCCAGCAGATGCGATTTCGTATTGTAGGTCGTGCCGTCATACATGGGGCTGTTGTCCAGGCCGGATTCCAGGATCGCGCCGGCGCGGGTGCCGCGTGTGGTGTCGTCCAGATTGCCCGGCGCGTTGGCCCCGTCGCTGCCCCAGGTGAGATAGCCCTGAATGTCGCGATGGCCCGCCCACCAGCGGTTCCAGCGCAGCAGCGGCGTGAAGGTATCTTCCAGGAACCAGCGCTCGCGATATCGCCGGTAAAGGCCCAAGACCGTGATCGCGCCCACCGGCGGCTCGGACCGGTCGAAACTGCTCCAGCCGCCGGCGCGGGCATAATTGGGGACAAAGCCTTGCGCCGCGGATTCGCGCAAGGTCTCGATGGCGTCGGCATAAGCCAGATCCTTGTCGCCGATCGCGGCCATGGTGGCGGCGAAAAAAGTGTCCCAATCGAAGATCACATAGCCGCCCCAGCGCACGCTCCACACCCGGCTGACCGGCGACACCACGCGGCTCTTGCTGGGTTCATAGATAGTGTCCCAACCCAACGTGGTTTCGATCGCGTCCAGAATGGGGCCGTTCTGCCCCGCCGCCGCGATGGATTGGCGATAAGTGTTCTGATGCCGCGCGATCACGGCTTGGATTTCCGCCACGGTCAGCCGCTTGCCCGAGCTGATGCCGACCGGCTGCACCAGGTCGGCCGCGAAATAAGGGCCGCCCAGCGGCTGGTCTATATAAGTGTCTTGGGCTGGACTGGCGCAGGTGCAATAGACCGGCACGGTGCGCGATGGCCCCCGCGCTTCGATGACATCGCCGCGCTTGGTCGCCACGCCAGGCCGGTTCCAAAGATAATCCACCGAGAAGACGATGGTGGCGGGAAGCGCGGATGTTGCTTTCGACGGCAGCGGCGTCGCCAGCCACACCAGCATGCCATTGTCGTTGGCGCCCTGCATGCGCCAGCTGTGACCCTTCCAGGTGAGTTTCAGCTCGGTGTAACCGCCGTCCCAGGAATGCGGGCCGGGAAACACTTGCTCCGCGCCCAGCTCCAGCCGGCCGATCAGCGCATCTTTTAGGAATGCGTCGCTGCTTTCGGTGGTGTTGTGTTTCAGGCCCGCATGGATCGCCAGCCCGTCGGGCAAGAGCACCTCGGTGGTCACGCTGTTGACGTCCCAGCTGTTCCAGCCTTGCGCCAGACGCTGCTGCACCTGCCGGTAGGTGGGCGAGGGTTCGCTCGCACTGCCATGGCTCTGCGCCAGCCGCGACATTTGTTGCGGCGTGGTGGTTTGGGCGGAGGCGAAGTTTATGCCGCCCGCGATCAGCAAGGCGATCAGGATGACTCTGTTTGCAGCTCTCATGACGCCCCGCCTCAATACTCACACCCCCTGACGCGAAGTCTTCAACTTCGCGGGGCGGATGCTCCGTTTTCAATGGTCGCACCGCCTGACGCGACGTCTTCAACTTCGCGGGGCGGATGCTCCTAATACTGCCCGTAATGCCCGCGCACGGTTTTCAGGATCGCGTCGGGGTCATAGCCGACGCCATCCTTGAACACGATCTCCACATTCTCGATGTCGGCGATGGTGGTGGAAGGGTCTCCTTTCACCAGCACCAAATCGGCGTTCTTGCCTGCCGCGATGGAGCCGATGCGCTTGTCGAGACCCATATAGGTCGCGCCGTTGAGCGTGCCGATGCGGATCGCCTCGACGGGCGAGAAGCCCGCCTCGACCAGAAGCTCGATCTCGCGCTGGTCGCCGAAGCCGGGCAGCACCTGGCCCGCGCCGGTGGGATCGGGCCCCGCCAGCAACAACCCGCCGGAGCCCACGAATTCACGCTCCAAGCCCAACTCGTTGCTCCACATTTTGGCGTCGTTGGCGCGGCGCTCGGCCGAATGGGCGAGGTTGAGCCCGCGCAAATAGAAATAATCCTGGCGCGCCTCCGGGCTCATCAATTCCAGCTGGCGCGGCGGCAAGGTGCGATAATTGGGCGAGGCACTCTCGAACACCGGCAAGGTCGAGGTGATCGCGACACGATGGGCGACCAGCGACGCGACCAGCGCTTTCGCGGTGTCGCCATTGGGCGTCATGGCGGCCAAGGTGGCGTCGCCTTCGGCCTCCGAGCAGGTGTCGGGCTTCTTGCCGGGATCGAGCTGGGTGTTGACCCAGAAGCCATGCTCCAGATCGTCGATGCCCGCCGCGATGGCTTCGGGATAGCTCACCGAGCAGAGATGGCCGGTGACTTTCAGGCCGTGGCGATGGGCTTCTTCGACCGCCGCGCCCAATTCGGCGCGGGTGATGTTCATATAGGCCTTGTACGAAGTCGCGCCTTGCGAGGCCCAGAAGGCGACGGTCGCGCGCGCGTCCGCCGCGCCGGCCAGCTGATGCATCTGGATGAAGGGGCTGTTGGGCCCTTCAAGATAGGGCGCGGTCGCATCCATATGCGGGCCCAGGATATGACCGGCGTCGATCTCATGCTTGAGGTTGAGATCGGTGTAAGGCTCGACGCTGCCGGTGGTGCGAAGCGTGGTGACGCCGGCGGCGAGATAGAGGCGTGGCGACGAGAACGTCATCTGCGGCACCATCAGCGGCTCATCGCCCTTGCCGGTGGAATCCAGATTGGGGCGGGCGATGTAATACATATGGTCGTGCATGCCGACGAGGCCGGGCATCACGCTTTTGCCGGTGGCGTCGATCACCTGATAGCCGGCAGGAACCGCGTCGCCGCCGGCTTGAACGCCCGCGATGCGCCCGCTCTGGATCAGCAGCGTGCGGTCGGTCATCGCCGCCGCGCCCGTGCCGTCGATCACCCGCACATGGGTCAGCGCCACCGAACCTGCCGCCACTTTGACGAAGCCTTTGATGTCGTTGCCGGGCGCGGCCGCTTGCGGCAGCACACGGGCCGCCATGTCGACAGGTGGAGGCGCCGCCGCGCCCAGCAGAAGCATCGCGGCGAACGGCATGAGTGCACGCATGGTGGTCACTCCTTCAACCTGTATAAGACTGTATTACCCCGTGCGGCGCGGCAAGCCACGCGTGTTGGTCAAGACCACGCCCGCGATCACAATGGCGGCGCCGATCAGGGTTAGCGGCCCGGGCTGCTCGCCCAGCCACAACCAGCTGATCAGAAGCGCGACGGGGGTGGAGAAATAGATGAAGCTGGTTACCTTGCTGACGCTGGCGCGCTGAATGGCCATGTTCCAAGTCAGGTAGCCGATGAAGGTCGGCGCCAGGCCCAGCCACAACAGCGCCGCGACTTTCGCGGGCGGCGCCGCCATGACGGCGTGCGGCAGGTCGAGGCCGAAGGGGATCGCGGCGGCCACGCCGCCCATGAAGGTGACGGTGGTGACGGCGATGGCGCTGTGGCGTGTCAGGAACGGCTTCTGCCCCACAAAATAAAGCGAGGTGCATACCACGCTGACCAACACCAGCGCCGCCTTGGGCTCGAAGCTGAGGCGCTGGCCGCTGGTCAAGGTGACCAGCACCACCCCGGCCAACGCCACTGCCAGGCCGGCGATCATGCGCGGCGACAGGCGTTCGTGCAGCCAAAGCGCAGAGGCCACGCCCGTCACCGCCGGCGACAACGCCAGAATGATGGCGGCGGTGCCGCTGGCGATCTTGGTTTCCGCGTCGTTGAGGCAAAGGTGATAGATGGTCAAGCCCATCACGCCCAGCGCCAAGAGCGGCGGCCATTGCGACAAGGGCGGCAACTTCATCCCGCGCAGGCCGATAAAGCCCAGGAAGCAAAGCAAGGCCAGCGCCAGGCGGGCCAGCGCCACCTCGCCCGGCGTGAAGGCGGACAGCGCGTAAGAGATGGCGGCATAGGCCGACGACCAGGTGAGCATCGCCACCGTGACACAAACCAAGGCGCGCGCGTCGAGGTGGCCGGTGGAATCCATGGGCGTGAAGGATGAAACAGGATGCGGTCCCTGTCGAGGCTCATGCTTGCGGAGCAGCCTTGTGCATTTGCCGGCTCAATTGTTTGACAGCTCTTTCGATGGTGGATTGGTCGACGCCGCCGTAACCCAGGATCAGTCCCTTCCGCTTGCGCCGTCCCAGATAGCAGCTGGAGAGGGGCGTCACGGCCAGCCGGGATGCCGCCGCCCTGCGGCTGATTTCCACATCGTCGATAGTGTCCGGAAGTAGGGCGACCAGATGCAGCCCCGCATCGGTGCCCATCATTTCGACCTGGCTCCCCAGCGCGGAGGAAAGGGCCGCGATCAGTGTCTGCTGCCGCGCCAGATAGAGAATGCGCATGCGCCGCACATGGCGGGCGAAATGGCCTGCGCGAATGAAGTCGGTGAGCACGCCTTGCAGGAACGGCGCGGGGAAAATGTCCATGCTGTCCCGGGCGACGCAGAAGGCTTTCACCAGCGCCTTCGGAATCACCAGATAGCCGACGCGGAGAGCCGGAAAGAGGATCTTGCTGAAGGTGCCGACATAGATCACCCGGTCGTCGCCATCGAGGCCATGCAGCGCGGCAACGGGGCGGCCGGCGAAACGGAATTCGCTGTTGTAATCATCCTCGATGATCCAGGTATTGGCGCGAGCAGCCCAGTTCAGAAGCTGCATGCGACGCGTCGCGCTCATGGTCATGCCCATGGGATATTGATGCGACGGCGTGATGTAGGCCGCCCGGGCGTGCGGGCAGCGCTGCTCGCCCGCGCGGACATCGAGACCCTCGCGGTCGATGGGCACCGGCGTCAACTTCGCGCCCGCCATTAAGAAGGCGCGCCGGGCGCGCGGATAGCCGGGATTTTCGATCCACACCGGATCGCCTTCGTTCAACAGCGTGCGCGCGGCGATCTGAAGCCCATGCTGCGAACCCGCCACGATCATGATCTGCGAGGCATCGCAGGTGAGCGCGCGCGCCGCCCCCAGGTATTCGGCGATTGCTTCGCGCAGCCCGGGCTCTCCCATGACATCGCCATAGCCCATTGCCGCCGCCGGCATGGCGCGGGCGTGGCGCGCGATCAGCGAAGACCAGATCTCGATGGGGAATTCGCGCAAGGCGGGCTGGCAGGCGCCGAATGCGGTGCCCGGCGGCGGCACAATCTCGACCGGCGCGGCCATCGCCTTTTCGATGCGTCGGGCAAGCCGCAATGGGCGCGCGGGAAGTTCGCTCGGTTTGCGCAAGCGGCTTGCGGCCGAGAACTCCATTTGCGGGATCGAGGCCGCCACGATCGTACCCGCGCCCTTGATCGCCTCCAGATAGCCTTCCGCCAAAAGCTGCTCATAAGCGGTGAGGATCGGGATGCGCGAGACGTTCAGTTCCGCTGCCAGGCTGCGGCTGGAGGGGACACGCTGACCGGACCTGAGCCGGCCGCCGATGATAGCGCGCTGAAACCAGTCATAGAGCTGGCGATAGATCGGGACCGCGCCGTCGCGATCGAGCGCGATTGGCGGAAAGAAGGCCGAACGGGTCCAGGTCTGGCCGGTGGCGTGGGTGGGCATTTCAAGTGGTCATATGATTTGACCGGGAAGTGGTCATTGAGGCGATCCACTTGAGGTTCTACCAACCCGGGCGGCGGCGCAAGAGCGCGGGGACCCTGACAGGGAATGACAGTGAGATTTTTGCGCATCGCCGCCACCCTTTTGTGCGCGGTCTGCTGGATGCCGAGCGCGCGCGCAAGCGACGGGGCGCGGGAGACGCTCGACCAAGCCTGGTGGACTGGCCCGCTGCTGGCCGCGAATGCGGGCTCGCTGCCGCAAGGACATATCCTGTTCGAGCCTTATTTCTACGACTCCAAACCCTTCGCGCATGTCGATGCCAAGGGCCGCTCCCATCCCGCGGCCGACGAGAATGATTTCGGCTCCTTCGTTTATATTCTCTACGGGCTCACGGATGGCTTCACGGTCGGCCTGATCCCGCGCTTCGGCTATGACGATGGCGGCGCGGGACGGGGCAGTGCCAGCGTCGCTCTCGGCGACTGGACCGTGCAAGGCCAGTATCAGTTGACGCAATTCCAGGAAGGCGGCTTTATGCCGACCATCTCCTTCAATCTCGGCGAGACATTTCCCATCGGGCACTATGACCGGTTGGACCGGTCCGCCGATGGCCTCGGCGCGGGCGCCTATACGACCATCCTGTCGCTTTATTCGCAGAGCTATTTCTGGATGCCCACCGGCCGCATTGTGCGCACGCGGCTGAACTTGTCTTATGCCTTGTCGAGCGGCGTGGGGCTTGAGGGTGCCAGCGTGTATGGCACCATGGCCGGGTTTCTGGGGCACGCGCGGCCCACCAGCTCGGCCTATGGCGATCTGGCGTTCGAATACAGCATCACCAGCAACTGGGTCGCGGCAATCGATTTCTGGCTCGAACAGGACGCCAATGTCCGCATCGAAGGCCGCAACGCCGCCGCGCCGGTCACTTTCGACTCCGGCGTCAGCCGCATGCTCTATGTGGCGCCCGCCATCGAATATAATCTCAGCAGCACGCTGGGCGTCATTTTCGGCGCGCGGGTGTTCGCAGCAGGGCGCAATGCCAGGGCTTTGGCCACGCCGGTGGTGGCGATCAACTATGTCCACTGATTTGGCGAAAGTGGTCATATCGAAACGCCGCCAAGTGGCTATTTCAAGTTGAGCTGCCGTCCTTCATCACTGGCCGCAACAGGGAAGGAAAAGGCGATGAGGATTCGTTTTTTGGCAGCGCCGTGCATGATCGCGGTTATCGCCATCGGGATGCATTTTGCTGCGGCGGCCGCCAGCCCGCGTGACGACGAACAGGCGATCCGTGCTTTGCAAGGCCGCGTGGCGGCGGCGGTTTCCGCCCGCGATTTGGACGCCGTGATGAAGGAATATATCCCCGGCGACGAATTGTTCGTGTTCGACAGCGACCTGCCGCGCCAGCACAGGGGGTGGGACGCCTTCAAACAGGATTGGGGCGAATTCATCGCCGTGACGAAGGACGCCAGATACGAAGTCAAGGACCTAGGCGTCACGGTGGTGGGCGACGCCGCCTTCAGCCACCATCTCGCCGACATCAGCTGGACGGCCAGGAAGAACGGCCTCCATCACGAACAACTGATGAGCATGACCGACGGCTATCGCAAGGTCGGCGGCAAATGGCTGATCGTGCTGGAGCATTTCTCGGTGCCGGTGGTGGACGGCAAGGCGGTATTCGTGGCCTGGCCGAAAAGCGATTGATCGCGCGGGGCGCGAGCGGCGGTCGGGTTGTATGAAGAAGGCGGCGTCCGGCGCCAACCATAAGAAGTATCTAATATAGAGGGGGGATTGCCGCAAGCCCCCGGGTCTGGCCCACAGACGCCGCCCTTATTAAAGGAGCGGCAACACATGGTCACACCGGCCAACGACAGCAAGGACGGGCTTTTCTATCACGGCACGCGCGCCGACCTGAAAATCGGCGACCTCATCGCCCCGGGCTTCACATCCAACTTTGGTGCGCGCGGCAAGTCGATCTGGGTTTATTTCACCGCCACCCTGGATGCGGCGATCTGGGGCGCGGAATTGGCGGCCGGTGAGGGGCGGGGGCGGATCTATATCGTGGAGCCGACCGGGGAGATGTTCGACGACCCCAATCTCACCGACAAGAAATATCCCGGCAATCCCACCCGCTCCTATCGTTCGCAGGCGCCGCTGCGTGTCACGGGCGAGGTGGCGCATTGGCAGGCCCATTCGCCCGAACGGCTTCAGGAAATGAAGGACAATCTCAAGCGGTTGAAGGAACAGGGCGCCGAGATCATCGAGTAGCGGCCGTCCTGGCCCGCGCCCGGCGTGGGTCGTTCAGACGACCGTCAAATCCCTGGCGACGATGATCTCGCCTTTGAACGACTTCGCCACCGGCGCGCGCCAGGTCTCGTCGCTGATGCCGTCGAGCGCCGGGGTCAAATGCGACAATACCAGTGTCTTGACGCCGGCTTCCGCGGCGATGCGCCCGACATCCTCGAGCGGCGTGTGATCGGCTTTCATGTGCGCCATGAACGCGTCAAAGTTCAAGGACCGGGCCGCCATCAGAGAGCGGACATAACCCTCCACGGCCGGCACATCCATGGCCTCATGCACCAGGACGTCCGCGCCTTTGGCCAGCCGGGCCACCGCTTCCAGCGGCGCGGTGTCGCCGGAAAATACGATGGCGCGATCCTGGAAGTCGAAGCGATAGGCGAGCGCCGGTTTGACCGGCGGGTGATCGACAAGGATCGCGGAGACTTTGACATTGGCGTCCTGCATCACCGGTCCGGCCGCCGAGATTTCGCCCACTTCGATCATGCCGAGCGGTTTCATCTTGAAGTCCTCGGCCCAGAAATCGATGGTGGTCTTGTAAGCGCGAAGAAATCCCTCCGTCATGTCCTTCAAGGGCGGGGGACCATAGGCGCGCACGGACGGCTTCATGCCCTGGACCCAGCCCACGACCAGAAACGGGCCATACTCGATATTATGGTCGGGGTGATGATGGGTGATGAAAATCGAATTCAGGGCGGAGAACGCAATGCCGGTCTGGGCGAAAGAGTCGGTGACGCCGAGGCCGCAATCGAGCACATAGGCCACACCGTTGCTCAGCATCACGTGCGAAGTCATCTTGCGCATCCGGCCCGGCCCCGGGCCGCCGCCGCTGCCCAGGATTGCGAGCTTGGTGCCCCCGGGCGCACGCAGGGCCGCTTTCATTGTCTCCGCTGCGCCGATGGCAGGCTGGGCGGCAGCGGGCGCCACGGTCAGGGCCGGCGCAGACGCGATTGCGGCAAGCAGGCCGCGGCGCGAGAAGTCGGGCAAATTCGATGCGTCTTTCATCAATTCCCCCCGCGTGCCGTTGCTCGCAGATGATCCCAAAACCCATGCGGAAGGCGGACGCTAGCATGCGAGGAGGAACTTTTCGTCATCCCTCTCGTTTTCGTTCGGACGGAAGGTGGTTGGAATGGGCAAAGCGATGCGGGGGCCGATGGTCCTGGCCATTTGCGCCGGTCTTGCAGGATGCCTTGCAGGGTGCGCCGCCGTCCCAAAGGTCAATGACACACCGCCGCCGCAAGCGTCCCCGGAAATCCAAAGCGCCAAGGGGCCGCTGACCGCGCAGCAAAGCAAGGCGTTGCTTGATCGAATCGCGCCGGAGCCTGGCGACAATGACATCCTCAAGCGCCATCTCGCCATCGAGCAGGCGGTGGCCGAAACGCCCCTGGTGGCGGGAAATGCCACGCATATCCTGATCGATGGCGACGCGACCTTCGCCGCCATGTTCGCCGCCATGGACGGCGCCAAGGATACCATCAATCTCGAATATTATACCTTCCAGGACATCGAATCCGGTGGCCGGCATCTGGGCGATCTTCTGATCGCCAAACGGCAGGAGGGCGTGGCCGTCAACATCATCTATGATTCCTATGGTTCGGCCGCCACGCCACAGGCTTTCTTCCAGCGCCTGAAGGAGGCCGGCATCAATCTGGTCGATTTCAATCCCGTCAACCCGCTCAATCCCATCACGCTCAGCAATCGCGATCACCGCAAGATCCTGGTGGCGGATGGCGCGAAGGCCATCGTGGGCGGCGTCAATCTCAGCACCGATTATGAAAGCGGCAGTGGCGCCCCAGGCTCAGGCGGTGTGCCGGGCAAGCCGGCCCAGCACTGGCGCGACACCGATCTTGAGATCGAAGGTCCGGTGGTGGCGCAGCTTCAGACCCTCTTCCTGGAGCAGTGGGCGCAGGAGAAAGGCCCCGCGCTGGAGCGGGAGCGCTATTTTCCTGCTCTTTCGCCAAAGGGAACCGAAGTGGTGCGCATAGTCGGCAGCACGCCGGACGGACAGACGCCCCGCTTCTATGTCACGCTCCTCTCCGCCATCCGCAATGCGGAAAAGAATGTGTGGCTGAGCGCGGCTTATTTCGTGCCCACCGACCAGGAGGAGGAGGATCTGATCGGCGCGGCCAAGCGCGGGGTCGATGTGCGGCTGCTTTTGCCCAGCGACAGCGATTCCAAAATGGCGTTGGCCATCGGCCGCTCGCATTACGGCTATCTGCTGGAAGCGGGGGTCAAGATCTATGAGATCCAGAATGCGGTGCTGCATTCCAAGACCGCGTCCATCGATGGGGTGTGGACCGCCATCGGCTCGTCGAATTTCGATCCTCGCAGCGTCGTCTTCAATGACGAAGTCGACGCCATCGTTCTGGGTGTCGGCACCGCCAAGGATTTCAAGGCGCAATTCGAGACCGATACCGGGGCGGCCAAAGAGATCGATGCCGCCGCCTGGCGCCGCCGCCCCCTGGGGGAACGGTTCCTGGAATTGTTCGAACTGAGTTCGTTTCTCTGGCAGAACTGGTTCTGAATCGTTCCAATTTCCAACTATGGGCCCGTCATTCCAATCGGAACACTCAGTCCAACCTTCACGCGATCCATCGCGACACTGGTGCGGAACCGCTTGACGTTGTTGTTGGCGAAGAAGAGGCGCTTGGTCAGCAATTCATAGTCGGCCATGCTGGGCACGACGATGATCAGCATGAAGTCGGCTTCGCCGGTTACATAATAGCATTGCTGAACTTCCGGCGCGGCTGCGAAGCTCGCCTTTGCGGCATCCAGCATTTCGCTGTGCTCGCTTTCCATTTCCACTGCGACCAACAAGGTGATGTGCTGGCCGACTTTCAAGGGATCGATCACGGCGACATTGGCCTGGATAGCGCCGCTGTCCTCAAGTTTCCGGATGCGGCGCTGCACCGCCGGCGCCGACAGCCCGACCGCCTCCGCGATCAGGCGCTGAGGCGTCTGGTTGTCGCGCTGAAGCTCGCGCAGGATCGCCAGATCGAAATTATCGATGACGTTTTGTTTGGTCGTGGTTCCGGACGGAGTTGGTAGCGCCAGCGTACCAACGGTGCCCGCCGGTACGCTGCCGCTACCGGCTCCTGGAACCGCTCCTGCGGGTGGATCATTCATCTCATGCCCCTCTTGCGAGCGAAATCTGCGTTATAGCGGGCAAAATACAGCAAAATGCCGCTTCGTTCCGAGTTATTTCTAACGCATGCACGCAGAGACCGGAAACCGCACCTTGATCCGCAACAGTTCGGCGGATTATCGCAAAGCCTTGGACCCTTCCGACGTCCAGATGCTTGGACCGGACGCAGCGGGCGAGGTCCTCGATTTTCTGGCCCTGCGCAAGGATTATGCGCCGACCCCGCTGCTGTCGCTTTCAGGCTTGGCGCGCGATCTTGGCGTGGGTGGGATCCATATCAAGGACGAAGGCAAGCGCCTGGGCCTTGGCAGCTTCAAGGCGCTGGGCGGCGCTTATGCCACCATCCGCCTTGCGGTCGAGCGCGCGGCGCAAGTGCTGGGACGCCCCGTCGATCTCGCACAATGGCGATCGCCGGAGGTGGCAAAGGTGGCGGCAACCATGACGGTCGCTTGCGCAACCGACGGCAATCACGGCCGCTCGGTCGCGCAAGGCGCTCAGCTGATCGGCGCGTCCTGCGTGATCTTTGTCCATGAAGGCGTCAGCCAAGCACGGCGCGAGGCTATCGCCCGCTTCGGGGCGCGGATCGTCCGCGTGCAAGGCGACTATGACGATTCCGTCGCCGAGGCGGCGCGCACGGCGCAGGTGAATGGCTGGACCGTCGTTTCCGATACCTCCTGGCCAGGCTATGAACGCATCCCTCGTCTGGTGATGCAGGGCTATACCGCACTGCTTCGGGAAGCGCTGACCCAGATGCCGGCGCTGCCCACCCATGTGTTCGTCCAATCCGGCGTCGGCGGCATCGCCGCCACCGTGGCGGCGCATTTTGCTTTGGTTCTCGGAGACCAGCGGCCATTCCTGACCGTGGTCGATCCGTCCCGTGCCGCCTGCCTGTTCGAAAGCGCCAAAGCCGGGCGGGCGGTCAAGATCGCCCATGGCCGCCCAACCGTGATGGCGATGCTCGAATGTCATGAGCCTTCGCTAGTTGCCTGGGGCATTCTTTCCCGTGCCGCCGACGCGTTTATGACCGTCGAGGACGAGGATGCCGTCGCCGCCATGAAGCAACTGGCCTTCCCGCGCGGCGGCGATCCAGCGATTGTCGCAGGCGAGAGCGGCGGCGTGGGGCTAGCGGCGCTGATGAAAGCGGCGAAGGATTCATCCTTGCGCGAACAGATCGGGCTCGGCGCGCACGCGCGCGTGTTTCTGATCAACACCGAAGGCGCAACCGATCCCAAGCTTTATGAAACGCTGATACACGCCGGTTGAGCCGGCAGATTTATTCGACAGACCATGGGGAGGGCAACATGACGTATGGTTCGAACAAAGGGCGCAATCGCAGGGACTTTATGGGTCTGGCCGGCATGGCCGCCTTGGGCGGCACCACGGCCGCGCTGACCGGATCGCTGACGACTTCGGCGCTCGCGGCGTCATCGGATCCTGGCAAGGCCGATCTTGTCGTCACCAATGCGCGCGTCATCACGGTCGATGCGCAGACGCCCCGCGCCGAGGCCTTCGCCGTCAAGGACGGTCGCTTCATGGCGGTTGGCACCACGGATGCCATGAAAAGCTTGATCGGACGGGGAACCGAGACATTCGACGCCAAGGGCATGACCATCACGCCCGGCTTCATCGATTGCCACAATCATGCGGAAGATGCCGGCAAGATTTTGCGCAACGAAGTCATTCTGGGAAATCCCTATGCGCCGGAGCGGATGAGCATCGCTAGCATCCAGGACAAGCTGCGCGCCAAAGCCGCCAAGACCGCCCCCGGCATCTGGGTGGAAGGCTTCTTCTATGACGACACCAAGGCGCTGGATGGCCGCCCGCTCAACGTTGCCGACCTCGATGCGGTGTCCAAGGATCTGCCGGTGGTGGTCTATCACGGCGGCGGACATTCGGCCTATTACAACAGCAAAGCGCTGGAAATGGCGGGCATCACCAAGAACACGCCAAACCCGGCCGGCGGCACCTTCGACCATGACGCAAAAGGCGCGTTGAACGGCCGCGCCACCGACAACGCCATGGACATCGTGAACAAGACCGTCAAGCGGCCCGTCCTCACTCCCGAAGAAGAGTTGCGGCGCGACCGTGACGCGGTGGCATTCATCTCCAAAGAGTTCGTGCGCTTCGGCGTGACCAGCGTCGCCCACCAAGATGGAAACCTGACCGCGCTCCAGCAGGTGCGGGAAAGCGGCCAGCTTCTGCACCGGGTGAACTATGAAGCCGATCCTGACGTGATTGATGCCTTCATCGCTGCCGGCATCCGTACCGGGTTCGGCGATGAGTGGATCCGGTTGGGCGCCACGTTCGAACATATCTGCGATGGCTCATTCGAAGAGCGGACCATGTCGCGCAAGACGCCGTTCGCGGGCTCCAATCCACCTTACTATGGCAATATCACCACCACACAGGAAGACCTCAATGCCTGGGCCGAACGGCTGCAGCGGGCGGGCATCGAATGCAATTGCCATGCGAACGGCATTCCCGCCATCGAGATGGTGCTGACGGCCTACGAGCGCGCGCTGAAACTGGCGCCGCGCCCGAATGTCCGCCACAAGATCACCCATTGCACCAACATCAATGACGACATCGTGCGCCGCATCAAGGCGAGCGGCGTGGTGCCCAATTCCTTCACCGTCTACCTCTATACCGACGCGGAGAAATTCCACCTTTATGGCGAGGATTTCCTGAACCAGTGCATGGCGTTCCGCACCTGGATGGACGCCAAGGTGCCGGTGGCGACGGGCACCGACTATCCGCCGGGATCGTTCGATCCCCGGATCAGCATCCAGAGCATGGTGACGCGCAAGGGCTGGAACGGCGAGACCTGGGGCGCGCGCCAGCGCATCAATCTGGACGAAGCGCTTTTGATCAACACCATGCATGGCGCCTATTACATGCATGAAGAGGCGATCAAAGGCTCCATCACGCCGGGCAAATTGGCGGATTTCGTGGTGATGGCGGGGGATCTTCACGCCGTCGATCCGGACAGGATCAAGGATATCCCCATCGTGCGCACATTTGTGGGCGGCACGGCGGTCTATAGCGCGTAGCTTTTAGGACTCCCAATGATTTCAAGGCGCAATTCGAGGCCGGGCGGCCAGGCAAATCGATGCCGCCGCCTGGCGCCGCCGCCCCCGGGCGAACGGTTCCTGGAATTGTTCGAACTGAGTTCGTTTCTCTGGCAGAACTGGTTCTGAATCGCGTCTAAGCGGTGGCGAGACGGGTAGGGGCGAAATGTCCCAACGCCGCTTCACCGTCGCCATTCGGGTATCATTGACGCGCGAGCCAAAGCGCATGTTCGTATGTCCGAAAAGGACGTTATCATCAAGCCATTTCCCCTGGTCGCGATCTGGAAGAAGCCGACGGGTTGTCCGTGATGCCGCATTTTCTCCTCATCCAAAGCTGGCCCCCTAATCCAAAGTTGAGGTAAAAGAACCTAACAGCGCAGGGCGTTGCCGAGATGAGTATCAGGCTCGTGTGATTTCATACCGAAATCCAGGAGCTAGTGCTCGATGAGAATCCGAACACTTCACGTTAGCAATTTCCGAGCTTTGCGAGAAGTCGCACTCGACTTCTCGCCCGCTACCATTCTTATAGGTGAGAATAATTGCGGCAAGTCTGCGTTCCTTAAAGCACTCGACCTGTTCTTCTCAGGGAGTCCGCGCGTCAAGCTAAAGGACTTCTCTGACGACAACATAAACGAGCCGATTAACATATCGGTCCACTTCGGTGATCTCACTCCTCACGAACGCGACGAATTCAGCGCCAATCTGTTGGATGGAGAGTTGGTGGTAACGCGACAACTGCTCGCGAGTGGTGGAAAAGAACACGGTCAGTATTTTGTCTCTGCGCGAGTTAATCCGGCCTTCACCGAGTGTCGGAATGAAGAAAATAAAACGAACAAACGGACGCCATTCGATTGGTGCGACATGTCTCCGTCGAGGGGGAGCGAAATGTTGTGGCTAACGAGATTAGCTTGACCGATTGCTCCCTTAGATCTGCCGAAGTTTCGGGGCGCAGACCACAAGATGCCTGGAGCGCTGAACTATACGCCGCGAAGCTTCATACTTTTAACACGGAAATTGCTGAAGGCTTTTTTGCCCGTTGTGTCGTTTTGGTGGAAGGTGTGGGCGACAAGGCAGTGCTCAACGCGGCCTATTCTATTGCGAAGCGGAATCCGCACGCAGAAGGGATCGTTATAGTCGATGTTACGGGAAAGAATAACCTGGATAAGCCCATAGTGATCTTCGACGAACTGGATATTCCCTGTTATTGGGTTTTCGATAATGACAGAGGTGAGGGGCAGGGAAAACCTGGAAGCATTAAAGCCAATCATATCTTGCAGAGACTGGGGGGCGTCGCGCCAGATAAAGTCGAAGATTGGCCCGAAGGTATCTTTGATCGATATGCGGCATGGGACTACAAACTTGAAGACTACGTTTCTGAGAAGGCGGGAAGGGAATTATTTGATAGCGTGTCGAGGGAGGTGGCAGAGGGCTTCCATATCCAACCTGACGTCTGTTTGAAATTCCCAGCCTCAGCGTCTTTCATGTTGGGAATGTTGGCCGAGCGGGGCGTTCAATTCGGAGAGTTGGCAGCAATAATAGAGCGGGTCGATTATCTGTTAGGATAGGTTCAATGCATTGGACGACCGCGAAAGATGCCATCGACAAAGCCGTGTGCCTCGAGCTTATTTATGATGGCTTGATGCGGCTGGTCGAGGTCCATGCGGTGGGCGAGAGCACGGCCGGACATGCCGTGATGCGGGTATGGCAGGTCGAAGGCGGCAGCAATACCAAAAGCGGGCTGGGCTGGAGGCTACTACGGCTCGATGAGGTCCGCTCTGTCACGCTAACATCGCGATCCTCAAATGCACCGCGGGCTGGCTACAAGCGGGGTGATCGGGATATGCGAGTGGTCTTTGCGGAGCTATAATACCTACAATAGGGGAGAGAGACGATGCGTAGATTTGCGAGCGTGGCCTTTGCGCCGCTGTTGCTGCTGGCGACGGCGGCAAAGGCCGACGATGCCAGCGACAAGCAGGCGTTCCATGATTTTCTGGTGCAAGCCAAAAGCGGCGCCGGCAGCGACAAGGATAAAGTCGCGGCTTTCTACAAGACCGCCGGGGCTTATTGGCGCAACCATTGGCTCGATTACACCAACCATCCGGAGAATTACGCCGATGTGATGGCGCTCTACCATGAGGACCAGGTGCTTTATGCGCGCCCCTTCGCGGTGCCGGACCCGGAGCGCTACCGCAAGGACATCGAACTGTTCAAGGAATTCGATGCCAAGAATGCGCAGCCGAAAGATCCGGCGCTGTTTGTCGGCAGCTCCACCATCATGAAATGGCGGACGGCGGAAGCCTTTCCCAAATTCAGCGTGATCAACCGGGGCTTCGGCGGCTCGGTCACCGAGGATGTGCTCTATTACTACAAGGACGTGATCGGGAAATATCATCCCTCCGCCGTGCTGTTCTATTGCGACAATGACGTCACCGGCGGCGGCGATCCCGATCATGCCTTCGATCTGGCGATGCAGGTCTATCGCAAGGTGCGCGCGGACTTTCCAAAGGCGCCGTTCGTGTTCCTGAGCATGAAGCACGCGCCCAATTCCGCCTTTGCCAATCCTGGCGAACCCAAGGCTATCGACCGCTACAATGAGTTGGGCAAGGCGCAGGCCAAGAAGGATTCCAATTTCAAATATTTCGACATGGATGCGCCGGTGAAGGACGCCCATGGCCGGATCGCGCCGGAGCTGTTCCTGGACGGCGAACATTTCAACGAGAAAGGCTATGCCTTGATCAATCCGGCGCTGGAGAAGGTGCTGGCGTCGTTGCATGTACCGCATACCTGAGGAGCGACATGCGTAAATTGGCGCTGGCATCGTTTGGCGCGTTGGTCGGGGCGGGGCTGCTGTTCGGCAGCTTCGGCCCGGCGGACCAGCCGCCTGCCGGCGTCGCGTTCGATCCGGTGCGCTGGGCGCAAGCGCTTTGCAGCGCGCGGGGCGGCCGGAATCTGCTTCTGGAGCATCTGCGGCTGGCGAGCCTGGTCGCGTCACCCGCCTATGCCGAGACTATGCCGCTGGCGCTTTATGGCGATCTCAGTGTGACGCATCTCTCCGCGAACACATCGGTCGAGGTGGCACGGCGCTATTTCAACCAGGGCCTGATGCTGAATTACGGCTTCAATCATGCCGGGGCGGTGCGTTCGTTCCGGGAAGCGCAGCGGCTCGATCCCGGTTGCGCGCTCTGCTGGTGGGGCGAGGCGCTGGCGCTGGGGCCTAACATCAATGCGCCGATGGATGATCGCAACCGGGGTGCGGCGCTCCGGGCCGTGGCGCACGCCGAAAAGTTGAAGGACAAAGCCTCGCCGTTGGAACGCGCGCTGATCGATGCGCTGGCCAAGCGTTATTCCAACGACCCCAAGCGCGACCGGGCGGCGCTGGATGCGGCTTACGCCGATGCGATGATGGACGTGGCCCGCAAATTCCCCGCCGATGATGATGTCGCGGTGCTGACCGCCGAAGCGATCATGGATACCACCGCCTGGAATTACTGGGAGGCCGACAAGAAGACGCCGGTTGGCCGCTCCGGCACCGCCGTGCGCCTGGTGGAGACGGTGCTGGCGCGCAATCCCAAGCATCCGCAAGCCAATCACCTCTATATCCATCTGATGGAAGCGGCCCAGCCGCGCCGCGCCGAAGCCGCCGCCGATCGCCTGGCGGCCGCCTTCGTGCCGCATGCGGGGCATCTGCTCCACATGCCAGCGCACATCTACCAATTGGTGGGCCGCCATGCCGATTCCATCCGCGTCAATGTGGCGGCGGCCAATTCCGACGAGGCTTTCATCAAGGCCACCAACGATCACAGTTTGCTGCGCTATGGCTATTATCCGCACAATATCCATTTCATCGTGACGTCGGCGCAGATGCTGGGCGACATGAAGACCGCCATCGCGGAAGCGGGACGGCTGCGCACCGTGCTGGATCCCGAAATCTCCGCCAAGATGGCATGGGTGCAGGCCATCGACGCGGCGCCGTTCCTGGCGATGGCGCAATTCGCAACGCCTGAGGCGATCTTAGCGATGCCGGAGCCCAACGCGCGGCTGCCCTATGCGGCGGCGATGCGCCATTATGCCCGCGCGGTGGCGTTCGCCCAGAAGAAGGACGATGCCGCCGTCACACGCGAGGTCGCAGCCATGAAAGCGCTCAGCCACGCGCCCGGCGTGGCCGATCTGGTGTCGCAAGGCGTACCGGTGCCCGATCTGATCGCGCTGGCGAGCAGGGTGGCGCAAGGGCGTCTGGCTTTCGCCAAAGGCAAGTTTGACGAGGCGGCGGATCATTATCGCGCCGCCATCGCCATCGAGGACAAGATCCCCTATCAGGAGCCTTCCTACTGGTATTATCCGGTCAATCAGTCGTTGGGCGCGGCGCTGCTGAAAGCGGGAAAAGCGGAAGAAGCGGTGTTGGCCTTCCTGGCGGCACTGGTGCAGACACCGTCAAACGGCTGGGCGCTTTACGGCCTGGCGGAGAGCGAACAGGCGCGCGGCGCCAGCGCTGAAGCGGCGGCGGCGCGCAAAGCTCTGGATCGCGTGTGGCTGGGCGACCGCGCTTGGCTCAATCTTTCGCGTTTGTGATCGGCGCACCCAGATTCTGCGCCAGGAAATTCATCTGCCGTTCGGTTTCCCGGGCGCGCAGCACTTCGTCGGCCAGCATATGCGTGCCGGGCAATAGCAGCAGCTCATACGGCTTGCCGGCCCTGAGCAGCGCCAAGGTCAACTGCATCGTGTTCTGGAAATGGACATTGTCGTCCGTCACACCATGCACGATCAGCAGCGGCCGCTTCAAATCCGCTGCATAGGTCAAGACATTGCTTTTGCGGTAGCCCTCCGCATTGGTGGACGGCAGCCCCATATAGCGCTCGGTATAATGGGTATCGTAATCCTGCCAATCGACCACCGGCGCCCCCGCCACGCCGGCCGCGAACACATCCGGCCGCCGCATTGTCGCCATGGCCGAGAAATAGCCGCCGAACGACCAGCCGAACACGCCGACGCGGGTGAGATCCATCTGCGGCACGTTTTTACCCAGCGCCTTGAGCGCCTCGACCTGGTCGGCCAGCGGAATGTCGATGGCATTGTTCTTGATCGCGCGCATCCAGGCGGGATCGCGGCCGGGCGTGCCGCGATTGTCGGACACGGCCACGATATAGCCCTGGTCCGCCATACATTGTTCTTCGAAATAGCGGCGCGGGCTGGCCCACACCGTCTTGCCGGCAGGCCCGCCATAGACCGACAGGATCACCGGATATTTCTTTTTTGCGTCGAACGCGCGGGGCTTGATCGCCAGCGCGTCGAAACCGGGGCTACCCACCACAAAATGATCCGGCCTGGGCAGGAAAGGCGGTGTCTCGGCGACTGAGCGCAGATCGGCGATCTTCCTGCCGTCGCGTGCGATCACATCCACGCCTTGCGAACCGTCGGCGAGACTGTAACGGTGCGCCAACACGGCATGCTGGTCGCCGAAATCGCCCCTGTTGGTTCCCGCCGATGCCGCCACGGGCTTGGGCGCGCCGCCGGCAAGGGGGACTTCGAAGATGCCGCGGGATAGGTGATCGCGTCCGCCTTCGACCATCGCCGTGCCTTTGCTCTCATCGACATCCAGCAAAGCTTCGAAACGGAAATCGGTGGGCGTGACGGCGTTGCGCAATTTGCCGCCGGGATTGTGGCGTTCCAGTTGCGCCTGGCCATTGCGCTCGGTCATCCAGAGAAAGCCGCTGCCGTCCGCCAGCCAATAAGGCACCTTCTTGGGTTCGGGCGGCGAAGGCGTGATCCAGGCCGCGTCGCGTTCGGTCCATAACAGGCGCGTGGTGCCCTTTTGCGGATCGGCGGCGAAATAGCGTCCTTCCGTCTGCGCCCGGTTCTCCACGAAGAAGGCCAGCGGCCCGCCCTTCTGCCAGCTGGCGCGCAACAGATAGGGGTAGGCTTTGTTGTCCCAGGGAATCCAAACCGTAGGCCCGCCGACAGCGGCGATCACGCCCAGCCGCACCACCGCATTCGCCGTGCCCGCGCGGGGATAGCGGAATTGCACCGGCTTCTGCCACGGCTCCGCCGGATCGCCGATATAGCTGGGCGAGACTTGCGAAAGATCGGCTTCCTCATAGGCGATGAAGCGCGAGTCCGGCGACCACCAGAAGCCTTCGCGCCGGCCCATCTCTTCCTGGGCCACGAATTCGGCTTCGCCATGCTGCAGCGTTTCGCCCGCGCCTTTGGTGAGTTGCTTGTCGGTGCCGGCGGCGATGTCGATGACATGCAGATCGTCGTCCTTCAGCGCGGCCACCTTGGCGCCGTCGGGCGAGAATTGCGGCGCGATCCAGCCTTCGCCGGGGAGCGGCGTGATCTTTCCGCCCAACTTCCCAGATTGACCGCGCGCCACCACAAAGAGCCGCCCGTTCAGCGGCAACAGTACAAGGCTGCCGTCGCGCGACAATTCGAAATGGGTGAAGCCTTTGACGCTGATGCGGGCGCGCTCGCGGCGGGCTTTTTCCTCGGCGCTGAGATTCTCGGATTTGCCGCCCAACAGCGCCGCCGGCGTGACCAGCTCGCGCTCCTTGCGCGCCGCCAGGTCATATTCATAAAGATGCTGCACCGTGTCGCGCGGCCCGCTGCGCAGAAAAAGCACCGCCTTGCCGTCCGGCGTCGGTTCGGCATTGGCGGGAAGTCCCAGCGTGTAACCACGCGTGGCCGCGACGTTGTCGAAACATTTGGTGTCGATGGCGAAGGCGGTGCCGATGGACGCGGCGAGAAGCAAGGTGGTTGTTGCGGCCACACGTGACATGCGTTTCCCTCCGGCGATCAATCGCCCCATGCAGCCCGGGCGCGGTTCGGACGTCAAGGCGAAAAGCGGCCATGCCTGCTAAGCCTTTGAGGCGGCGTGCCGGTTGACCCCGGCTGAGCCGCCAGCGCAACATGGGCGGCGGGAGCAAGCCATGACCTCACCCAATCGCGACACGGAATTTCAGGCCTCTTTCGACCGCCGCCTTGATGCCATCCAGACCGTGCTTGAGGCGCAAGGACTGGATGTGAGCGCGGGCACTGCCGAGCTGGCGCAACGCGCGGTGGAAGAGTGGATCCCTGAGAACGGGGCGCGGCTGGTGGCGAAAGCCTGGAGCGATCCGGCGTTTCGCCAGCGGCTGATGGCGGATGGGCGCGCCGCGGCGTTGGAAATGGGGCTGACCATGCCGCCGCATCACCGCCATCTGGTGTTGCTGGAGAACACGGCCGATATTCACAATGTGATCTGCTGCACCCAATGTTCCTGCACCGCCTTCACCATCATCGGTTTGCCGCCGGACTGGTACAAGGATCTGGAATATCGCGCGCGGGTGGTACGGGAATCGCGCACGGTCTTGAAAGAGATGGGCCTGGATCTGCCGCCGGACATGGAAATCCGCGTCTGGGACACCACCGCCGACACGCGCTATATCGTGCTGCCGCTTCAGCCGCCGGAAACCATCGGCTGGCCGGAAGAGAAACTCGCCGCCATCGTCACGCGCGATGCCATGATCGGCGTAGCGCGGCTTTAGGAGTGCCCCATGGACGGCATGCATGATCTGGGCGGCAGGCAGGGTTTCGGCCCGGTGCGTTACACGACCGATGCCAAGGCCTTTCACGCGGCTTGGGAGATTCGCGTCAACGCGCTTTACGGTTTCGCGGTGCGCTCCGGCATTTTCAACATGGACGAATATCGCCACGCCATCGAGCGCATGGAGCCGCGCCATTATCTGACCGCGAGCTATTATGAGCGCTCGCTGATGGCGCTGGTGAGTTTGTGCGTGGAGAAGGGCGTCGTCACGGCTGCGGAATTGGAAAGACTGGCGGGCGGCGCGGTGCCGCTGTCATCGGCTTTAGGTCCGGGGCGTGGCAATGCCCAGAGCCGCCAGCGCTTCAAGCCCGGCGATAAGGTGCGGGTGCGCGACGAACATGTGCCCGGCCATGTGCGGATGCCGGGCTATGTGCGGGGCAAGACCGGTGTGGTGGTGGCCGAGACGCCTGTCTACCCCTTCCCCGATGCGCATGCTCATGGCGTGGCGGCTGAGGCCGAGCCCACCTATGACGTGCGTTTCCTGAGTGCAGATCTTTGGCCGGACTCCGCCGACGCCGCGTTGGTGCATGTCGGTCTGTTCCAGAGCTATCTCGAGCCGGCTTGAAGAAGTCTTTGACGCGTTTTAGGCGGCCTGGACCTTGCGGGCCGACATGGCGAGGCCGAGCAAGAGCATGATCGCCGCCGATACCGTAAGCGCGATCGCCAGTGCCGCCATCGCATCGGCATAGCTGCCCGTGCGCTGCTTGATCATGCCGATGATAGTCGGTCCCAGAAAGCCGCCGAAATTGGCCATCGCCGCGACCAGGGCGATGCCGCCCGCCGCCGCCGGCCCGCTCAAAAAGGATGACGGGAATGCGAAGAAGGGCCCGAAATAAGACAGCGTGCCCACCACCGCGAAGGTCAGCGCCAGCACCATCAGAAGGCTGGAATGCGCGACGCTGGCGCCCGCGAAACCCGCCGCGCCGACCAGCAACGCGATCGCGGCGTGCCAGATGCGCTCGCCGTGCCGGTCGCTCGAACGCCCCCACAGGAGCATGGCGGCCGCGGCGGCGGCATAAGGCAAGGCAACGACAAAGCCGGTCTCAAGATCGGAAAAGCCCGCAGCCTTGATCATCTGCGGCAGCCACACGCCGCTGCCATAAAGCGCCGCGCCATTGCCCAAACCCACCACGCCCAGCGCCAGCACGCGCGGATCGCGCAGCGCCGCCCACAGATTATGCTCCTTGGCGGCGCCGTCCGTGCTCAGGCTGAGCGCGATGATGTCCTTCTCTTCGCGGGAGAGCCAAGGCGCCGACTGAGGGCGGTCCGGCAGATATTTCAGCACGGCGAAAGCAAGCAAAGCGGCCGGAATGCCTTCCATCAGGAACAGAATTTGCCAGCCATGCAGTCCGCCAAGCCCGTCCAGACTGAGGATGAGGCCGGAGAGCGGCCCGCCGATGATGGAGGCGAGCGGAATGCCGGTGACGAAAAGCGCGGTGAAGCGGGCGCGATGGGCGTGCGGAAACCAGAGCGTGAGATAGAACAGCATGCCCGGGAAGAAACCGGCCTCCGCTACACCTAAGAGAAAGCGTACGGCGTAGAAGCTCATGGGGCTTTCGACCAGCGCGGTCGATGCGGAAAGCAGTCCCCACACCAGCATGATGCAGAAGACGGCGCGCCTTGCGCCGACCCGCTCCAGAATGACGCCGAACGGCACCTGACTGAGAGCGTAGCTGAAGAAAAAGATGCCGGCGCCGAAGCCGAAAATTTCAGGCGAAAAGCCCAAATCCCGGTTCATGGTCAGGGCCGCGAAGCCGACATTCACCCGGTCGAGGTAATTGACGATATAGAGCAGCAGCATGAAGGGGATCAGCCGCCGGGCGCATTTGCCGAAGACTTGGTCACCGCTCATGGACGCCCCCGCCAGGCTTCGCGTCCATGCTAGGGCGGCTTGCGCCTGATGGCTATCCCGCAATGGGGGCTCTTGGCACGCCGGTCTTGCGAGCCATGAGTGCTTCGGCAATGCTTGCGCGCGCACTCGCTTCATTCGGCTTAAGTTGGATCGGGAGGGGCATCATGGATCGCAGGGACTTCTTGAAGACAGCCGCGCTGGCCGCGTCCGGCGGATTGCTCGATCCCCATCGCGCCGCCGCGCAAGGGCCCGTTCGCATCGCCATTCGCGTGCAAGCCCCCGACAGCATCAAGACGCGGCTGGCGGCGCGCGAGTTGAAGACCGGATTGCTGCTGCTCAACCCCGCGATGGACGTCGCGCAAACGACCGAGGAGCCGGCTGCGAATGGCACGCTGCTCCAGCTTGCCATCGATGCGTCGATCAAGGACGCGGAGGATTATGAGATCGCAGCGTCGGGCAGGGGCGCGGTGCTTCGCGCCGGGGGCGACCAGGCGTTGCTTTATGCCGTGTTCGACTTTCTGGAGCGGCAGGGGCTGGTCTTCGGCATCGACGGCACTAGCGCGCCCATCGATCATCTTAGCCGGCTGCACTTGCCGGAAAATGGCAGGCCGTGGCGGGCATCGCCGCGCTTTGCCGTCAGGGGCCTTCTGCCCTGGCCGGATTTTTTGAACTGCATCAGCGTCTATAATGACGAGGATTTCAGCGCCTATTTCGCCGCCATGGCGCGCATGCGCTTCAACATGTTCGGCATGCATGTCTATACCCAGAACACACCCGGCCCGCTGGCGGAGCCTTATTTGTCTTATGACTTTGCGGGCGCAGGGCACCGCGCCGCGCTGGAAGATTCCACCATGACCAGCTGGGGATATTTGCCGCAGCGGACCTCCAGCTTCAAAATGGGCGCGGCGCAATTCTTCGACAAGGAGACCTTCGGCGCGGACGCCACCAGGCTGGCGGCCGACAATTGGGAGATCGCCGACCGCACCACCGCCATGATGCGCCGCGCGTTCAATTTCGCGGGCGAGCTTGGCATCCGCACCGGCATTGGCTTCGAGCCTTATCAGAATCCGGCGGAGATCGTGAAGGCCTTGCCGCCCGAGGCGCTGTCGCATCCCGACGGCTTCATCGAATCCAACACTGCGCGCGATCTGTTGGAGCGGCGGCTGGCCGATCTTCTGGAACGTTATCCGATGGTGGATTATGTCTGGCTGTGGCAGGACGAAAACGCCAACTGGGAAAGCCGCAACAAGAAAGTGCCGCTGTCGGCGACGCCGTTCAACCAGGCGCATGCCTTTCTGCAAAAGCACGCGCCGGGCAAGCGGCTGGTATTGGCCGGTTGGGGCGGGGTGACCCAGAATTTCGAGTCGCTGCACCAGCGGGTGCCCGAAGACATTGTCTTTTCCTCGCTCCACGACACGCTGGGCTGGGACCCGACCAACGAAGCCTTCGGCAAGCTGGGCAGCCGGGAACGCTGGCCGATCCCATGGCTGGAAGACGATCCGTCCATGTGGTTCCCGCAATTCCGCGCCAGCCGCTTCGAGACGGACATGAAGCGCGCCAAGGATTTCGGCTGTCAGGGCATGTTGGGCATTCATTGGCGCCATCGCGTGGTCGATCCCACCGCCAGTTATTTTTCCCGCGCCGCCTGGGATGGCGGGCTGACCGCGCCGGCGCATTACCGGAATTTCTGCGGTACCCAGGCGTCGGGCGCGCGCGCCGGAAGCTTGGCGAAGCTGTTCGACGATTGCGACCAGCGCCACGCCATCTCATCGACCTTCCTGGGGTCGTATGACAAATCGGGCTTCGCCAATCGGGTCGAGATCACCGGCGATTACAGCGAGGCTTTCAATTACGCGACCAACGAGCCGGATTTGACAGTTCTTGCCAGGCAGCGCGAGACGGCGGCGCGCTTCCGCCAGCTTGCCGGCGAGGCGGCCTCACCGCTGGAGCGCGACCGCATCGGCTATTTCGCGGGCTTTGTCGGCTTCATGGTGCCTTATTGCGACGCTTATGAGCTCGCGCACAGAATCGATCTCTCGCTCAAGCAGGCGGTCGATCTGCGCAAAGCCGGAAGCGCGGATCAAGCCCGCACGCTGGTGTCGCAGCAATGCGTGCCGCTCTGGCTTCAGATGGCGCCGTTGGTGCGGCAGACGATGCTGGACTATCAAGCGGTCGTCGCCACCCGCAACGATCAGGGCCAACTGGCCTCGATGCAGAACAAGCTGGTTCGCATCGCGCTGGAACGTTTGCGGCTTTCGATCAAGGAATTTCTGGGCACGCTGCCCGCCGAGATGGACCAGGCCCATGCGGCGGCGATTTCGCCGGATGGCGCCAATGTGCGCCGGCTATTCATTCCCACGCGGCCGTCGATCATCAAACCGGGTGAGACGTTGCGGCTCTTTATCGTGGCGCCCGGGCAGGAGGCTGCCGATGTCCGGTTGCACACCCGCCGCCAGGGTGCGGCGGCGTGGCAAAGCGTGGCCGCCGCGCATGCGGGTCGCGCCGTGTACACCGCGATGCTGGGACCGCTGCCTGCCGACAGTGGCGCATGGGAATATTATGCGAGCGCGGGCGAAACGCTGACCGATCCGCCGCAAGCGCCGGCGAATGTCCACACCCTGACGATTTTGGGCTGAGAAGCGGTTCAGGCGGGGACGCCAGTCAGCCAGGAACGTAAGTCAACCGGATCACGCCTTCGCCAACCGGATCGCTGGCCACCAGACGCAGCGGCGGCCGGGGACCGGTAAAGAAGGGCTGGCCGCGGCCGAGCACGATGGGGTGGAGATAGAGCCGGTACTCGTCGATTAGACCGGGCAAGCTGCCGGCCAGCTTGGGTCCGGCGACGCCGATCTCGCCGGGAAGCCGCGTCTTCAGGTCCTTGAGCGTCGTCTCGATGTCATCCGAAATCAGCGTGGCATTGGGGCCGACCGTTTTCAGCGAGCGCGACACCACCCATTTCGGCTGCTTGCGCCACGCCGCCGCGAAGGCTTGGAAATCGGTGTTCCATTCGGGATGATCTTCGTCCCAATAGCGCATGATCTCATACATGGTGCGGCCATAGATGCTGCCGGTCGCGGCGCCCACACGCTCGATCCAGTGGCGGAACAGCAGGGGGCCGGTCTGGATTGCCATGTGATCGACATAACCATCCAGGGACTGGTTCATGCCAAAGACGAATTTTGCCATGCCGCAATTCTCCCGCTTGTTTCAGGATAGCGTGCGCCGGCGTGGCGCGGAAGCTGTCCGCGTGCCGAATTGCTGCTATAGAGGCGCGCGACAAAGCGATGGGAGAGGCAATGGAGCCGGTGCGCTGGGGCGTCATCAGCACGGCCAAGATTGGCGTCGAGAAAGTCATTCCCGGCATGCAGCGGGGAACGGTTTCGCGCGTCGTCGCAATCGCCTCGGCGAATGAAGTCAAAGCCCGCGCCGCCGCCGCGCGTCTGGGCATCGCCACGGTCCATCTGAGCTATGACGCGCTCTTGGCCGATCCCGAGATCGAGGCGGTCTATAATCCGCTGCCCAATCATCTGCATGTGCCCTGGAGCATTCGCGCCATGGAGGCGGGCAAGCATGTCATGTGCGAGAAGCCCATCGCGCTGACGGCTGCGGAAGCCCGGCAATTGGCGGAAGCCGAGGCGCGCACCGGCAAGCGCGTGGCCGAAGCCTTCATGGTCCGCTATAACCCCCAATGGCGGCGCGCCAAGGTGCTGACCTTGGACGGCACGATCGGCGATCCGCGCCTGATCCGCGTGGTTTTCGCTTACAACAATGTCGATCCCGCCAATATCCGCAACAAGCCGGAGATGGGCGGCGGCGGGCTTTACGACATTGGCTGTTATGCCATCACCGGCGCGCGCTTTCTGTTCGGCGCCGAACCGGTGCGCGTCATCGCCACCATCGAGCGCGATCCGGTGTTGAAGGTGGACCGGCTGGCCAGCGGGCTGCTCGATTTTCCCGATGGGCGGCAGCTGGTGTTTTCGTCGGCCACCCAGATCGCGCCGCGCCAGAATGTGGAAATCCTGGGAACGGCGGGACGCATCGCGATTGCGGTGCCGTTCAATGTCGATCCGGCCCGGGCGACCGAGATCGTCATTGACGATGCGCGCGATCTTTATGGCGGCGGCGCGCGCACGGAAGTCTTCGCGCCTTGCGATCAATACACTTTGCAAGGCGATGCCATCTCCACTGCCATCCGCACCGGCGCGCCGTTCGATTATCCGATTCCCGACGCGGTGATGAATATGCGCATCCTGGACGCACTCTTTCGTTCTGAAACTTCCGGCCGCTGGGAGATACCTTGAGCATGACGTTTCCAATTCCTTATGCGCCGGATCCGTCGCGCTATGACGGCCGCATGCCCTATCGCCGCTGCGGCCGCAGCGGATTGGATTTACCTGCCATTTCGCTGGGCCTGTGGCAGAATTTCGGCGGCGCCGATGTGTTCGAGACCGGCCGCGCCATGCTGCTGCGCGCCTTCGACCGGGGCGCGACGCATTTCGATCTCGCCAACAATTACGGCCCGCCCTATGGCTCGGCGGAGGAGAATTTCGGCCGCGTGCTGGCCAGCGACTTCGCCCGCCACCGCGACGAACTCATCATTTCGACCAAGGCCGGCTGGGATATGTGGCCGGGGCCTTATGGCGATATCGGCGGCAGCAAAAAATATCTGATCGCCAGCCTGGACCAGAGCTTGAAGCGTATGGGCCTCGATTATGTCGATATTTTCTATTCCCACCGCGTCGATCCCAAGACCCCGCTGGAAGAAACCGCTGGCGCGCTGGCGCAGATCCACGCCAGCGGCAGGGCACTCTATGTCGGCATCTCCAGCTATGAGCCGGGGCTGACGCGCAAGGCCGCTGCAATCCTGGCGGATTATAAAGTGCCGCTCTTGATCCATCAGCCCAGCTATTCGCTGCTCAATCGCTGGATCGAAAAGGACTTGCTGGGCACCTTGGCGGAATTGGGCACGGGCTGCATCGCTTTCTCGCCCATCGCGCAGGGCCTCCTCAGTGACCGCTATTTGAGCGGCGTGCCGGCGGATGCGCGCGCGGCCAAGGGCGGCTCCTTCGGCAAGGATTTGATCAAGCCCGAAACCATCACCCGCATTCGCGCGCTCAACGCGATCGCGAAGAAACGCGGCCAGAGCCTGGCCCAGATGGCGATCGCTTGGGTGTTGCGCGATTCCCGCGTGACCTCGGCCCTGATCGGCGCGCGCACGGTCGAACAGCTCGACAATTCGCTGGATGCGGTGAAGAATCTCGCTTTCTCGGCCCAGGAATTGGCTGAGATCGACCGCTATGCTGAGGATAGCGGCATAGATATCTGGGCCGAATCCAGCGACATCAAAGCCTTGCCCAAGGGCGCGAAGGGCTAGCGCGTTGTAGCGAAAGCCCCGACCTCAGGCTAACATCGCGCACGGACCACGCGATTGAAGCAGTCTGAGGGGAGGCGGCGATGAGAGTTTGGCTGGCTGGAATTGTGGCCATTGTTTTGCTGGCGGGCACGGCGATGGTGGCGCAAAGCGCCGCCGCCCCGGCGCCCAGCCAGGGCAATGTCACCCAGGCGCGGGTGCTGTCGGCTCAGGACCGCGCCAACAATTGGCTGGTCTATGGCGGCAATTTCGAGTCCCAGCATTTCAGTCCGCTGAACGCGATCAACGACAAGACCATCGGCAAGCTGGGACTGGCCTGGTCCGCCAATGTGGATAGCCCCATGGGACTGGCGCTGGAACCCATCGTGGTCGATGGCGTGATCTATATCGGGCTTCCACTCGATGTGGTCGAAGCCTTTGACGGCGTGACCGGCAAGATGCTGTGGCGCTTCGATCCCCAAATCCGGATCAATGGCCCCTGGCGCAATTCTTATGAAGGGCGCAAGAACCGGGGCGTCGCGGTGTGGAACGGCAAGGTCTATGTCGGGACGGGCGATTGCCGCATCGTGGCGATTAACGCGGCCACCGGAACCAAAGTGTGGGACACGGTCGTTTGCGACGCCGCCCAGACCGGCATCACCGAAGCGCCGCGCGTCGGCAATGGCTTGATCTATACCGGCTGGGCCGGCATGGAATATGACGTGCGCGGCGGCGTGGTGGCGCTCGATGCGGAGACGGGCAAGAAAGCCTGGACTTTCTGGACCGCGCCGGGCGATCCCAACAAGCCCTATGAATCCAAAACCATGGCCGCCATTGCCAAGACCTGGAAAGGCGAATCCTGGCAACTCGCCGGCGCCAATGCCTGGACCGCGCTGACTTATGACCCGGTCACCAATCTGCTTTTCATTTCGACCTCGACGGCGGGCGAGGCGGCCGGCGATTTCTCCAACATCAAGCCGGACGGAAATCTTCTCTTCGCCAACAGTATCGTGGCGGTGAACGCCACCACCGGCGCCTATGTCTGGCATTACCAAACCGCCTATCCGCCCGATGGCGCGGAAGATTTTCATGTCCTGGTGGCGGACATGGCGATCGGCGGCAAGCCGCGCCGGGTGATCATGACCAAGCCGCGCAACGGCGTCTTCTATACGTTGGATGCGCGCACCGGTCAGGAAGCGCTTTCGCCGCGCGGTATCGGCGGCACGCCTTATCCCAGCCTGAAGCAAGTCAGCCTGCAGGAATTGGAAACCACCGGCTACAAGGATGCCGGTGTTCCGAAAAAGTTGCCCCAGACCGGCATGGGCGGCGGCTGGTTTCCGCTCTCCTACAATGCGCAGACCGGGCTGGTGTACATCTCGGCCTATGAAGTCAAACGCGCGCCCGGCGGCGGCAGCGAGGGCGCGAACGGCGCGGGCCTCGAAGCCGATGGATTAGCGGCGGAGTTGAAGCGCCAGAATCTGGGCGGCAGCGCGCCGGGCGGCAACGGCCAATATCAGCCCTATGCAGCGCTGCCGCATGGCAAGCTGGTGGCGTTCGATCCCATCAAGCAGCGCCCGCGTTGGATTGCGACCCTGCCGCTGGAACTGAATGGTTCGCCGGTTTCCACGGCGGGCAATCTTGTCTTCCAGGGCGATGCTAGCGGCTATTTCACCGCTTACGCGGCGGACACCGGGCGCGTGCTCTGGTCGGTCAAGACGGGTTCCGCGATCCAAGCGACGCCGGTGACCTATGCGGTGAAGGGCGAACAATATGTGCTGATGGCAGCCGGTGTGGGCGGCGGCTATCGCCTGTTCGGCAGTCCGGCCAGCATGTCCACCTTGGAATCCAAGCGCGGACCGGCGCGGCTGTTTGCGTTCAAGCTGGGCGGCAAGGCGGCGATGCCGGCAATCGAGCCTTATATTCCGCCGGTGCCGCAGCCGCCGCAACAGGCGGGCACCGCGCGCCAGATCGCCGACGGCGCCAAGGTCTATAACAAATTCTTCTGCCAGAAATGCCATTCGCCGGAAGCCGATGGCAGCGGCGCCTGGGCGCTTGGGGGAGAGGTGCCGGACCTTCGCTATATGCCCAGGAGCATCCATCAGCAGTTCAAGGACATCGTGCTGGGCGGCACCCACCGCCAGCAAGGCATGCCGAAATTCAGCGTGCCCATCGGCCAGCCCTTGCTCAAGACGGTGATGACGCCGGAAGAGGCGGACGCGCTTTACGCCTATATCGTCGATCTGCAATGGCGCGCCTACAGGCTCGGGCCGCGCGGATTGAAGGGCGTCGAAGGCGCGCCCCGTGGCGTCGAGCAGAAGGGTGCGCCAAAAGCAGAAGACCGGCCACGATATTAAGGCCGCGCCTCAGCGTGTTCGGAATTGGCGTAGAAAATTTTAGCCAATCAGGACCGAGGAAGCGGCGGCGGGTCTTACTGGTTCGCCGCCGCGCCGAGCGGGATCAGATGCGTCCATGATCGGGCAAATCGGCCGAAATCTCCCGCCGCATCGCGGTGTCGTGATTGATGCCGCCCCACCAGGCGGAAGCCAGCCCGGCAAGAAGCAGCGTGACGCCCAATTGCTGGCGGCCGATCCATGCCAGGATCGCGTTCACGCCCGCCCAACCGACGGCGCTTTCCGGCCCGAACACACGCTCGAATGCGAATCCGATCGAGATGTTGGCGCCAGCGCCGAAGCGCAGCCAGAAGATGGCTTCGTAGAAAAGCTCGAATGCGGCGGCGACAATCAGGAGCAGACCGAGCCAGGAATAAATGTGGCCCTTCAGGCGATAATTGGCCGGTGTCGCAGCCATCGCAAGCTCCACTTGGAGTGCGATCTTAGCCGAATCCTGTTGGTCAAGAGATTAAATGCCGCCAATCTCGACGGGCCAGCTATCGTAAGGGGCCGCGAGGCTTTCTTGACCTAGCGTAACTGTTAGATCCGGCCTGGACTCGCCGAGCCCCCGGAGTCAGGCTCGCTGGCCTTGCGCAAGCCGGGGGCGCGATTTTCGCCCGCCGTCCTGATGCGCCCGGAGGGAAGCTGCCGCACAGATAGACATTTGGAGGTCTGCCATGCCCGACATGAGCGTTGCTGCCATGGACTATCCTTATGATCTTGGCGCCTACACCAGGAAGATCACCACCCAATCGGCGGAGGCCCAGCGCTGGTTCGACCGCGGCCTGAATTGGTGCTTCGGCTATCATCACCAGGAAGCCGGGCAATGTTTTGCCAAGGCGCTGGAGTGCGATCCCGAATGCGCCATGGCGCATTGGGGCATCGCCTATGCCTCGGGCCCGAACTACAACATGCCATGGGAATTCCTGGACATGGGCGCCCGGGCGCATTTCCTGGGCATGGCGTATGACGCCATGCAGGCCGCCATCGCGCGCAAGGAGGCGGTCACCGCGCCCGAACGCGCGCTGATCGAGGCGCTCTCCGCCCGCTATCCCCAGCGCGATGCCATCGAAGACCAGCGGCCCTGGAACGACGCCTTCGCCGATGCCATGCGCGCCGTGCACAAGGCGCATCCCGACGATCTGGATTTGCGCGTCATCTTCGTGGAAGCGATTTTGAACCGCACGCCCTGGCGCATGTGGAATCCCAAGACCGGCGAACCCGAACCCAATGCGGGCACTTTGGAAGCGCGCGCGGTGCTGGAGGGGGCCTTCCGCGAGCTTCCCGGCGCCAAGGCGCATCCGGGTCTGCTGCATCTTTATGTGCATCTGATGGAGATGTCGCCCCATCCGGAAAGTGCGATGGCGGCCAGCGATATCCTGCGCGACCTGACGCGGGACATGGGCCATCTCACCCACATGCCAACCCATATCGACATTCAATGCGGCTATTACCGCGACGCCATGTATTGGAACCAGCGGGCCATTATGGCGGACCGCAAATATTACGAGCTGGCGGGGCCGATGAATTTCTATTCCGCCTATCGCGCCCACAATTATCATTTCGCCGCTTACGCGGCGATGTTCCTGGGCCAGTATGCGCCTGCCATCGCTGCCGCCGACGAATTGATCGAGACCATACCGGATGCGCTGTTGCGCATTCCTTCGCCGCCCATGGCCGATTTCTTCGAAAGCTATATCTCCATCCGCCAGCATGTGCTGATCCGTTTCGGCAAATGGCGGGAGATCATTGCCCAGGAGCTGCCGGCGGATGCCGCGCTTTACTGCAACACGACCGCCATGATGCGTTACGCCAAGGGCGTCGCGCATGCGGCGCTGGGCGAGGTGGCGGCGGCGGAAGCCGAGCAGGCGCTGTTCCGCGACGCGGTCACGCGCGTGCTGCCCTCGCGCAATTTGCATGTCGTTCCCTGTACGCAGATTCTCGCCGTTGCCGAGGAGATGCTGGAAGGCGAAATCGCCTATCGCAAGGCTGCGCCTGACGCGGCGTTCGCGCATCTGCGCGCCGCCGCCGCGCTGGAAGACGCGCTGCCCTATGACGAGCCCTGGGGCTGGATGCAGCCGGTGCGCCACGCGCTGGGCGCGCTGCTGTTGGAGCAGGGCCGGGTGGAGGAAGCCGAAACGGTCTATCGCGAGGATTTGGGGCTGGGCGGCGCGCTTCCTCGCGCCCAGATCCATCCCGAGAATGTGTGGGCGTTGCGCGGGCTCTTGGATTGCCTGGAGCGGCGCGGCGCCCATGCCGAGGCCGCGCAGATAAGGCAGCGGCTGGATGTCGTGGCCGCCCGCGCCGACGAGCCGGTGTCGGTGTCCTGTTATTGCGCCAGCCGCCGCGACGCCGCCTGAGCGCGGCGCTGGCCGCTTTTGGCGCTTGAAGTCTTGCGCCCAGGCGCGGCACACTCGGCCGAGGGGGGCGCGCATGCCGGGCGATGTGTCAGACAAGATTGCATCGCGGCGCGCCTGTTTTGCGAAGCTTGCGCTGGCGGCATTGCCACTGCTTGTGTCCTGCACCAACACCGAAAAAGCGCCCGACTTGCCAGCGCGCGTTGCAGGCGCGCCGATGGCGACGCCGTCTCTCGTTCCTTTCCCGGCCCATCTCACAATGCAATCCGGCCGGTTCGTCATCAGCACTGCCACGCCACTGGTCTTCGACCGAGCGGACGCGGACAGCGCGCGGATAGCCGCCAGTTTCACCGATCTCCTTTATCGCACCCGGGGTTTGCGGCTGGCTTCGCGATCCGGCGGGCGTGGCGCGATCACCCTCAGCCATCTGGCCGACCCCGATGCCACCGGCAAGGAAGGCTATCGCCTGGACGTCACCCCGGCGGGCGTTACCATTTCCGCCAGCAAGCCCGCGGGCCTGTTCTATGGCGCCATCACGCTTTGGCAGCTTCTGAGCCAGACGCCGGGCACGGTGGCGAGCGTGGCCGTGCCCGCGCTGCAAATCGACGACGCGCCGCGCTTTGCCTGGCGCGGACTGATGCTGGATTCCGTGCGTCATTTTCAGACGGTCGATTTCATCAAGACCCTCATCGACGCCATGGCGCGGGAAAAGCTCAATGTCCTGCAATGGCACTTGACCGACGACCAGGGCTGGCGGCTGGAAATCAAAAAATATCCCCGCCTGACGCAGATCGGCGGCTGGCGCGTGCCCGCGGGCGCGGCGGAGCAGCTGGACATCGATCCGGCGACGGAGCGGCCGCGTCTCTATGGCGGCTTCTATTCGCAAGACCAGGTGCGCGATCTGGTGGCATACGCCGCGGCGCGCAACATCACCATCGTGCCGGAAATCGAAATGCCCGGTCATGCCATGGCCGCGATTGTCGCCTATCCCCGGCTCGGTTCGCTGACCGAGGCCCCCACCGCCACATCCGGCGATTGGGGCATTTTTCCCTACTTATATAATGTGAACGACGAGACCTTCGCCTTTCTGGAAGACGTGCTGAGCGAAACCATGGCGCTGTTTCCCAGCGCCTATATCCATGTCGGCGGCGACGAAGCGGTCAAGGATCAATGGAAAGTCTCGCCTTCCGTCCAGGCGCGCATGCATGCGCTGGGTGTCGCCGACGAAGAGGCGTTGCAGGGCTGGTTCATCCAGCGCATCGAAAAATTCTTGGAGGCGCATGGCCGCCGCATGATCGGCTGGGATGAAATATTGCAGGGCGGCGTGGGACCCGACGCGACCATCATGTCCTGGCGCGGCATCGCCGGCGGGGTGACGGCGGCCAAGGCCGGGCATGACGTGGTGCTCTCGCCCGCACCGTCTCTATATTTCGATTTCCGCCAGGCGGAAGGGCGCGACGAACCCTCCGGCCGCAACCCAATCGTGCGACTGGCCGATGTCTATGCGTTCGATCCCGCGCCCGCCGAACTGACGGCGGACGAGCGGCGGCACATCATCGGCGTGCAGGCGAATGTCTGGAGCGAATATATCCGCGAGCAGGAGAATGTCGGCTATGCGGTGTTTCCGCGCGCCGCGGCGCTGGCGGAACTGGCCTGGTCGCCGGCGTCGGCGCATGATCGGGCCTCATTCCTGGCCCGCATGCCGGCCGAACTGGACCGCTACGCTGCGCTGGGGCTGCCGCATTCCACGCATATTACGATGGAGACGGTGACGCCGATTTCAGATCGGAGCCGCGACAGTCATGAGTTGAAGCCGTGCAACGCGGGCGGCGTGGTTTCGATGGAAGGCCCGGCACCGCTCAAAGGCAAGCGGCCGGTCTTTCTTCACAATCCGGCCAATCCGTGCTGGATTTTCGAGAAAGCCGATCTCAGCGGCATTTCGCATATTCAGGTCATGGCCGGATCGCTGCCCTACAATCATCCCGCCAGTTCCGCCGCGCAGAAAATCGTGCTTCGGCCGCAGGCGACGGCGAATGGCGAGTTGGGGGTCCATCTCGATGGCTGCGAGGGCGCGACGCTCGCGGCGCTGCCGATGCCGAAGCCCGAGCCCAATAGCGCGCTTGCATCGGTGCAGGGCGCGCTCACGCCGCAAACCGGGGTGCATGATCTCTGTCTGATGTTCACGCGCGCGGCGCCCGAACCCTATTGGGCGTTGCAGACCGTGACGCTGGCGCCGGACTGATAAGCGTTATCGCGAAGGCGCGCCCAGCAACTCCACTTCCTGCAAGGTCCACCAATAGCCGCTGCCGGGCGGATCCGCCTTATAGCTGGTGTGCAGATAGCCATTGGTGAAATTGGCGGAATAGGAGAGCCAGGCCCGTCTGCCGTCGGCACTGATGAATTTGGCGGGGAAGTTGACGAAATAGCCCTGCACGCCGAAATCCTTCATGTAAGTGACGAGCTTGAACGGGCCGGTGATGCGGTCGCTTTCCAGGATATACGTGTTGAACTTGGCGATGGTGGTGCCGCCATCGGTGACGGCCATCAGATATTTCTTCAGCGGCGCGTCATAGGTCATAGTCACGCTGCCCATCCGATTGTTCCAGGTGACGAGCGGCTTGATCTTGGCAAAGTCGTGCGACCACAGCGGCGATCCCTTGGCGTCATTGCCGGCATAGAATTCGTAAGCCGAAGGATCGTCCATATTGCGGATCGACGGCGTGACGCGGGCAAGATAAATCTGGTCGGCGGTGATCCAGCTGAGGCTCGCTTCGCGGGGCGCGGGGTTTGCGCCGGACGCGCCGTGAGACACAAGATAGGCTTTGCCGTCGGGCGAATGTTCCATGTCGCGGCCGAAATCGACAAAATGCGGAAGACCCAGCTTCACCTTTCCGGCGAAATGGTCCGGCTCCGGGAACAGGGGATGCGCGGGCGTGTGCTTGGTGTCGTGCCAGGTGCGGCCGTAATCGGTGGAAGTGCGGAAGCCGACAAAGGGACCCAGCACATCCCAGTTGAGATGTTTTCCAGGCGTCTCGTAAAGCGTGTAGGTGCCGTAGTACCAGATCCCGCGATAGACCAAACTTCCCGCCGGATAGCGGCCGCCATAGGGCGCCGGATCGCCGGGATAGGTGGCGACGTCGGTGATCGTCAAATGTTGCGGGTCATCGCCCAGGATGGTGGCGTAGCCGGTCGTCGCCTTCGCGCCGGCCGAAGTGGAGTCTATGCCGTTCACTTTGCCGTCGGTCCAAGGCGAATAGAGTTTGCCGTTGGCGGCCCATGACGGATACCAGGTGTCGGCGCCGCCATATTCCGCGTGGCGGCCGGTGAAGGCCAATCCTGTAATCGCCGTTGACGGTGGGAATGGACTGTCGGGCGGCGGTTCGGACGGCCAGACACGACGGGCAAAATCGCCGGAGGCGTTCTGGGCCAGGCACGGCTGCGCGGCCAACAGCAAAAGGCAGGCAGCAAGGGGAGCTTTCAGCACGGTCATGGGAGCTTCCTGTTTCGCGATGTGCGGATGACCTGACCTATATTTTGGTGCAGCCTAAGCAAGATTATCGCACAGGCCGCACTTCAATCCAGATGGGGTTATGCATGCCGCGGGAGAGTCTGACACTATCCGACGGCCTCGCCGAAGCCGGCATCGTCCCCGGCCTTGGCGCGGGGCTGGCCTGGTATGATGTAACGATTGCGGGCAGGCGCGAGCCCGTCTTTCGCCCCTGCCGCGACCCGTCCCGGGCGCATCCCTTCGATCTGGCGCTCAATCTTCTGGTGCCCTGGTCCAACCGGATCTCCGGCGGCGGCTTTGCGTTCGAAGGGGAATTCCATGCTCTGGAGCCCAACCTGCCGGGTGAAGCTTTTCCGATCCATGGCAATGGATTTTCGAGTCGTTGGACGGTCGAGGAGGCGCGGGCCGCCAGCGCCACGCTCGCCTTGGACTCCGCCGGTCCCGGGCCTTTCCGCTACATGTCGCGCGTGACTTATGTGCTGGAAGGCGGTGCGTTGACGATGCTTCTGTCGGTGAGAAACATAGGCGCGAGAGCGTTGCCTTTCGGCCTGGGCTTCCATCCCTGGCTGCCGCGAACGCCGCAGACTGCGCTTCAAGCGAAGGCGGCGCGTGTGGTGCTGGAAGTTCACCGGCATTTGCCGGCGGGCGAAGCCGACATCCGGTCCCGGCCTGAGTGGGATTTCGAAACATCGCGGCGGTTGCCCGCCGCCTTCATCAACAATGCATTTCTAGGATGGGACGGGCGTGGCGTTGTTCAGTGGCCGGATCGCGGGCTCTCGCTGGAAATCTCGACCGATCCGGCTCTCCCCATCTACATCGTCTATTCGCCGTCCGTGCAGGCGGATTTCTTTTGTTTCGAGCCGGTGACGCATCCGGTCGATGCGCACAATCTGCCGGGCGGACCGACAGCCAACGGCCTTGTCCGGCTCGAACCCGGACAGGCGCACGCCATCTCGTGCCGCTTTGCGCCAAAGCCGGGCCCTTGACGCCGCTTAATCGCGGCAGGATGTTTCACCCGCAAAGACTAGGTTTCCTTGGCCGCGATCAGCGCGGTCTGTTCGGAAGGAGGCGGTCATGACAATGCGCATTGCCGCCTTCCCGCTGCGCTAGGCCGATCCGCGCATGGAACAGAAAGCAAGCGCCGCACTGGACCGCAGATCGTTCCTACGAAATTTGGGTCTTGGCGGCGGCGTCTTGACCCTGGGACCCTTGGCGGCGGCCATCGCGCGTGAAGCCGGGCCGATGCACGGTCCGGTAAACGGAAAATACGATTTCGACGTGCCCTTCAACCGCATCGGTAGCGATTGCTGGAAATGGGACGGGGCGCTGCGCGACGAGAAGATGAGCCATATCGTGGCCGGCATGGGCATCGCGGACATGGATTTCCGCTGCGGCCCCTTCATTACTGCGGCTCTGGCCAAGCGCATCCAGCACGAGAATTGGGGCTATTTCGACATGGCCTCGCCCACGGGCAAGGCTCTTATCGAAAGCATCATCGACTGGCACAGGCGGCGTCACGGCATCCACGTCATCACCCCCGGCAATCTCGCCTTCACGGTGGGCGTGCATGCCGGACTGATGGATGCGCTGCGCGCGCTTTCCCCCGCCGGCGGCAAGGTGCTGATGCTGGCGCCCGCTTATGTCGGTTTCTACGAAGATCTGGTGTCGTCGCGGATGATCGCCAATGAAAGCCCGATGACGATCGCGAACGGCCGGTACGAAATCGACTGGGACGATCTGGAGCGCCGCATGACACCGGACACCAGGGTGACCATTTTGTGCAATCCGCACAATCCGGTCGGCAGGGTCTGGTCGAAGGCGGAGTTGGCGCGGTATGGCGAACTCTGCCTCAAGCACAAGATTGTGGTGCTGTCCGACGAGATCCATTGCGAGTTCGTCAGCAAAGGCCAGGCCTTCACGCCCTTCAGCACCTTGGAAGACAAGAAGGTGGTGAACAATTCCATCACCTTCACATCGACGAGCAAGAGCTTCTCCCTGGGTTCGCTCAATCTCGCCTGGTACTTCACCACCAACAAGGACTTGTTCCGCGAAGTGCAGTCTTTCGACCGTAACCTCACGGATATTCCTTCGCTCAGTATCGCCGCCGCGCACGCCGCCCTGGACAGCGGCGAGGCGTGGCTGGACCAGCTGGTCGCTTATATCGACGCCAATCACGACTTCGTCGATCAATATGTCGGGGCCAATATTCCGATGATCGAATTGGGTGCCAAGCCTGAGGGCACGTTCTTGCGTTGGCTGGATGTCAGCGCGATTGCCGAGAAGATCGGGGCGCGGAAGATGGCGGACGCGGAAAACAAGAAGCCGCGACCCATCGATGCTGAGACCGGCAAGGCCCCCATCGTCTCGCCCGAGGACATGGTCGGCCATTGGTTCGCCAGAAACGCTTTCGTGGCGCTCGATCCCGGCTCGCTCTATGGCCCCAAAGGGGCAGGCCATATGCGCATGAACATCGCCACCTCGCGCCGCACCTTGAAGGCCGCGCTCGACAGCATGGCGGCCGCGACGCGCAAGATTTCGAGCTGAGATATTTTCATGCGGCGACGCCCGCCACAGCAAGATGGCGGCGAAGGATTATATCTTCACCGCATATCCGGAGCGCTGGGCGGCCACGACCCGAGCGCGCTTCATCGAACTTGTGGTGAAATGGCGCCGCCGCATCGATTAGCGCCCGCGATTGGCCGCCAACGCGGCAGGGTCGAGCGCCCGCCCGCCCAGGATAATTTTCACGATCTCCCGATAAGCCTCGATTGTCTTTGTCGGGTCCGCGCGCAACAGCAGCAGATTGGCGCGCTTGCCAATCTCGACCGTGCCGATATCACGCTCCAGTTTCAGCGCCTTTGCGTTCGCCAAGGTGGCAGCCTGGAATATCTGGGCCGGTGTCACACCGGCGGCGGCGAGATTCTGAATCTCCCGCCAGCCATTCAGTCCAGGCGGATTGGCATAGGTGGGGGCGCTGGGCGTGTCCGTGCCGAACAGGAGGTTTCCGCCATGCGCGGCCAAATAGGCGGCGGCATGGGTGACGCGGCCGATGGGGTCGGCGTAAAGTTTGTCGACCACGCTTTGCGTGGCTTCCGGCGCGTTGCCTTTGGGAACCTCCGCCGCCAGCTGATCGCGAAACCATTGGCCTTCCGGCGTGCGGTACCAGGCCAGCAGGCTTGCCGGCACCGCGCGCGCCAATTCCGGATCGGAAAGATAGTCGGGATGGAAAAGGTCGCGCTCGCCATAAAGCACCTGGATGGTGGCCTGCCAGCCGACGCCTCTTGCCACCACCTGGTCCAGTATCTTTGGGATCGCCGCATCTTGCGCGCTCAGCGGTAAATTCCTCGTCCCATTCCAGATGCCGTGCGCCATGATGTCGACACCGGCGGCAAGACCAAAGGTCTGACCTTCGATGCCGTTGGCGTGCAACAGCACCGGCATGCCGTTGGCATGCGCGGCCGTGACCAGATCGCGGATGGTTTCGAGTTTGGGCACCGGCAGATTCTTCACAGGCCCAAAGCCGGGCTCGTAGAAGGTTTTGACGCAAAGGGCGCCATCCTTCTTCATCCGGGCCACCACGGCGGCAGGCGTATGCTGGGCCGGATCGATGCCGGCGGGCGGCGTGGCGCCCGGTTCGATCAGCATATAGGGCGCTGCGGCATAGCGTTCGGGCTTGGGTATGACATACATGGGATAGCCGTCCATCAGCGGCGCGCCACCGCAGAAATAAGTGTCCGGCACCAGGGCTTGCGCTTTCCAGCGCGCCATCTCTTCGGGCGTGGAGATCAAGTCGATCAAGGTGGTGAAGCCGTAAAGCAGGAAGCTCAGCGGTTTCTGCGCCTGCATCGCTTTGACGATGTCGGGATGTTTGGCTTCCTGCGCGTCGTCCATCCCGGCGATGCCGGAGAGATGAACATGGCTGTCGATCAGCCCCGGCGTGAGATAAAGCCCCTTGCCGTCGACGGTCTGGATATCGCGCATGGCGCGCAATGTCTTTTCGATTGTCACAATGCGGCCGTCATGGATCGTGACATCGACATCGGGGAGCGGGCTCATCCGTTCCGGCGAAACCACGGTGACATTGCTGATCCGCAGATCCTGAGCCGATGCGGGCAGGGCCAAGGCGCAAGCGGCTGAGACCACGACGCCCAAAGTCACGATGCGGTTCATCGCCTACTCCTCCGTGGCCGTCATTCGGACATGAAGACAGCGCGGTGGCAACCGCGCCGGCGTCCTTGATCGCGATTCAGGTCGCGATGACGCCATCCGTCGCGCCATTTTGGGGCGCGCGGCGCCAGGCGCTGGGGTTTGCGCCGGTAATCCGCAGGAATTCGCGGTTGAAATTGGATTTGGTGCGAAAGCCGGACGCCAGCATGACTTCGGTCACGCTCATCTCAGTTCCAGATAACAGGATCTGCGCTTCGGTGATGCGGTATTCGTTGACCAGCTGGGAGACATTGCGACCCTTCAAGCGGTTGACCGCCCCGGAGATCTCCCGCGCGGGCCTGCCCAGGCGGCGCGCCAGCCGGTTCAAGGTGAGATCCGGGTCGCAATAGAGTTTGCGCTCGCGCATCACGGCGTCGAAGGCGGCAAAAATCACTTCGTCTCGCGCCCTTGGAACGGGATCGCTGTGCGGCGCCTCTTCGTCGCGCGGTCCCGGTTCGTCCAGCGCAATGCTGTCACCCGCCGCCACTACGGCATAGGCGATCAGGGGCAGGAAGAGGCTGTCGGCGACGGCGATGATGCCGATGACATGGCTGCCGCTATAAAGGCGGAAATCCATTCCGATCAGAATATCGCAAAGGCCCGAACCGATCAGCGTGATGCCGGCCAGAAGGACCGATCCCTGGGCTTTTCGCACATCGGCCAGGCGGGCGGCGCCGAAATCGTCGGGACTGCCCTTAGCCATATGAATCAACGCGGCGCCCACGCCCAGATATAAAGCCGCCAGCATCAGATCGCCCGGCCAAGGGATCGCGATCAGAACAACGCCGAACAGCGCCGCCGCGCCGAGAAGTACAAACCACAAACGACTGGGCGGTTGTTTCAGGTGTGAAAAACATAGCCAGGCGATCACGGGCAGCAGGCTACCCGTGATCGGCTGGATAAGCCGCGCGACCTCAAGATCGAAGCTCCAGCGCAACGCGGTGACTGTGGACGCCAGGATGCAGGCGGCGAAGAACCAGATCGCCGGGCGAAGCTGGCGCTCGCCCTCAAGGATCAGGCGCGCCAGCAGCACGGCCAGGAACAGGGAAACGACAAAGGGCAGCGGTATCGCCGGCATTCGCGGACGTTAGCGGATTCCGGTGTGCCGCGGAAATGCCGGCCATCATATCTCTGTCCCGGATGGCTGGCATGACGATGGTGCGGCGCATATGAGTCGCGCGTTCCGCCTAAGCGTTTGAACGGCTGCGCGATTGGGGGTGGCCTGGACTCCCCTTCGGCGCGGAGTCACGCTTCCCGCCCGAATGGTAGGGAGGGCTCCATGAAAACGATTTTCTGCGTCATGATCGCGGTCGGGTCGGCGGCCTTTGTGAGCACCGCTGATGCGCGCAATGTCTATGTCCCCGGTCATTATCTCGCCAACGGCACCTATGTGGCGCCGCATTATCGCCAGGTGCCGGACGTTCCGGTCTATCCCGGCACGGCCTATGTCGATCCCGACAGCAATGTCGCTGCACCTGTGCCCTATCCGTACGGCACGCCTTATGCGCCGGGCTATGCGCCCGGTTATGCACCAGGCTATGCACCCGGTTATGTGCCGGCGCCAGGCTATGTGCCCGCGCCGGGCTATGTGCCGGGTTACGGCTACGGGCCCAGATAGGCTGGAGTGGTGAAGCCGTGAGAGGATAGTCTTCCGCGCGATGAGTGGTTTCTCCAGCTTCGCGGAATTCTATCCCTTTTATCTGGGCGAGCATGCCAGGCGCGGCACGCGGCGCATGCATTTCGCAGGCTCGGCGCTCTCCTTATTATGTCTGCTGCTGCTGGCCGTCACGGGCGAGCCCTGGTGGCTTCTGGCCGCGCTGATCGCGGGCTATGGCTTCGCCTGGGTCGCCCATCTTGTGATCGAGAAGAACCGGCCCGCGACCTTCCGCTATCCGCTTTACAGCTTCATGGGCGACTGGTTGATGTTCTGGCAGATCCTGACCGGCAAGATCGCGTTCTAGGTCGGCGCCAGCATGGGAAAGCCGGTCTGAAAATTGACCAGCAGCGCCCAGAGATCGGATAACGCCTTGGCGTTGCCCACGGTCTTGAGCCCCGCTTGATCGAGTGGAGCTTTTCCCAGAATGACGGGCTCCAGCGCCGCGCGCGTGGTGGTGACGTTGGCATCGGCGTTCGCCGCGGTTTTTCCCGCGATCCAAATCAGCGCTCCATGCTGAAGGGTTGAAGTCAGCGCTTCTTTGGTATCGGTGAAGCGCCAGGCGATCACGATCTTCGTCGCGCCCGCCTTGGGGCCGTCGATACGGGTGCCCAGATAGTCGAACATCTCGCCCGCGGTCATGGCATGCAGCACTTCCGCCGTGATGCCGGGCGTCATCGTGCGCGTGGCGGACGAACCTTGGCGAAGCTCATGCGCGGCGAGGAGATAGGCGTTACGCCAGGGGGCGGCCTCGGCCAGATAGCCCATCTGCTCGAAGGCATCCGCCGCCAGCTCGCGCGCAGGCTTGTTGCCGGGATCGGCGAACACGACCTGGTCCATCACCTTGGCCACCCAGCGGTAATTGCCCGCTTTGAAGTCTTCGCGCGCGCGGGCGATCACGGCGTCGGCGCCGCCCATATATTCTACGCTTTTGCGCGCTTCCTCGGCGGGCGGCAGCGGATGGAGATTGGCGGGATTGCCGTCATACCAGCCGACATAGCGCTGATAGACCGCGCGCGCATCCTGGGGCAGGGTGCCGTAATAGCCGCGCAGCGCCCATTCGCGCTCCAACCCTGGCGGCATGGTGAGCTTCTCCGCGATGTCGGCGGGCCCCATGCCGTCATTCATCAGGCGCAAAGTCTGGTCGTGGATATATTTGTAGAGATCGCGGTGATCTTCCAACGAGGCGCGCACCCTGGCATTGCCGAACACGGGCCATTGATGCTGGTTGATCAGGATTTCCACGTCGCCGCCGAAATGGTCAAGCGCCTGGTTCAGCGCGGCCGACCAGGACAGCGCATTGCGCACCAGGGTGCCGCGCAAGGGCAGGAGATTGTGCAGCGTGTGGGTGTCGTCCTCGGCCATGTCCAGAACATGCTGATTGGGGAGATAGACGAACATTTCCGACGGAGCTTCAGTGTCCAGCGCCAGCTGGAAGACGAAATTCACGCCATCGATGGTGCGGCTCTCGAAAGCTTTGCGGATCGTGTCGTTGGGGGGAATGATGGGGCCGGGTCCCGGCGCGCCGCGGCTGGTGACCACGCCTTCGCCATATTCCAAACTGCCCGTGGCGCCCAAGGGCAGGCCGCCGCCGAACTGGAATTGGCCCCGCCGTCCCGCCAGATTGGCCGCCGTCGAGGCTTCTTGAATCAGCGCGGGCATGAAGCCGGCAGGTGCGATCACGCGCACCTTTCCCGACGCGGCGTCTTGCGGCGAAACCACCGCGCTGGCGCCGCCGTAATGATCACCATGATTGTGGGTATAGATCACCGCCTTCACGGCACGGCGCGGGCGATGCGCGAAATAAAGCGCGAGCGCGGTCTTGGCTTCGCCGGGAGAAGCCAGGGTGTCGATCACGATCACGCCGGTCTTGCCCTCGACCACCGTCATGGCCGCCACCGACAGGCCACGGATCTGATAGACACCGTCCGCGACCTTGAAGAGGCCGTTGATGGCGTCGAGCTGGGTTTCCCGCCACAGGCTGGGATTGACGGTCGGCGGCGCATCGCCCTTGAGGAATGCATAGCGATCCTGGCCGGATGGATCGGGCACGGTGGCGATGAAGCCCTTCGTCGCGTCCTCGAAATCCTGGCGGTCGGCGAAAGGCAATTGCGTTTCAACCGCCTGATTGGCCCGCGCCACGTCGGGCTGGGCGTCTTTGGTCACCTGCGCTTGCGCGTCACCCATCGCCAACACCGCCACGGCGCAGATGCCGAACGCCGCGCGCCGCCAAGGCGGGAAGATGGCATCTTGCTTGGACATAAGAGGCTCCGGATCGGTGGGCGATCACACTAGAGCCATTGGCGAGGCGCCGCCAACAAGAGCGATGACGACAGGAACGCGCTATTCCGGCTTGCCGGTGCTGGCGATGAGGTGAACGCCGCCGCGATAGAAGATGTGATTGCCGATCTGGGCGGTCTTCTTCAGCGTCGGCGCCCAATAGGGGCTGACCGAGGTGGCGTGATAATTGATCGCCCCGCCCGTGGCGTTGCCCAGCTTCACCGCGCCGGTCAGGATTTCCGCCGCCAACTGCTCGGCGTCACGCCATGCCGCCTGATCGCGTAGACGATGCATGGAACGGTCGCAGGTGAAGGAGAATTGGCAGCCGGGCCGCGTGGCGCCTTCATAGACCACCGCGCAGATGGAGCGGCCGTAATTTCCGGTGCGAAGCCGATGCAGCACCACTTCGGCCACGGCGCGCTGGCCGTTCGAGCCTTCGCCGCGCGCTTCGTAATAAAGCGCTTCGGACAGGCATTGATGTTCGGCCAGAAGATCGGCGGCGGGAATGTCCAACAGGACTTGCACGGGCGTCGTGACGGTGCGCGTGACCACGAGCGTCGGACGCGCCAGCGCCGGATGATGCGTCATCGCCGAGCCGACGGCAGCACTGGCCGTCGCCAGCACGATGGCCAGCGCGAACAGCAGAATACTGTCCGAACGCGGTATTGCCTCATTGTGGTACATCTGTGCCACCCGCAAACAAGAGAAACATCTCTGCGGGAACATCTGGCATAGAGCGTGCCGGAGGCGGTTTTGACCGCGATCGGTCGTTAACGGCGCGCCCCGGCTAGCAAAAGCTAACCCAATTCGTAACGACGCGACTTAGGGTTGTGGCGATGCTTGGCGGTTCAACGGCACGCGAAATCGTCGGCGCCCACGGGACGGCACAGATCCGGCCACCCCCGAGCGCGCCAATAATCGACCAGGCCCCAGCTGCGGACAAGTTGCTTGAACCGCTCCGTCTTGCGGGCACCGGCCAGCGCCGGTATCCATATTTCTTCCGTCTGGGGGAAAGCGAGGCCGACGGCGGTGCCCTGATAGTCCAGGACATCCATGAACCGCTTGGGTTCGCCGGCGAAGATATAAACCCAAGCAAGCGGGCTAAGATAGGAAAGAGAGGCGGAGGCGCTTTTGGCCGGCGCCGCGCGAATAATCTCCGCTGCCGTTTTGATGTCCGAGGCCGGATAGAGAACTTGATCGGGCCGAATGGAACCGATGGTCTCGGCCGCCTTCTGATATTGTCCGTCGCCGGCATAATCCAGGGCGAGAAAACTGTGAAATTGACTTCCCTGGGCAAAAGCCGCCGGAGTTTGCTCGGCTAGAGCAATTGCCCGCTTGGCATCGCCGTTAAAAAGTATCGTCGTTGCGGCAGTGGAATAATAGTCCGCGACCAGGGGTTCGGCTTGTCGCATTCTGGTGTGCACCTTGAGCGCCTGTTTCAGGCGTCCGTTGGCCTGGAGCAAATTGCCATACTTGTCGAGGATGAGTGGGTCGCTTGGGTCGAGCGCCAGCGCCTTGGCGAAATCATCGTCGGCCGTGGCCCAATGCGCGCGAAGGTTTTCCAGGTCTCCCAGGGCCGCGTAAGCGAGCGCATTGTTGGGATCGAGTCTGAGCGCATTGCGAGCGGCGGTCTCTGTCCTTGCCATCGCGGATCGATAATCCGCGCGCAGTTTTTCCACCGGCGATAGCTTCGCCTTGTCGAAGCCGACAAGTTCATCGACATCCGGGTAGACAATCGCCAGAAACGCCCAGGCCGGGGCATATTCGGGATCGCGCGCCTCGACCGATTCCAGGAGAGCGATGGACTGCTTGATATCGCCATTGTTATAGGCGAGCGCGACGGCGCGCAGATAATCTTCGTAAGCCGCGGTGTCGCTGGTCCGGTTGGAGACAAGATTCTCGCCGCCCTTTAGTCCGAGAGGCTCTTGCAAAGCGGTCGCGATGGCGCGGGCAATGTCTTCCTGAACGGCGAACACGTCGGCAAGATCGCGGTCGTAATTCTCGGTCCATAAATGGGCGCCCGTGTCCGCGCGGATCAATTGCGCCGTAACCCGCACGCGAGCGTCGATCTTGCGTACGGACCCTTCCAGCAGATAGGCCGCGTTCAAGATCTTGCCGACCGTCCGCAAATCCGGAGACTTCCCTTTGAACTGAAAGGCCGAGGTGCGGCCCACCACCGCCAGATTTGGGATCTTCGCGATGGCCGCGGTGATCTCCTCGGTCATGCCGTCGGAGAAATATTCCTGGCCGGAATCGCCTGAGAAATTGTTGAAGGGCAATACCGCGATGGATTTGATGTTCTCCGCTCCCGGCAATGAGATGGAGAGCCTTGCCTCCCGCGCAGGGGTGGGGACCCGATGCAATTGGCCTCGCACGAAGACGGTGAATGCCAGCGCGCTCAGGACCAGCAGCACCGATGCCAGCGCCCATGTCCTGGGCGAAAGGCGGCGGACCTCTGCACGCGTGGCCGGCAAAACGCTTTCCTCTTGCCCGCGCGGCAGGAGGGAAGACGACGGTCCGGGAGAGGATGACAGGCTTAGCGCCTCCAGCCGGTAGCCAAGCCCATGAACCGTGTGCAGCAGCCCGGCATCGTCACTTAGCGCCTTGCGCAGGGCGGCGATCTGCGCTTGCAGCGCATTGTCCTCGACGATGGTCTTTGGCCAGACCGCGGCCATCAACTCGTCCTTGGTGACGAGCGCGCCTTCCGCCTTGGCGAGCACGGAGAGAAGCTCGAGCGCCTTGCGGCCGACCGGCACGTCGGCATCGCCGTCAAGAAGCTGCCGGTTCGGCTTCAGGATGAAGCGGCCAATCTTGTATTGCGGACCGTCCATCACAACGCGCCCCTGCCCGAAAATCGCCGGGCTCAGCAATCGTGCAAAACCCGCCTGCTTTTCCCTACGCGCCGCCCGTTTCAGGAATATTTCAGGAAAAAATAAGCGTTACCCCAAGGATCGAAACCGCCTGCGCCCCTAGCGTGGAATTGCCGAGTTCAGCGTTGTCGGCCCTCGGACTGGGGGCATCCTATGGAAAAAGCGAACTCGGGTCGAGCGAACGCCGCTCGGCCCGGCAAGCCTTTTCAACCTGTTGCGTAAATCGCCGACCCGGCACGGGCGCACGGTTAATTCCGGCGCTCGCGGAGAAATGCCCGTGGCTCGTGGGGTCACGGTAACCCGTTCAGGGCGCCCAGTGGCGGCGCCGGACATTGCAAGGAGATCGTGATGAAAAAGCTCAATCGAAGCCTGTGGATAGCGGGTCTGGCGGCGGCGTCGGCATGCGTTTTTGCGCCGTCGGCCTGGGCAGGTTGTGGCGATACCAATTTCCGCAAACCCGCGTCCTTTGTGACGTCGCAGGACAATCAGGGCGGCATGCTGATACCAGTCAACCAGCCCGCCTTGCCCATCGTGGGAATGTGGAGCGTCTCGTTCCTGGCAGGCGGCACGCAAATCGATTTCGGCTATCAAGTCTGGCATGACGACGGCACCGAATTCATGAACAGCGGCGGCCGCATGCCCGTCACCCAGAATTACTGCCTGGGTGTGTGGCAGCAGACCGGGCCGGTCAGCTTCAAGCTCAATCACTTCGCCATCAGCTACGACACGTCCGGCAATTTCAACGGCCGGGTCAATATCCGCGAAGAGGTGGTCGTCAACGGCAACACCTATTCCGGGCCTTTCACCATCGACGTCTATGATCCCAAAACCGACAAGATCGTGAACCATGTCGGCGGACGCATCGTGGGCCAGCGCATCGGGATAAACACCACGCCGTAGCAGAACGCGCCGCGGCCCAAGGATCGCGTGACGCGCGCGGTCCTTGGGTCCCGCGGATGGCGCCAATTCCGGAGACGCTCCATGACGCTCCGCCTTGGCATGTGCGTTGCGCTGGCAATGGCCGCGTGCCTGTGCGCCTTTGCCGCCGCCGCCCAGACGCCGCCGCCTTTCACCGGCGCCATCCAGATCGTGGCGGTGACGCCCGCCGAAGTCTCGGCCACGGAGACGCGCGTGGTTTTGTCTTTCAACCAGCTGGCGCCGCCTTTCACCATCATGGGCAATGACGCCGAAACCGCCGCCATCGCTTTTTCCGGGGCCAGGCTGGCGCAAGGCCTGCTGTTTCCAGGCGGCAAGCACGGGCTGATCCAGTCCATGATCTTCAGCCAGAGCAATGACGTGTTGACCCTCACCATTGCGGCAAAAGACGTCATCCATGTCGCGGCGGCGCCGCTGGCGGGACGCGCCATCTCGCTCGTCATCACCAGTGTGGGCGAACCCGCGCCTGTCCTGGACGCGCCGGCAGCGCCCATAGCGATGCGTGCCGAAAGCGGGGAGGGCGACTTCTTCGAAGTGGTGCCGCTCAAATATGCCGATGTCAGCGAAGTGGTCGGCCTTCTGACCGGCGGCCACCCGATCAAGCCCAACGACAATTTCACTCCGGAGGAGCCCGCGTTCGGATCGGCGGGCATGCAGGGATCTTTTGCCGGCGGCGGCAGCAGCCTGTCAGGTTCGTCCTTCAACCAGGGCCTTGCGGGGCTTGCGGCGGAGCCGGTGGGTCAGACCGTGGACGAAACTATCGGCGTGGACCGCCGCTTGAATGCGGTGATCCTGAGAGGGCCGGCGGCCAGGGTGGAAAAGCTCAAGCAGGAAATCCTCAAGCTGGATGTGCCGGTCAACAGCGTGGTGTTCGAGACCGTGTTCGTGGAATTGACCGAGACGGGCGCCCGCAATCTGGGCCTCAACTTCAACAACGGCAACAGCCAGATCGCCAATGTCGCCTACAGCTATGCGCATGGCGGGCTGCCCGGCGTCAACAACACGGCGCCCGACGGCGGCATCGGCTTCAATCTTCAACTCGCCATCGCCGCCCAGATCGCCAAGGGCAATGGCCGCATCATCTCCAAGCCCCGGATCGCGGCGCAAAGCGGTTCCACAGCCAAGATCATCACCGGCGACGCGCTTCCCATCCTCACCTCCATAGCGCTCTCCGGCGTCAATGCGGTGCAGCAGCAGGTGCAATACGTCAATGTCGGCGTCACCTTGCAGATCGCGCCCCGGGTCGGCGAAGACGGCTTCGTCACTTCGCATGTCTTCGCCGAAGTCTCCAGCGTGACCGGCGTGTCGCAAGGCTATCCCACCATAAGCCAGCGCGAGGCCTCGACGTCCGCCACGGTGCGCGACGGAGATTCCTTCGTCATCGGCGGGCTGACCCAGGAAAGCGAATTGTCCAACCACAACAAATTGCCCGGCCTGGGCGACATCCCGCTGTTGGGCGATCTGTTCAACGCCGAGACCAGCAGCAAGACCAAGACCGATCTTTACATCGTGGTGACGCCCCATGTCGTGCATGGCGGCGACGGCGGCGCGGAGATGTTGAAGCGCGCCGGCGCCGGCCCTTAAGCAGCGAGGACGAAAGCCTTACGCTTTGACCCAGTCCGCCTTGAGAACCATATAGGCCCTGATCGCGATCGCCACGACGGACGACCCGACCAGGAAAAGGCCCAGATTGCCGAAGATCGCCGCCAGCGGCATTCCCACCGCGGGAATATCGCCCAGCGCCTTGGCGCCCACCATCAAGAGAAGCGCCGCAACGATCACGCGGACATAATCTTCCGGCTTGTAGGACAGGATGGAAATGCCGCCCGTGACCAGAAGAATGGTGGTGGCCATGGGAATGGCAACAAAAGCGGCGACGATGGCGACGGCGATACCGATAAGTCTTGCTACGGCTGAGAACATGCCCATTTTACTTCCCCCTTTTTAAATCGGTTGCCCCAGTTGAAAAATCACAGCATCAAAATAAATCCCGGGCTGCGCGCAACAGCGCGGGGACCTAAAGTTCGCGAATGCCCATCAGACCGAAGCTATTTCTTCAGCCAGTCCGCCACGATGCGCCGTTCCAAGGTGATGGTGATGGCGATGATGGAGGCGCCGACAAAGGCCGCGCCCAGCGCCATGAAGATCGCCGCCAGATAGGACCCGACATAGGGGAAGCCTTCGAGCGTGTTCGAGCCAAGCAGCAGGACAACCGTGATCATGTAATTCTTGGAGTTGCGGTCCGGCGTGTTCCCGATCGCCGCGATGCCGCCGAAGATCAGCAGCAACGGCACGATGATGGGACTGGAGACAAAGGCCGATGCGATTGCCAAAAGAACGGCAAGCAGTCTTCCCACGGCAGATAATCTAGTCATCATCCCCCTCCTGACTGGTTGTGTGTCTTAAGCCGTTTGAAACTCCCTTGAGCCTTCGCGCGTCTCTTTCGCGACGCTAAAGCGGGTGATCGGGCATCGCCATGCTCGGCCACATAGGGGTGCAACCCTACACCTGGGCCCGGGAGGCGTCTAACGCCACGCTCTGGCGACTCAGTGCGTTGCACACTTTCCAGGAGGCGCGCCTTCGCGCTTGCGATAAGACGGGGTCACTGGCGCGGATCGGCAAGCCGGGGCATTTTGTGAGAGACTCCAAAGCGATAGGGGCAAAGCCATGAAAGCGATGATTCCAGGACTGATGCTGCTGCTGTCCGTACCGGCGATGGCCGAGGGGGCGGACAGCGGACCGGCGCCCAGTTGCACCCTATGCGAGGGCGTTTATGTGCCCGCCGCCGAAATCCAAGCCTATACCAAAAAGGCGGTGGCCGAGCATCGCATCGACCAGCAGGTGCGCGACATCGATATCGGCAAGGCGCATGTGGCGCTGGGGGTGGAACATCGGGGCAAGCTGGACAGACCGGGGCCGCAAGCGGTGGCCGAGCATGATCTGGTGAGCGAGGTCTATCACATCATCGACGGCACGGCGACTTTGAAGCTAGGGCCGCGCCTCACCAACAAGAAGCGCCGCCCCGCCGACGAAGAAACCGTGCGCCTCTATAATGGTCCCGGCAACAATGGCGACGATATCGAAAATGGCGCGAGTTACGATCTGAAGCCCGGCGATGTGGTGTTCATTCCGGCGGGCACCGGCCATCAATTCACCCATATCGACGATCACATCGACTACATCATGGTGCGCATCGATCCCGACAAGATCACGCCCTTGAAAGACGAGGCGGCGTCGAAGGCGAGTCTGGGCGGTTACGCCCCGAGCGGTTCGCACTGACGGCGCGTATGCACGACCACGGCCACCACCATAGTCACGATCATGCCGGCCACGGCCCCCACCACAATCAATGGACGGCGGCGGCGCATGCCACGCTGCATTGTTCCATCGGCTGCATCATCGGCGAGACCGTTGGGCTGATGCTGGGGACGACGCTGCATTTCTCGCAGGTCGAAAGCATGGCGGTTTCGACCGTCCTGGCCTATTGCGCGGGCTTCACGCTGGCGGCGACGCCCTTGATGCGGCGCACGGGGCTATCGCTCGGCGCGGCGCTGGGCGCGATCTGGATCGGCGAGGGCATATCCATCGGCGTCATGGAAATCGTGATGAATGCCATCGACTACCAGATGGGCGGCATGCGCACGGGATCGATCTTCAATATGCGATTCTGGGCGGCCTTGGCGGTCGCGACGGCCGTCGCCTTCGTCATCGCCTGGCCCGTCAATGCCTGGCTGATCGCCAAGAAGATCAAAGAGCATCACTGAAGCGTTCATCCTGCGTCCACACATTGGCGCGCGCCAACCTTCGTAGTGCGTCTTGGTCGGGCCCCGGGAGGGGTCACGTAAAGGTCCGTAACAGCGTATTTCATGTTGCCTTTTCGGTTTTGTTGGATCGGCGGCCCGGCCTCGGCGTTTCATGCCATCGCCGCCCATCCGCCCCTATATATGTGGGCCGCGATCCCCAAGGAGAGGCAAAGAGAGACAAGGGAGATCGACATGAAGATCCAGAACATCACCATCGCGATATTCGCCGCCGCGATGACGTCGGCCTTCGCGGCTTCGCCGCCCACCCCCACCTTCAATACCGGGCCGCATTCGCCCCAGGCCTTGGGGCAACCGAACCAGACCTGCGGCAGTCTCACCGCGCCCAACACGCCCGGCAATGCGGCGACCGCGCCGGGCTCGGCCTTCAATCCGGGCGGCACTGCCGGCATGCAGTATGCGGGTCAGCAGCCGCAAAACAGCCGCAACCCGGCGTCGGTGTCGCAATATGACGTGGCCTGCTCGCATCAGCCCTGAGCCGTGAGGAGCGACGAACGCCGCAAGCCCTAGCGAGCGCTGCGGACGTCGTGATCAGCGCGCCGCCGGGACACGATGAAATAATTGGGCGGCGCGGCCCAAAATAACCGGGCGCGCATCGGCGAGAAAAAATCCGGCCTCGGCGCGGCTCGTCGCGCACCTATACGACTGGCCGTTGGCCTATTAACCGTTTCGTCATCGGCGGAATGGCAGATTCGGACGAGTCCCAGGTTTAGATATTTCACCATGCTTCGGCATGCCCTCCGGCATCCTCAATGGCGCTAACGCCAGACTTCGAGACTTTCTTCAGGGCGTCACTGGATTTGCTCGTCATCCGTGACGCCGGGCTCAAGATCGTCAAGGTCAATCAAGCCTGGGAACGCGTGCTGGGCTATAAGGCGGAAGAACTCGAGGGCCAGCCGATGCTCTCGTTCATTCATCCCGATGACGTGGCCGCCAGCTATTCCCAGATGCAGCGGATCGAGACCGAGCGCGACGTCAAGGGCATTATCAATCGTTACCGCTGTAAGGACGGCAGCTACAGATATCTTGAGTGGCGTGCGCGCCAGGAAGGCGATCTGGTCTATGGCATTGCCCGCGACGTGACGGAGAGACTGGCCATCGAAACCGAAATGGCTCAGGCGAGGGCGGCCGTCGAAGCGGCCAGCAAGGCGAAGAGCGAATTCCTGGCGAATATGAGCCATGAATTGCGCACGCCGCTCAACGCTATCCTGGGCTTCTCGGAACTCATCCGCGATTCTGTGCTGGGCGATGCGCCGTCGGCTCACGCGAAATACAGGGAATATGCCGGCTCGATTTATGCCAGCGGAACGCATCTGCTGTCGCTGATTTCCGAAGTGCTGGACCTGTCAAAGATCGAGTCCGGCGGCTATCAGCTGCATATCGAGCAATTCGACATGCAAATGGTGATCCTGGATTCGCTGTTGCTGGTGAAACCGCAGGCCGAGCGGGGCAAGGTCTCCATCCTGCCGGTGGATGTGGCGGGCGATGTGACGGTTGACGCGGATATGCGCGCCGTCAAGCAGGTGATCGTCAATGTGCTGGCCAATGCGGTGAAATTCACGCACGCCGGCGGCGAAATCAAAGTCCGCTGTACCGAAGAAGACGGCACGGTGCATGTCAGCATAAAGGACAGCGGCATCGGCATCGCCGAAGAGCATTTGGAAAGCGTGTTCGAGGCATTCCATCAGGGCGATGCGAAGCTGGCGCGCCAACATGTCGGTACGGGCCTGGGCCTGTCGGTCTGCCGCCGGCTTGTGGAGATGCATGGCGGCCACATCTGGCTGGAGAGCACGCCCAAGATCGGCACCACCGTGTTCTTCCATCTTCCCAAGCGCCACGCCGCGGCGGCCAACATCGAGCATGCCGCCTGACGTTTTGGCGGGGCGAGCTGGGGCAGCGATCAGCTGATCAGGCTGATTGTCGCCTGTTCGTATGTGTGCATAGCAGCGATGGGCCGGGATAAGCCCGCGACTTTATCGGCCGCAAACATTCGCCAGCGCCGCAATATCGGCGTGACCCAAAGGCGGCAGCGACGCCGCCGGGCCGGCGACGATACCATCGTATCGGCGCAGCCTTCCCATCACGGAATCGGGCTCATTGCTGTGTCCCAATCCAAGCGCATGGCCGAATTCATGCGCCAATATCGCCATTAGCTCGGTCCGGTCGGCAAACGCGAAGATTTCAATCCTGGCCCGATTACCGCTCTTGATGTACTGGCCCGCCACCATATCGTTGCCAAAATCCTGGTTGGCGGACGCAACCAGCTCATTTATCCGGCCGACAAGGGTACTGTGCTCCTTCACCAACTCGTTTCTTCTGGCATTCAGAGTGTTCAAAGCGTCGACCTTCTCGTTCAGATCGCTTTCCAGGTGGGTCAACTGAAGCTTTATGTGATCGAGCGTGCGAATTTGCCCCCGCGTGCCGCCGCCGATCTCGTTCAATTTCTCGACCCGGGCATTGTAATCGTCCCGCCGGTTTCCGAAATCCTCCTGCTCGATGCTCAAGACGGCTTTCGCCGCGTCCATCTGGGACTTGAGGCTGGCGGCTTCTTCTTCGATCGCCTGGGCTTGGGCCTCCTGCCGCTTGATGGTGGCCGCGATGTCGTCATAGCGCTGCATCAATCCCTGGCGCGTGTCATAGACCAGTTCGACGGTCATGCTGGCGGCGGCATTGTATTCCATCACCTTCGCGTTGGCCGCCTGGTTCCACAATTCCGCGGCTTGCGCGGCCGCCGCCATCACGCGCTGTTGGTCAATGCCAAACCGGCTGTCGATTGTCCCGATCTTATACTGGATGGTCTCTCCGCATGGTTTGGCGCGCATAAACCGGACTGTCTCGCCGGCGGTCCCTGAGGAAATGGCTCCTGCGCCGTTTTGCGTTGCATCGCCGAGCGCCAGGCAAACAAGCAGCACCCAGAAATTTCGGCTGTGCGGGGGACGCAATATCATCGGCTTTGCAATGTCCGGCATTGCTTATGGGCGCCAGATTGCGCGGACAATTGGACAAATTTGGGGCTACCCCATGCCGGGCCGGTTTTGCGGCAGATCAAGGCGGCAAGAGCGCGACGCGCTGGTTCGAAAACTCATCTCGCGCCAGGGGATCGTCGAATATGGCGTTCTCAGGTTCGACGGCGGTCTTGGTACCGTCGTCGTGCCCCTGCCCTGGTCTCTTCTGTGGTTCGATCCGCAGGCGGACGGCTATGTCGCCAATGTCGATTGTTTGAAGCTCAGGGAAGCGCCGCATGTCAGGCTTCTCGACACGCTCAAATTCGACGACGAATTCGCGTGCCGGATCGACGCGGTATACGGCACGGAATTTCCCGGGATCGAAGGGCTGAATGATTTCGCGTAACCAAGCCCATGCTTAAGGAAGCGTCGCACGCCTGCTGCGAACCGCATCGTTTCATCGACACAAATATCGCGCGCGTCACGTCAATGACGGGCACAGCCAACGCGTTGGGATGGCGTGTTCGATCAGGCTGGACGCGGTTATACAGAGTTATTTCGTAGTATAAATCGAATACCAGATACGATATGTATAATCCTCATCCAACCGATTATTCCCCCGCGAGAATTTGACAAGTGGGACTCCTCTGAAAGAGACATGCGCAGACGCAAATCCGCTGGGCCATTTCTCGCCGGGATAACGATGCTGAGCGCCACGGCCGCGCCCGCGCAAGAACCCTCTTCGAGCGCGCTTTCGAACTTCCTGGCCGATTGGGATGCAAGAGCCAGCGCGGCCCGTGCCGCCCAACCGGATTGGACTTCGCCGATCGCCACCAGCACCGGCATTTTGGAGCAACGCTTCCGCTTCGAACTCTTGGATCAACACGCCGGAAACGGTTCCGACACGGTGGTTCTCGATGGCGGCAAAGGCCTCGACTTGATCGTTGGCGATACTGAGGAAGTACAAATTGGGCTTGCGCCTTACGATATTCGTTCCGCCCGCGCCGCCGGCAATTCGCATGCGGGTTTTGGCGACTGGACATTCCTGCGGCTGAAGCAGCGATTGGCGTCGAGCCCGGCGGATCGGGGCGATTATGTCGTTGCAACCTGGCTTCAGATTCAAGCGCCCACCGGAATCGCCGCTTACTCAAACGGCTCCTGGACGTTTCTGCCGACGCTGGCATTCGGCAAAGGCTGGGGACCCGTCGATGTGCAGGCTACGATAGGAGGCGTCATACCCACCAGCAATGTCGGCGTTCTGGGGCGGCAGCTACAGACCAACATCGCTTTGCAATACCATTTTGGCGGCATCTTCTGGCCGGAGCTCGACGCAAATTGGACTTATTACCCCGACGGCCAGCGCGCGGGGCTGCATCAGCTTTTCCTGACCCCTGGGTTCACCATGGCGCGGTTTCATTTCAGCCAGAAGACGACTTTCACAATTGGGGTCGGTTATCAGGTGGCAGTTGCTCCCCAATATAGAGCCAAACCCTTGACCCCATCTTATGGCAACGCATTGCTTTTCTCGTCGCGCATCAATTTCTGACCGCGAAAATCAGAACCGCCAGATCAGGCTGACGGGCGCGAACGCGCCATGCCATTGCGGCCTGAGCGGCTGCGACCAAGCGCATACTCAAGGAAGCGTCACGCGCCTGCCGGTGAAACTCCCCTGACGCGGGCTGCCCTGGGGCTTCCAGTCGGTATCGAGGGGAAGCGCGGAGCGCGTGCCCTTCAGCCGGTCGCCTTCCACTTTTGCCTCGAAAGCGATCTCAAGGCTGCCGGCGAATTTGTGCGTGGCGCGATCGGCGGTGAGTTCGACCCACTTTCCAACAATATGATCGCCCTTTGCGGCCCAAATGCCTTTGCCGTCGCTGTCACTGGTTCTTGGATCGCCAGCGTCAGGGTTCGTCTGTTGCATCGTGCCGTCGGCGTTGAAGACATAGATGTGAAACGGGAATGGCGCCTTCTCGTCCTTGATGAACCAGGTCCCCACGATGGCATTGTTGGCCGCCGCAACCGCGTGCGGCGCGATACGGCTTTCGGCCGCGAATGCCTCGTATTGGGCACCATGCAGCACCATGGCGAGCGCGAGGGCGGGCAGGGCAAGCGATAGACGAGCCATCGGTGAAGCTTATTTCAGCCGGACAGAGTTCGCCAGTCTGGCCCGCCGATCGCTTGTTCGTGTAACTGTGGGATTAAATCTACTCCGACCCCAATTCTTCATCTGCCATGAATTGGAGTCAGAGTAGACTAGCTGGCGCGGTGCCATTTCTCTGTTTACCGACGGCGTAGCATCGCCCATAGGAACAGAGCCACGCCGCACCAGGCCAGCACGGCGCCCAGGCCGAAGGCCGTGCGTCCCATCGCGTCGCCAGAGACCGGCAGGATCAAGCCGGCGAAGCCGATGGAGGCCGAGAAATGCCGCGGTCCTGGCCCGAATGCGATCCAGCTGAACAGGCAAGCAAGTCCGGCCATGATGAAAAGGGCGAGAAGCTCACGGAAGCCCAAGGCAAAGCGGCCCGCCGCCGTGTCGCCTGACGGGTCATCGCCGGTGAAGGCGGTTTGGATGATGTAAAGGCCCGCGCCCGAGAACATCAGGCCGATGAGCCAAGCCATCCAGTTCGGGGCGGGATCGCGCGGCGCCGGCCCGGTGGGAAGAACGCCCAGCATCGCCAAAAACGGAAGCGCGCCCACGGCCAGGAAAACCAGGCCCATCACGATCCGGATTGTTCTGGCTCTTGCCCCCTCTTCGTCCATCGAGCGCCCTCTCGCGAAAGTCAGAACCGCCGGATCAGGCTGATCGTCGCCTGCTCATAAGTATAAGCATAACTCGCGGCGACGGGCTGGTTGGCTGCTGACAGAGCTCCGAAATTAAATCTATTCTGACCCCAATTTTTTTCCACAGCTTGGCGTTCAGTCTATAAAGCGCTCAATGCGCGTCATTTTCACCGTGCCGTCGACCACATCGAATCTGGCTGTGAAGCCATTGCTCAAAGAAGCGGAGCAACTGATGAATCCGCAAGACACCCAGACCGGCCTGACGTTTAAGAACTGTTCAGGAGTCGCATGCTCCAAACGCAAGAGATCGGGATTTGGCGCTTCTCGGAGCGCGCCGATGATCGCCTTGAAGAGTCCGGGCGGCACATTATCGAGGTGCGCAAAATTCGGATCGGTGAGGGAGGGGCAGTCGCCGTTCTTTTCTTGGGCGAGAACTACGGGGCCTATGGCGTCGCTTGTCGTATAACCCAAGGCCTGCCAATTTTTCGGTGGCTCGGGCGACCAACCTGTTACCCTGATATAATCGTCCCTATAATTCCCGCTGCCGTAAATGAGCGGTATTTCCATCTTCCCCGACATGTCGGGAAAGATTTCCTGTTCAAAAACCTCGCATACCGGAAGGTCGGGCGCGCCAGGGCTGCGCACGAAATAATGTGTGTTCTCGTCGTAATCATTGCAAACGCGAAGCATGATGCCTGTGCGTTTGCCCGCGAATGCACGCAAGGCAGGCGGCAGGCCGGAGTTATCGACCGCGAAGTAATTTCCGCGATCGACGCGGCAAGACGCGATCGCCCGCAACGAGCCGTGCGCGGGTGGGGGCGGCGGAGGAGCGAAGGCGTTTTGCGGCAGGGCGACGAGCGACAGGAAAAATGCCGCGACTCGGATCTGCATCTTGGCCATGAGTTTCCCCCGAACTACGCCGAGAGATTAATGGGAAAGCGGCAACGCTTCCAGCATAGCGGACTTAATGCGGCGATTCTTTTCAGAACCGCCTTATCAGGCTGATCGTCGCCTGTTCGTAGCTGTAAGTGTTGCTCTGCACGATCGGCTGGTTGGAATAAAGAAAGCTGGCGTCGATCACCCAATTGCTGCCGAAGCGGGGGCTGATGACCGACACTTGCGCCAGACCCGCGCCCTGCCATGGCGCGCCATTGTTGCGCCTCACGCCATAACCCGCCGCCACCACGAATTGCCAGCGCTGATAGAAGCGGCGCATCTGCACCGTGGGCACGCCTTCCATGTACCAGCGAGGCGAGAAGTAATCGAATTCGCGCGGCAGGCTGTCCCAGAAATATTTGGCGCGGAATTGCAGCGAGAGGCCCAGATCGGGATCCAGCACATAGATGTAATTGCTGCGTGCGATCAGGCGGTAATTCTTGCCGGTGAAGACCTGCGAGCCGATCAGCGCGGTGACGGTGTTGCGGTCGTCCAGCGGAATGTCATACGACCCGCCCAGATACGTGAAATAAAGGCCCTGATTGAAGCCCTTGGGCGTTTCCACCAGATCCCGGTTCAGGAAATATTCCTGGCGGATGCCGGGACGATCGAAGAAGCCTTGGGTGAAGATGCTGCCCGAGCCCAGAATGGTTTGGCCGTCGGTGCCCACCGTGCCGCCATAATTCCAACTGCCCAGGCTGTCGGCGAAATTGATGAAACCCCGCTCGGCATGGCCCGAGCCGCCCGTGTTGGACGAGAAGATGAAATGCTCCAGCCGCGCGCCCCAATATTTCTGGGTGCTCTCATAGTCGGGGAAGTAGGAGAGGCCGGTCTTCAGAACCTTGAAGTTATCGGCGTCGCTGGAGCCGAAAACATCGAAGCCCGCCGCCTGGGTGGGACCCTTGTCATCTTGCGCGAAGGCGGGGGCGGCGCAGAACAGCGCCAAGACAAATGCGAAAGCGCGAATCACTTCGTGCCCCACCTCTTCTTCAAGCCCAGCAATTCGGCCATGTAGCCCCAAATCGAAACCGGTTGCAGGACAAAGCTGTAGCAGATTGCGTAGAAGAAGAAACCCAGCAGGTTCTGGCGCACCTTCAAGCCCTGGCGGCGGAACATGCCGCCTTCGATGTAAAGCATGATGCCGTTGCAGGCCATCGCCATCGGCAACAGCACCAGGGTCATGATCCCGGCGATATAGTAATAGCCGAACAATGCCAGAATGAGCCCGGGCATGAAGCCGAAGCAATAAGCCAGGTCCATGGGCAGGAAGAGCAGATTCCACCACACGAACAAGGTGGACATGCGCGGCACGAACAAAAGCTTGCCGTAGCGCATGAAGGCTTCGATCAATCCGCGCGACCAGCGTTTCCTTTGATGCGCGAATTGCCGGAAATTTTCCGGCACATTGGTGAACATCAGCGCGTCTTCGCAATGGCCGATGCGATAGCCGCGATCCAGGATCGCCCAGCTGAGCACGATGTCCTCGCCCACGCATTCCGGCCAGCCGCCCAGCTCTTCCAAGAGTTGACGGTCATAGAGCGAGAAGGCGCCCTGGGCCACCAAGGTGCCGTGATACATGCTCTGCATGCGCTTGATGGCGGCGATGCCGTGGAAATAATCCCATTCCTGGACTTTGGTGATCCAGTTCTTGCGGGAATTGCGCACCAGGATGGTGCCGGCCACCGCGCGGGTGTCGGGCGGATCGGCCAGATAGCGGGTGACGATGCGCGCCAGCCCGTTGGGCAAAAGCCAGCAATCGCCATCGACGCTGGCCACCAGCTTATATTGCGCCAGGGTGAGCCCGCGATTCATGGCTTTCGATTTGCCGCCATTCTTCTCCATGGCGATGACTTGAAAGAGCTTGGCCTTTTCCGGCGGCAGCGCCGCGACGGTGTCACGCGCGATCTGGAGCGTGTTGTCCTTAGAGCCGTCGTCGATCACCAGGAATTCGACATTGCCGGGATAGCGCTGCATCGCCAGGCTGCCGATGGTGTCGGCCACAGCGGCGGATTCATTGTAGCAGGGCACCAGCACGGTCACGCCCGGCAAGCGTTCGGCCCTGGCGCGGGGCGGGCGATGATCGAGCAGCAGGCTCGCCATCAGAAACGCGTTCATGAAGCCCGGCACATAGGCGATGAAGGTGATGAGATAGAGCGCCGCCGGCCGCCCGATGGTCAGGCTGAGATCGTGGAGCCAAGTCAGCGACAGATAGATGCTAAGCACCATCCAGGCCGCGGCGATGACACAGGCGATGGCGAATTTGGCGCGAATGGGAAGATAGGCGAAGCGCTGCTTGCGGCGTATGCGCTTGCCGTTTTGAGATCGCGATGCGGCCGCGCCCGACGCGTCGAAATCATCGACATCGAACAGGGCGCCGGTCCGGGCGAGAACATCGTCGCGGACTTCCTCGAAATCGATGGTGGGCATCATGCCGAGACGCACCCATGGGTTGGGGTGGCCGCCGGCTTCAGGGACCGGATATCAAATGATGGCAAATGTCTCACGGGGCCGCGGGTGCGAAATTGCCCCGATATCCTGGGCTTGTGCGCTTAATATGGGGTGCAGCAACTCGGTTAATGAATTCTGAGCGCCGCCCCCCGGGACGGCCGAAAACACCGTTCAACCGTCAGGGAAATCCTGCATCCCGTGGCCCCGCCACCTAAGGACCTGGCCTGGTTGCCGGCGCGTTGCGGCGCGGCCGCATTCAATAACGCTCTAGCAAGTCACGCCTTGCAGACTAACATGATCCGGATTTCGCTGGGGCGCGGCTCAATGTTTTCAAAAATCGGGAAAGCGCGCTTGCAACTTAAGGATGCCGCCCGGCCTAAGATCGGTTGGCCGCGATGTTAAATCATCTCGATAGGGAGCTTCTGCTCGCCATCAATGGGCTTTTCCGGGCCTATTCCTGGTTGCCCGAAGTCGCAAGTGGCCTTGCACTCAATCCCATCGCGCGCGGTGTTCCCGTGTTCGTGCCGCTCGTCATTCTGTGGTTCTCGCCGGATCACATTGCTCGTCGCGGCCAAATGACTTTGGGCCTTCTGGGCGCCTGCTTCGCCACCATGATCTCGGTCCTTTTGCAGAAACATCTCCATGTGAACATTCGCCCCGCCTTCGATCCGTCACTTCATCTTTATCAGGCGGTCAGCCTGGATCTGTCGGTGTGGGACCGCAACAGCTCGTTCCCAAGCGACACGGCCACGCTGTTCTTCGCGCTTTCCACGGTAATCTTCCTGGAATGGCGACGGGCCGGGGTGCTGGCTTATGCCTGGTCGTTCGTTACAGCCGGTATCTGCCGCATCGCCTTGGGCTTTCATTATCCCAGCGATGTCGTCGTCGGAATTATCCTGGGCGGTGGGACGGTCTATTTGTTCACCGGCATTCCGCCCGTCACCAATTGGGTTCAGGGTCATCTGGAACGGGCGCAAACCCGCATGCCATGGATTCATGCCGCCTTCTTCCTGCTTCTGGCGGATGCCTATAACCTGTTCCCAGGGCTTCAGGGCGTGATGCGCGTGCTGACCAGAATCGGCCGGTGGGGTTGACCCGCGCTAAAGACCGGCGCCCCCGATTGGGATACCGTTGCAGACGAAAGTGCGGGGCGGGGCATTCCATGAGAGGAATGATCGCGGGGCTGATGATGGCCGGATCGGTGGCGCTGGCCGCGCCCGCCGCGGGCGACGACCAGCCGATCAAGAATGCCGATTTTGCATCCGCCAATCCGGCGGAGACTTGGCAGATCGATCCCGCCGAAGCCAGGCAGGACTATTCCGTGAGCGTAGACAGAGCGGGGCGGGAGGGCCGCCCGGCGCTCCTGGTCACGGCAGGCCAGCCGGCGCATCTCACCTTGCGCCAGGACGTGTTTCTGCCGGTGGGAACATTGTGGCGGCTGACCGGCTGGGTGAAATCCGCAGCGTCCGCGGCGCCTCAGCAAGATCCTTATGCCGACCCCATGCCGCCCGGGCCCCGTATCGGGATCGAGGCGCAGGTGGGCGATCAAGGTTATGGCGAGACGTCGGCGGGCGACGGGCTGTGGCGCCAGCAAAGCGTGCTCTTCCGCGTGCCGTCGCCCGGCCGCATCGGCATCGCGCTCCATCCCTTCGGCAATCAGAGCGGCAAGGCGTGGTTCAGCGACGTCAGGCTGGAACGGGTCGCCGAACCAAGCGCGGCGCAATCGGTGACCATTTCCGCCACGCGTCTTTCCGTGCGGCCCATCGATCTGAAGCAAGGCGGCCAGTTCATCGAGCCTTTGGACAATCTGATGCCGTCCATGATCGCGCAGCAAGTGGATTCCACCAGCTTCGAGGAAGAGACGCCCTGGACCTATGCCTACAAGAAGGAAATCGACAAGCCCTACCGCCCTTGGTACCCGGATGGCAGCGTGCATGTCGCCACTTATTCCTTCGACACAAACAATCCCTTCAACGGCAAACGCGCCGAGAAGATCGAGCTGCCTGTGGCCCATACATGGGCCGGCATTTCGCAGGACGGATTCGTGGCTGATGCCGGGCATTCCTATCGCCTCAGGTTGCATCTGCGCGGGCTGGGCAATGTCAAGGTGCGCGCGTCGCTTCATGGCGATGGCGGCGTGATCGCGGGTCCGGTCTCGCTGGGCGGCGCTGTACAAGACTGGCGCGCCGCCGAGGCCGTGCTGACGGCCAAGCGCAGCGCGCGCAATGCGACCTTGACCGTCGAATTTGAAGGTCCGGGAACGCTCTGGCTGGAGCGCGTCTATCTGATCGACAAGAAGGCGGTGTTGGGTCTGTGGCGGCCCGACGTGGTAAAGGCGCTGGCGGCGATGCATCCCGGCATCCTGCGCCTGGGCGGCAGCACCATCGAACCGTTCGAATGGGAAGACACGCTGGGCGATTGGGACCGGCGCGCGCCCTTCCCCGACGATCCCTGGGGCGGCCTGCAGGAGAATTTCGTCGGCGTCGAAGAATTCGTGCAGCTGACGCAATATATCGGGGCCGAAGCCGTGATCTGCATCCGCTGGACCGGCAAGACGCCTCAAGATGCCGCCAACGAAGTGGAATATTTCAACGGCGCCGCCGATACCGAATGGGGCAGGAAGCGCGCGGCGAACGGCCATCCCGCGCCCTATCGCGTCAAATATTGGGAAGTGGGCAACGAGGTGGGCGGCGCGGCCTATGACGCCTCGCTGAAAAGCTTTGCGGAGACGATGAAGAAGGTGGACCCGTCGATCAAGGTGCTCACCTCCTACGACAGCGTGAACACGGTGCGGCTGGCGGGAGAGGCCATCGATTATCTCAATCCGCATCAATACACGGTGGGCGATTTGAACGGCACCGAGGCGGAGTTGAAGCAGCTTGAGCAGAAAATCGCGGCGGACGGCAAGGGCCGCGACATTCGCGTGGCGGTGACGGAATGGAACGCGACGGCGGGGGACTGGGGCCTCAAGCGCGGCATGCTGATGACCCTGGGCAACGCGCTCACCGTTTCGCGCTACCAGAACATGATGCACCGTTACAGCGATTTGATCGCGTTCGCGAACCGCTCCAACCTGTCGGACAGTTTCGGCTCCGGCGTGCTGGAGCCGGGGCCGGGATGGCTCTATTTCACGCCCACTTATTATTCGCAGATCCTCTATCAGCGCGCCGCCGGATCCTTCCCCCTGAAGATCGAGGGGACGGGCTCGCTGCCCTTGTATCTCGCCGAACCCGATCTGGACGCAAGCGTGACGCCGGACGGAAAGACGCTGAGAATCTACGCGGTGAATTCGACGGGAGAAAACCGCAAGGTGACATTCCATCTGGATCCCGCGCTGGGCGAGATGGCGGCGGGCAGGGCCTTTGTCCTGGGCGACCGGGAACGAGCCGCGGACTCCGAGGCCATGAATTCCCGCGATCAACCGCAGAGGGTCGGCGTGAAGATCGAGAAGGCCGGTGCGCACGGGCCCGCGTTCGATTACAGCTTTGCGCCCTTCACGGTGAGTTTGCTCGAATTGCCGCTCGGCAGGAAGCGTTGACGGGCACCGAAATGGGCGCGATCTCCAGCCGGCCGGCCAGGCAGGATTATTCCGTGAGCGTAGGCAGAGCGGGGTGGGAGGGCCGCCCGGCTATTTCAGGCGCGTGAACTGAGTGGCGACGATCTGCCAGAAGCCTTCGGGCTTGGCCCAGACATTCAGCCAGCGGAAATGAACCGGCGGGGCATCGGGGGCGGCGTTTTTGGCGGCCACGTCCGATAGACCGATGACAGTGGCGGTGTCGCAATAGACTTTGATCTGAAGCTCCTTGATCGCGAAGGAAGACGCCCAAGGCGCCATCTTGCCATCGACATAGGTTTTCAAAATGTCGTCCCGGGTTTTGACCGCGCCGTCGGGACCGAAGGACATGAAGCTGGCGGCGAACATGCGCTTGCCGTCTTCGAGCGTCATGCCGATCACATTGCTTTGTCCGCCGGCTTCTTCCAGGGCGCGGATCTCATCGACCACCTTGCCGGAGGTGACGGTGCGACAGGCCTCCGCGCCCGCCGCTGGAACGGCTGCGGCGGCCAGGAATCCTACGGCGATCAAGGTCAAAGAATTGTGACGCGAGACCATGGGTGTTTCCCTCATGCACGCGCGTCTATCCAAGCTTGAAATGCCCGGCATGGGAAGCGCGCACCCCTCGCGTTGGCCGGTAAAAACGGGGGGTCTGTCGAAAATTACAGCACATAATTCAGCGCGATGGCAGGAGCCATCGAAGCGCGCGCATTGTGAACCGGCGCGAAGACGCGTACGCCGGCGATCACCCCGATGTTGGGCGACCAATGATATTCGATAGCCGGAGCATACCCGACAATGTCGCTATTGCGCGAATCGAGCCGTATGGGCGCGGCGCCCTGGGCGCCTTTCGTAGTGGTGGGATCGCCGTGGATATAGACGAAGTCGCACGCCAATACCCATTCCCGCGCCAGGCTATATTCCCAACCGGTTTCGACGGTTAGCTGGTTTCCCAGCATGGCATGTCCGACGAAGCTCGGATCCGTGCCATAGACGCTCATGTCTTCGACGGGCACGCGGGCCGGGAAAGTCTCCAGAATGTCAAAGCGCGTGCGCACCAACCGGCCTGTGGGCATCCACCACATCATCTGGGAATAGAGTGCAAGCGTGGTGGCGTAGCTTCCCGTTCCAAAGCCGTCGCTGGCCCGGCCGAGCCGGTCATATTCGCCGGTGGGAAGATTCTGAAGAACGGCCAGAGCGATGTCGGGTATACCCCTCTCCGCGTCCAGTGCCGACAGTGAATATTGCGCTCTGAGCGTGAGATCGCCCAGATGTGGCCCCGAACTGTCCCGACCGCTCTTCACGCTTCTCCAGGCAAAGTCCGGCGCGAACCCAACCGTGAGCTTCTCGGTCAAGCCATAGAGAATATAAGTAAGAGAATGGACGGTATCTCTGTCTCTCTCCGAGACGTCATAGAGATAAGGCTCAATCAAGATGCGGCCCTCAGGCAGACTATGCGCGGTGTAGGTCACCAACGGCCCTGTCCACCAGGCATCGGCCGGTGATTGCCGCGCGTCTTCTGCCATCGCCGTCCTAGCGCCAAAGCCACAGACGAGCGCCAGCGCGAAAACCCACGCTGTCGCATGCCACGCGTTTGCCGCCTTGACCTTGAACGCTCTGGTGCTGTTTCTAATGTTTGCTATTGCCGCCGCCATCCGATTCCATCCGTCAATCGATGGCGAAGAATTTGATCAATCTTTGGACAGCAAACAGGTTTTGCGTTATCCTGGTACCAATAATGACAGGCTTAAATTGAGCGACAGCGCTTCACGCTTTGATCCGCGCCAAAAAGAGTTCGGCGCCTTCCTGCGTTCCCGTCGCGTGCGGCTGACACCGGCGGCAGTCGGCCTGCCCGAGGGTTTTCGCCGACGAACGCCGGGACTTCGGCGCGAGGAGGTTGCCCTTCTCGCCGGCGTGGGAACGACCTGGTACACATGGCTCGAGCAAGGGCGCGAAGTGAGGCCTTCCATCGAGGCGCTCGACGCGATTGCGAAGGCCTTGCGCCTCGACCGGGCGGAGCGGCGGCACTTGTTTACCCTTGCAAATCTGCGGCTGCCGGAACCGCGGGCGGCGGGCCTTGAGCACGTCCCGGACGCGGTCATTCGCATGCTGAACAGCATGATCGATCAGCCTGCGTATGTGCTGGGCCGCCGCTGGGACATATTGGCTTGGAACGCAGCCGCAGCCGCCGTCTTTGGCGATTTCAGCCAACTGGAAGGCGACGCCCGCAATCTCATGCACATGATGTTCGCCAACCCGTACCATCGGCGACTTCTATCGGATTGGGACGACCTGGCCCCCCAAACTCTTGCCATGTTTCGCGCCGACAGCGCGCAATATGCGGGCGATCCGGATTTCGAACGCTTGATTGCGCTGCTCGAAAAGCAAAGTCCCGAATTCCGCTCCTGGTGGCCGCGCCATGACGTGATGCACCGGCCCTCGACTGTCAAACGCGTCCAACATCCATCGGCGGGTCAATTGGTATTCGAGTATATGAGGCTCGATGTCACCGACCGGCCCAGCATGCGCTTGATCATTTGCACGCCTAGCCGGGATTCGATCAAAGACGAGGTCGCGTCCCGATAGTCGTAGACGTATCGGCAAGCCGCATTTGCTGTCGCTGATTTCCGCCTGTCGCCTGACATTCAGCGCGGCGGGACTTTGTCATGACCGCCGCCGCTTCTGCGGGTACCCGAAACATGTCATATTTTCATGAGATCGGGGGATCGGATGCGCATCGCGCTCACACTTGCCTTTGCCGCGTTGAGTGTTTCGGCCGCGCCGTCGCCGCTGACGAAAAATTTGCAAGCGCCGTTTTCTGCGCTTCATCCCGCCGTCACGCTGCATCTGGGCAAGGCGGCGGATTGGGTCGAGCCCATAGATGACGCGGTGTGGGTGGGAAGTGCGGAGCCTTTCGCGGTCAACCGCATCGATCCCGCCACCAACAAGATCGTGGCGACCGTCGCGCTCCCGGGCGTTGCCTGCGCCGGATTGGCGGCGGGCTTCGGCAGTCTGTGGGTGCCGCTTTGCGCCAAGCTCAATGCGGTGGCTGAGATCGATCTGAAAACCAACAAGCTGGTGGGCGTGTTGCCCGTGCGCCCGGCGGCGGCGGAAGGCGGCATTGCGGCGGGCGGCGACAGTGTGTGGGTGGTGACGGACGCGAAAGGCGTGCTGTCGCGCATCGATCCCGCCAATGGACGCGTGCGTCAGACCATCAAGATCGCGCCCGGCTCGTTCAATCCGATTTATGCCGATGGCGTGGTGTGGGTGAGCGGGCATGACAGCGACGCAGTGACGGCGGTGGATGCGGTGTCGGGCAAGGTGCTGGGTATGATCGCGGTGGGCAAGGAGCCGCGCTTTCTCACGGCGGGCGCGGGCGCGATCTGGGTGTTGCTGCAAGGCACGGGCGAGATCGTGCGCATCGATGCGCGCGATCATAGAGTGACGGCGCGGATCGCGGCGGGGCTGGCGGGCCATGGCGGCGACATCAAGTTCGGGGCGGGCAAGGTATGGACGACTTTGATGGGCGTGCCGCTGACCGAGATCGACCCGCGCACCAACGCCATCGTGCGGCAATGGACGGGGCGGGGCGGGGATTCCCTCGCCTATGCTTTCGATTCCATCTGGCTCACCGATTACAAGGCGGGCACCGTGGCGCGCTATCCGGCGGCGGCGCTGGGGTGGCGATGACCGATCCAATCGAGCGCGTCAGAGGTCGATAGCTTTACGCGATATACTGCAAAGATGTGATCGGGATTGGCATGTTCCTGCGGTTCCCGCCGGATCGGCGGCACGGACGGGGCGTTTTAATGTGACCATCGACCGCCGGTCTTGGCAGGGGAATTGGGCGGTCGTCAAACCGAAAGGAGATCGCCATGAAATCCACTTTGCGAAGCGTGGCGGCTGTGGCGTTTGCCGTCGCCATGATCACGCCCGCGTTGGCCGCGCCACGCGCCGGCAGCCCTGTCACGGGGTCTGCGATGGGACCTTCGATGCGCGCGCCAACCGCCAGCGCGACGGGACCCAAGATGCACACGGCTTCACCGCAAGCATTGGGTCAGCCCAACCAGTCCTGCGGCAGTCTGAGCGCGCCCAACACACCGGGCAACGCGGCGATGGCGCCAGGCTCGGCTTTCAATCCGGATGGAAATGCCGGGACGCGTTATGCGGGCGAGCTGCCGCAAAACAGCCGCAACCCCGCGGCGGTGTCGCAGTATGACTCCGCTTGCGCGCATCAAACGCGTTGAGGCGGGATAAATCGCACGAACTTAGACCCTTGAGGCCCCGCCGACTCCGGTTGGCGGGGCGCTTTATGACGCTATGACGCTTGCCAGCATGCCGGATCGCAGCGTTACATGTCGCCGGTATTGGCGAGGGGCGCGCGCTGATGGCGAGAAGACGGATCGCGACATGGCTGTGGCTGTTGATGGCTGTGGCGATGATTGGCGCTGCGACGGTGCTCACAATCTATGTCACCACGGTCAATGGCCGCCTGCCGGGCCAGACCGAGCCCGTGACCGACTTCGGGCCGCCGCTGGCAAGTTTCAAGAACGGCAAGATGGAATTCGACCAGGCCGCCCTCGAGAAAATGAAGGCGGACAATGAAGCGGCTGAGAAACATCCGGACTGGCAGACTCTTGCCGTCTATGCGCGCCAGGCGGACGCGGAACTGGCCCGCAAGGTCGATGTCAAATATTTCAGCGACCGCGCGGGAGACGGCGCTTGGGTCGCCTTCAACATCCCCCAAGGGGCGGAAGCGAAGATCGTACTCAACAATGTGAAACCCGGCAGTTGCCAGGCCATCCGCGCGGAGCCCTTCGCCCGGCCCGACAGCATGGGCACGGGCGGCAAACTGCCCGTGACCGTGCGCCAATATGGCGGCGTTGTCGGCCGGACTTATTATCTGGTCGATCCGGGGCATCCCGACACCGCCTTCAGCGTGTCGTGCAAGCTCAAGAATATTTTCCGGCGGCACACCTTCACCGAGCGGAGCGCGGCTTTCGGTTTCGAAGATGCGCAGCCGGGGATGAGCGATTTCTTCACGCATCCCGGCTCCGACAGCTGGCTTCGGGGATTTGCGCCGCTGCCAAGCCTGATCGTGAATTTCAGCGGCATCGACAATGCGGATCACATCCAATTCATCGGCGGCCATCAGGACCAGAGCCTGGACGATTTCGAATTCAGCCGCGTGCTGGCGCTGGGCCAATCGGTTCACCTCACCTGGGTCGATATTGTTCTGGAGGAGTGGCGCGACATTCTTCTGGTCGTGATCGGCACGCTGGTCGGGCTGGGCGTCACCATGTTCATCGAGGCGATCCGGCCTGCGATCGATGGCCTGGACGAGCTGGCGGGCGATAGCGCCGCCGAATTTCCGGAGGGCGAGAAGCGGTCCGGCCCGTAGGGGCGGATGAAATGATCCGTCGCTAGCGTCAGCGTAGCGCGACGATCATTTCAAGCGACGAGCGCGGCGAGCCCTAGCGAGCCGCAGGAAGATCATCTCCAGGTCACTCCATTCTTGCGGCAAGATGGTAGGTTTCGATTACCTTCTCCAAATCGGCTCTGCTGATCACGACACTATGGTAGACAGCCTTAGGACGTGTGCCGAAGAGAAGCGCACTTTCCCCCTTTGCGGGATGAAGGTACTGCAATTCATCTTTTGGGATTGGATAGGACTGCCTTGAGGGCGGTTTCACTCCAATTAGGGCGACTGCGCCCTCTGTCGCTTGTACCAGCATCATGTATTTGAAAGATGTGAGACGATCTTCGGGATCGCTGGATGTTCCTACGACGATATCTAGCCAGCCGTTTTTTTCCGCATTCTCGTAGGCTAATTGAGCGGCATCTTGAATGGCTATTTCGGTGGCGGGCGCCATGGTGCCGACATTAGGGCTAACTAAAGTTGGTGGTTTCTCTTCTCGACTTGGCAGCTTGCCCCTGAGGAATTCTAGCGTTTGCTCTTCTCTGAATTTCGCAAAGGCGCGAGCGGACGGGCTTAACTCTGAATCACCATCTCTAGCCGATTCACGTAACAATCTAGTTTGCTCAGCCTGCTCTTTAATGGCTGCTGTCTGCTCGCGTGTAGCGGCAACAAGATCTGCCTGCCCGTGAAGGGCAATCACCCTTTCTCGTTCCGTTGCCCAGACTCGCCAAGTGGCAAAGTACACGCAGAAAACCGCGGCTGATGTCAGAATAACCTGTTGATATTTCTCTCCGGCAAAGACTGCAGCAATTGTGAAGGGAACGCTCGCGCTTCCACTCATAGCCTCGAGCCAACGACCACGAAAGGCTGCTATATAGTTGCGAAGAGTGGGCTTTGATAGGTCCATCGATGCACTTCGAAAAGTCAGACATCCAATTTTGCGGTATGGCCGATATGTGCGGGGCAAAGAATGCCGATAGCGAGTGCCTCCAAAAGGGCCCGCTTTCTACGGCTCGTCACGACCAAAGAACGGAAGGTACAGCGCCCTCTTAGCCAGTTGCCGTCCCGCCCCCGCTTTTCTTTCAGATAGGTTTGGGTAAACGATGAGTTGCCCGCCATATGTCCTCTCAAGCGTTGAGCAATTCCCCCTTTCGCTCTTGGAGTCATGCCGACGTGAAGGACGCGGCTATGAGGGCTATAAATCACGTATACGCCTTGTCTGGCTGGGGCTTTAATCGAAGCTCGTTTCGCAGGGAACGGCTCTCGCGAAGCTGTTAATAGCTTTTTGAGCAGTGACTCTATTGAAGTCGATTCAATGCCTCGGCGGTGGTATTTCATTGTATTCCCCCAGGGTTGCGATCCTACACGCGGGGCGAGGGGGATTCCAAGACGGCGCGATGGGTCAGGGCGAAGCGGTTGGCGGAGCTGCAGGTGGTGGGTGGGCCGGGGAATGTCGGCTTGCCCTAACGAAAGAGAAATCAGACAGCTAGGCGGTATGGGGACATGCAAGGATCATTGGCAGAAGCGGCACGAGACACGGTGGTTGGTAATGCAAAGTAACGCTTTTTCATGCAACCAGGTTCGCGATATAACAAGATAATTCGAACGCTGGGCTAGCCGCGTTGATTCGCCTACTTTAGTGCGTGGCGTTTGACGCCATTGCGATTCAACTCTCCCCGCTCCCCACCACGCGGTGGATGGAGACGATGTCGTCGTTGCGCACGTCGAATTTGCGCGCCGGATTGAACTGCTCCAGCACGGTCTTGGACGCGGTGCGCTTGATCAGCCGCTTCACCACCGCCTTGGGCGTGTCGCCTTCATGTTCGGGGCGGATCTGCACCAGCACAAAGCTTCCCGCCGTCACCGGCTTTCCCGGATGCACGAACACCAGCTCGCCTTCGTAATAGCGCGGCTCCATCGAGGTGCCCACCGCATAGACGGCATAGGCATTGGGCGCGCCCTGAAGGCCCGAGGGCGTGGGCACCGTGTCGATCACATCGCCGTTCCACATCGACCAGCCGTCCGGTCCGCATTCCGCCATGCCCAGCACGCGCAGTTGTGAGGGATGCGCGCCGCGGATGGGCGCCAGATGCGCTTCCCCGCCCGCAACCGAAGCGGCGCCCGCGCCCGCCTTCAGCGTGTGGTCGCCCCGCGTCAGCCATTCCAGCGACACGCCCAAGGCATCGGCCAGCGCGGGCAGATGCTTGGAGTGCGTGGTCTGGCCCGACACCAGATTGTGCACCGTCTGCTGCGTCACCGGCTGATCGGGGGTTGAGGCCTGGCGCGCCAGCCCCGGCTGGTTCAGCCGCGCGCGGCTCATGGCTTCCGCCAGGCGTTTGGCAAGTGTGTCCATGGGGGGACTATACAACATTATTTGTGGGTTTGTAGACAATTTGATTTGTTGACTGATACAAGAAAAATTGTAAACCTGCCGCCCAACCAGAAAAGCAACCGGGGAGGCGGGCGTGACTTACTTCAGGATCCGGCTTTCCGGACAGCGGCCACAGCGGCGGCAGAAATCGGCCAGGTTTTCCTGGGCTTGCCGCCGTTCGGCGATCAAAAGCCGCGCGTTGTCGGGGAGGCCGTCCCAGTCCTCAAACCCCCGCCCGTCATGGGTCGCTAGGAACCGGCGCATCGGGCCGACCAGCGATGTCCGGCAGGCCTCGGCATCGGCGAATTCCGGCCGCGTCGCCAGATACGCGAAGACCAGTTCGCGCATGATTCTATCCGGGCCTCACAAGCCCCGCGCCAGGCGGCAGCGGCCGCATTGCCGGCAATTATTTTCCAGGAACAGAACCGCGTCTCGCCGTTCCGCCACCAGCGGGCCGACGCCATTGTCGGGAATCTGGGCGCGCAGCTCCGTCAACACCGCACCCAAGCCGAACTTGCGACATGCCTTCGATCCCGCCAGCGCCGGCAACACGCGCAGCAGTGCCAACAACACAATCACCATCGATCCCGGCGCCATGCGTTCCCCACATGTTTTTTGCGGCGGCATCATTGCCCTCGGATTACAGCGCATACAACCGATGAGTTGTAAGGGTGCTCGCGCAAAGTTCCCGCGCCTGTGGAGCGTTTGGCCCGCGCTTGATTCAAATTATTCCCATGCCGGTTTTGCGCGGAGCGCTGCCGCATGACGGAAGATTCACAATATGGCGCAAGCGGGAGTGCAAAGCGATGAACGCGATAGCACCCGGCCAGCTGGTTCTCGGCGTAATCATCATCGCGTGTCTCTTTGCGATGTGGGCAGCGGCTGATCATCGCCCCCCACTGTCTCTTTCGCGCAAGCGCTCAGAGACACCTCCCCCCGCCAGCGGCTTCGCCGCGCAGGGGGAGAAAGCCGAACCACGCGGCGATACCGAAAATAAGGAGAGCAAATAATGCGATTCAATCTGGATGTGCCGGTGGAGAAGAGGAGCCTGAAAGCGAAGGACGCGATCCGTCTCGACCTGGAATTTCCCCCGCCGATGGAAGCCCGCGAAGCGCAGGCCGATTGGCAGGCGCGGTCCGGCGCGGTGCTGGCCTCGCTGAAGCCGGGGCGGATGGCGGGCCCGGTCAAGCTCACACTTCTTTATGAGGAGCGGGCAGGGCGGCGCGACCTGGAACATCTGATCCGGCCGGTGGTGGCGCTCATCGTCCGCCATGCCCTGATCGACAGCGATCATCGCGCCACTTTGCGCGAAGTGCATGCGGGCTGGGCGGCGGTGCGCGGGCTGCGCGTGACGATCGAACCGGCGCGCGAGTTCTATGCCCTATGACTTACAGTATTAGAGACGTCGAAGCCGCCGTCGCCGCGCGCGCTACTCCATGACGCGCGATCAAATGAGAGGTTTGAACCGCGCCCGCATCGTCGCCCGGCCGCGCCAGATCGCCATGTTCCTGGCGCGCGAAATGACGGGCCTGTCGTTGCCCCGCATCGGCGCACATTTCTGCCGCGACCACACCACCGTGCTCTGTGCCATCCACCGCATCCGGGGCCTGATGGAGAAAGACCCGCGCATCGCCCGCGAAGTGGAAGGCTGCCGCGAATTGATCGGGCGCCGCGAACCCTGGCGGGCAAAAGCGGCGCGCGCGCTGGCTGAGACGATAGCCGCGGGGCCATAGATGAACCACGCCTATCGCATCCGCAATTGGCAGAAATACCAGCATTATAAGGAGCGCAATCCGCCCTGGATCAAACTCCATGTCGAGCTGTTGGCTAGCGAGGAGTGGGTCTTGCTTGCCGATGCCAGCAAGTTGCTCGCCATCGTGTGCATGATGATCGCGGCGAAAGATCATGGATGCATCACCGACAATGCCGATTTCATTCGCCGGGTTGCCTATCTGGAAGCCACGCCTGACCTCAAGCCGCTCATTGCGTGCGGCTTCCTTGAGCCGATCGCGGGTGCTTGCGCAGAGAAGTTCCTGCAAGCGGATGCTAGACCAGAGAAAGAGTCAGAGACAGAGAAAGAGACAGAAACGGATTCGTCCGCTGACGCGGACGCGTCGCCGCCGGCTTTAAGATCGGGAAAGAAGATTTATCCGGAGGATTTCGAAGCCTTCTGGCAGGGCTATCCCGTCGATCCCTTGATGTCCAAATCCAAGGCGCTGGAGAAATGGCGCCGGCTCACGGCGGAGGATCGGGCGGCGGCGATGCGCGCGCTGCCCGCCTTTCGCGTCCATTGCAGCAAGGATCCCACTTATCGCCCCGTGCATGCGGAACGGTTTTTGTCGCAGCGCCGCTTCGACGGCTTCAATGCCCATCAAGACAAGCAAAAACCGGCGGCGGGCGATGATGCGGGGCTGAAGGCGGAATGGGGCGGGCGTGCCGCGCCGCTGGTCGATGCGATCGGGGCGGCGAAATTCCAGGCCTGGTTTTCCGGCAGCCGGTTCGAGGCGGGCCCGCCGGCCGCGATCCTGGTGGAAAAGCCTTTCGCGGCGGAATGGATCGCGCGGCATTTCATGAGCGATCTCAGGCGGCTGTTTGGCGATGTGGAAATCAAATCATGAAGAAACGAAACATCGAAGAAGACGAAAACCGCGTCGAGACGCCGGCCAAGGTCGGGCCCATGCATGCCTGCGACCGCACGCTGTCGGTGGCGGCGGGCGCGCCCAAGGGCTTTCGCCGCATCGACCGGCTGCAATGGCTGGCCGATCACGGCGCCATCGGCGATCACCAGCTGTTCGCGGGGCGCAGGCTGCAACAGGATTGGCAGCTCTCCAAGATCGAGACGGCGTCGCGGATGAATTTCGACACCCGCGGCTCGGGCACACCGGGCATGCTGTCGGACGTGAAGCTGGATGCGGGCAGGCGGGTATCGGCGGCGCTGACGGTCTTGCCGCGCGAGCTTCGCCACATGACCGAGCTGTTCCTGATGCCGGAGGATCATCCCTTCTCGCTGGAGCGCGTGGCCGCGATGGTGAAAGAGGATCGCCGCGCCGCCGCCTTCGGCATTCGAATAGCGTTGAGTTTGTTGGCCAAGCACTACGGCTATGTGACTTAAGCCATGTGCCAGCCGCGAGACGAAAAACGCTCCACGATCTCAAACTATGAAAGCACCACAACCACGACCGACGTATCGGTTGTAAGAGTTCGACTGTGCAAGTGCGGTAGGGGGCCTTGGCGCAAAGGGCAACGGAATTGCTTGTTCTGTAACCGCGAAGCAAACAGGAAGTATCGGGAAAGCCTCGCTTCGGGCCAATTGCTTGACCAATGGCGTACATGATACGTGCCCGCAAAAACAGCATTAGTTTTCAGAAACTGCTTGCGGTCACATTTCAAATTTTGCCTAATCCCCGAATCAGCAGGGCGAAGGGCGATAGAAGTGATGACTGTGTCCAACAACCTTGTTAAGGCGGAGGTGGGCCAAATCACGGCTGGCGCAAAGCTGCTGTTACGCTGGGCCGGTAGCAAGCGTAAACAGATTTCGCGTCTTGCTGCCTTCTGGAAACCTGAGCATGAACGCTATGTCGAGCCATTCGTGGGCTCCGCTTGCCTCTTTTTTTCGCTTGCGCCGCAACGAGCTTTGCTCGGTGATCTAAATCATGAACTTATCGAACTTTACGAAGTAATAAAAAGCACTCCGGAGCGGCTGCACATACGACTGGCGCGGATTAAACGCGATGGCGAGACCTATATGCGTTGGCGCAAGATCGATCCGGCTCGCCTCGATAGGGAAACGCGCGCGCTGCGGTTTCTATATTTAAACCGAAATTGCTTTAACGGAATCTATCGGACCAATTTGTCCGGGCAGTTCAACGTTCCCATGGGGAAGAAGCTCGGACCATATCCGACGAGATCAGATTTTATGAAGTGCGCCGACTTGCTCAACAACGCCCGGCTATTTGCGGGCGACTTTGAGCGCACCATTAAGTCGGTAAAGGAAGGTGATTTTGTCTATTTGGATCCTCCGTATGCAGTACGTTCGCGGAGGGTATTTCGCGAATACGACAAACACTCTTTCGATACAACAGATATCGAGCGCTTTTCACATGGTCTAACATCCATTGCAGATCGGGGCGCTGACTTCCTTGTCTCTTATGCTGATTGCTCAGAAGCGCGCGCAATCGCGCGCGCCTGGAATTCAGTTCGCCTACCGGTAAAACGCCATGTGGCGGGCTTTGCCGGAGCAAGGAAGAATGCCTACGAGTGGCTAATCACAAATATGCAAATACCGGGAAGATAGGCGACTGGCAAAGCTGAATCATTTTGGCCCGGTTCGATAAGGTGAACGTCCATGGCTGCTACAGTTGAGCTTCTCAATCCGCGCCATATCGAAAAGAATAAGTCCAATCCTCGTTTGATATTTCGAGAAGACGAGCTAACGGCACTCGCGGACAGCATTAGAGATCAAGGTATTCTTGTTCCCCTGACCGTTTACAAGCAGCGGGACAAATACGTCTTGCTCGATGGAGAGCGCCGTTGGCGATGCGCGGTTCGGCTGGGGCTGAACAAAGTCCCCGCGATCGTTCAAGAAAAGCCGGATCCCGTCACGAACATCATGATGATGTTCGCTATTCACAATGCCCGAAGAGATTGGGATCCGCTACCTACGGCGATGAAGCTGGAGGAGCTCGAAAAGAAACTTACATCTCCAGGTGGGAGGCCTCCAACTGTTAGAAAACTGGCTGCAGCGGCTTCTATGTCACCAGGTGAAGTGAGGCGCCTAAAGAAAATCATGAATATTCCGCCTGAGCTGCGCGCAGAGCTTCTGGAAGAATTGGAAAAACCAAAGGCGGATCAGCGCATCACAGTAGATCATGCCATTGAAGCCCTGGATGGCGCCGAGCGGCTGGCGAAGGAAGCTATATGTGTTATTGGTTGAGAAGTTGGACTTCAACGAAATCCGCAATTGGCATCGATATTGCCAATCTTGCTCAAGTGACACGAGGATGGCCGTTTGTGTTTTCGATGGGCATTTATTGGCGCAGGCTGAGGTTGCGAAAATGGATGCCTTTGGTGCTGGTCTGGTATTTATGCTGCCAGAAGGCTTTCGTTGGAGCGTTCAGCCGAGAGATCTGGCGTTTCACGCTCAGTTGCCCGATCGAACTCAATTGAGTCCCAAGGTCAGAAGCCTGTTGGGAGAAGCGTTAGATAGATTTGAACAGCACGACTGGCGAACTGGCTTCGAGAATGCCTGTCTGGTTATTGAGGACGAAAGTCGGAAATATCTCCTGCGAAACGTTGACCAGGGACGGGTTAAATATGTGAAAAATTCTCGCGTAATTTCACCGACTAGCGCTCAGATTCGGAAAATGACGTTGGGCGCATTGCGGCTGGTCTTCTGCAATCTTCATCGCCAGAATCAATTGGAAGCGAAGATTTGCGCAGCTCTCGACGCGTTGAATCCAGAACGGGTAGCACGTATTCACAATGCCAGAAATTCGTCGACCGAGAGAAGGCTCCGGCATCAGGTGGGTGTTCAAATGTGGACGATAATCAATGCGCTTGGTGTCTTAATGGCGGGCTAGGTCGCTAGCTGCCTGCACTTCGCTTAATGGCCTCCGCCCACGCGGCAAAGCGGGCCATGAAGTTGGCGCCATAGAGCATGGAAGACGCTCGCGGACGGGTTCCGGCCCTTGGCGCGAAGCGGTGAAAGGAGCTTACTCAGGCACTGTTCGTTATCCGAATAGTCTTTAGGAGTTCGCGCCATGCGCACACTTATATTTGCGGCCATGTTTGCGTCGCTGATGGTTCCCGCCATCGCCCAGACTAGCCCCTCTGGAATGGCAGCCGATCAGGCCGAAAACAATGCGGTCACGGGCAACAGCAAAGATAGCCTGGGACAGAGGAACACCAACTCCAAAACCATCGCATCGCAACGGCGCCACGCCATGGGCCGGCCGGATGGCGATGAGCCGCCGGCGGCGGGCGACATGCCCAACGCGACCAGCGGTGCGATGGATCTCCGGCCCCAAGGTTCCGGCCCGACGTCGGGGCGCTAGCAGCCCCACGATGATGGCCATCAAAAACAGCAGAGTCCTTTTCGTCGCCGGCTTTGGACCGATTGTCGGCGACGGGGCGGCAAGCCTCAAACTCTACCGCGACAGTTTGGGCATCGCATTCAAGGAAGAGAAAGGGAATTACTTTCATACCGAAGCGCTGGCGGGCGTAAAGACATTCGCGCTGTGGCCGCTTTCGGGCGCGGCGCAATCCTGTTTTGGAAGCGAACGCTGGCCTGAGAACATTCCCGTTCCGCAAGCCTGGTTGGAGTTCGATGTTGATAGCGTGGAGCGCGCGACCGCCGAACTCGAAGCGCGCGGATATCGCATGCTGGTCAAGAACAGGACGGAGCCTTGGGGTCAAACGGTCAGCCGCCTCCTATCCCCCGAAGGCCTGCTGGTGGGGATCACTTTCACCCCAGCGCTCCGGGACCAAAAATGACCATCCGCTTCGTGCCTGACGATGTGCTTTTGGCGGACCCTCGATAGCCAAGTGGAAGTTGGCTAGGAAGGCGGTGAGGAATTTTTAGCCTCGCCGCTGGTGAGTTTGTATAATGTCTTAATGCCTTAATTCGTTGGCGGCGGCTCCGCCCATATTGCGAGACTTGCGGGGGAAAATGAAGATCGACGCAATCCTGGTCGCGGCCGTCATGGCGTTGAGCATGCCCGCTCCGGCTTTGGCCGCGTACAGAATCGTGGACCGGATCAAGGTGCCCGACGGCAATTTCGATTATGCCACCTTCGATCCGACAACCGGCCATGTCTTCATGCCGCGCGGCGCGTTCACCACGGTCATAGACGCCAAGAGCGGACAGGTATCCACATTTTCCGACGGCGCGGCCGATCACATCGCTTTGCCGATCCCCGATACGAATGTCCTGATTTTGACTGAGCGCAATGGCGCGATCCGCATTCTCGACAAAATTAGCGGGAAAATCGTCAAGGACTTGGCCGGCGAAAAGAACCCCAACTCGGCCGCCTACGACCCCGTCACCAAACTGACCTTTGTGATGAACAAAGACAGCGGCACGGCGACAATCGTGGACGCGAAGGCGGGCCAAGCCGTTGGGCGCATCCCGGTATCGCCCAACACGCTCGAATTTCCCGTCGCCGACGGGGCGGGCATGATTTTCGACAATATCGAAACGACCGGAGAGATCGCGGTCATCGATGCCAGGCTTCGCAAGGTGGTGCGCGTCATCAAGTTGAGCGGCTGCGAGGAACCGTCGGGGCTT